>Ga0307509_10003487_pt1 | contig 23775 bp, 28 predicted proteins | sample 10_EM_MG_FD_202245 | JGI IMG/M metagenome (GOLD analysis project Ga0307509, IMG submission 202245) | Populus trichocarpa ectomycorrhiza microbial communities from riparian zone in the Pacific Northwest, United States - 10_EM | ecosystem: Host-associated > Plants > Roots > Unclassified | place... | reverse complement strand
GATTCTGTCAAGCGAAAGGATGAACAACTTCTGGCGACTCTTGGTTACAAGCAAGAATTCAAGAGAGCCTTCACCCCTCTGGAGGTAATTTCATTTTTCACGTTGTCGGAGAGTTTTCGGCTGGCAATTGATTTTTTACCAAGGTCTTTGGTCTCGCATTCTCTATCGTTGGACTATTGCCTTCCATAGCGTCAGTCCTTTTTTATGCCATCCCCAATGGTGGAGGACCAGCCATGGTGTGGGGGGTGAGCCATATCATATATATCTGGATATAGTTGACTCTTTCGTCAGTGGTTTGTGGCGAGTGTATTCGTTTTATTCATTGGCACTGCCATGGCCGAGCTTGCATCAGCTGCTCCAACCTCTGGCGGTGTACGTATGATTTTAAATTCTGTTATTTATCTGAACCCAAAATTAACAGCTCTATTTTTGGACTTACACATTGGCCTCTCCATGGTGGAGAAATCTTTTGTGCTGGCTCGTTGGGTGTACGCCGTTCGAGTCTCCTCACGTAAGCGCCCTGATTTTCACCTACTAGACTCAAACACTATTGGATCGATTGCTGCCGTTGCCTCGGTCGATTGGGGATGTGCGATACAGATAATGGCGGCAGCAACAATTGCTTCTGGGGGGTCGTATGGACCTACATCGGCACAACTTTTGTGAGTCCTACGTTACTATACCTCTGACTTCCATCTTAAAGTATCTGTTTAAGTGGCGTTTATACGGGCATCGTATTATCTCATGCCGTTATTTGTTGCCTTGGGACGGCGGTTCTAGCACGCCTTCAGAATGTCTACATAATTCTCAATGTGCTGTTAGTGTATTCTTGAGATCCTTTTTTGATTGACAGCTTCTGACTTCTCTCTAGGTTATGTTTAGCTATTATCATCGCGCTACCTGTTGTTACGCCTAGTGAATTTAAGAATTCTGCGAAAGTGGCCTTATGGGACTTTTACAACGGTGCGTAGTGCGGTATACTCCCGTTATGGTGCCCGCTGAAATTAACCCTATGTCAGTAAATGGATGGGTCAATGGCTACGCGTTTATTTTGAGTCTCCTCGCACCATTATGGACTATTTGCAAGTCTTTTACACCTTTTTTCGCTCTTTCGCTCATCCTTCCTCCTGAACATCCTTAGGCTCCTTTGATTCTGGCGTTCATATCAGCGAAGAAGCCTCCAACGCCGCAGTTGCAGTTCCTTGGGCTATTGTCAGCGCGACTGCGGTCGCTGGCATATTGGGTTGGGGTCTGTTTCTCATCCAAACAGGAGTTCCTATCAAGACTCTAATGCTTTTTGCAGCAATTAATGTCTCTCTTGCATTTTGCATGGGTAGTGACCTCGCCTCACTCGTGGACAGCCCTCAGCCAATGGCCCAGATTTTCTTTCAGAGTTTCGGACAGAAGCCTACTCTTGCCATCTGGTCGATTGTTGTTATTGCGCAGTGGGTCATGTGATATATGATCTGCCGATTTGTAACCCAACGCACTTTTATAGGTACATGATGGGGTCCAGTATGGTGTGTATCCTCTAAATCTGATATGGATACTATGATTGACTACATTTAAAGCTCCTTGCTGCAAGCCGTCAATCATTTGCGTTCAGCCGGGATTCAGGTATGTTAAATATTCATACGCGTCGAAGTGTATCTAACAAAATGAAAGCTCTCCCATTCTCTAGCTGGCTATATTCCATAAATAGCTACACCAAGACACCGGTGAACACAGTATGGTTCGATGCTATCCTAGCTATTGCCCTCGGCTTGTTGGCTTTCGCTGGGAGCCAGGCTATTAATGCTGTGTTTTCTCTTTCCGTGACTGGGCTTTATTTCGCATTTTCCATTCCCATTGTGGTACGGTTCACTGGAGATAATGATTTCAAACCTGGTCCATTCCATTTGGGCGCCTTGGTAAGTTTGCCAAGCAACTCTACGGTGCACATCTACCATAGTTGATGTCTATTCTAGAGCCTTCCTGTCGGGATTGTTGCTGTGCTCTTTATGGCATTTATGGAAATTGTCTTCTTATTCCCGTCTTCACCGCAAACGACCGTCACGGATATGAATTACACCGCCGTGGTTTTCGGTGGGGTCATGATCCTATCCCTGGTCTACTACTACTTCCCCAAGTACGGTGGTGTTCATTGGTTTAAAGGGCCGGTTCCCAATATCGAACCGGCCAGAGATGAATCCTTGGAAGAGAAAAAAGAGTCGGCGTTTGCCGAGACTGTGGAAGCGTAGCCATCAAAATTGACGCCTTGAGGGCCGTTCAAGGTCTGGTTTCTTTCGGAGGACAGCAGCATGCTAACGATTTGTTTCAGGGATCTTCATACCAGGTGATGACCGCTGTGATAGGACCGTTATACATAGTCTGCAACGAAGTTTTCTCAGTCGTCGCGGGAGTATGATATTTTTGGAATCTGTTGATTCCAAGTTTGGACTCGGACGGGTTTCAAGTTTGATAGCTATCGAAGCCAATTCTTACCAAAATTGGTAGCCTTCTATCGCACCAAGTAGATGAAGTGGGATTGTCTGGGTCGAGCTCCATCTGGTCCCGCAAAGCCTTCGTGAGAGAAGTACCAGCCTGAGACTGAAAGATCCGTGCTCCCTCAGCCTCAATTATCAACGTAACCTTGGTCCTTGGGTTTGCCTATGGAAAATAACTTTCACGGGCCGATGTGTACCTTTGAATGCAACTCGGACTTATTTATTTATGTAAATGGGGATCCATATGACATAGGAAATGTAGACGAAAGAGGTAATCATATCCGAATTTGGAGCATACCTGCAGTGATAAGTATATGTATATTGTCCCTGGCTCGATGCGTTACAAAACTACTGTCCTTGGATGAATTCGCCTTCTTGCTATCAAACCTTTAAAATGCACTACAACCCAGCTGGCCTCATCCTCAGGTCCATGTTGGTTGAAACAGGTGGTCGTGCCTTCCTTAATGATGTGTAGTGGTTCGTCTGCTATTCCTACCGGCCATAGAATAAGGAGTTGCAGCCATTTGCAGACCTGAAACTCACGCAAAGCGAAGGAATGTTGAGGATACAACATTACCGCGAAGGGGGGATTGTACAGACAACAACTTTTTAACTATAGGTCGAGAGGATAAAGGTGGTTGACAGGCAGTTAGAAATGCACTCCCCGACATAATAAATTAAGATAACCGTACGTAAAGAGGCTGCGAAAACGCTAAAAGGGTGGACCAGAATATAAAACCGAGAGAATAATATAATACATCTTACAGGTGTAAGGAAGGTAGGAGTCGAAAGGGAAGAAGGGATTAATGGAGCAAAGGCGAAGAAGAGGGAGATTCAGGAAAGCAGGGGTCGACATAAGAAAACATATTGTCGAGGTAAGTTGCATTTACTCCTCTTCATCCTCATCGTCTCCGCTGCCTTTCTGTTTGTTCTACAAAAATATTAAGGTTTGGTGAGGGAATAGAAGTGGAGCAAACGGTCACGAACATCGTAAGCAGCCTTCTCCTCGTCGGCTCTCTCTTTATCACGAGCGGCTTGATCGATGTAGGGCTAGATCGCACATGAGGTCGAATTCACATGTGGGCAGCGCTGGAGAAATAACGAACCTTTTTTTCGGTATCGTCTAGTTCTTTCCACTTCGCACCAAGGAGCTTTCCAACCTCACCTACAAATCATGATTCAATACGCCGGAATGGAGAAAGAGGGAGAAGCTCACCAAAGCCCGCATCGGGATTTTCGGTCTTGATCCTCTCGCGCCAGTCCTGAGAAAAGAACATATACGCGGAGAGCGCACGCTTAGGTGCGTTGGGGTCCTTCTTGGACTTGCGGGCTGGTTTCTCGGCCTTCTCTGCGGCCTTGCGCTGTTAGAGAAACAACAGGTTATTGATGACGTCCCTGAGACATTTGGCAGACGACGACGACGAGCTTTCGCCCGATACTACGCCTCCCGAGAATGTCGAGAGCGTTTGGAGGGTGTATGCGCGCATAAGAGCCCGTATGGATACCCCGCGACGAGATTGGACACCCAACCCTGGACCCTGACGTGTCAAAGTCGAACCGAAATGCTCACCCTGGGTTTCGTAGCTTCCTTAGGCATCTAGATGGGTAACGTCGCGTCAGATACATGTTTGAGAACGGGAAAGAGAGAATGTGACAAAAAAAAAAGGTCAAGCAAACAAGCCCGGTTGAAATTAAATTAAGTCGGAGATGTCGACGATGAGCAGAGGCCCCATGACAATGACCAAGTGCGCGAGAATGGGCTGGTTTTGGGAGGAGGGAGTGCCTCGATCAGCAGAGCGCACAACGCGCGACGCGCCTATAGGGGTCGGGCCAAACAAACAAAGCAGCGCACACCGCCCAGTGGTAGGCGAGTACAACATGGACGACGACGACGATGAGCGATGTAAGGAGTGATAAGAGAGGTTGAAGCAGCGAAGGAACGATAGAGACGATGAGCAGAATTAATAAGGACTCACAGTGGATTTAAAAAATGGAGATTAGCGGTGGGAGGGCTGTGGCAGCGTTGGCTGGCTGGCTGGGCTAAGCTGGGGAAACACAGAGCCCTCTGCCAGCACAACCTGTTTATCAAACCACCCTGGGAATTATACCGGCAATTCCCGCACGTGCACGGACAGACAACCGGCCCGCGTCCACCATGGACTCCCAAAGCTATCACTACTCAAAACGGGTCTAATTAATCAAGCGCTCAGTAGGATACTTGTCTAGTTCTCTACCCCGGCTTCTTATATGCCCCCGGGCGTCTCTTGTCCCGGCGCTTGCATAGTTATTCAAGTGACCTAGCGCTGGGTTAATAGTGCCCGTATTCGCCAGATTCTAGTAGTCCGAGTCTCCCATGGCCAGTCTGAAGAGACGGGCTCTTCTGGATTTTTTATTTTATCTTCATCAAAGCAGTTCTTTATCTTTACTGGGGCTGGGACGAGTCGTCGGTGGAATTATCATAAAATGAGGCATCCCCATGTGTATAATATTAGATAATGCAGGGAGAGTTTTACCTGGGTCCTAATACCAGTGGGAATTAATTTCCGACACACACCGTACTCCGCATCAATGAATATTCGACTCTTCCTTCCATTGGCAATCGTTCTGCTGTTTTCTTTGAAGTTACTTGTTCGATGTCGATTATAGCTCTGCCTTTCGTAAGTTGGCTCGACAGAATGCCCAAATCCGTCCCTGCGAGGTGACTTACAGACCACTTGTTCTCACGCCCGAAGCTATACCACCCACGCCCACCCCAGTGCACTGGACGCTCATCGATCTTGGATTCTTCACGCTTGCGTAACCCGGAGATATTCGGGGCCACGGCATTGACTGGTGAGACCCTCTCAGCAACCCGCGATTTAAAATAAAGGTCCCGAGCGCTACCTACAGATAGCCACAATTTTCATCCCCTTCCCCCAAGAAGTGCAGGATGCTATCGAACAGCATCAATCGGACAGGACAACTGTGGAGGTTTCCGAGGTGCGTTCGTCGTTAACTTAATCAACAATGGTTGCTAAGCAATCTTACAGTCATCAAAGGGGTCGAAGCCCTGAATCGTTGTAGGTGCCAAATTTTGACTCTGCAGAATGCGTACCGAGTCCAGCAGTCCTAGTACCACAGAATCCGAGTCGTCACCTGGATACACGAGGTCAGCGAAACGTTGGATGGATCGTTAGGTTGGATTTCTCAGGGCTCACGAAAGATTTCAGGCCAAAACCAAGGTTATTTGCGCTGCTTATAGGCATCAATGACTACGGTCATGTGCGGCCCCTCCGTGGAGCTGTGCCAGACATTCTTTCCGTCAGAACCTATCTCGAGGGCTATTTAAAAGTCCCCCGGGACCAAATCCAAATTTTAACTGACCAATCTGCCTCCCGTTGTGCTATCATCGATGCATTCAAGGGACTACAGGATGATGAGCGTATCAAAGAAGGAGATCCTATCCTTATTTACTTTGCAGGTCATGGAAGCGAAATCCCTGACCCCGAAGATAAATTCGAAAAGAAGATGCAAGCAATTGTACCCCAGGACTACTGTGAAAGGCCTGGAAATGAAATTCTAGCCATTCCTGATCGTACCATTGGCGCTTTAATTGCCAAAATTGCTAACAAGAAGGGTGACAACATAGTACGTCATTTCCCCCTTACTCAGTTTGATGCTTAAAGAAATATAACAGACTCTTATTTTCGACTGCTGTCATTCGGGTTCTGGTACTCGGGGTAAGAAAAGGGATGACACACGGGCATCCGTAAACGTACGTTCTGTGAACATTGAAGCTAGCATCCATACGGAAGATCTGGATCGTGATATTTGGGACTCTGGCCAGAGAGGGACTTCTACACCCACAAATTTTTTTCGTGGGAGCTTGGGTTCTCACATGCTTATTGCATCTTGCGGCTCATCGGAATCAGCTATAGAAGTCAATGGTCATGGCTGCTTCTCAGATGCATTGCTCAAGCTTCTTCGTTCTGTCCCCCCTGATCAGCTAAGATATGCTGACATTCTCACCCTGATGGATGCAATTCCCAAGTATGCATGCTGATTTTACTGTTGAAATGATTATTATATTAACAATGATATTAGTCAGAATCCCCAATGTGAAGGGTTGAACCAGAAAAGATACCTCTTCAACTCTCAGATATCCATGCATGCTCAAACTTGGTTCAACATCACAGTTCAAAATGAAAATTTTGTCTTGGATGCAGGTTTGGTTGCAGGGATCTCTGAAGGGGCAGAATTCACAGTTTATGCTATCTCTGATAGGACATTCAAAAAGCCACTGGGAACATTAACTGCTGATACAATCAGGCCATTCTCAACTAATCTGAAGCTTTCTCCTGGAGCTTCATATTTTACACTTGAACAATCTTCTATTGCTCTTCAGACAAAAAGAGGACAGAGAAAGGATCTTCAGCTTTATGTTCCAAGTGATAATAATTTTGGGGCAGGTCATGATGCTCTAATCAAACTTCTGGAAAAGAATGATGATCTGCAGTCTATTGATTTTGTTGATCAACCAGAAGATGCAGACTTTGAGCTAGCACTGGAAAACCAGAATATTCTTTTTTTATACAGGGATCAACGCATAACTCAACATGGACTTACCCAATTATACAAACATATCCCACCCATAGCAGAAGAGTTAGGACCAGTTCTTAAAAGTGCAGCTCACTTCTACTGGAAGTTGAATCGAACAAACAATGATCCTCAATTCAATGCTGCAGCATTCAATAATGGGATTCAGGTTGAGCTTTATAGATTGCTACCTCCAAAAATCCGTAATTTCAATGACATTGGTGGAGGTCTGTTACCAATGGGTCCCAACCTGTATGAGGATGGTGTTATGAGTGTTGTGGCTAATATGGATCTTAATATTCCATATGGATTCAAGTTAACCAACAATACTTCATATGATTTGTACCCATACCTTTTCTACTTTGATCTCAGTGATCTTTCTATTGGTAAGATTATTTTTAATTAATAATAATTTTGCACTAATATTTTCCATAGTTTCCTATTATGAAACTTCATCAACAGCCAAAAGATACACACTTGATGTCCCCTTGCCAAAAGATGGAGGAGTTCTTACTATTGGTTATGGCACTGGAGGTGCTCCTGCTCAGACCTTTTACTTGAGAACTGGCCAGAAACTTGATGTTGGTTTTCTTAAAATCTTTTTTTGCACAAAGCCTCTTGATCTCTCTACATTTTCACAATCTTCTCCTTTTGAAAGTACCCGCTCTGGTGCACAACATATAAAACCCAATGAAGAATTCTGGAGCACAATGCTCATACCAGTGCTTCAGCATCTATCAGACCCAAATATCCAGACCCTTCAAAAAGAGAATGATATTCATAAAAAAGATATTGATATTATATCTGAATTGAATCCTGAAGAGATCCACCAACCCAAGAAAAAGATAAACAAAGAACAGGAACAGAAACATATAGAGTTTTTACCAGCTACAAAACCACATGAAGCAGCTCAAGTACGGACACTCTCTGATCCTTTATCAACTGGAACCCTGCCAAAGACAAAGCAGTCAAGCTTTGTAAAATGGCTCTGGAGTTTAGTGTACTAATTCAATCAATTTATTGGAGGTGACCTGTGATGAACCTGACAATGGTCTCATCAATTAGAAAGAAGATATTTATGAACAAAAATCACAAAACAAAAATTAAAAAATTAAAAAAAAAAAACAAAAAACAAAAAACAAAAAACAAAAACTCTGTTTTTGGATGACCAAAAATACAGACCTATGACTGCTAATGTGACTGCCAAATTGATTGAACTAGTCCTTTCTAAGAAACCAATCTAAATTTACAAAGACCAGAGGGAAATTGTTACAGTTACTGCATATATCTAACATCATCATGGACTACTCTTTTCTCTTTATTGCTACAGCAAGCTTCCTCCTACTTCCTCCTATCACCTCCCTTGTTATAGCATATCATAGCTATTCAATCCACCAATCCTCTACTTGACTAATAACAATAGCAGCATCTGACTAACTAAGTTGATAACTGCTTAAAGTCATAATAGAAGCTGGGAGTTTTGCCTCTTGTCTGAACCCACCAGTTTTATCTGCTTCTTCAAAATCTATCAAGGTAGTATTACATTTGATCACACTTTCCTGCCAAAAGGTCATGAGTGGATACCCAAAGAATTGGCCAATCATTTTTTTTTTTGCAATTATGTCAAGTTATTCCTCTCTTTACTTGAATCATAAAACTACTCAAAAACAAAAGTCCAATTGTTTAAATTAAACTGAATCTAAAATGCACATCTAGTCAGACTAGAAATAATAATTTATCCACAGGATCACTGTCCTGATCACAGGTAAACCACTAAAACTAAAACTAACCACAGGTTTCATAAGTGATGACTCCAGAATTTTTAACTTCATGGACACCTACAGATTGACAATTTGACAGCCCTTCATAAACACAAAGCTTTGGAGTCAAGGATATGGCAATATACAGACTATAGTAACATAAAATATAAAAGAGAATACTCAAGAGGCAAGAGGATGATAATCTAAGGCTTAAGCCTCAGGAAGTTATAGACCAGGGTGCATGGCAGTGAAAAATGAGAGACTCAAGGATCCAGTTGTTAAAGTCCTAAACAACACATATATGACTCACTGGCATGAGTCTCAGTTAGCATGAAAGTAAAGCCTAGTGTATACTGGGACAAATCACATGTAAGTCTAGAACCAAAATAATGAGTATAGGGTCAAAGGAAAAAAAAGGGGAACTACACCTTATCTGAAAGTGAAAGGCTAGGTGTCAACAAATGCGAGGACACAACATGGCTGTGCTTGTAAACCACAAAAGTAGTATGAATGATCCATGTGTTATGCTAACATGCACTGGATTTGGAACATGATATAGGACAGAAGGTTGGCAACAATCAACTACTAGGTTATGTTGCAGGGCCCTGATTGTGTCCTAGACCATAAGTTATAACGTCCCAGGATGCATGAATTACTTACCAGCTCTGGCAAAAATTTCGCCGATGATTGCTAGAGATCATTGAAACATGACAGGGCAGCCAGTCTCTGTAATAGACGGCCGTTTGGCCGGGGGTGCTGGTATGGAAGCAATGTGGGACGGTAAGACGGGCCATCAGTCCTGGGCGCGGATAGTCCCAGGGAGAAAGGAATCGGGAGACATGGGCCTTGAAGTGCTCTCTGGACACAGGTGGCAGAAGGTGATTGAGACATGCCACATGTGGAGGGACTGCGATTCCAATTTCCCACCCCATCTAATTTAGCAGACGCCTCAAGTTGCCCAACACCGCCACTGTGAGACACCCAAGGCACCCAAAAGAAGAAAACCTGTCGAGGGCTTACAATCCGACTTCAGGTAAATTCGGAAAAGTTGGAACCGAAGACCACCGATTCGTGGGCTCTCCCCTCCCTCTTTGAGCTAAATTAAAACATCCAGATGACCAGTTTGTTGGCAACAAACACCCCGTTATCTTCCAGAACCAGCTTTGGATGATTTTGTTCGGACGACAGCTCTTCCCATTTCGGTTCGTTCAATTGCTATTGAAGAGATGTCAAAAGGTAGAACGTGAGAGCCAGATCGCTCACTGACCATACATGATAGATACTGCGGGGGAGTGTTCGAACCTAATCAATATCATCCCTAGACTGGGGTTGCCAGTTTTCTCCCGACTTGCTGTGGAAATGCCTCATGAAAGGATGGAAAGCATGGTTCGAAGAGCCCGAACCGAATTATTGTGGAGTTGCTCCGATCCGGTTCAAAACTTACTGAACCCGGGCGCCTATTGAGATTGGCGATTATCACGGATGTCCAAATATATCTATCTTCCAACAAAATATTTCGCAAAGCACGCCTGACCTTGCGAACACCTCGTTGTCAAACAATCTTTAGTTCTGCTTCACACGTCGTCTCCGACCCACATTCCATGTCCCCACCACAGAGCCCCATGTCGGCCAATCGTACCAAGACGACTGCACCATACCAGGAGTGAGTTTGATAATAACGCCCTCAATTAAATTTCCCAATTGATCTTTATCTGCGTAGTCGACCAGTCAGTCACCTTCCCCGCTTGTTTGCCCTCATCATCGCCATCAACGACTATCAGTCGAAAGAATTTTTCCGTCTCCGAGGCGCTGTTCCGGATGGCAATGAATTCAAGGATTATCTTATGAAAGGGCTTCACGTTCCAGAGGGTCAGATATCCACATTATTCGGCAAACAAGCCACCAGATCCGCGATCATCCAGGCGTTTAGGAACCTCAGCAAGGACGACCGCATCAAGGAAGGGGACCCAATCCTTATATTCTACGCGGGCCACGGAGCTCAAAAAAAACCCCACCCCGACTGGAAGGAACCCAACTTGAAGATAGAAGTCATCGTACCCTACGATTGCACCGATGATTTGGCAGACAGACAAACCCTTGCTCCTGGATTTGTACCGTCTATTCCAGACATCACAATTGCAGTGTTGATTAATGAAATTGCGAACAAGAAAGGGAATAACATTGTAAGTGGGTTAGCCTGTCCACTCGACCCTCGTTCTCATGCGAATTTCCCTAAATAAGACTGTTGTGTTCGACTGCTGCCATTCGGCCTCGGGAACCCGTGGCAGCGAAGATGACTCTTCACCCCGCGTTCGTTCCGTTTTGTTGGGGGATTTGGAACTTGATAGAAACACCGATCGCGACATTTGGGGTTGCCATCCCAGAGGCACGCGCCCTTATGCTGGATTTTCGCACCGTGGGCTGAAGTCCCATATGCTTATATCGGCATGCAGCTCCTCTGAAAAAGCCGTCGAGTATGAGGGTCGCGGAAGACTCTCAGTGGCGCTTCTCAAACTTTTTAACATTGTATCGCCTCACACACTCAGGTACTGCGATATTTTGGCGAACATGGACGAAATCCCGGAGTTAGTATCACTAATCACTACCGTGGTAATCTCAGGCTGACGGGCTTTTCCTGACTCCAGTCAAAATCCGCAATGCCAAGGTGATGCCCAAACTCGACGCGTTTTTGACGGCAAGGTCGAACTCTCTGGAAAGGTTTATTCCATAAAATTCGACAGCCGTACCAAGGAATACATTCTAGATGCCGGCGCCGCTTGCGGAATAGCAATTGATGCAGAATTTAGGGTATATCGCGACGACGACAAGATGCTGAGGAAACCATTGGGGACCATGATCATCGACAAGTTGATGCCGTTTTCTGCCAAAATGAAGCCAGTTCATGAGCCGGGTCTTATTATCAGCCCACAAATCCCTACTCTCTCAGCACTTCAGACAAAGCCAGGAACCCTGTCAAAATTCCATTTCTATATTCCTCCGGAGGACCCTTTCTACTCTCACTACCGCAAGGCATGCCCGTCAGTTTTAAAGCTGCAGAACATCTTCCTCGTCCCCAAACCGGAGGACGCGCATTTGAAAATCCGGACGAGTTTACCAACACGTCTTCTCGTCATCGAGGTCACGGATGAAAGAGTGACTCAACATGGGATCAATGTTATCGCGGATCAGATGAGGCCAGATCCCGACAACGTTTCTTGGATCTTGGAGAGAGCAGCCCACTATCGCCGTGAGCTCGATCGGATCAGTGATGAGCACCATATCACCACCAATGACAATATCACTGTGGGGTTTTTTAAACTGGACCCCCCCGTGATTCTTCCCTTCGGCTGGACGACTAGAGAATTGATGTGCATAGGTCCAAATCTCTGCCAGAACAAGGTTATTGATTTTGAGGTCGACGAAGGTAAGCCATACGGGGTCTGTATTAAGAACAATACCTTGGAGGATCTTTACGTGAACGCGTTTTTCTTTGATAATACGAATTTCGCAATTAGTGAGTAGGAGTTATAACGCGCTCTTAGTGAGAATGGGATCTGACCAATAGGTAGCACCCTACTATGTCACTCATTGCCCAAGGGGACCATATAAACTTGAATCCCCTCTCAAGAGCAGAGGTACTCTTACCCTTGGATACGGTAGTGGAGGCACGGAACCGTTCACATACCCAATAACCGCAGGTCGTGCTGTCGATGTTGGGTTTCTCAAAATCTACCTTTCAACCAAGGCTTTTGACCTTTCTGGAATAGCGCAGGGTACCGCATTCGCCCAAGATCGCGCTAATGCTCCTTGGTGTCATCAGCCGTGTGAGACATGGGATACAATTTTAATCCCCGTAATTCAGCGTCGAAGGCTATATTTTTAGTGGAATGTCGGGTCGGCGTCCTCGACAATGATAGGAGGAGACACAGAATTATGCGATTCCACCCCGTTAATGGGCCGTATTTAGTAGTGCTGGCCATTTACGATGAATTCTATTGTACGATGGAAAAAAAGAGCTTTCTCTACTGTTAGATCATGCAATGCATGGTAATTGAATTGAATCACCATTAACTTGAAATGACCGTTGACGTAGGAGAAAGACAGGCCCACAATGTGATCAATCTGACGACGAATCCGACTCGGCCCGGTTAGCCGACCATTGGTCCAACTCCGCGATGATTTGCCTTTGTGCTTCTGCAGATTGACGGGCGCTAAACAAGGAAGGCCGTCAGAAATATTGAAGTGAAGGAGATGAGAAGAGAAATTACAAATCACGAGCAAATGCTGGTACGTCCTCCGGGCTGTTAATCATTCCCAGCTGGATAAGAGCGCGATGTCGAGCATTCAATCTGGTACACAGAACCAGATTTGATGAAGACAAGGATTAGAAATACCAACGAGGGGTATAAGGCGAGAAACGCACTGTTGCTCGGGTGTAGGTTGTAGCTTGTGGTGTCTCCTCTTTGGCGGCCACTGTGGCTTAGGAGAAGCTTCCTTCTCCGATGTGATTCTGCTCTTTCGCTTGCGAACCTTCTGCAGTTTCCTTTGGTCAATAAAATTTTGTTTGAGGGTATTAACAACGCACCAGAAGAGTTTGCTTCGTCCGCTCTTCCTCGATTTTACTCGGCACTAAAATCTCATCGTTCATATGGCTATACCGAACTCCAATGGCATTTAGGGTTTTCTGGATGACATCTTGTTCGCGGGGCGCAGTCAGGGGTGGGTCTGTGAATGGATTAGTATGGTCGTCTTCACCTGAAAAGGAGCTGACCATCGTCGAAAAGGAGTGCGCCAAGGCCTTTCATGTTTCCCTACAATATCAGAAGTTCAAGATCTGAGGCACAGACACAAGATTTGTGAAGGATACACACGTCATCCTTTCCAACTTTCGCATCTGCTTCTACCAGCTCATTTGTCGGTTTCGTTTGCTTCTTCCCTCGAGAACTAGCGTCCATATTGGCAAGCGCCCAGTCCAGTTCAGCTAAGTTAGCCTTTTCAATCTAGAATAAAGTGATGATAGATCAGGATGAAATGAGTGAGCGAGTTTACAAATAAGTGAAGGAATATACAGACAGCCATCTTCGTTGCTAATTTGTCTTCATGTAGCTTGAATATGTTGTTGATTCCGAAGAGTTCTCCCTTCTTCGCATTGTCACCTTGGATCCCCTCGAAATACCTGATGTTCTTTGGTCAACCAAAGAAACGTGAGCGAGGGCTTCCGACACTCACCGTGTTTGGACACTGGCTTCGTACCCGATGGCCATCTGCTGCTGCTTGTAGATTTGTCGTGCATAAATGAGCTCTTCTACAGACCCGGCCCCGAGAAGGCGATAAACTGAGACGTCTCTATTTTGACCGAATCGGAATGCTCTAGAGAACTGTCGCATCATATCGCAAAAGGCATTGGAGACTGCGTACCTGTCCATCGCTTGTAGATCATGTGCAGGATCTAAGGAGGATGTGTTAGTAAACAACTCTATAATAACGAACGGAGGCAGCCTTACTCCAATTTGGGTCTAGGAGACCAATCCATTTGTCAGCATTGAATTAGAGTTATTGTGTGCAACAAGATACCGAAAATGACGACTTTATTCGCCCCTATACGAAAGGTCATGAATTCAGTCATGAGCATGATAAAATTCACATGCCTGTTAGGTTGAGTCCAGTACCTCCTGCCAGCGTCGATATCAAGAAAATGTAGACATCTGGATCCGTATTGAACTTGTCGATCATAGGCATACCTTTAGGCGTATAAGCATGAGAATCTTAATTCGAAGAAGAAAGAAAGACGAACGATCATGTTGCTTGGTGCTTCCATCCAGCTTTAAGAACCCATACCCTAGGTATTTAGTACTGAGTTAATCGGCAGGGAAGCAGAGGAGATCAATCTACCACGAGTCTGTAGGTGAAAGTCGAGCATCTCTAAGAGCTTCACCGATTTCGTGAAAATTAAAACTTTATTCGTCCGGTCTTTTCGCCATTCTTTGAGTAGGACTTCGAGGGCCTGTTGGAAAATGACTTCAATATTGATAGACATAACAGATTTTGAAACTCACGGCCCATTTTCCACAGTATTGGGGTTGCATCATTGCAGTGCCAAATTTCGGTATATTTCCTTCTGGGAAAGCAATCTCCGCCAATACACGGTTCCTGCTGGTCTGAGAACGGCCTATCAGATGAATTCCAGAAAACGAGAGTTATCATACCTGCTCGGGCGAGTCGTTTGGACCTTCAAGCTATGAGAGTCGATGTGGTTGACGGAAAAGGTTCAAGTTGCTCACCTGGTAGGATCAACCCAAGGTGGTTAGAAAGCTTAATGAGGACCGACATATACCTGAAGACGTCTCCTGCGATGAAGGGATGACAACAGGATTTCCTTCTGCAAAATGCATTGCCGGATTATCAAAAATTCGGACACGGAGGAAGTCGGCGGGCTTACGGCTTACGAGATCCACATGTGCAAGAATCATCCCGATGAATTAGGTTCTGCAGCGCATCCATCTCGAGAAGGCGCCTATAAGCCAATATCTGCCGGTCAGTGAGAGGGCAGAAAACGACTTGGTCTGTCTTTTGAGGAAGCTGATTATTATCCGCAAATAGTTTAGGAGCACATCGCAGTATTTTATAAAAATAAGATGTACTTGGTCTTTAATGATATCCTTCGTTCTGTCGAGCGAAGAGAATGTACTTGGGCACGGTTTTGGAACCAAAGAAGGTAGTGGCTCACCTGCGGAGAAAGAAATTTGGCAACAGTTTGTCTCTCAGAATACGTGCCACAGCCACAGCTTTCGCTCTTTCTTCTTCCGTAGCACCAGCAGATTGCCCTGCAGTGAGAGGTTTGACGACATAACCGTGCCATTGTCGAGATGAGCCTAACCTGTCGGGGTCAGTCCAATCCAAGATAGTCCACATCTCCTTGTAGGAGTTCTGGATTGTAGTTCCTGTAAGTCCAAATCGGCGAAGACAGTTGAATTGATGATAAGCGCGTGTGATTTTCGACACCTCGTTCTTGACACGGTGTACTTCGTCGACGATGATACAGCTCCACGCCAGGTCGTCTAAAAGGTTTATATCTCGACGTGCAAGATCAAAGGAGGTGACAACTTTGGGATAAGCTTGGGTAAGGATGGCACAAAGTATGACTACTGTACGCACCGACGTCTAACCGTCCCATTTTGAAGTCGTGCAAGACTTCCTCGCGTTCCTTTGGTGTCCCAGTGTACAACCCCACCTCAAAATACCCCCACTGCCTTGAGAATTAGAGGGGAAGAATTGTTCAGGGATCAGACCTTACAGTTTGGAACTCCCGCTCCCAATTGTGAACCACAGTGCTAGGTGCAATAATTAAACAAGTAGGCCACTTCGCGTTCGCCTTCGGCAGTTCCCTCCTCTCCCGCCACGCCTTTTTGTCTTGTAACTTGAAGACATATTTCCGCCGGCGATGTTTATCCGTGATAACTCCATCCTTTTTCATGATGGCGGACAGGAAGGATATAACCTGAATTGTTTTACCTATAAAAAAAATTGAGGATTTCTCCACCTATGAGATTAGAGCAGGACCGAGACGAACCCTAAAAATGGGGCCGAAGGAGTCAGAAAGGCAGCATAGAGCATGCTATTGCACTTACGAGACCCATATCATCACCCAGCAGTCCTCCTCTCCCTTCTTTATATTGTCTCCAGAGGAACCTCACACCATCCCGCTGGTAATCGCGGAGGTAGGTATTTATGGCAGCTGGAATCATAGCCCCCGATTCATCGTCAAGAACTAGAGCCTTTTCGTGTTGCTGCTTGTCGTTGAGTGGGAAACCCGGTTTTGGACGGAGTTTCTGGAGAATTTTTGAATAAGTTGATAACACTCATGCAGGCAGTACATAACTTACAGGGTTTAGGTTCACTTCGGGTTCGGATTCGGACTCTGTAACTGAATCGGCCTCTTCAACAATTGCCTTGTGTTTTGCATCTGGGTGCAATACTGGGGAGAGCTCATTGAAGGTAGATTGGTGAAATAATAACCAACGCACCGCTTTTCGTAACTGGAGGCGCGCTAGACTGCGGTATTTCAAGCCCTGATTCCGGCTCTGTCTCCGATTCCGTTACAGAATAATCACCTGTGTAAAAGAGATCTTATGAATCATGTAACACTTCTGTTCACAGCATTTGATAGTACCTCCATCAGGCGGTTTAACACTTCTCGAGGGACCAATAATCGGGTGACTTGGTCCCGGGGCTTCGTCTGCACTTGATTCCGATTCTGCAACGGATATTGAATATTTGAAAAGTCTTGAAGTAAAGTCAAATACCAGTAACAGAGTCCCCCTCTTCGTTGTTCTGGGCAGACGTCACCTTCTGCGATGGGTTGGGAGACTGGGAATTTGTTGCCGGTCGTTCCCGATTTAAAAAAAAGGCCGTGGATTTCACGGCTTCCTCCTTTTCCTGTTCGTTGTCTTCTTCAGAATCCGATGGAATCCCTCTGTCGAATAGCGGAACCTCGGGGTCTTCCTCTTGCTCAGACGCGGAATGCAATTTCAGGCTCTCTAGATCTTCGACTACAGGTAATGTTTGGAAATTTTGTCTTGAACCATATCTTGCTAATGCGTACCAAAATATTTCAAAAGGGGATTCGGTTCGCTTGTTCCAGCGGTGACTCGATATCCTATTGACAAAATTCAAATGGCAGTCAGTGTACTTGATCTCAAATGGCGTTTTGAGGTCCAACTTTTCTTTAACGTGGGTTCTTTGCTTGTCGGTTCGTTGTCTACTCTTCTTCTCTTGCGGGAGCTTGGGCCTGCAGGCAAATTTCTGGTTTTTTTCTTGGGTTTGACTTCCGGGACATATGCGCCAGGGGCAAAGTCCGAATCAGAGTCAACCTCTGTTCGCATTCCTCATTCCTCAGCTACGACTGATAGAATAATACAATTCATGTAATACAGACCAATGGGTGCCGGAATAGAGATAGACGTCCCTATGAGAGAAGCCGTATATCAGACTACGTTGCAGAGCAAGGCAATTTCAACATATTGACGTTTGGTATACGCGTTTTTAGTGGACATTTTCGCGTTTGAGTGAGCTTTGACGTGTTGAAGGTTGTATGTTTGAATGTTGCGTGTGGTCTGGTGTTGATGTATTTCTTGAGGAGCTTGGCGACGAAATCACCCACTTTGGAGTAGCCTCTGAATCTGCAGATGGTAGAGGACCGATAGGTAGGTTCGTAAAGATTAAAGTCTTGGGCGGTAATACAAAACCTAATCCAGAGAATGACGGTAGGGTAGTGAGAGGAAGAGAAAGAGGGTGAGTCAGGTACACCTGGCCCTGTTTGGGCCAGCCTTAATTATATTTCCCACGATCGCGCAGGTGTGAGCTCATATCGCATCATATCGCAGTTACAATAGGTCCGCATGATACCGGCGCAGATATATGCGCCTGTGACAGAGAAAGAAATATATTAGGCCCTACGACAGCGAGCAGAGGGAGAAAAATACATCAAGTTTAATCATAAGCTTCCTCTGCACTCTTTCGCACAAGCCTCCGAACCTTTTTCTTGTATCCTACAGCATAGACTTGAGCAACGAAGAAAAGAGGGAATAACAGCGGCATACCAGCTAGGTCCGTCCGCACTTCCTTAGCTGCGTCGACATTGGCAGGGCTGTCGAGGTTTGGTGTGTCAGACGACAGGAGAGAAATTACACTGACAAGCTGAATTTCAAGTCAGGAAGGCGTAGGAAATGAAGTTCAGACATGAAGCGTCCGTACGATAGATTCGACCGTGTGTACAGGCATCCACCGTTCGCCAGCATCTTCATATCCATATTGATCGTCCCCAGGTGCGTGCTTTGAAGCATTAGAAATGGTGGGCTCAGACTTCAAACGATATTGACATCGACTTACGAGAATCGACACACAGACAGTGCCATCGGAGTAAACTGAGAAAAAGGTCAGCGACGCAGAAGCGGCCAGTCCTAGACACTGACTGTTAGGGTGCCACATTGGAGTTATAAACCGCATCTTCGGTGGTAGTAAAGGGAATTCGGGGGGGAAAGAGAGGCGAGCTTTGAAAAAGCCACCTTCACTAAGTAAATCGAGTCAAATGTTAGTTGTTGTATCAACAATATGATGTTTTGGAAACATACTACAGGGTATCAGGAGGCCTGGGATTGAGACAAACGATGAGTCAACGCGTGAGTGTGCGATGAATGTGAATCGTACCCAATAATGAGGATTTCCCATTCAAAGAGATTGTCGTCGTCGACAAGGCCTGGTTTCAATGCAGATGATATCAGGACCTCGAGATCAAAAGTAAGATTAAAGGCCCACCCGCTGAGAAGCCTTCGACGGGATGCTTGGTGAGCTCCGCGAGCTGCCTCCGAAGAAGAAGGGTGTTGGACGCTGAGGCCTTTGACATCGACGATGATGGCGTAAAGGGTGTTGCTACTCTTAGTGGCGGTGGTCGGAGGGCGATGCTGTTCCTGGTTCCAGCCTCCAGGATGCGTCCTTATATAGCTCACTACACGTGACTGATCAACGGTCATCTTGTTGGGAGATTGAATTTATGCGCAGTGACTCTCAGCAAGTCAAAGTCAGTAATATGTCGAAGTACCTACGAACCCATCGTTCGTTAAGCACACAACCTGGGAGGAATCGCATTACGAAAGGAATTGTCATTTTTCTTTTCCAAGAAGCTCCTATTCACTGATCGACATAGTACTCGGATTCCTTTTGACTTCCGGAGGCGTTCACGACACGTCTTCAGGCTCATGGCATTGAAAGCTATGAAATATTCTTTCTTCTTATTCTTTACTTGCTTTGTTTGACGTGATTTTGGTACTTACTACTACGAGCCTGGGAATGAATATGGTGGGATCTCTACTTATATATGAAGAAATGTCCCATAAATATATCATTCACCAATTAAAATATTTACAGCTTTGTTTACAACGAATGCTTGGGGTTTGTGTCAGAATTTCGCAAATCGCTTGCGAAGTTCTTTCGGTTTGACCAACAGGCAGTTATCTCTTGGATATCTCATCAGAAGAAATTGATCGATATGAGAGTGTCTATCTCCGGGCGGTAGGACGAGTTTGGCGTTCATTGGACTCAGTCTAAGTACTCGACTTACGCGGATGGCTCTTAAATTGACGCGACAGAAGGTCACCGGTCACCTGATACCTTGATAACGACACGTGCTCTCCCCTCTACGAAAATTCTTGTGACTTGTCGCGAGCGCGACCAGTAGCTCTTGTCCACTAGACCAAGTTCATGTCGGTCCACCACCAGTCGTCTTTCGCATTGAAACTGGCGATATAAAATAATTGCTACATTTTTACGACCATCCACCTCTCTACCACCATCAATTTTTTCCGACGGATATGGTTCATCATGCAGAGGATACGGAATGGGATCAACTCAATCATGTAAACTGGAAGGGGTTGGGCCTAACCGATCCCATAAAGGCCGTCGAGGTGCGTTGTTTGAAATCCATGAAGAAGAAACCTCCCATCTCATTCCATTTCAGGACAAATGGCTTTTGCTGCCGGCCTTCCTCAAAGTAAAGGGCCTTGTCAAGCAACACATCGATTCGTTCAACTATTTCGTGGACGTTGATATCAAGAATATCGTCAAGGCGAATAACAAAGTGACTTCCGATGTCGATCCTCGTTTCTGGCTGAAATATACGGACATCAACGTCGGTTTCCCAGACCGAAATGAAGACGAGTCCATCGACAAGCGCGTCACCCCGAACGAATGTCGACTGCGGGATATAACATACAGCGCCCCGATAATTGTCACTATCCAGTATACGCGAGGAAAGAATATTGTCCAGAGGAATGTAAACATTGGTCGATTGCCCATTATGTTGCGGAGTAGCAAGTGCGTTTTGACAGGTCGTACAGAGGAGCAATTGGCGCGTATGATCGAGTGCCCCTTGGATCCAGGTGGTTATTTTGTGGTGAGAGGAACAGAAAAGGTCATCTTGGTTCAAGAACAGTTGAGCAAAAATCGAATAATTGTGGAAACAGACAGCGGCAAGGGGATTGTCCAAGCCTCCTGCACATCGTGTGTTTCTGCCCTCCTCGTTCTTCTGTTGATGATACTTATCGTGGTTCAATCCCAGATCTACTCATGGTGGGCTAAAATCCAAAACGTATGTCGCGACCAAGAAGGGTAAAATCTACCTCCGTCATAACTCAATTCACGAAGATGTCCCTATCGTCATCGCGCTCAGAGCACTTGGCATTCAATCAGACAAGGAAATCCTGCTCCTCACAGCAGGAAACACCGATGCCTACAAGAATTCATTCGCCGCTAATCTTGAGGACGCCGCAAAACTTGGTGTCTTCACTCGACAACAGGCACTCGAGTACATCGGAACCCGAGTAAAGGTGAATCGTCGGGTGATGGGTCCACGAAGACCGGCCTGGGAAGAGGCCTTGGAGGCGCTGGCCACTATTGTATTGGCACACGTTCCGGTTAATGGCCTGGATTTTCGGTCCAAGGCCATCTTCGTCGCAACAATGACTCGCCGAGTTCTCATGGCTATGGATGACGAATCAATGGTAGATGATCGCGACTATGTCGGAAACAAACGACTGGAACTGTATGCATTTCTTTCGCATTTCGGCTAAACCTTTTTGCTAATTTTGGCTCAGCGCAGGTCAACTGCTCGCCTTACTCTTTGAGGACTTGTTCAAAACCTACAACTCTAACCTTAAAATCGCCATTGACAAGGTTCTTAAGAAACCGTCTCGGACGAGTGAATTCGATGCATTCAATACCATGCGGATGCAGGGCGACCATCTCACGTCAGGCTTCGTGCGCGCCATTTCTACTGGAAATTGGTCACTCAAGCGATTCAAGATGGAGCGGGCAGGCGTGACACATGTTCTCAGTCGCCTCAGCTTTATCTCCGCTTTGGGAATGATGACCCGTATCTCTTCCCAATTTGAAAAAACCAGGAAGGTCAGTGGTCCTCGAGCTCTTCAACCGAGTCAGTGGGGTGTGCTTTGTCCGAGTGATACACCGGAAGGAGAAGCTTGCGGTCTTGTTAAAAATCTGGCTCTCATGACCCATATCACAACCGACGTCGAGGAAGAACCAATCATTCGCCTCGCGTTCATGTTAGGTGTCGAAGGTATGTTTTCTGGTCACCTAGAATGAAATTTGTAGCCTTAACAAGTTCCATTTTGTCTAGACATCAGTCTAACGACGGGTACAGAGATATACGGGCCACACACCTTCGTCGTGAACGTGAACGGGACTATTATCGGACTGACGCGCTACCCTTCAAAATTCGTGACTCAATTTCGCAAGCTCCGAAGAGCTCGACGCTTCAGCGAATTTGTCAGCATATATATTAACAACCACCACCGCGCTGTTCATATCGCGAGTGACGGCGGAAGGATTTGTAGACCAGCCATCATTGTGGAGAATGGACGTCCAAGGATTACCCCTGAGCATATCTTAGTATGGATCAACATTTTCCCTCGTATTTTTGTCTTGACCTATTGTCCCTTCACAGCATCTCAAGAAAGGGAATGTCACTTTTGATGATTTCCTCAGAAAGGGTCTTGTCGAGTACCTCGACGTAAACGAGGAAAACGATACATACATCGCGCTTTACGAGAGCGACATCGTACCAACCACAACGCACCTCGAAATTGAGCCTTTCACAATTCTTGGCGCAGTAGCCGGTCTAATTCCGTACCCACATCACAACCAATCCCCCCGAAATACCTACCAATGTGCTATGGGTAAACAAGCCATTGGAGCAATCGCCTACAACCAATTTAACCGCATCGACACCCTTCTCTATCTTTCTGTTTACCCTCAACAACCTATGGTTAAAACCAAAACCATTGAATTGATCGGGTATGATAAGCTTCCGGCTGGTCAGAACGCAACTGTTGCTGTCATGAGCTATTCTGGGTATGACATTGAAGATGCTCTAATTCTGAATAAGGTATTCGTTTATCCCTTCTTTTTTCTACTTGACGTAAATTTGATAACTCTTCGACGACAGGCAAGCCTGGACCGAGGGTACGGAAGATGTCAAGTCCTGCGTAAAAATGCAACACTTGTCCGAAAATATCCTAATGGAACGTGCGTTTGTTCCTCTCACAAGAATTCCTTGTTTTTGAACACATCCTTTATCTCGTCATCTAGATTCGATCGCTTAGCTGATGCACCTCTCGACGAAAATGGGCAGATAGCTAAAAAATATGACATTATCCAGTTAGATGGTTTGGCTGGCGTCGGAGAACGGGTCGATCCCGGCGATGTCTATGTCAACAAACAGACACCTTCAAATTGTACAGACAACACATTCACCGGACAGGCCGCGTCCGTTCCATATAGGAATACGCCACTGTCGTACAAATCCCCTGTTGCTGGCAACATCGACAAGGTGTTAATCAGTGATACCGATAATGACCAAACTCTTATCAAGGTTCTTATCCGCCAAACCCGGAGACCAGAGCTAGGGGACAAATTTTCTTCGCGGCACGGCCAAAAGGGCGTATGTGGGCTTATTGTGAACCAGGAGGACATGCCCTTTAATGACCAGGGCATCAATCCAGGTAATCTCCTTTTAATGTTTGCTCCTGGCTTGCTTCATTAATCGGTTCATGGAAAGATACAATCATGAATCCCCACGGTTTCCCGTCCCGAATGACCGTTGGGAAAATGATCGAGTTGCTAGCTGGGAAGGTTCGTTTTTGGCTGTCTCCTGTGCTAGAAAAACATCCTCGTCTGAGCCGGGTGTCTTCAGGCCGGTGTCTTGACGGGCAAACTTCAATATGGGACCGCTTTTGGTGGATCCAAGGTAACTCAATATCAAGATGGGGAATGGAAATGACAAACGTTGATAGGTGGAAGATATGAGCCGAATTCTCGTAGAAAATGGATTCAGCTACGCTGGGAAGGATATGCTCACCAGCGGGATTACCGGTGAACCATTA
>Ga0307509_10003486_pt1 | contig 23783 bp, 17 predicted proteins | sample 10_EM_MG_FD_202245 | JGI IMG/M metagenome (GOLD analysis project Ga0307509, IMG submission 202245) | Populus trichocarpa ectomycorrhiza microbial communities from riparian zone in the Pacific Northwest, United States - 10_EM | ecosystem: Host-associated > Plants > Roots > Unclassified | place... | reverse complement strand
GTCGCGAGCACGTCAGCTGGCTCGCGCTCGAGCTCGAGCGCGGGCTCGGGGACGCGTTCGACCACGCCGAGCCGCACCTTGATCTCCTCGACGCGCGCGAGCACGCCGTGGATCACCTCGAGCACGTGGCCGGGCATGATCGCAGCGGCGGGAGCCGGCGCGACGACGATCCGCCCGCCTCCGACGCCGACCTCGGCGGCGAGCCGGTCGGTCTGGTTCCACACCGCGAGCGCCGCGAAGTAGCAGGCGCGCGGCGGCACGTCGCTCGCCGCGAACGCGGGCCGGTGATCCTCGCCGCGTCCGAGCTCGTCGCGGACGAGGCCGACCTCGGCGAGCAGGCGTTGCGCGCGGCCGTAGCAATGGCCCGGGCGGACCTCTTCGAGCTTCATGGGCTCGAACGGTAGCAGGCCGGCGCCGTCGATCCATGGGGGCCCATGCTTTTACTACACGAGCTTCTTCGCGACGTAGGCCGCACCGCCGATCACGGCCAAGGTCGAGAGCGGGCCCGGAAACAGCGACTTCACGAGGTAGCCGACCCCGAATGCGAGGCTGATCGCCTGGAACGGATTCTTCTCGACGTACGCCCGGGTCTTGAACGCGTACACGAAGCCGGTCTGCTTCGCGCGCTGGAGCGCGGCGCCGGCGAGCTTCTGGACGACGTCGTCGAGGTGCGCGTTGGGGGCGATGGATGGAGCGTTCATGCCGGATAACCAAGCACGCCGCGTGCCGGCCGAGGCACGTGATCACGAGGCTTTGGGTTCGTCTCCAAGTTGCTGGGAAACCCGACGGCGATGGGCAATCATCGCGCGATGTTCGGTGGTCGGGCGGTCCTCGCCCTGGGTCTGGTCGTCCCCGCGCTCGCGGGCGCCGAGTCTCCCGGCCGCTGCGTCGACGTTCAGTTCACGCCGGCGCCGAACCTCCAGATCGTCGCCTGGATCGCGAAGCCGACCGGCGAGTACGTCGACACGCTCTACATCACCCAGCAGACCGGTTCGTTTGGCCTCGGCAACCGGCCCGGTCGCTTCGACTTCAACAGCGGACCGATCTGGCCGTACGGCCGCCGGATCACGACGTTCCCGGTGTGGTCGCACGCGCACGGCCTCGCGTTCCCGCAGGTGCTGTTCCAGAACGACTTCTCTGACGATCCGGACACGTGCTTCACGCTGACCGGCAACCAGTACCAGCAGTGCGGCGAGAACAACCTCAGCCACGCGTTCGATCAGAGCTCGCGCGAGTCCCACTTCTGCCGGCCGCTCCAGGACGGCGAGCCGAGCTGGGACACGGGCACGTGCGCGACGACCGCGTACTCCGACAAGGGCCGGTTCTCGACGACCTCGTTCACCGGCTATCCGCCGCGCACCGATCTCGTGCGCAGCGCGGGGGACTCGCCGTCGGTCGACATGTACAAGGCGATGAATCCGTTCGACGCGGTGTCGCAACCCACGCCGGCGGGCGGAGAGCTCGCACACGCGCCGTGGCCGGTGCCGCAGGATCTTCCGCTCGGCGACTACCTCCTGTTCGTCGAGGCCGCCCAGGAGTTCGACTTCAACGCGTCCTACGACCCGACCGCGTTCCCACCGCCGACCGGGATCTACTGGTCGGAGTACGGCAAGCCGTATCGCGGCCAGCCGTCGATCGTCTATCGCGTCCCGTTCTCGATCGCGACGACCGACACGACCTCGACGACCCTCGACTACGCCGGCTACGGCGATCCGACGGGCGCCGACGGCATGCTCCGGCCTCCCGACACCTCGATCACCGCCGACACGCCCGGCACCGGCGCGTCGCGACTCGAGCTCGTCTCCGACGACGGCGAGCTCCATCGCGTGAAGGTCTCGGTCAGCGAGAACGTCGCGAGCGCCGTCCCAGATGCGCCGGCGAGCCTCGCACCGACCGATCTCACCGGCAGCGGGATCGCGATGGCGTTCACCGCGCCCGGGGTCGGCGCGGAGCACCTCAAGGTCGCGGGCTACGAGATCCGCGTCCGCGCGCTCGACGAGATGACGCCCGCGAACTTCGCCAACTCGATGCCCGTCACCGCGAAGGTCACGCCGGAGGAGCCCGGCCACGCGCAGACGTTCGAGCTCGACGGCCTGCTCCCGGAGACCGACTACTGGATCGGCATCCGCGCATTCGATGGCTGCCACAACGCCGGCGCCGTCGCGATCGCGAAGGTCACGACGCTCGCGCGGGTCTCCGGCGCGGTCGACGCGTGCTTCGTCGCGACCGCCGCGTACGGCTCGCTCCTCGCGAACGACGTCGAGCTACTCCGCCACTTCCGCGACTCGCTGCTCCGCTCGAACGCGATCGGCGAGCTCGGCGTCGAGACCTATTACACGTTCGGACCGGCGCTCGCCGGGGTGATCGGCGAGTCGGACCTGCTCCGCACGAGCGCGCGCGGGTTCCTGCGCCCGCTCGTCGAGCTCGTCCGCGCGCTGGCGTTCTAGCCGCGACCGATCACGCCGCCGAGCGCGCGTCCATCACGAGCTGCATCCAGTGCTCGAGCGCTCGATCGGCGAGCGCGAACGGCTGGACCTCGACGGCAAAGCCGGTCCCTTCGGGCGCGCAGCGCTTGACGTTCGCGAGCACCGCGAACGGTTCGGGCTCGCAGTGGAGCGTGAGCTCGACGAGCCAGTTCGGCGCCATCTGCTCCGGCGACTCGACGATCAGCATCTCCGTCGAGATCTCCTTCGCGCGCACGCCGGTGTGCTTGTCGTGACTGACCGGGAACGAGACCGGGAACGTCTGCGGCTTGGACGGCGGTGGCGCGATCTGCGACGGCGCGCTCGCGGGCTTCGCGTAGGTCGTCATGCTCTTGACGACCTCCTGGACGACCGAGCCGATCGAGCAGCGCTCGATGTCCGACAGCTCCGGCAGCTCGACGAGCCCGGCGATCCCCGCGGACGGGCAATCGTCGAGCCGATCGACGATCTGCTCGACCAGGCGGATCAGCTCGGCGAGCGCGGAGTGGACATCCGCGTGCGCGATCACCTCGGCGATCGGTTGCGGCAACTTCCAGCGCGCGGCGACGACGCTGCCGAACGAACCCTCGAGCTTGCGCACGAACGCGCGCCACTCTGCACCGGTGAGGACCGGAAGCGGCAGCTCGCGCGCGAGCTCCTCGAGGCCGTGGACCGCGATCACCGCGCCGAAATCGTGGAGCAAGCCGGCGAGGTACGCGACCTCGCCGGACACGCCGCGGTTGCTCGAGAGCATGCGCGCGAGGTGCGCGCCGAGCAGCGCGCGCCGCCAGTTGTCGCGGCGCAGCTCGACGAGCGGGCCGGCGGCGACGACGCTCTGGCCGAGGCCGCTCGCGAGCGCCATCTCGATCAGCTGCTGGATCCCGATCCGCGACAGCGCGTCGAACAGGGTCGCCACCTTCGCGCTTCCGCTCGCGGCAGAGCTGGCGCGCGCGAGCACGGCGGCCGCGAGCGCCGGATCCGCGGACACGACCGTCGCGAGATCGTTGAGCGTGCAGCGCGGCTCGCGCGATAGTCGCTCGAGCTTGGTCGCGATCGCCGGGTACGGCGGGAGCTTGATCTTGTTCGCGGCGAGCCGGGCAGTCAGGGCACGTTCGAGCTCGACGAGCGCAGTCATCGAAGAATGCATCGGCCGGCCGATCGGGCTGTAGAGGTTTGTAAACGTTCGAATACGAACGATCCCCGGGAGCGTCAGGGTGTCACAGGGGTAACGTAGCGTCCGGCCGTGGCCCGCCTGCCGAGCGCCGAATACCTGGTCCTCGACATCGAGACCGTTCCCGATGACGAGCGGTGGCATCCACCCGAGGATCAGCAAATCTCGTTTCCGCCGGCCTGGGCCCATCGGATCGTCGTGATCGGCGCCCTGTGGCTCGACCACGGCTACCGGCTCAAGCGGTTCGACGTGCTCGGCGATCCGGCGCCCACCGGGACCGCGGATGCTCGCGAGCGCGCGTTGCTCGCCGACTTCTCGAAGCTCGTCGGCAAGGCCCGGCCGATCCTCGTGACGTACAATGGGCGGAGCTTCGACCTGCCCGTGATCGCGCTGCGCGCGCTGTGTCACGGCGTCTCGCTCGCCTGGTACTACCGCGAGAAGAACGTCCGCTCGCGCTACAGCGAGGACGGTCACCTCGATCTGTGCGATTGGCTCGCCGATCACGGCGCGACGCGATCGGGCAGCCTCGACGCGCTCACGCGGCTGATCGGCCTGCCGGGCAAGACCGGCGTCGAGGGGTCGCAGGTCGCCGGGATCTATCGCGCGGGCCAGCTCGAGGCGGTCCAGCGCTACTGCCTGTCCGATGTCGCGCAGACCGCACTCCTGTTCCTGCGGTTCCGCCTGCTCCAGGGCGGCCTGTCGCCGGAGCTCTACCGCGGCGCGACCGCCGCGCTCCTCGACGGACTCGCGGCGGATGGTAGGGTCGCCGACGTGCTGCAGGGCATCGATCGAGCTCACCTGTTGACCGAGTCGTGACGCCGCTCGGCGAAGCGTTCTACGCCCGTCCGGCCCCCGTCGTCGCACGCGACCTCGTCGGCTGCGCGCTGGTCCACGGCGAGCTCGCAGGGATGATCGTCGAGACCGAGGCGTATCTCGGTCCCGAGGACAAGGCGAGCCACTCGCGGTTCGGCTCGCGCAAGCGCAACGAGGTGATGTTCGGCCCCGGCGGCCGGAGCTACGTCTATCTCTGCTACGGCATCCACGAGATGTTCAACATCGTCGCCGGCAACGCGGGCGAGCCGCAGGCCGTGTTGATCCGCGCGATCGCACCGCTCGTCGGGTTGCCCGACGATCCGGCGGTCGGCCGCGGCCCGGGCAAGGTCACCCGCGCGCTCGGCCTCAACCGCAGCCACGATCGCCTCGATCTGACCCACACGGAGGACCTGTTCGTCGCGCGCCACGCGGTACCGCCGAAGCTCGGCACCGGGCCGCGGATCGGCGTCGACTACGCCGGCGCGTGGGCGCGGCGCAAGCTGCGGTTCTGGTGGCGCGGCCACCCGGCGGTCACGCGCCCGAATGCTTGAGCGAGTCGACCTTGCGCAGGCGCTGGCGGAAGAGCTCGTCGCCGAGCTTCTTGCGATCGCGACTGTGTGCGGGCCGGTAGTGATGATGCTCGCCGTCGCCGACCGACGGTAGCGCCGCGACCTGCGGCACCGCGAGCTCCTTGAGCCAGCGCTCGACGTCGGGCGCGAGCTCGCGATTCTCGGCGAGCCACACGACCGTCTTGTGCTCGGTCAGGCGCAACGTTGCCCGGTGCGCGCGGACGTAGACCGAGAGCTCGACGAACCCGTTGCCGAACAGCTCCTCGTCGTGATCGTCGAGAAAGCGGATGATCTTCTTCGCGTTGATCCGCGAGGTCAGCCAGACGTCGGTCGTCGCGGCGGCGTCGAACGAGGCGAGCAGCCGGATCTCGAGGTTGTCGGCGGCGGGCAACCGCTCGACGATGCCGAGATAGAGATCGACGAGATGGTCTCGCTCGGTCTGGGCCTCGACGACGTAGAGCTGCGGATCGCTGCGCTCGATCCAGCCGCGCAGAAAGCCGGTCGCGGCGCCGGTGACCGCGGGCAACACGCCGACGGGAAACTGGAACGTCGACAGCGTCGCCGGTGCTTCGCCGAGCCGGACGACGTGGCCCTTGCCGACCGACTCGCCGAGCGGGATCTCCTCGGCCGTCGCGACGTCGAACGCGATCGCCCAGCTCCCGGCGAGCTCCTTCTGCGCCTCGGCGATCGCCTGGCCGGCGTGCTCGCCGTTCGCGAGCACCAGCTGGGGCGCGCCGGTCGGGGTCGCGAGCGCGACGCGGTACCAGCTGCGAGCCTTCACTCGCGGGTTTTACCGCGAATCAGAAGTCAGTGCCGACCGCGAGGCCGATCGTGAAGTGGCTGAGCTGGGCGTCGACGGCATCCTGGCCCCGCGCGAGATCGCCGTCCGGGTGCAGGCGATAGAAGTCGTAACCGTCGTCGACGAACAGCGCGGCGGTCATCATCGGCCCCTTCTGGACGAGGAAGAACAGCGGCCAGAACAGGAGGCCGGCGACCGAGCCCTTGCCCTTCAGCTGGATCCCCGCGCCGAAGCCGAGCCCGCGGCCCGCGTAGCCATTCAGGTCGCCGTCGGCCCACGCATAGCTCGCGTTGCCGCGGACGTAGAGCTCGAGGTGGCTCGCGATCGGCTGGTTGTACTTGACCGTGACGTCGACGCCGCCGAGCGACGTGCCGCGCACGCCGCCTTCGTACGCGAGCTCGCCGGCATCGAGGCTCATCGCGAGGCCGAGCTCGTACGACCATGCGCCGCGACGGACACCGCCGGCCACGCGCATGCGGAGCAACGTGGTGTCGCTCTCGTGGGCGGCGAGCTCGTCCTTGACGTGCGTCGCGCCGAACCCTTCCGAGTAGTAGACGCCATCCGCATGCGCCGTCGCCGACGCGAGCACCACCCCGATCAGGACCAAGCTCCGCATGCCTCGACGGTAAGCAACGGAGGTGCCACGGCGCCACCAACACTCTTCAACTGGTTGCGGCGCGGACGCGGCAGGGCCGGTCCGGACGCTGACACCAATGTCGCGCTAGTTGCCGATCTGGGTCTGCTGCTGGAGGATCACGACCGTGACCTTGTTATCGATCAGGCCGCCGAGCTGGGCCGGGACCATGTTCACCGCGGGCGCGCGGAAGGTCGCGCCGAACGCCGCGTCCTCCGAGATGAAGATGCCATTCGGCGAGGTCCCCGTCGTCGTCACTCCGTCGCGCAACTGGTTGAGGTATTCGACGGCGCCGACATCCGTCGTGACCTGAACGCCGGGCATCGGATTGCCGAGGAAGTCGAGGACGATCCCGACGACCAGGCCCTTGTCGGGGAACATCCCCGGCGTGCCGATCGCCTTCAGGACGTCGTCGAGCGTGTCGCGCGACAACCGGGTGCCGGTCACGCCGAGCTGCTGTCCGCCGGGGTTCTCCATGCAGCGAACGGACGCCGTACTCTGCGCGACGTCCTCCGACACCTCGGTACACGCCGGCTGAAGCGCCGAGCCGACCGTGCCGGTCCAGGACGGGACCTGCGTCGCCGGGCTGCGCGCCAGGACGACCTCGCCGAGCGACTGGAGGAGCTGATAATGGGTCTCGGTCCCGACGGTGACCGGCTGGGGCTCGCCGACCGAGACGGTGAGCCGATCCGCGACCGACGACGAGACCGTGACCTGCGTGTCGAAGTCGGTGACCGCCGCGATGACGCTCGTGCTCGGGCCGACGCAGGTCGAGTCGTTGAGCTGGGTGAAGTCCGTGCAGCCGAGATCGACGACGGTCTCGGCATCGCCGGGGTGGTAGAACGCGACGCCGCCGATCGCCGGGGTGGGATCGCAGACGCTATCGCCGACGCAGGGCTGGACCGACGCGATCGGGAAGCCCTGGGCGTCGAACACCACGTTCGCCGGGCACTGAAAGAGGCCGTCGGTTCCCATCGGGATCTTCTTCGCCTGGTAGACGAGGATCTCGACCTCGAGCGTCTGTTCGCTGACAGGGCGGTCGAGCGGCGGCAGATCGATCGACGAGATCGAGCACAGGTCGCGCACCTTGCCGACGACCGGCGGCTTGCAGACGGAGATCACCGGCGAGCCCGGATCGCTCGGGGCAAAGATCCGGATGCTGACGATCATGTCGCACGACATCGTGACGTCCTCGCACGCGATGACCTTCTTGCCACTCGCGTCGAAGCACGCGGAGTTGTCGCCCTGCGTGGGCCGGAACCGCACGCTCAGCGGCGGGTCGTTGCATGCGCACGCGAGCGCGGCGAGGACGACGAGCGTGCGCATCACATTGCCGGCTTCACGTCTTGGCTGACGGTCAGCTGTGGATCGATCCGCGAGATCAGGTAGCCGCCGAGGATCACCGCGGCGATCGCCCCGAACGCCGACAGCTGGACCCAGCCCTTCTCGTAGAACTTCTCCTCGACGACGATCGGCGGGCGGACGAACGGCGGTGGCCCGGTGAAGGTCTGTCGCGGGCGATGCAGCGGCCCGAGGCCTTCGAGGATCTCCTCCGGTTTCTGGTTCGTGTAGATCTTCGGCGCCGAGAACCCGGGCGCGCGGTTGCGCCAGGTCTCCCACTGGAGCTGGCCGTCGGCGCGCTTCGAGATCATGACGGCATCGCCGACGCCGAGCAGCTCGGCGAGCTTGTTCATCGCACTCGCGCGCGCCGGATCATCGCGGCGGGTCTGGGCGCGCGACAGCGCGAGGCGAGCACGCTGGATCTGGACCTTGGCATCGGCGCGCGAGGTGTCGATCGGCAGCACGGTCGACGTCTTGAGCGTGATCGCCGCACCGTTCGTCAGCCGCTCGGGCCCGGTCATCGTCACGACGTGATCACCGACCTCGAGCCCTTCGAACGTGCCGGGCCCCGCGCCGCGCTCGACGCAATCGATCCACACCTGACCCTCGCTCTGGACGTCGAGCGACGCCAGCTGGGGCTTCGTCGTGACCGCGCGCTTGAACGCGGCGACCGTATCGGGTGGATAGCGCGCGGGATCGAGCTGGCGCGTCGGATCGAGCCGGTGGGTCAACCCGAGCGCGCGCTGGGCCTCCGCCGGCTTGCCCTGATCGAGCTCGGCGAGCCCCTCGAGCAGCGACAGGTCGGCATACAGCGCCTGGACCTCGGCCGTCGGCTTGACCTTCAGCAGCAGCTTCTTGCCGTCGCGCGCGAACCCTTCCGCATCGCCGGCCTTGGTCTCGTCGAGGACCGCCTGGGCCTGGTCCCGATATCCCTTCGCATTCTTGATAGGGTCCGCGTCCTCGTCGTAGAGGAAGCCAGTCAGCTCGGCGTCGAACCCGCGGAGGTCCGGAATCTTGAGCGTGTCGCTGTTGTTGATCGTGCTGTACAGCGCGTTCGAGAGCGCGCGGACCTTGTCGTCCTCGGAGAGATCGATCACCGCGACCTGGCGGCGCTCGAGGGACGGCGCCCCCTCCTGCGATGGATCGGGGGTCGCCGGGACGGCAGGGGCGTCGGCGCGGGCCATGGAAGCCAGCTGCGCGGTCACGAGGACCGCACAGATCGCCACCCGGGTCGGCAACCCGCTCGTCATTCCCTTACTATAGGCCACCTTTGGGAAGAGGGCTCAGGTCCCCTCCCTCCGGTGTGGGGCGCCCCACGGTATGGACGAACCCCTCCAGAAATCCCTCGAACGCTACGACGTCCTCGACCGCATCGCGGTCGGCGGGATGGCCGAGGTATTTCTGGCCAAGGCCTACGGGGCCCACGGCTTCGAGAAGACCCTGGCGATCAAGCGGATCCTGCCCGAGCTCGCCCGCGACCCCGAGTTCGCCGCGCGGTTCATCGCCGAGGCCAAGGTCGCGGTCAAGCTGTCCCACGCGAACGTCGTCCAGGTCTTCGACTTCGGCCGGATCGGCGACGCGCTGTTCATCGCGATGGAGTACGTCGACGGCCTCGACCTCGCGCTCCTCCTCCGCAAGTTCAAGGACGAGCGGCGGCTCCTGCCCCTCCCCGCCGCGTTTCACATCGCGATCGAGATCATCCGCGCGCTCGACTTCGCGCACGGGCACGGCGTCGTCCACCGCGACGTGTCGCCGTCGAACATCCTGATCTCGCGCGCCGGCGAGGTGAAGATCGGCGACTTCGGAATCGCGGTCGCGGCGGCGCCGCACAAGGCCGGCGGCCCGGGCCTGCGCAAGGTCATGGGCAAGTGGCGCTACATGTCGCCGGAGCAGGCGCGCGGCGACACGCTCGATACGCGCAGCGACATGTTCTCCGCCGGTTCGGTGCTGTTCGAGCTGTTCACCGGCGAGAAGCTGTTCCCCGGCGACGAGGCCGAGGACATCATCAAGAACATCGAGACGATGCCGCTCCCCCGCGCGTCGTCGGTGCGGCCGGGGTTGCCGTCGCGGCTCGACGAGATCCTCGCCGGCCCGCTGTCGCGCAAGCCGATCGATCGGCCGCCGCGTCCCGCGACCGTGCTGCGCTCGTTGATCGAGCTCAGCTACGAGTCGAGCATCATGGCGACGGCGCTCGACGTCGCCGAGGCCGTCGCGTCGGTGTTGCCGGCGCGCCGGATCGACGGTCCGGGCCAGCAGCTCGACGACGTGATCCGCAAGCAGCTCGGTCAGGCCCAGGCCGAGAAGTCGGTCGCGCGCCGCACCGCGATCACCGACGGCAAGCCCGCGTCGACCTCGACCCTGGAGCGCGGCGAGCATTCGACCGGCCTGTTCCGCAAGATCGGCGACGACGGCGTGTCGCGGCTCGAGGAGCTCGACATCGATCCGACCGGGGTCGCGCCGCCGCGCCTCACCGAGCCGATGCCGAAGGATGCCGACTCCGGCCTCCATCGCCTGCTCGAGAAGGTCGACGGCGATCGCCGGACCGAGCCGGGTGCTCCGCCGACCGGGGCCGCGCCGAAGCTCGACCCGAACGCGAGCGGCAGCCTCGCGGCGACCCGGACGTCGACCGGCGGCAAGAGCATCACGACGTTCACCGGCGGCTCGCGGCGCCGGATCTGGCTCGCGCTCGCCGCGGTCGCGGTGGTCGGCGGCGGGCTCGCGGTGTGGAAGCTGAAGGGCTCGCCGGAGCCCGTCGTCGTGCCGGTGTCGATCGACGCCGGCACCGCCGAGCTCGTCGGCGTGATGGAGATCGATCCGAAGCCCGACGGCGCCACCGGCACGATCACCGGCGTCGACGGCGTCGCCCATCCGTTCGGGCCGACCTCGCACGCGAACCCGATCCGGCTCAAGGTCTCGGCGAACACGAAGCTGCACGTCCACATCGAGCTGCCGGGCTACCAGACGATCGACGACGATCGGACCGTGCCGGCGAACGAGACGATGGTGATCGCGCCGCACATGGTCAAGGCGCGCGCCGGCCTCCACGTCACGACCACGCCGTCGAGCGCGCAGGTCTCGCTCGACCGGCGCGTGCTCGGCGAGACGCCGCTCGTCCGCGATGACCTCGACGAGGTGAACGGCGCCGAGCTCGTGATCTCGAAGCCCGGCTTCGATCCGATCCGCCAGAAGATCGACCTCGTCGTCGGTCACCCGCTCGAGGTGACCGAGACGCTCAAGCCGATGCAGCACTTCGGCATGGTCACGGTCAGCTTCTCGAGCGGCTGGGGCGACATCACGTTCAAGGGCCAGAAGGTCGGCACGAACGGCCGGACCTCGACGTTCAGGCTGCCGGTCGGCAGGCAGACGCTCCACATCCGCAACCCGCCGTCGGGCAAGCAGTGGGATCTCGCCTGCAACGTCGAAGAGGGCAAGACCACGGTCTGCAAGACGTCGCTGCCGAACTAGCGCGGCTTCTTCTTGCGCACGATCTCGAGCGTGACGTCGCCGGTCGGTTTGGTCCGGCACGCGAGCCGGACCTTCGTCAGGTGGTACAGGTTGCCGAGGTGCTTGAGCTCCTCCTCGGTGTACGGATTCAGGTGCTCCGCACCGGCCCTGATCCGGACCCGGCACAGCCCGCACGTGCCCTTGCCGACGCACGACGTGTCGATGCCGGCCTGGACCTTCGCGCCGGCCTCGAACAGCGTGCCGCCGGGGGTGATCTCGACGACGAGCGGCTCGGCGCCGTCCTGCAGGATCGTGATCACCGGCATAGCGCGCGCAGGTGCCGGAGATGTGCGAGCAGCCGGTCGAAGTCGTCCTCTTCGATCAGTGGATTCATGATCGTGGAGCGCAGCCAGTACGCGTCGCCGAGCTCGGTGCCGACGATGTACCACCGGCCGTCCTCGACGACGCGCTGGCGGAGCGCGCGGTTGTCGACGCCGCGCATCCGGTAGCACACGATGTTGAGCTCTGGCGGGTGCAAGAGCTCGAAGTCCGGCGCCGCCGCGAGCTTGTGCGCGAACGCGCGGGTCAGCGCGACCTGGCGATCGATCACCGCGCCGAACCACGCCTCGCCGTGCGCGCGGAGCGCGGTCCACAGCTCGATCGCCATCGCGCGCTTCGTACACTCGAGCGTGCGCGTGCCGAGGTCCCACCAGTGGGTCTCCGGTCGCGCGTCTGCGAACAGATAGCTCGCGCGCTGCGCGAACGCCTCGTAGGCGTGGGCCTCGCGCTTGAACAGCACGGCGGTGACGAGCGCCGGCATCATCAGCAGCTTGTGCATGTCCCACACGACCGAGTCGGCGCGCTCGATCCCGGCGAGCTTCGCGCGATGCTCGGTCGATAGCGCGACGCCACCGCCGTGCGCGGCGTCGACGTGGAGCCACAAGTTCTCCGCGGCGGCGAGATCGGCGAGCTCGCCGAGCGGATCGAACGCGCCGGTCGCGGTCGAGCCGGCGGCGGCGACGATGCCGATCACCCGGCGGCCGCGATCTCTCGCATCGCGCAGCGCGGTCGCCACCGCGCCGGCGGTCAGGCGATGCCCGGCGTCGACCTTCGCCGCGATCGCGCCGCCCTCGCCCCAGCCCATGATCCCGAGCGTGCGCGCGACCGAGTAGTGCGCCTCGTTCGACGTGATCACCGCGAGCGGTGGACCGGCGTGCGCGCCGTCCTTCCACACATCGAACCCGGCGTGGGCCTGGCGCATCGCGAGGAGCGCGGTCAGGTTGCCGAGCGAGCCTCCCGACGTGAGGACGCCGCCGGCGCCGGTCGCGAAGCCGAGCTTGCCGCACAGAAAGTCGATCACCGCGAGCTCGATCGGCACCGCGGCCGGGCCCATCTCGTAGACCGCCATGCCGTTGTTGAGCAACGCGGCGACGGTCTCGGCGAGCACCGCGCCGGGCAACGGCGGCGGGACCTGGTGCGCCATGCACTGCGGATGCGCGAGCGCGGTCGAGCGCTCGAGCACGGTCGCGAGATCCGCGATCAGCTCGCCGCCCGAGAGGGGCTGGGTGGCCCACTCGGCGCGCGCGGCGTCGGGCGCGGTCCACGGCAACACGCGTCCCTCGCCGGCGTGCCAGCGTGCGAGCTGGTCCGCGATCGCCTCGATCAGGGCGTGGCCGTCCTTCCGGAACCTGTCCGGATCGTAGGCCGCCGCGATTCCGGGCGGGACGGAGGTTCCGCGCTGTGACATCGCGGCCAGGCTAGCAGACGGACCCAGTCCCGGGAACGCGTGCGAACCGGTCAGCGAGTGACGGTCGCGTTCTCGATCAGCACGTCGTAGTGATAGCCCGCGCCGAGATCGCGATTCGTGCCGATCTTGCCGTGCACGATCACGACGTCGCCCGGGTTCACGACCTCGGCCGTGGTGACGATCAGGTCGTTGGTCCCGGCCGCGCCCGAGCCGTCGCGAAGATGGAGCCAGTTGCGGTCGAGCACGCCGCTCGTGACCTTGACGACCTTGCCGCGGACGTCGACGAGCTTACCTTCGAGCTCGCGCCGCCCCGCGAACACCTCGGCGACCGTCTTGCCGCCCGGTGCGCGGGCGATCGGCTCGACGCGCTCGGGCGGAGCCGGTGCCGCCGGCGTGGGGGATGCGGATGCCGCGGCGGGAGATGCGATCGCGTACGCGTTGACGAAGTAGATCTCGTCGAACGTGCGCTTCAGCGTCGAGCTGTGGAACCCGGTCATCAGCGTTCCGGACATCCCCGCGAGCTTGGCCCCCACGGCGAGCTTCGTCGGCGGCCCGGCGACCCAGGTCTTGCCCCCGCCCGCGTCGAGCAGCGCGTAGGTGTAGCCGCCGGCGTCCATCGTCTCGACGACGGTGCCGCCGAGCGCCGGGGCGGTCGCCGTCGCGGACGCCTGCGCAGGTGCGGCCCCGTGGGTCGGTGGCACGGGCTGGCCGAACGTATCGACGAAGTAGATCTGGTCGAACGTGCGGTTCAACGTGTCGCTGTGGAACGCCGTCATCAGCGTGCCGCGAACCGGTCCGATCTTCGCGCCGACCACGAGCTTGGTCTCGGGGCCGGCGATCCACACGTCGCGGCCGCCTTGATCGAGCCTGGCGTACGTGTACGTCGACGCCGGCATGGTCTCGACCACCGTGCCGGTGATCTGATCGCCGCCGGTGGGCGCCGCGCTCGCGGGAGGAACGGCGGCCGGGCCCGTGGTGGGCTCGGTGATCGACTTCGGCGCGAAGTGATCGTCGAGCTTCGACGGCTCCGAGTGACATCCGGCCACGACGAGCACCAAGACGAGGCGGCGCATCATCGCCTCGCGTGACTCGGCCGGAGGGGAGTGCGCGGCGGGCGGCAGACCGCGACCGGTCGCGACCGCACGACGCCGGCGATCGACGCGAGGGCCAATGCGGCGCCGGTGATCAGGATGGGAAGACTGCTGGACATGGGCACGTGCTTTCTGCAACCGGTGTTCCGGCGGTAACCGTTCAACTGTACGCGCGGCGAGGTGTGCGGTCACTGTGCGATCGTGCGCTACCAGGAGTCCGAGGCGCCGTTGTGACAGCCGGGCACGCTCGAGCACTTCTTCGTGGACGCATTGTACGTGCCGCCTCCCGGGAAGAACACCTGCTTCACGCCGTCGACATGGAGCGCGACGTTCGTGATCGCGGGCGTCGCGTTCACGACGCTGCCGTGGCAGTAATTGCACGCCTTCTTGTGATCCGACTTGGTGTGGCGCGACGACATGCCGGTATAACTCGGCGCGCCACCGTGACAGCCATTGACGCACGCGAGTGCGGTGGTCGAGGTCCACGCCGGCGACGTGGCCGTCGCCTTTCCCGTGCCGTGGCAGTAGTTCGTCGCGCACGTCAGCGTCGTGAACCCGTAGGTGCTCGCCGGATTGAGGCTCGAGAACGTGAGCTCGGCCTGGACCACGCCTCCCGCGCCGTCGATGTGACCGGGCGTGAGCGCGCTCGACGGTTTCGTGTGGCAGGTCGTGCAATCCCACGCGGCGTGCGTCGCGGTCGCGCCGACGTGGCTCTGATGCGCGCCGACCGTCGGATCGGTGGGCGCCGTCGCGGCGAGGACCCCGCTCGGCGGCGCGCCGTTACCTCCGCCGTTCGTGATATCGCCGTGGCAGAACGTGCACTGGGTCTGCCACGTGTAGCCGGTCTTGACCTGATCGTGACAGCCCGTCGCCGTCGCGCACGACGGGCCACCGGTGCTGCCGCCTTGCAGCGTCGTCCCGTGACAGTTCGCGGTCGCGCACGTCGACAGCCCACGCTTGTCGACGTCGTAGCCGTGCATCGTGATCATCTGATAGCCCGCCGGGTGGTTGGAGCCGGCGGTGACGTCGACCGTGCCGTCGATGTGCATCGCCGGCGTGAGGAACGTCGACGGTGCGCCGACCTTGACGTCGGCGTGGCACGTCCCGCAATCGCTGACCCCGCCCTGCGGATGCGGCGCCGGCGGCGGGTTGCCGTGACACGAGGTGCACGTGCTCTGCGTGCCGTCCACTCTCGTCCATTGCGGATTCGTGGCGCTGCCCCCGCCGCCGCCGGTCAACGTCGAGCCGTGGCAGTAGGAGCTGCAGTTCGCACCGTTCCACGTCGTCCCCACCGCGAGCCCCGAGAACGTCAGCGTCGCCGGCAACGGGTGATCGATGTGGCCGACCGAGGCGACGCTCGTGAACACGGTGTGGCACTCGACGCAGGTCACGGGCTTGTGCCACGGCGAGCCGACGGTCAGGTGCTTCTGGTGGGCGCCGACGCCGCGCAAGGTCGTCGCGCTGCCCGTCATCGTGCTGTCGAACGGCGGAGCGTTGCGAGGATCGTCGTTGCTCGCGGGTGCGGCGCCGTGATCGCCGTGGCACGAGTTGCAGGCTTGACTGGCGTTGACGTCGAGGTTGCCGTCGACGTGCTTCGAGGCGTCGAGGAACACGGTCGGAGCGCCGGCCTTGACGTCGGTGTGGCACTGGCCGCAGTCGGGGTTCTGGACGTGGGGGAGCGGCGGCGGGTTGCCGTGACAGGAGCTGCACTGCGCCTGAGTCCCGTCGACCTTGGTCCACAGCGGCGAGGTCGCGGTCCCACCGGCGCCGCTCGAGCCGTCGGTGAGCGTGGAGCCGTGGCAGTACACGTTCGCGCACTGCGCGCCGTTCCAGGTCGGCGAGCTTCCCGCGCGCGAGCTGAAGTCGACGTACGCCGGCAGCGGATGATCGATGTGGCCGAGCGACGTCACGGTCGCGGGGACCTGATGACAGTCCTGGCACAGCACCGCCTTCGCGAACACGGTCGCCGGCGTCAAGTGCGCCTGGTGCGCGCCGACGCCGCGCGCGGTGGTCGCGGTGTTGCCGAGACTGTCCTTCGGAGGCGCGTTGATCGCCGCGCTGTTGGTCGCGGGCGTGCCCGGACTGCCGTGACACGTGTTGCACGGCTGATCGGTGTTGACGTCGAGGTTGCCGTCGATGTGGCGCGCGGGGTCGGTGATCACGAGCCCGCCGCCGGCGGTCATCGTGTTGTGGCACTTGCCACAGTCCGCATCGACCGGGTGCGGCGCCGGCGGCGGCAGGCCGTGACACGAGCCGCACTGGCTCTGCGAGCCGTTGACGATCGTCCACACCGGCCGGGTCGCGGTGCCGCCCGCGGGGCCTCCACCGTCGGAGAGCGTCGCGCCGTGACAGTAGACGTTGCTGCACGTCGAACCGTTCCAGCTCGCGGTCGTCCCCGCGAGGTTGCCGAACTTGATCGTCGCGGGCAGCGGATGATCGATGTGACCGATCGACAGCAGCGAGGTCGGAACCAGGTGGCACTGATCGCAGGTGACCGGGGCCCGCCACGTCGAAGGTAGAAGGTGGGCCTGATGCGCCCCGACGCTGCGCAGCGTGGTCGACGTGCCGCCGGACGTGTCGGTCGGCGGTGCGTTGATCGCGTGATCGCCGGCGATCGGCGTGGCCGCGGCGTCGCCGTGGCACGTGTTGCACGGCTGGTCGTTGATCACGTCGACGTTGCCGTCCATGTGCTTGGCCGGATACGTGATCGTCGTGGTGTTGCCGGGCGTCATCGTCGGATGGCACTTGCCGCAGTTGCTGTCGACCGGGTGCGGGACCTGCGCGGTGCCGGCGGGCGGCATGCCATGGCAGCCTTGGCAGTCGACGTTGCCGCCGTTCGTGATCAGGCCCGCCGCGGTGAACACCGGTGACGTCTTGGTCCCGGAGGTCAGCGGGCTGTTGCCGCCGCCGTGGCAGTACGTGTTCGTACAGGTCAACGTGCCCGAATTCCACGCCGCGCCCGGGACCTGGAGGTGCCCGCCGGTGCCCGACGAGGATCCCGGGGGTGTGATCGTGGGATCGAGGTAGACCTCGTCGAGATCGTCGAGGTGGATCTGGTCCGTCGTACTGCCCGGGACCAGATGACACTCGTTGCACTGGATCGCCGCGTGCCACGTCGACGTCGTCGTCATGTGCTGCGCGTGCGTGCCGACGCCGGGTGCAGATGGCGCCGTGTTGCCGTGCGCGTCCTTGGGCGGCGCGTACTGACCTCCGCCGCCGTGGCAGCTGTCGCACGGCTGCGTCGAGCTGACCTCGACCTTGCCGTTGATGTGCAGCTCGGGATACGAGATCTTGCCCGCGGCGAAGTCACCCGGATTCATCGACTGATGACACGTCCCGCAATCGGAGCTCTGCGGGTGCGGAGCCGGCGGCGGCAGCCCGTGACACGCCCCGCACTTGCTCTGGCTGCCGTCGACGAGCGTCCACTTCGGCTGGGTCGTCGTGCCGCCCGCGCCGGCGACGATCTGGTTCGTCGCCGGATCGGTCTGGTGCAGGGTGTCGCCGTGGCAATAGCTGTTCGTGCACGTCGCGGTGTCGTGGTCCCACGCCGCGCCGGTGCCGAGGCTCGCGAACGTGACCTCGGCGGGTAACGGATCCTTGACGAGTCCACCGTTCGCGCCGGCGACGAGGATGTGACCCACCTCGCCGACCTCCTGCGGGACCTCGTGACAGGTCTCGCACGCGAATCGCTTGTGCCACGGCGACGCGGCGAGGTGAGAGGCGTGAGCGCCGACGCCGACGGCACTGAGGTTCGTGCGCCCGCCGGTGTCGCGCGGCGGCGCGATGCTGTCGCCCGCGCCGTGACACGCTCCCGAACAGCCGTCTGAAGGACCGAGGTCCGTCGTGCCGGTCCCGCCATCTCCGGAGCCGTGGTGACCGAGATCGCACGCGGCGAGGAGCGCGCACGCGAACACGAACCACAGCCCTCGCGGCGGACACCTCACATCCATCCACCTAGCAAGCGGGACACCAGCGTGAACGCGCGTGGACGCCGCCGTGACGCGCCGATCTGCTGTGCGCGCTGTGCGCCTGTGCACCTTCCGAACAGTCACCGGTACCTCCACTGGAGGCGGAGGAACCCGGTGATCGAGACGACCGTCGGCCACGCGACTGGGAGATCGATCAGCGGCGACATCGGATCGGTCGGATCCATCGGCACCAGGTAGCGCGAGCCGATCTTCTGATAGCCCGCGTGCGCGTCCGCGATCAGCAACCACTCCTTGCCGATCCGCCACGACACCAGTGCGCCCGCCTGCCCTGCGGTCGTCGTCGACGTGCCGTAGCACGCGAGCGGCGTCGTCGTCGCGCACGGCTGCGGCGATCCGAGATCGGTGAAGTGCTCGACCATCACGTCGGCCTCGACCGAGCCGCGCTCGTTCGCGAACGGCTTCTCGACGACGAGCCGGCCGACGACGCCGCGCGAGCGATTCGGCATCGCGTGCCCGAACGGTTCGGTCAGGCTACCGGCGATCGAGATCCGCGTGCCCGCGAGCGACCGGCGATCGAGCGCGACCAGGGTCGCGTCGGCCGAGCGGGCCTCGGGGAACACGGCGCTACCGCTCCCGTCGGCGAGCGCGACCGAGACCGCCGGGCGCCGGTGGAAGCCTGCCATCGCCGACAGCTCGAACCGGCGCGCCGCGAGCGCGAGCGTCGCGCCCGCGCGAGCCATGTCCTGCGAGATCCGGAGGACCGCGAGGTTGTTCTGGACCAGGCCGATCGCGGTCGGATCGGGATCGGTGAGGAGGTTGCGCGCCGCGATCTGCAACAGGTCGGTGCTGACGTGGTTGAACGCGAGCGTGAGCTGGAGGTTCGTGACCGGGCGCGCGTCGAGCCCGACGCTGCCGTTCGTCACGTTCACGCCGTTGCCGCCGGCGACGTCGACCAGCACGAAGTGATAGACGTCGAACGTCGAGCCCGGCCGCCAGTACCCGCTCGACGCGGCGAACACCCGGGACTTGTCCTCGGCGGTCGCGCCCGGGACGTCCTGGCCGACGTAGATCCCGGCGAGCCCGACGTCGCCGTGGAACGAAGGGTTGGTGTAGCCGACGCCGAGCCCACCCGTGGCCGGCAGGAGCAACGCGCCGGTCGTGCCGTCGCTGTTCCGGATCCGGACGTAGTCGGTGTCGACCGAGCGCGAGCCGAGCTGCGGGAACAACCCGGCGAACACCGTCGCGTCGACGGTCGTCGCGAGCGCCTGGGTGAACGCGAGACCGTCGATCTTCGTCGCCCCGACCGGGTCGATGATCTGGCGCCCGATCGTCAGGTGGGTCGCGCGCGGGCCGAGCCGGTACGACAGCGTGCGGACCTCGTACTCGCCGCCGCCCTCGGCGCCCGACTGGTAGCGCGCGCTCGTGGTCTGACGCACGCGCGCGTCGAGCGCCAGGCCGGCATCGCCGAGCTCGAGCCGGAGGTCGCCGAACAGGCGATGCACCGGGCTCGCGTTCTGCAACCCCGCGGCCTGCGCGGCGAGCGGCGGCGCGTCGGCGCCGGTCTCGCGATAGAGGAACGACGACAGCGTGATCCGCAGATCGAGGTCGTCGCGCGGCTCGGGTGCGGCCTGCTGGACGTCGTCGCCGGCGCGCGCGGAGCCACTCGCGGCGAGCACGACGAGGAGCGCGGCGCGCCTCACCTGCATATCGATCCTCTCCCGAGCTGGGTCGCCGGGATCCACGCCGTCGGGTTGTGGCAGCTGCCGCAGTCGGCCGGGAACTGGCGATGATCGGGCGCCTTGACCCGGAGCGCGTCGTTGCGATGACAGCTCGCGCACACCGGCGACACCGCGCCGAAGTTGCCGTTGCGGTGACACTCGGCGCACGGCAGCGTCGCGTGCAGACCCATCAACGAGCAGCCGACGGAGAGGTGATCGAACCGCGCGGGCGCGAACGAGCGCTGGGTGTGGCACTCGCCGCAGCGCGGCGACAGCGCGTTGCGGTGGATGTCGTCCTTGCGGTGGCACGTGATGCACAGGTTTCCCGAGCCGCGCAGCTTCTCGCCGCGCGGGTGGCAGCGCGCGCAATCGACCTGGTCGTGCGCGCCCGAGAGCGAGAAGTCACCGACGTCGTGGATCGCCTTCAGATCGCCGAACGTCTTCGTCGAGTGGCACTTCTCGCACTCGGTGCCGTACATGCCCTTGTGGATCGCCGGCTCCGGATGACAGCCGAAGCAGTCCTTGCGCACCGGCTTGAACTTGATCGAGGTGTGGCACGACGCGCAGATCAGCGGCTGGTGCGCGCCGTCGATCTTGAACTGCGCGTCGCGGTTGTGACGGAACAGGAGCTTGCTGTCGACCGCGTGGCACTTCTCGCAGGTCGTGCCGAGCGCGCCCTGGTGGACGTCGTCCTTCTTGTGGCAGCCGGCGTCGCCGCACGAGGTCGGCGTGCCGTGATACGCGCGCTGCGGATGACACGCCGCGCACGCCTTGACCGCGGCGTGCTTGCCCTGCAGCGGGTACTTGGTGTCGGCGGTGTGATCGAACCGGACCGCCGGCCACTGTCCCGGATCGTGACAGCGCGAGCACGTCTGGCCGAGCGACCCCTTGTGGAGCGAGTCCTGGTGGCACGACACGCCGCACTCGCGCGGGGTGTCCTGATAGACGTCGTTGATATGGCACATCTGGCACTGCACGGTCGCGTGCCCGTTGCGCAGCGGGAACTGCGACTTCTCGCCGTGATAGATCTCGAGCGAGTCCTTGCGCAGCCGCTTCGACCCGCCCTCCTCGTGGCAGGTCAGGCACTGGTCGTTCTTGAACTTGCCGCCGTGCGCCTGCTTGTGTTGATGGCAGCTCATGCAGCCGTTCTTGATGTCGAACCGCTCGTAGTCGCTCGGCGTGGTGCCACGGTGGCACTGCCGGCACGTCGCCTTCGCGTGCTTGCCGGTCAGGTCGAAGCCGGTGTTGTCGAGGTGGTTGAACTGGAAGTTGCCCTTCCACGCGCGCTGCGAGTGACAGGTCGCGCACGCTGGGAACTTGCTGAACCGGGTGCCGTGCTTCGAGTCCTTCTGGTGGCAGCTCTCGCACGCGCCGTTCGGCTTCCTCATCGCGAGCGCCTTGGTGTGACAGCGAGCGCAGGTCAGATCCGCGTGCTTCGCGAGGAGCGCGTAGCCGGTCTCCTTCTTGTGATCGAACCGGACCTCGCGGAGCGTGTGCAGCGTAGGCGAGTGGCAGACCTGGCACTTCTTCGTGCCGAACAGCTGACCGGCGTGGGGACTCTTGTGGCACTGCTCGCAGCCGCCCGTGAACGCCGCGAGCTTGAACGCGGACTTCGGGTGGCACTTCGCGCACGCGACATCCGCGTGGGCACCCTCGAGCGGCATCGCCGCCATCGTCGCGTCGTCGTGATCGAACTCGAGCTTGGCCTTCTGCGGCTTCCACAAGCTCGTCGTGTGGCAGCGCCCGCACTGCTGGTTGCTCGCGCGGAGCTGGCCGTGCTTGTTGTCCTTCGCGTGACAGGTGCCGCAGGTCTTCTCGGTGTTGATGTAGACCCGCAGGCCCTGCGCCTTGTTCGTCGTCGTGTGGCACTTCGCACAGTCGGTCTGCGCGTGCTTGCCGTCGAGCGGGAAGCCCGAGAGCTTGTGATCGAACTGCTGCGGCCCGCCGATCGCCGCCCAGCCCATCAGGTCGAAGCCGCGGCCGCGATGCTCCTGGTGACACAGCTTGCACGGCCGGCCCTTGACCTTCGCGGAGACGTGAAAGCCCTCGTTGTTGTCGATCTTCTTCTTGAGGTCGGCGTGGTCGTGGCAGCCGAGGCACTTGTTCGCGGTGACCGACTTGTCGGGCTCGTGGCACGAGGTGCAATCGGTCTGGGTGGCGTGGCTCTTCGACAGCTCGCCCGGCGAAGACTTCAGGAAGTCGCCGTCATCCGCGCGGGCCAGGCCGGCGATGCACAGAAACGACACGACGAGGACGACGATCCGCATCACAGCTCGGCGCTGATCCCGATCTCCATCAGCTGCGTGGTGTCGACGCGGCTGGCCTCCGTGACGCCCGGCGCGCGCGCCGACATCCCGGTCCACGAGGTCGTCGCGCGTTCCACGTCGAGCGCGATGAACGGCGCGAGCCAGCCGAGCGTGTAGCGCACGCACAGCCCGCCCCATGCCGCGTGCGCGGTGCTGTCCTGACCATCCTCGAGCCCGGCGGTCTGGGCGCGCGAGCCGAGCGCGAGCCAGTCGAACCGCGCGGACACCCCGATCCGCGAGTGCGGCGGTGCGATCTCGATCCGCGCGCCGATCGTCGCGCCGAGCAAGCGCTCGCGCGGCAACATCCCTGCGTTGTCGACCGAGGTGGTGAGGAATGCGTCGTAGTGGCCACCCACCCGCACCGCCAGATCGATCGCCTGCTTGACGCGCACGCCGGCGCGGACGCCGAGGTCGACGCCGAACGTCCGGAACGCGATCGTGCCCGGCGGCGAGGTCGGGCCGAGGTACTCGATCCCCGGCGACGCGTTGCCGAGCTCGACCCGCGCGTCGCCCGCGACGACGAGGTGCCGGCGATCGCGCCAGGTCGCATCGGCCGCGGCGACGATCGCGATCGCGTCGGCATCGACGCGGTAGTTGGTCAGGCCGCCCTCCGCGTTCGAGCTGAGGTCCATGCCGAGGGAGCGGTAGCCGAAACCGAGCTCGGTCCGGATCGCGAGCGGCCGCTCGGCGCGCGCGAAGTCGTCATGCGCGAGCCCGCTGCCGCGAAGATCGACGCCGGTGGTGACCACCGCGGTGGTGCTGTTCTCGACCAGCGAGCGCGCGACCCAGCCGTCGTGGCCCTGGTCGTCGTGCGCGCGGATCCATCCGGGGGTGGTCGCCGCATCGACCACCGACAGCTGCGCGCCTTTCGCGAGCTCGCGGACCTTCCGCGCGTCCGACCGCGGCGCGTCGAGCATCGCCCCCGGTGCGAGCGTCGCCACCTGCAGCGCGGTGTCCTCGTGGTCGCCGGGATGGCGCGTCGCACTCCACCCTGCCGTCCGCGGTCGCGCCGCGTCCGGATCGTCGCTGATCGTCGTCCGCGGCGTGAAGCCCTCGACGCCGTTGACCCGCACGCGGAGCCAGCGTCCATCCTCGGCTAGCACGGTGACCTCGGTGTTCGGCGCGATCTGCGCGACCGCTGCCTGCTTCTCTCCCGGCTTCTTGCGGAGCGTCACCGCCTCGGTCGTGTGGCGCGAACCGGCTTCGCTGGTTCCGCACACCAGCGCGAGCACGCTGAACGAGACAATGCGGATCATCGGAGCCTGCGGCGAGTAGCAGCTTGCGTACCGCCGCTAAGCGACGGGACTTGTTGTCACCCTCTCGCACAGATTCGTGCGGGTCCCGCACAGTCGCCGCACAACCCCAGCACACCTTTCATGCAGCTAGCTCGCGGAACACTCGTTGCAAGTTGTCCCACCGGTGTTCGGGTACGCGCTTTGTCTGCTGGCTCTGATCGGATGTCATGGCGATCTCCAGGAGAAGATCGGGCAGTCCGACATCGATGCGACCGTGCTGATGACGATCCCGCCGCCGCCTTGCGATCCACCGGCGGATCCGGGCGACGGCAGCGGCGCCTGCACCGGCGGCGGCAAACCCGGTGACGACTGCTTGATGTGTCATCACCAGGGCGGCGGTGCGTCGCCGTTCAACTACGCGGGCACGGTCTACGACGCGAGCGGTACGCAGCCGGTCGGCGGCGCGACGATCCATCTCCAGGATCAGGTGGGCAACATCGCCACCGCGATCACCCACGCGAACG
>Ga0307509_10003485_pt1 | contig 23801 bp, 25 predicted proteins | sample 10_EM_MG_FD_202245 | JGI IMG/M metagenome (GOLD analysis project Ga0307509, IMG submission 202245) | Populus trichocarpa ectomycorrhiza microbial communities from riparian zone in the Pacific Northwest, United States - 10_EM | ecosystem: Host-associated > Plants > Roots > Unclassified | place... | reverse complement strand
CGCGCTTTGCGCACCTGACATGTTTTATGTTTTATGATTGGTTTACGGCATGTTGCGCAGTGACTCATAGGAGTCATCTGATGGATTTCGGGTATGACTCATTATGAGTCATAGGACCGCGTGACTCGAGTTATGAGTCACCAGGGTTAGGGTGGTTGGCGTGAAGGGTCTATAAGTAGGAGACTTGGTCACAGTAGTTAGAGCTCTTCACGCGACCATCTAAGTACTTTCCTACAATATAACTTTACCTTTATTTCTACCTCTCGCTTGTATGCAAGCACTCGAGCTCTTAGCGTCAGAGCAACCAAGACTTTATTAAGATACGAAGAAGTTCCCTCTACACCTCTCCCCAATAAGACATTGGTGTGAGATACGAAGACTATAAGATAGTCTACCAACGAAGACGAGATTATAAGTTAATCTCGGAAAGAAGAACACTCTCTAGGATATTCAAGAACGATCAAAGACTATAAGGATAGTCTAATAAAATCCACGTAAGTAATTCGTTACCTGTTGCATAAATAACCACACCAGGGTAGGATTGTTACACGAGGAAGGGTTTGTCTGACGGCCCTACACCCAAGATGATGAAGGTTCAGACGCAAGTAGCATTACAATTTTTTCTTTTGTCTTTCTTATGTCATGAGATGTTCAGGAAGGTTTTCTTGTTGTCTTCTGCCTCTGCTGGCTAGGTTGTCGGGCAAGTGTCCTGCCTATTATTGGGGTTGTTATTCTTGTCTTGTGCCTTTTTGGTTGGGGATTTGCGGTTGGTTTCACACCAGAGGGACCTGGGATGACTTGTTTTTCCCTTGGCTGAAGGGGGTGGGCTTTCTTTGCCATGGGGTCTTCTCCGAATGCAGCGGTTTGTGCCTGGGGGAAGTGTTTACTTTGGTTTACATGTACCTAAAAACAATACCACGGATTTAACAAAAAAAAAAAATACCCTTATATAATTAAAGGGTTTAATCCGGAGAAAAAAAGGGCGAGCTAAAGTTGCACACTTTGTACCATAGGAATTGCTGCCTGGTTGCCCATATTCAATTCGCCCGTGCAGATATAGCACATATGAGATATACCGCATATTGTTTTCGCCATCGTCGGATTAGAGCCGAGGGCAGGAAGGCCCCCAACTCGCCACACTTTAAGCACCTGGCGGGAGGCAGGTATGCGGACCCTTCGGGGCGGATCCAGGTTTTCTGAAGATTCGATCCCAGCAGCGGCAGAGCCTCCATTCCCGAGCCCTAACCCCGAGCCTATTTAGTGTGAGGTTATGTCAGCTCCCGCCCTGAGCTCGCGATCCTCTGGTAAACTGCATTTTCTATGATACACACACTTTCGGTCCCCTCCCCATCTCGCTATGCCTTCCTCCTCTAATGCATCTCTTCGCGCCCAGATATACCATAGCCTCTTCCGCAAATGCTTGCTCAAGCGCACACCTGTTGATACAGTCTGTATCTACCAAATCTATTCTACCGGAGAGTTCTAAATAGCTAATCTCTAGCTGCTACGAATTTATAGTTCGGGGAATATGTCTCCCAGCTGTTGCTCAAATCTCCGCTTCCCTCCTCCTCAATATGTCCCATAATACTTTCTCCGACTGTTTCGTCCAGGGTCGACCCCCTCCATTTGGAGTACATCCAGCGTTTGGTTGAAAAAGATATAGTTAGTCTTCCAGACGTTTTGGTTGCGCTATTACGTACGTCTTCTGTTAGGTCTGCAGTGTCAACATCAGCTTCCTCAGGCCATGCTGCTGTGAGCGGAGGAAATGGGATGAATACAAACCGGGAAGCTCTGGAAGAGGACATTTTCACAGTTCTAGCGACAGTCGTGAGAGAGTATAGGCCAAAGTCAAATGACTTTGTATGGGCTGCTATTCAGGCATTGGGTGACTGGATGGAGGTTGTCATGGCTGTTAGTGGAGCGGGAATGCTGGACGAGCCTGGGGATGATGTTTCGGGAATGACGGGATCTATGAGCGTTGGAAAGGGGCGCTTGGAAGCATTGGCCGAACTTGCTATTGCCATCGGAGGCAACGAGGATGTGAGAAGGATACTTGGGGAAGGAGGGAGGAAGGAGCGAAAGTTGATGTTTCAAACCAGCCTGAGCTTGTTTATGCAATATATCCAAGTCCAAAATCCGGCGCTGGCTGCCAGGATGGATGCCTTGTTTCGACATCAGCAGAGTCAGCAGAGCCCACGGCAAAACAGAAATCAGGGGAACACCAAGGGCGCTGAAACGATTGATGGAATGATGATGGGGATAGGTGATGGTGCGGATAATGATGGACCGGTTGTCTGGGCAAGGGGTGGGCTGTTCGTCTGGCTTAACGGCTTGGTTAGTTAATTCTAGATAACTATAGTCTGAGTGCTAACGTTGTGTGTGCCAGTTGGCGGGGCGGCCGCAGGTTGATGATGAAGCGGTGATTGGATACCTTTATAGCAGATACAGAGTTCGTTTAGCCCTGCGGAGCTCGTTTGAATCCTTGGAGATATACTGAATCCAAATGTGTTAGAACGATATTAATACTCTTCTTTTCGACTTCGTAACTGCTGTCCTCGATGTGTTATCTAATGCCATCCTTCGTACTGAAGCAGCTAGCACCCTCTTTCTTCTTCGCTCTTTCCTCACGAACAAGGTCCCTATCTTACTGTCGCGTCTGTCGCCTTCCCCGATGACTGCGTCATATGCTCTTTCCCAGGCTCTTCTTAGGACGGATGGCTCTACCCTTGCAAACCCCTCACCTTCCTTGTTTGATCCTTATTCTCACAACACGAGCACGAACCCGGATATGTTATTCAATACCCTAGTAGACTTGAGGCAGGAATTTCTCTTTGCCTGTGCACTCCATGGGGTTGTAGGGGAAGAAGATATCCAAGGCATCATAGGAGAATTGCCACTTGGGGCATTGCCTGTTGCCGGAAAATACGATGTAGGGGATTTAATGAATCAATGCGCGATGGACCCAGACAGAGTGGAAAGGTTACTTGAAGAAATCGAGGGTGTGGAGGGAAACTCGGGAGCCGTTGTTAGAACTGTTGTGGAGGTGATTATCCACCGTTAGCCCGAGAAGCCGCATTTTTAGTATACACTGACCAACTGTTTTAGATTATGCGAAACATGTGTGAGCAGAAAGAGACCATGCCACTTAGGAGTATATGCAGCTTTCTGGCGAGGAAAACGAGCAGTTTGGATGTAATGCTACTTTTTGTCAAGCCGGTATATCTCTTGGAGCCTTTATGCGAGCTGTTGGATACCTGGAGATACGAAGAAGATCAAGGTTTACTCTAGCGCCCCATCATCGTTAGGGTTTGTTTAGGTATTGACAAAAGATTCCAGGCGAATATCAACCAGTATACGAGGAGTTTGGATATATCCTCCTTCTAGTTTTGACTTTAATACATCGGTACGATATACAGGTGACCGATCTGACATCGTCTAGTACTCCAAATACCGATTCTTTCATCCCCCAACTTCTGTCGAAAGGATCTATAAGCCAGAGGATCGAGAACTTCGAATCGTCAGATAAACACGCGCAACTTGGAGGATGGATCCGGGAGATTTTTGAAGGTGAAGGGATAAGTGACGGCCTTATGAGCTCTTGCAGGCCTCAGGACTTTTATAGACTGGTACCAACATTGTTCATGCAATCTGTGATGGCTTGTGAACGTGGAGTTCTGGATATAGATACCCTGAAGGAGGGGTTTGCATGTATGCGTTCCCCATCATCCCCAAAATGTCTTGAGTGGAAGTTGACAATTTTGTGCTAGTCCTTCTTGAGCCCTTCCTACTCCCCTCTCTAGTAGGTGGCCTCGGGTGGCTGGGGAATCATCTATGGGAATCTCATGAGGATATTTCCATTCCAGTCCAGGTTCTCCATTCACTTTTGGTGCCACCAAGTATCTCCTCTGATGCCTCGGAAGTTCACAAAACTGTAATTTCCATATCCGCTAGACAACTCGAGCGCGTCCTCAGAGAGCTAGTTCGGCGTGGGACCGCAGGTAGCCACCAAAATGTTGTGGAGGGACTCGTTGCAAACCTACGGCCATACACCTCTTTCAAGCGTAATGGTGCCGCCACAAGGGATGAACTTGAGAACTGGACTCACCATGCTGGCGGTGGAGGTCTGATGCAGTCACTGGGGCTTGCGTTCCAGAGCATGGTGAATTGGAGCACGAGCCAAGGGGATATCAATATTGTCCGGCCGAGCGCGACCTATACGCATCGCCTAATACTCGCTACTTGCAGGGTCTTAGGAGCAAGAAACACGGTGAAGGGAATCATCGACGAGGTAGTCAAGTACCGGATTCAGGGCACGGCTCAAGGATACGCCGAGGATATTGCCATGAGCATGATTTTGTCCATGAGTTTCCCAACAGAGGAAGGGGGAACCGGGGGAGGGGGTGGAAAAATGGGGCTTCTAGAAGCTCTAAGGGCCGAAGAAGCGGAGGAGAGTGGAAACGAAAGCGTTAAAGCTGAAGCATTGAGAAGCGTATTGAGGAAGGTCGAGACCCAATTGACGCCATTCAGCCCTGTACATCAGCACGCTGCCATCGGCGGTGGTGTTGATGCTACGGGTGGGCACCCGTCGGGCATGGGTGTTGGTGGAGATACCCAGGGCGTAGATCTTGATCTTGCTATGGGCGATGATGGAATGGCTGGATTATTGGGTGATGGGCTTGGGGAAGGAGATCTTATGGATAGTGGGCTATTGGGCGATGTTCCTGGAATGGGGTTGGAGTAGCTTTCAGAGGAGGTTGGACATTGTCTGGTAGGCTTATTTTCTGTCGAGGGTCAAACTGTAATTAGGCTAGCTCTTTGTACTATAATGCTACCTCATGTTTAATGTATCGGGATTGTGATTATTTCTTTGATTCACTATAATTAGAAACTCGTGCTTAAGTGCCTGGGGTGGGAAGCAGTATCATAACAAGGAAATTTAGTTACCCTAGTTGTCACTCTACCGAGGCAGCTAAGCAGGCTCGGTACGCCACAGAATCGAGATTTAGTTATTCACGGATCAGGGCCCGAGAGGCTCCTCGGATCCAACGCGCTGTTTATCTGTCGGGTGGGGGTTGGTCTGGCTGCCACAAGCACATCATGAGAATATTCACCTATCTCTAAAACTAATACACCCCAAACGGGACAAGACTAATTAATAAACCTTCGCCGCCAGAAGCATATCTACCGAAATCCGCGCTTCCGGTCATTACCCTTCCCACCCTCTATAGGTATCGACCAATAACTTCACGAAGCTCGCTGTTCGCATACAAAGGCTGCGAATTAGGACTCTTATTATCGTTACCGCCTCCTCCGTCAACCTCTCTGCCCTGAACACCGACACGAACTCCTGAAGGACCACCCCCGGAGCTCACATTCGCCTGCTCGAAAGGTAGTATCGCGCTCGAGCTGGTATTGTAGCCAGGATAAAGGGCGACGCCGGGCCTGGCAGGAGTGTTTTGCGGGGTTCCCAACAAGTTATCAACTACGAGGGGTTCTGCTGCTGCTGGAGCCTGCTGCCAATGTTCTTCCCTTTGTCGTTGCTCATCCTCGTCCTCATCCTCTGTAGGTGGATCAGGCGGCAGAGGCTTCTGCAGCGCGTAGACTAGACCATGTCTTCTTTCCTTCTCCCTAACAGCGTTCATGCCCCCGCCCTCTGGTAGGAGAGTCGGGCTTGGCGGATTTCTCCCCCCTCCCCCCCCTCCCCCTCCTCCTTCTCCTCTAGCTAGCCCTAGCGCTCTGGTAAAAATACTTGCTGGCCTTAACTGTAGCTCGTATGGTGGTCCTGCTATCAATTCCGTTTCTTCCCTCCTCCTCCTCCCCCCCCTCTCACATCTTCTCACCTCACCGTCTCTCTCTCCTCTTGTTCCTCTCCCTCCTGCCTCAACGTCGTGCTTCACAGCTGCTGCTGCTGCTGGAACCATCGCCCGGCGCTTGTGCCCCCGGTAGTAACTGGATATTAAATAGCATAGCGACACGACCAGCACCAGGCCCGAAGCGATCAGCCAGGATATCTGCAAGACTTCTAACTTTGCGCGGAAGCCCAAGTCTTGCTTTGAGGGACTTATGTAGAGGGTGTAGAGGAGGCAGAGTGTGAGTGAGTTTGTGGAGATTAGGAGGAAGGTGTGTGCGAGCAGTCGGAAGTGGCGGGTTGGGGTTGGGGTGGTGGAGTATACGCTTGATGTTGGCATTTTCAGTGCTATGTATGATATAGCCGTTTCTACTCCGTGGTGAGTTTAGTGGTTGTCGAGGCTGTTGGGGGGGACTCACACTGCCGGCGGGGGGGGGGGGGTTAGGTTGTGCTCTTTCTCGAAAAGTGTTATATTCTGTCGAAGGAAAGAGGAGGACTGTCGTGGAATTGGATAGAAGGAGTAGGGACCTTCCCTCGCGGCATGGTGGGGACGAGTAATTGTGAGAGAAGGGAGAATTGGTAGGAGGGTGTGGATATGCTGCCCGAGTGGAGATATATCATACTATTGTGAGTACTGGGCGCTGTTGCAAAAAGGCAACTCTATATAGCAACTTTGACCGTTTGGAGAAATTGTATTGTGAGCGTGTTTTCAAAGTCCCTCAAGTGCTGTTTCGCAAATGGCATTATCAACCATACCATTGATAGCGGTTCTAGTGGACATAGAAGTCCGTTCTATCAATTCTATTCAGTATATATCATGCTAGCAGTTCCCAACCCTCCGAGTGACCCCCTGTGAGTACACTAAGCAGGTTTAAGTGGGGCATCAACTAGGCTTTTCCTAGAAGTTATTGAGATCATCAAGGTGGAGAGATTGTACAAGTCTTAGACTAACTACAGGGTCCTCCTCTCTTTTAATAATATTCCGTCCGAAGAGACTAGTGTGCGTATCACTCGCCTACCACTTAAGTCCACATCCACAATGGAGAATACAACTGCAGGAACCGCCCGGAATTAATCCTCAAATCCTCCACCTGCTGAGCTAACGGTCCATTAGTCATGTTATTGAATTCCCCATGTCCAAAACACCCACCAAGGACGGACAATCACGTGAATCACCTTGAGGGGTTGCATAAGGCCTTTTTTTTATCTTCCTTTTCCTTGGAGAACTCACTCTCTTCTTCCTCCTAGGGGCAGAACTCGCGGGCCGTGGGGAAATTTTGAGCAGATATGGTCTAGGTCTAAGCATTGAGGGCATCACTACGAAGCTCCTGCTAAAAAGAAAAAGAGGGAAGGCACGTGATCCTTAAAACGGTATCACTCACCCTGGCCCACACCTTTCCCCAGAATACCAAACTGCTCATCCCCGTTGCTGCAATTGCCATTTTACGTCTTGCACGCTGTACTCGTAATTCTCTGACGTTTGTGAACACGACTGCTATTGCATACACCAAAATGTTGAGGCTCCGGCCTACTTTTTGCGTGTATGCAATAGCAGTTGTGTTCACAAACGTCAGAGAATTACGAGTATAGAGTGAAGCAACACAGCTTCCCAATCCTTCCATATGCTGGCGGTTAAACTCGGTAGAGAAAGTCGGGCACTTGGGTACCTGGCACTGGGTTTCCGAGTAAGGCTTTATGAGTGAGTATGATTATTTTGGGGATTTTGGTGTGTTTGTAGGCTTCCTAACACATCTAATCATACCTCCCCTCCTCCTCCTCCTCCTCCTCCCCCTCATCCCCCTCATCCTCCTCCGCGGGGAGATTTTTCATGGCTCTGAGTTGTGAGGGTCACTTCGTATTTAAGGGTGTTAACTTATGATAATACATAACAAATCGAATTCCATATGGTTTGGGGACAAGCAAAAGTAGTAGAACACATACCCAACTACCAACGCCCCCATCAAAACTTCGAAACAAAAACACAAATAAACATGATATATACCGCTCCCGAGAAAATATCGGTTAGATAATATTATCTACTAGATGGCGTCAGTACCCGGGTTCCCCCCCACCCCCTCCCCTTCTATTAATCCTTTGCGAAAAACCGGCCACTCCGCCCCCCCCCAAGCACCTCAATAGCCTACCCCCATTCCAACTCCATCTGGCATACCTCTTCACCATACCAGTGCTGTCCTCCTCACTTTGTCCTGCCCGAAAACCCACCCCTCTCCCTTAACCAGCCACCCCGCCTTCCCCGTTGGACATGGGAAATCCTCTGTCTGGGGGACTCCTACCCACACCTAGCACCTCCCAATCCTCAAACGCAGCGATGGGGTCACCGACACTGGGCCTGGTACTCCATGTGGTGCTCTAGTCCACTGAGGCAGATGCAATGAGGCGGACCCGCTGGACGAAGCGCGGGTCGTGCTCACCCCCCCTTACCTATGACAAAGTGGAAACGGCAGATCTCGCCCGAGCGCAAAAGGCCAAAGTTGTGCGCTAAGCACTGGTCCGGCGCCCCGATCTCGTCAAAGTCGAGAATCGCGGTGTCCGGGGGACTTGCAGCCCACTCGGGTCTAGGTTGGGGTCAAAGGGTGGGACCGAGGAGGTTGATGTGGGGGTTGTCGCGGTGGAGGATGTCGAAGATGAAGTAGTGGGACTGGGCATCCAAGTAGCGATATATAATACTCCTTCGTAGCCGTGACCCAGTAAGTCTCTGTTACGATTCTGGTAGTGCTGGGGGAGCGCAGGTGCTTTGTAAGTCGTGGTTTGCGGCCAGGTGAAGCGCCGCAAAAGAGATTGCTATGATAGGGTATTTGGGGATCATTGTTTCGTGTGTGGGCTGGCCAGCCAGTATTTATTTATTTAAAAAAAGTGACTGGGAGGATGCCTATGAAGAGGAGAGGGAATGAAGAAAAGACTGGGAAATGTTCGTGGGCATTTTCACATATTATATACCCCAGCCGTAACTCATGCTACAGCCCCGGCAGTCACCGCAAGATGCTCAGTTAAGGAACGCCTGCAACTCCCGATTGATTGGGATCATATCATATGGCCAGCACTGGGGTGGAAGATGAATACCCCGGTGTGCTCAGCGGCAAGTCTGACTACCCATGTTAGGATATCTTAAACCAGATGGAAGATAGGATATCATTAAACCAAACTAAAAGTACACAAATGCTCAGTATTGCAGTAGGCTAGCAGAATAGAGTTCGTTCCCTCTAATCGCTGTAACAAAACCCGGAATGGCGTATAGCAAACCGGCAAACCCATCCCCTGCTAATTCCACCACAACTATCGAAATATTTTGAGGGGCGAGTGATCCTGAATGATGAACACGTTGTTTGCTGGAGCATTACCGCGTGCTGCTTATCGCCGGCCCTACCTCCTAAGACACGATACATACAGCCATTAAAATAAATATCTTTCCAAAAGGATGTCTATCGTGTTGTTATCCCGAAACGTAGAGAAAAGTGCCGTGAACCGTATTATATGCTCGAACAAAAGAAAATAGAAACCCAGCCCGGTATATACACACTCACACCTTAACTTGATCCGAAGTTCGCCAGTTAAATACTACTTGATATTCTTGGAGTCTCCGAAGGTCAATTCCCCTCCCATACGAATATAACGAAAATGAACGCAAGCAGCGCGGGGAACAAAGGGGAACAAAGGGGATACTGAAGCCACTTCAAAAACTCGGGCTCACTTCTCACTAGGTCTTTTCTCAACCCTTCCTTCATCGTCTGACTCATCGTCGCTGGCTCCGTCAAGACTATATCTCCCGGTCTCAGCTGCCTCGAGGTCCCGATCTCTTTCAAATATCGGACTTTCAATAGTTAGTTCCCTAAGCTCATCCTCATCAAAGCTTTCCCTTCCATCTGCCAATCTATCCCGGCTCCCTCCAGTAATTTTCATCCCACCCAATCCGGCGTAAGACCCTTTACGATCCCCTCTTCGACGACGCTGCTTCCAGATGAAAATCCCCCATATAGCCGCCGCACTGGCAACAAGGACCAATGCTACCTCCCCCGACCGGTAATAAGCTGCCCACCTGGCCCGGTCAACTCTTTCCTTCTCTTTCTCAACTGCGGCAGTGGAGTTAGGCGTTCCACCAACACTCGTAATTGGTGCCTTTTCGCCGCCAATTACACTGTCGGCTGGGGTGCCCCCGATTTTGCCGATATCAACCTCCATGAATCGGTCGAGCATATCCCTCGTTCTTCTAGGAAAGTCAAAGGGAACCATATGACTCGAGTTGTAGCTGAGGACGTAAGTCAAGTTTCTTGCCCGCTGGTATATTCCAGCTGGCTCGCCTTCAAATATCCAATCCTCCCGAGGGGCCCATGTCCCTGGAGCCCCATCAAGCTCAAATCCCTTTCCACCATTCCACTCCATGTTATGGATCAGTTCTTCCGTCCCGATGTGGTTGCAAATAAGGTCCTTATCACCTGAGAATAGCAATATAGGCATCTCTTTCAACAAGTCTGGTAGCAACTCCACAGAGGGCTTCGACTTAAGGGCACGGAAAGAAGAAGAAACAGCACCAGCACATTCAGTCCACCCAGTACGCTTCTCAGAGTTGACGTGGAGAGCCTGCAAAACATCCTCCCTGCGGAGGTAAGGGGTCAAACTGGACAAATCTGGAGGCCAGTTCATACCGCATGAAGGGTATGTGTCTTCTAAACGCACATCATACATGTTCCAGCATACCTCCTTTCCATCCTTGTGGTGCCTAGTCTTCTCCAAGATATCTTGTAATATCTGTTCGCACTGGCTGAGATCAACGTGATGTCTGCCCTTCTCGGCAATCGTTTTGACACAGACAGCGACTTGTTTTTCAATTTGGTCGGCGATCGGCGACCCCTTCTCCACAAGACCACTTTCGTAGGCAAATGGAAGATAGGAGAGATATTGGCTAGACGGATCAATCCATCCGTTGCCGATGAGGAGGCCTTGAACATTCCATTTGATTCCGGCATTGGCATTTCGCTTGAGGATAGCATCCGCTATGTAGGGGATATGCTGTCCTGCATAAGACTCCCCAGAAATGTAAATCTACAAGACGGATAAAGTGTCAGTCGGCCTTCCCGCTTGTGTGCAAGGGGAATCTTACGTCATCGCTCTCATACTCCGGAAAAAGCTCAAAAAACTTTGTCAAGAACTTGATGAAGTGATCAGACATCTAAAGAGACAACGTGTTAGCTACCGATACGTAGGAAGCATCTACCCAATCAGAGTAAGAACAACCTGTGTCAACTCCGTCAAATAGCTATCGCTATTAACATAGCTGAATCCCGTCCCGACCGGTTGATCAACAAAAAGAATGTTGGCAAATTCATGCCAGCTCCCCTCATTTTCTACAAGCGTATGGTCATCTTTCAACCTGTACGGGCCGACTTCCATCATGGCTCCATCCATACTACTACACCCAGGTCCACCGTTCAGCCATATTACCGTACGCTGTCGATTCGCAATATGTTTGTTCTGAAAGTGCCAAAAAAATAGATTTCCATTGGTAGCAGGATCGACTTCGATATGCCTAAATATAACAGCTAGGAGTTAGGATGGTTGACTCAACAAAGGAAAGGTTTTTAAGGGCAAACCGATGGAGGCTACGAACCCAGCATGCATCTTAACTAACGGCCCTGGAGGCTGCCCAGGCAGGGACCTGACAAAGTAATCCGCCGAAGATTTTGAATTATCCGAGCGAGCGGCGAGGGCTGTAGCTGAGGAGAGCAGCGAGGCTGCAGCTCCTAGCAAAAGCGATGACGCGGCCAAGCGCATCGCGAACAAAGGAAGGCCTAGGAGAAGAAGGGGAAACAGGAGAAAAACGCAGGGGAGAGAGAGCAAGTTCTTTTAGGGGCCGGTAAAGCCAGAGAGCGCCGAGGTTTTGCAGTCAAGAAGGAACTCGGGGCCTTTGGTCCAGCACTTCGTGGAGAGGAAATGTATCGGTCGGGATGAGGGTTGGTACTGAGGTTGTCAGACGGGGAAGGGGTAGCTGGGTGGATGTGCGAGTGAAGGTTGTGGGGATCAAAACCAAAGCAGGGAAAGAGCCAACGGAAGCAAGCGGCTGACCCGCCCGAAAGCGTTCGCGTACAGTACAAGCACAATTACTCGTGCTTGCCAAAAAAAAAAAAGTTTGGGGTGTTGCCACACGTGAGTTAGTTGCTAACGAACACCCCAAACTTTTTTTTTCGGCCCGTACTGTACCGGTAGTTCGAGGACACGATATGACTTTGGCAGCGTCGGGCGTGCAAAGGCGGATCTCATACGGTTTCGTACCGGCACTCGAGCACAGTAAGAGTACTTCCCAGTTGAATGCCGCGCGTCCGCATTGCGCACGAATAATTGGATATAATGAAATCAAAAGTCTACTCCTCTCGGGCTGACGTTTGCAAACACAACTGCTATTGCATACCGCCCAGATTCGCGCAGAAAGGCCAATATTTGGCGGTATGCAATAGCAGTTGTGTTCGCGAATGTCAGCCCGCGACGAGTAGTAAGAGGCCTGCAGGTTGAGCTCTAATCACAAAGGTAACTTACAATGTTGCAATATTTCATTTACAACAAAAATGCCATAAAAGTCGGAAAAATGACATTTTTCTTGTGTACAGAGGATAAATAGGAGATACTGTCAAAGGTATTCCTATGGTACTTGTAGAGGTACTATAATAATATCATAAACACTACTGTAGCTCGTATTCCCCTTCCTCAGAGCCCAGCGGACACTCACATTCCGCTACCCCGGACGGCCAGATTTCACGAATTTCGCCCAAGACTACAGATCAAGTTTTAGTACAGGGGAGTTTGGAGCTCATAGGAATTCATACGTAGCAGCGATGGATCCGGATTATCGAGATCCGGGATAGCGGGGCGCGGGCGCACTATTACGTTCTCATCTCATACAACATACGGTACGCAGGCAGGAACGTCACCGCTCCAGTTTTAAATATGATAACAAGCTTCGGTCAATTAAAACCCTACCTGCAGAACTTTAAAAACCTTGACCAGCCTCATAAAAAGCGTGAGCCTAAATACAAAATCCGTCTTCTCTATGTAGAAAAGGAGCGAAAAAATATAGTCCCCCGAAAGCCAAGTTGGCGGCTAGCCCCTCTAGAAGATGTGGAAAAACAAAAATCCTAGACCTTACCAACTTGAGCGACAAAGCACACGGTCCAATCATTTGAGGCTCTAGGGTACTGTGCCGATTTTCTTCTCCTCCTGGTACCGCGCTCGATGATTTATTTAAAATCTCGAGGCTAGCGATCACCTCCGATCCAGGCGTTGGAATCGCTATCGGCTTGTAGGAGCAATTCTTCCTGTTCATCATCATCATCCAGAAATCCCAGGATTTCAGACGAGCACTCGGAGCCCCCAGAGTCATCTCCAAACGGGTCCAAGAAATAAGCATCATCTCCTTCCTCATCAAAAATAAACAAATCTCCCATAGTCTCAGCCTCCGGTTCGTCCAAGAGCATAGGGCTTTCATTCAATTCCAGCACTTCAATGGGATCACCCCCGATCAAACTTTTCAGCCTCCCCCTCTTTCTCTCCCCCAAACCTTTTATTAAAACCTTCCACAGCTCGCTCCTATAGTTTGTCGTCTCGGTTCCCATCCTGCGAGTGATTTTCTCAATTTCCTCAGCCATCAGGCCAATGTAACTTGCTTTCTCGCCTACTTCTTTCAAGTACCCGGGACGGGCACATAAGGGCGCGAGGTTTGCGATATCGCTGCTCCAAACACCTCGTATCGCGGTATCCGCAATGGGCAAGATGGACGATATTGATGCTAGAGGCAGTCCTCTAACTAATCCAGAAAATCCAAACTCCATAGAAACACAGACAAGCGTAGCGGTAGGGAGCATGGTAGATATTAATTGCTCGGTATCCCCCTCAGACGCAGGAGTAGTCAATCGAGAAAGACCAACTAACCGAATTATCAGCTTTGCCATGGTAAAAGAGGGGGTGTGTGTTCAACTAACGGATGATATCCCATTCTGAATTATCAAATATCTGCAAAGAAGTTTTGAAGAGGACCTGTTCCCACATCTATGTTTCGTTAGTATTCATCCTTCCTCAAAGCGCAAAACCAGACTGACTTCAGCCCTGGCAACCCATCTCCCAAAAGCCTCTATCACAGCTTCGTCAACTCTAGCGTCATCCCACCGAAGGCGAATCTTCAACTGCCCATTCTCAGAACCACGCCGAGCAGGCAAATAGGTAGCATACGCAGAGCCCAACACCCCTAACAACCACCGTCTCATCTAACGGCACCGGTCTCTCATGAGAAATTCGTAGCGAACAGGTAAGATCCAGCACCACGCCTACCCCTTTGTAATTGTGGTTCGGGATGCAATGATCAACCGTCCTGGGAGAAGTGGGAGCGGAAGCGGAAGCCATTGAAAGGCATTATAAAGGGATGGCGGGGGGTAGATGTCAACACGAATGACATGCATCAAAATTTAAATCACTACGACAGCGAACGCGAGTTCATGGAGTTGGACCGCGGGGTCACATGATGGATATAGGGTTTGGGAGGGTTGGAGAGAAGTTGCTCGGAGAGTTTCTAAGTAAATACCGTTATGCTTAGGTTCGGAGATGTGGTAGCTTAATCTGGATGGGCCGCTGTCAACGCGGATGGCTCGAACTTCCCAAACGGTGCCGGGCGCACAGCTCACCCTCTACTCGAATACCCCTTCCCGCTGTGCAGCAAGAAATACCCTGAAGGGGGCTCGGGATAGCCGGTCTGTGCCCAAAAAGAGGAAAGAGAATTCAAAAGAGAGTGAACTCAGATACTGGCAGTGCCCCTGGGATACTCGTCGATCACAATATATCACCCGCGTATTACCACCTGCATAAATCGATCACTCGGTCAACCCTTTCGATCCTTAGCCTTCCTGGAGTGTGTAGGTTGGGAATGATGCGATGCAATCCCCACACCTCGCAGCCTCCGATTCGACTGGGAGCGCCTTCCCCATGGATAAAATTTAAAAGTGAGAACACCCGACATTATAGTATGAGCTTTGTCATCCTGCCGACCCGCTTGGCGTGTGAAAAGTATACTTTTCTTTGTTACTTAGGATTCCTACCCTTTACTACCATTCATTCATTCCTCCCTACTCGGCACTTATTTCTCTTGAGCAAAAAACTACAAGGCCATAGTACGACGCGGCGTCAGGACATATAGGGGGAGGGACCTCGTACCTTTGCGACCTAAATATGCTGTCGGAGGAGGGAGTTAAGGCGGATGCCGAATTTGACCCAGATGATTTATCGCTCTACACGAACACGCAATTTTTCGAGTTTGATGTTGGCGAGGGCGATGGTGAACAAGGGAGCGAGCGGTTCACAGTTCCTGAGGAGGCGCAGTTGAAGAACGGACATTTGGGATTTCTAAACGGTGAGATTATTATTCTTTACTCTCTTTGCTCTCACTTTTGGGGGGAGGAGTCCGTGAAGAGCTCCGATTCGATGGGGCAACCTCTGTGGAAGCGGGGACGGGGGACGCACATATCACGACATTTGCTCGTCGGATACTATCATCTGGCAAGGGGCGTTCGCGGGTATCGGTTCTCTTTGGGGGCCAGGTTCGATAGGCAAGCCGGGGGCCGGTCTGGGCAGCCGCGGTATTAATGGAGGGCGAAAGAGTTGGAGGGGAGGGATATCACCTTGAAGCTAATGCTCCCCCATAGATGATGATTTTGACTACATGCCGTTTCCTACCCTCCCCACATCCGAGAGTCAACCATCCACCCAAACCACCGTTACCCCATCATTCCAAGCCTCGAACCTCATGCCGCCAACTGCCACACATCGCGCCATTCAGCCCTCTTCTGCCTCTTCAGACTCTGCTTCCCCATCCCCTCTCTCCCCGCGAAACGGTAAGCGGAAGGCTTCTATAGTTGCTACCTCCCCCTCAACAGATGGCCTCGATGACCTTTCCCGTGAGGCAGCAGAGGAGGACAAGCGTCGTCGGAACACCGCAGCTTCCGCTCGATTCCGTGTCAAGAAGAAGCAGCGAGAACAAGCGCTTGAGCGAACGGCGAAGGAAATGACGGATCGGGTTACTCAACTTGAGTCCAAGATCGCACAACTGGAGATGGAGAATGGGTGGTTGAAGAACCTTATCATGGAGAAGAACACTGCCTCAACGGCGCCAAACGATTCTGATACTTCGCGTGAGTCCTCGAAAGATGGAGTTGGCACAAAGGTCAAGAATGGCGAGTCCTAGTTAGGGATATACCTAGACCTTTGAGGGATTCATTTTTCTTTGTAATGAAGGCTTTGCTTTTTTGGTCTGGACTGGACATTACGTGATCAGAGCTTTTGCGACATTTTGTTTTTCCTAATACTGTCTACCGTAATGATATTTCCTTGAATATCAAGCAATGATTCACGAAGGGAGGAACGGAATCTTTGGAAAGCAAGGTCTTGAGTAAATTTTGTTTTAATTTCTTTCTTTCTTTTTTTGTTGCTCAACACACTGGCAACACTCAAGCGATATTGAGCTAGGACCATCCCACAAAGCTCTTGTATGAAGCTCCGCCAGATGCTCATGAAAAACGCCGGCTAGAGGGGGAGCCGCCGAGGGCTCCAGACCAAAGACGTTGAAGTCGTCATTCCTGACAACGGATTGCGCCATCGATACCAAAGCGGCTCAAGAGATTATGTAATCTCGGGTTCACGCCTCAACGAACAGCCGAGCCTAGGATTGGCTGGAGAACCTGGCTGGTTGTGCCCGCAAAGCTTGTGTTGCGAGAGACTAACCACAAGTGTGCAGCAGATCTGCGGCCTTTTGTCGAACGAGTTGTTGGCACTGATGTCGAAGCCGTTTTTCAAGGACTGCCATTGCACACCCACCACCAAAATTTGGCATCTGCAATACTCGAGTGTAGTGTTTCCCTGCAGAGCGAGTCCCCACCATGAATGGCTCCCTTTATGTTTATAATGAACACCCCCGGGATACCGAGCACTCGCCATTTATTGCCTGCCCTTTATATTGGGTTGAGTGGCTCTAAGGCATAGCTTAAAAAAATTTGTAAGCCGGTTCTCGTTGTGAAGGGTACTCGCTCTGTAGGGAAACATCATAGTGGTCTTTTGTTTCTTCCTAGCTAGAGCTCCGCTGCTTAGCCGTCCAGGGCTGCGGGAGCTAAAGGGTGGCGCCGTAGGCTGGAAGGCATAATACAAACTAAGGCCCAATTTGGTAATAATGGCTTCCATTCGGCAGGTAACTTAAACTTTCAAGGCAAGATGCTCCGTTTATGCTCCCCTCTAGAGAGTTTTATAGCAGCTTTTTCTAGCTAACAAAGAACACCGGTAAGTAGGTTAGATGTTATGTATTACCGGTAGGTAGATCACTCCTCAAACCAAACATCGTCAGATTGTGAAGGGCCCATGGGGATTCATGAACCTATAACCCACTTCCCCGTATATAGGCACCAAGTGTATGCTCAGGAAAAACAACAAACAGAAGGAGCCCATCCCAAGTGGCTGGTCGGTCTGTCGGTCCAGCTTTAGGCACGGATAGACTAACTTTTCCCATACACCTCCGAGAACAAATACTGAAACATAATAAAAAAACCTTCTGATCAGCTTTGCAAATCCCTAGAAATTCTAATTTCTATAAATATCCAATCAGCGATTATGAGGTTTTTGATCTTTTTAATCAATCCCCTTGGGGGAGAAATGCCTGGTAGCGAATCGGTCGCATTATCTTCTCATTTCAAGGTATGATATGTATCCGAACAATGTTTCTGGGCCCATCCCCCCCCCCCAGAAAGGACTCATCCTCTCCATTCTTTACACAGCTCAGTAGAGAGAGGTGTCAAATAAGCAAGTATAAGAATCCTCATTTTTACACCCCCACTATATTCATATTTTTAGGTTGAACTGTGCTGGCAGTAGTAGTAATGCAATTTTCGCTGATATAGCAGCTGTAATGTGATAGACATGGCGCGATACCATAGGGTATGATACGCCTCTGGCCAGCGCTCCTAGTCGTCCTCGTCCTTTGTAGTCCTCATCCAGTCTTGAAGGGGAGGGGACACTCCTACTGGCCTATGCACACAAAGCCAGCATATCAGATCTCTTGATAAGACATGTTTCTAGGATATCATATCTCTACCATAGGTTCTTACCAATCATTGCGTTTTTATGAAATAGGCTATCGGGATTTTACAAAGCACTTTTTCATATATAAGAATTAATCACTCTCCTAAGACCGGCCGATCAGTATAGTATTCCAAGTATCCAGGAACTCGAATTTCAGCTATCCATCTATGCAAAAATGAAAAGAAGAAAAAAATGGAGAGAGAAGGCAGCAGGTTTGAGACATTGACTTTCAACAGCCTCTGCTAAGTTCAAATTTCTTTTTTCTTTTTAAGACCATCAGGCGATGCTCCATAGGCCTGTCAATATTCATCATATATACATTGGGTGAAACCCATTGCACTGGTAGACTACACTTTATGCATATCAACATTCAAATGTATGTAGCATTTCTTCAAAATTGAGTTTTGGGCTTATATCCAGCCTATTTGTTGCTTCATTTCTCACTAGATATTTCATCAGATTATGATCTAGGTTGGGTTATCAGACTAGACACGCTTTACTCGTGCACAAACTGAGATCAGCGCTATGTAAAACTAACAGCCTATTCATATTTTATGTATGATATCCCCACAAAAGCATTCCGTCTAGCTTTCAGGTCTGGCATCATGAGTGTGCAGACCCACTCTCTCAAACCTTACGCCCCTTTTTATGCCTAAACTATGATACGTTTTTTTTCCTTCAAAAAATCAGTACTGCTCAGAGTACTCCTCTTACAAGCCATGACAGGTCAGATAGTCCTAATTGCTCGGCATGCGCTGGCCCCATACAAACCATAGCCTCGCGATAGATTTTTAGCAGTATTCATAGACTATCACTCGATTTTGAGATCAAGGGAGTGGCACTGCATCTTTTGTTGATAAGGGAGACGATAGCACAAAGACTTGTAATTTCATTTCCTTAGCCACAATAGCGCGGGACGCCGCCCCTCCCCACCCTAGAACTGGCCGTGGTTTTTGAGAGACAATTTGTGCTGAGAAAGACGTCCCATCCTTAAAAGTGAGCGAAACCAGGTGAGACGAAGTACAATACGTGCCGCCATCTGTGTTGTCGATAATGGACTGGATAATTGAGCTTGGGAAAGGATCTATTTTGGTCGTGGGGCTCGGAATCCTAGACCTGAAGAAGGGGGCGGATCGAGGAGCCGGAGCAGCTCACTGCGGGTCAAAGAGATATTTCGTAAATTGAGGGGAGGAAGCCAACACCATGAATAGAAGGGTAATGGGAGGGAGAACCGATTGGGTGGGGAGATTAGCGGGGCAGCGAAGAAAGCAAGTAAATAGTGAGAAGCAGTGTGCGAGGCAGGATGAAATATTGAGAGGTACGCATAACGGCTGAACCAATGAGGTAGAGGTTAAGTTAGCTACGACTTCGAAAGGAAATATCATAAGAGGAGTAATGATCGTGTGGAGCGAATTGCGGGCCGTAGTGCCGTGGCGCGCTAAAACAACACTGGGCTTAGGGTACTCTAGACCAAACCAAGCTCGCGCGCCAGCCAATAAGTGAGTGATTATCTATGCGGGGATTTATCCAAGGAGTCGGATATCCACAATTCTCTGGCATACGTCTGGAATCTAGTATTCTGCTTACTATGAATTAATATATTGTTCCATTTTTTTTATTCTGGCGCTTTATTCTGGGGACGGCCTCTGCAATCAAATAACATCACACTAATCTCCTCACACCACTCTCAATTAGCATTCAGTACGAGACAAGCTAGCTCCTAAGTTTAGCTCGAGACAGTAGCTCGAATCACACAATCTTGATTGTCTGCCAGCCTGGCTTGCTCGAGGAGGGGTGAAAATTTTGCTCGAGCCCCGGTAGATGTATAATATAAACGTGGGCGCCTATCGTATCGAGAGACGTCGGTATCTAGCAAGGACCAGCAGAGGTTATAAAAATTACTGTACCGGGGTAAGTCAATATTGTCACACTTAGAGCATAGAGGAAGCGTTTGGACAAGTGTCCGGTTGCATATCAACCTAGGGACGAAGGATGAGAGAGCGCGCAAGGGCTGGAACGAGTACGAATGGGACACCGAGGGAGAGAGGGAAACACAAGATACGATCAGAAAACATGGTAACAGAACTGGGGAAAATAGAAAACTCTGAGCTCCAACAGACCAGACAAATAGTAAACCCCACACACGATGCGAGTGATTATACATGACACCACGAAAGCTTGACCGGATCGAGGCCGTCCGAGAAACCGCAGGTTGTTAGAGTTTAATAATCGCCCAGGCCGAGGCCTAGCTTGTCTCAGACCTGCTTGTGCTAAACACTACTCGAGTACGGTACTCTTGATAACAACTAGACGAAGCAGTACTCACCCGAAATAGAAGTGCGTCAATACCAGCGAACAGCTGGAGGAAAGTTTAATTTCCCTTCCCAATGACAAAGCCAACTCCATAGAGTTTTTGAACCAAGAAAGATAGAAACTATGATACCTCGCAAACCGATAGTGAGGGCAGGAGGGCAGTAATACACCAAAGACCCATTGCCTCCATGCTCCGCACGAATGGAAGGGAAGCAAATACTTCGGCCCGCCAACCGGGAGTTCCCTGCATCTGTTAAGGTTATTCAACTGGACAACAAAGCTCGACCGGGAAGTCGCGGGGGCCACCAGTGGGACCGCGCGAAACACCACATGAAGACATTCAGCCGCCAGTAAATCATCTACAAGTACATGTGACGAGCGATATCAGCCTGAACACGCTATGTATACCCGAATAATCAAGATCAGGATGACCTGTTTTTGGATGGCAGAAATAACAAGCTCCAGAGCCTCTCCTGGTCCCGAGTGTTGGCTACGAGGTCTCCGGATGGTCGAGATAACTGCATACCTGCCAAGTAAATTTAGTTATCTCTTAAAAAGCAAGCAAGTGCTCATTTCTCGAACCTGTCTTAGTAGAGAGCTGTTCAACTTACTGTTCCGCGCGAATACTTGTACTGAGGGGGCGAGCGCAGGTGAGTCAGTATAATAAATTATCCAAGGATGGCCAACCGGCTTCCACTCGCTAAAAATCTCAACCACGGTCAAACACCGCCTCGCAGGGGAGGCGATTTCAGCTTTTGCTGGCCGAAGCTTGTTTAGTGTCACTCCGAAGAAGAAAGACCAACCTTAGATTTTTCAAAGGTGGAAAAAAGTCGGGCAAACCCTTCCCTCCTGCTACTGCGGCTCCACGATACCGGTACTGTACTCGAGTACTGCTCCCTGGATGACCGAAGTGACCTACGGGCCAATCACACCCCTTCGCCTCTCTTACACCCGGTCCTGGTACAGTATTGGGGAGTGCTCGAGTAGCGTGCTCGTACCATACACTCGTAGTTTTGAGTTATACCCTACGCGGCAAATCCCATCGATCGCTGTTCATCAAGCCAAAAGGGGAGATAAATGCAGAGCTTAATTTTTCATGTTAAGATTTTGGGTCTTTATCAGCACCCAATCAGATAAAGTAGACTGGGCAACAAAATAAACGAAAACGCACCCAACGATATTATTATGCATACGAGCTTCGAGGAAAGGGTGGGGCTCTTCATCCCTCCTCATCCAGCCAATCCAGCCATCCGGTAGGCGAGGCCTGTACTGTTTGGACTGGATTATTTGTCTTGTTCCGCCTTTGCCCCCCCGCCCCGCTCATATTCCCTTTCCTTTCCTTTTCTTTTTTTATTTTTATTTTTGTTTTCGTCCTTGGTTTTGTCCTTGGCTTCGGTTTTGTCCTGTTTCTGTTTTTTGCACTTGGATTGAGGAGTCGGTGAGGAGGAGGAATTTGATATAATATTATTATCGGTGAGCCTGTTTGGCGCAGCTCGCATAAGTGAATTTGCGTTGGGATGCAGCAATAAGGGCTATGACACTGGCATCTCGGACATCCCATCCGGGATGAGCCCGCGATGCAACTCAGTGGCAGGGCACGTGACGTATTATAGTGAATTGGGAAAGCGATGCACTTGTCACCGCAGTGATGCTGAGATCATCGGACTCCGATGTGCTGTCTTGCCCAGCACCATCCTGCATCTGTTGGCCAAAGTTCGTCGAAACCCTCAGGCACTGTACTTGTACTACCGGTAGTACTCGAGTACTAGTACTAGTGACTACGGTAGTTGCTTGAGCCGAAGTCCCACCGTTCCAGCACCGCTCATCGAATTTCCAGAGAAACAATCTCCTCCGGAAATTTTGATAATTTTCCGACGCAGCTAGAAAGGTCATGAAGTAGGTGGCGCCTCTTAGTCTGTTTTTCAGGAAACGTTTTGTCGCTCTACTAGCAGACTGTACTCGATCAGACGTAGCTCTCTGCAGTTGAGTTCTTGTCTGAGTGGCCCAGATCTTTGGTAGCGAGACAGGCCTTGCCCAATGTCGTACCAGTACAAACCCTCCAAAGACTGGCACGGTGCCGGTACAAGCACCGCCTCAACGTTTAGTGGTCGGATCCTAAACTTGAACCGTGAAGAGATAGTCAAACTTACTGGTATGGTATTACTACCCACCACCGCAGTTACTACTATCATTGGCTTTAGCAACCTATGGTAACGTACTCAGTACGATCACAAGAAACTTGCCCTAGTTTTTCGGCCCCCTGAGTTCGCTCTTTGCTCCCGATGGGAAAAATCTTCGCGACCCATGAATTACAGTCTCCACTGGGACACGACAAAACTGACCGGGTGACGAATAAGGGGTATTTGGCGGGCACAAAAGTGGATACGGTATTCTACGTTAGAGTAACAAAAATTGGCTTGTCACTGATCCCTGTTCGTCACCCGCTCAGTTTCGTCGTGCCCCCCCAATGGAGACTGTGTTTCCCTACATGGATTAGCTCGGACTCTAGGTGCCGTCTTGGGGCTCTACTTAAGTACGGTTGCCCTGTGAATTGGTTTCTTTTTGGGGGCTGAAGTTGATGCTCTGCGGGGACTATTACCTGGACGAACTGGTTGGTTTCCTAAGAGGCGTGTGTGGGGAAGCGAAGCCAGCAGGGTTTCGCCCGAGTGAGTTTCCCGTTATGGCTCGACAATGCGGTGATCTCGCTAGGGTGAGACCTATTGGTTACGAGTGTATCAATCCATAGGATATTCGAGCACAGGTATTATTTCATTTCGAATTCTCCAGATCCCAATACGTATTCCTTGCTCTACAACCGGAGCCCCGAAGGACGCCCATTCCGATCTCGAGGCGACCCCCGCTTGAATGCGATACCCTCCCACCACTGTTGTATCATAACGAAGGCACTTATCATACAGCAGTACTCGAGTTAGTTACCGTATTCTACCCTACTCGGGGGTGTAGGTGGGTGATCGGACAGACAGGGGTCATAAAATGTATGCTGATACATACATTTTATCACCCCTGTCTGTCCGATCACCCACCTACACCCCCGAGTACTGGGGCACGTACAAGGGGGTAGCAAAAAGTCGGGCGCACCACCATTACATTTATGTGTAGACTAAACCGGATTAGGAAATTTGAGTGATAATTGGTGAGGATTTTTTGGTGATGGCAAAAAGTCGGGCGCGGTAACACGAAGAAGCAGCTTGTGTCACCGCGCCCGAAATACCCTTACACCCGTGTACTTGTGCTTGGGCATACTGTACGAGTAGTACTCGAGTACTGGTAGTCTAACGGAAGACATTATGATGCAGTGCGGTAAGGAGGGAGATGGTTCTTTCAGAACCAACCCTCTTGGTTGAGGCTTGATATTAGGTGGGATGGGACTCAGTGATCTTAATCTACCGTATTATCTCGTCAAATTCGCTATATCCGTACAGGGTTCTAATCTCCACACCAAGAGCATCTGCCCCTAATAAAGCCTAGTTATCAACAAAAAAGGAATAGGAAGGCTTTGTTATTC
>Ga0307509_10003484_pt1 | contig 23809 bp, 32 predicted proteins | sample 10_EM_MG_FD_202245 | JGI IMG/M metagenome (GOLD analysis project Ga0307509, IMG submission 202245) | Populus trichocarpa ectomycorrhiza microbial communities from riparian zone in the Pacific Northwest, United States - 10_EM | ecosystem: Host-associated > Plants > Roots > Unclassified | place... | reverse complement strand
ATGAAGCTCCAAGTTCAGGGGCGGGTCAGGATCGTGAGATTGATGTGTGGTGTTTTACCCACGCTTATACCTTCCCAAATAGGAAGGTGAAAAGCGGGGTAGGAAAATTGAGGGAAGGGAGCTTGGAGGATCGGGTCCAGTTTGTATCCGGTATCTATACTATAGGATACCATGAAGCCCTACCATCCATCTTCAGGAGAAACAGATCGTATCGCATCCTATTTATAGGGGATAGAGGTATTAGTATTGATGTCCTCTTAGGTTCATAATACATCACTCGTAGACAGCATAGAAGAAAACAGGGAGAAACAGACCTCGGCCCACTGCATCTAAAGGCTCTTGTCGATTAGAAGAGCTTCAAGTCTTCGCTTTGATGTATTATAGGGTACGTACTCTGGCCGCGGCTCTCCAGCCGACATGGGATGAAGGATAGAGTTGGCCCAGGAGCTCTTGTCCTGCTGAAACCTTGGAAGATATGCATTCTTCAGGAAAGGCCTTCCCAATGTAACCCTGTCCGATCCTATGGAGCTAGAGGATTTGAATGCGCGTCAGTTCTTGTCTTTATATGGGGCCTTACAATCACAGTCCCTCACTCGCCGAATGGGAGATATATTCCCACCAATGAATGATGAAACAACCCGTGATATCTGGGAGGTAACATCTGAAACAAGACGTCGCCTTCCGCCTATTCTCCCTTCCCAAGACCGCATAATCACCTGGTTTGTTTTCACCCCAAGCCGCCTATACCCCCCCTAGCAATTCCCGACTCCAAAAAGTTCCCCGCCTCCTCCCACAAAGGCGGCTGCCCGTCTCCCCTTTCTCTCCCCCAGCTATTTTCGCTTACGGAAACCCGACCGTGGCGCGTGATCCCGACCGGGAATCCGCTTGAAATTTACTCGCAACAAACCTCACCTAAACGCACGAGCAGCAGTCAGAAGCCTGGCCACAGGTTATGATTCGAACAACTAACCTTATCACTTGCATCCTACCGAATAACTAAATATTTCCCTTTACATACTGCGGCGTTTGTTCGAGCTCGCCTGAGCAATCCCCCCCCGCTCCTCACATGCCAGTCCGCATCCCCGTGAAGTCAGGTGCCTGGGCACTCCGCAGAGAAGAGGGGAAATTAAATTAAATTGCTGTGGTGGATTTTCATGGAACTCTAGTGCAAGTGTGGGTCTGGTGAGCGTTCAGCTTTCTCATTCTAGTCAGTGGGGTTCATTGTGTTGGAATCTTGGTGGTAATTACAATCTCTTATGACCGCAGGTATGGTCCTCCTCGCTCACCTCAAAAACAATCCTGCAGGTGGCGGGAGCGGCGCTGTGAAGAAGATAAGTCCCATTCAGCAGTTGCCGGGGCGCTTGGAGTGTTGAGTTTTTATATTTTTATATTTTTATATTTTTTCAAAAAAAAAAAAATCAATAAATTTCCAAAACTGTCCTCGCACAACGTAGCTGTAACAGAGCCGGTGAGATGATAGGCGGTCGATGTAGTGAGCCATAGGAGTCCAGAAAGATGGTGTTTATTTTTAGCAATCACCCCCCCTTTCCCAAAAAGCACTGATGCTGCATATCGGCAACCCAGGGCACAAGTTATTCTCTCAGCTCTCAGAACCCCTGCCAAGAAGCCTTGGCTTTTCTTCATCCTCGAGTGATATTTTGTGAGGAATTTTGTTGTTGGAGATTTCCGAACCCTCTTGGATGAATGCAAAGATCCCCGGAAACAAACACTTGCCCTAAATTACTATGGGCTAACAGCGAGGACCCTAGAAATACAGGGAAAAGGCCTATCGATCACTCCAACCGCCAAGATAATGGTATTATATGAGAAAAGATACCAAACCATGAAAAGTACAAGGAATAATTGCGGCAAAATGTGCGGAAAAAAATATACAAAATAAAAGCGCTAAAAAGAGACGAAAGCCGGTTTTTGAATGCCATCGTACGCTCTAGAATCTCCTCTGGGTTGATACGAATGTCCTCCGTCGTGCCATCTCCCCACCAACACCCACGTGCCCGAATCTTGAAAATTAGATTCGAAACACGGAATCGCAAACAAAAAATAGACACTAAGATGTAAAGTAATAACGGAGAGCAGTGGGCCTCCTAGAGATTTACGTAAGTTTAAGGCAGGAGATCACAATAATAACAAAAATAATAAGGTAGATAGACTAGCGTATAGAGAGAAAAGGACGTGAGGGGGAGTGGGTTTTGTTTCATGTTCAAGTCAGCCTTCAAGTTCAGTCGTATAGGTTCCTCGTCTTTCTTCATTCTCGTCTCATTTGAATCGTGACGTATGTCGTTGGAATCGGGCATTGATACTTGCGATTAAGATTATGGGGCAATCATGCGAATTGGTTACGGTGATTTCGTATGTTCATTCGTTCAGACGCGTGCGCCGGCGTGGCGTGACGTTATTTCTGTAGTTTTTCGTAGAGTTGAGTTAGAGGGCAGTTTGTGATCTAACCACCCATTTCCTAGTCTCCAAATCCCCCTGTGCCCCCCTTAATTCGATAAAACTTTGCGAATTATTGCCACTGGGTTCGGGCTCTTCTGCTAATGGGCTGCAGGATGTTGTAGAGATTTTCCGAGGCGAGGAGACATCATCTCTCAAGAGACCGGTAGGAAAACTCGCACTCCTAGGCGTCATATCATAATCGGGTATTGGTGGGCTATTCTGTCTCTCTGATGCTTGGATAAGAACCCGCACTTCTCGAGGATCTTCTGGCACTTGATCCTCTGTGGAGTCGGCCGCAGCTACTTCGATCTCAGGAGCGCATATCCCCAACCCCATGCCAGGGCCCTCAGATTCAGCAATAGCCAGTGTGCAGGCTGCCCTCTGAATGTCACCCACATCTGAGGTGTCCCAGGTGTCGAAGTGGTCAACTTCCACACTGGCCGGGGTCGAATTGGTTGCCGAAGTCGAAGTAACATAATACACTGATGAATGGCGAAGTTGTGGCCGTACAGGGACTGGTTGAAGGTTGTGATTAAGAATCCAATCCTTCTTCTCCTTGAGACTAGTTTCAGAGGCGTTGGTGGCGGGTGGCGCAGATGAAACACCGTCCCCCCCGGCCGGTTTCGTAGGAGATGCCTCTTCATCACCCGATCTTAAGCTGAAATGTGGGTTGACGATGACATGAAGCGTCCAGAATATAGTTTGCGTAATCAGAGATGCGACAAACAGTGCAAACCCGATGACAATCAGAAGAGTTCTCGCACGACCGTACATCAATTCGGGTAAACCCTCAGGCCGGAGATTCAGCCAACCAAGTGTAAATGCGGAGGCAATTCCCGCCGAGACCGTACATGTGATGCCCACGAGTAAGCACGGACGCTTGGGTGATCCATAGATCATGACTATGACCAGGAACAGGCAGGTTGTTAGATTGACTACTGTAGCAGTAATACACGAGGATAGGAGAACGGAATGGGTTGAGATGGCCGATATCGAATACAGGACGAATAATACAGTCGTACAGGCCGACAGAAGCAGGGTAAGGGGGCCTAGGAAACGGAGGGTTTGGTGGGAAGGATGGAAAAACATGATGCGGAAGAGTGGGCAGGGTTGGAGACAAGGATCCCGGACGGTTTCTCGATACTATTCGAATACGGTCCGGGAAGTTTGGGATCGAAAGGGGGCCAGAAAGATCAGAAAAAGACTGTTTGAAGTGGTGGAGGCCGAGGGTTGGGGGGAGGATACGAAGCATCAACGGGTCTCATAGGGTCGTAAGAAAGAGTATGTAGATGGCTGTCGTGGCTGCCGTAGTTGGAGGTATGTTCCCCTTCTCAGATGGCGATACCTCAGGAGATCTGAGTTCGATACCTTCTACGGGAGAGGCTTGGGGAAAGGGACAGAAATAGAAAAGATGTTTGTGTCCTACGCCATGTGAAGACCAACCAAAGGCCCGGGACTCGGGAGAAACGAGATCTGATGTCGGGCGACGAGGGAGAAGGGAATAAGGAACCTTATTGAAGGAAGAGAGTGGGATTGGGGAGATTGGAGACGAGGGAGGAAAGCGTTCGGCAAGAAGGTGTGGATAGTGTGGGGAGATGTACGAGATGGGTGAATAAAAGGGGAGAATTATTCCACTTCGGGGGGAGGGGATATGGGGAAACCCAGTGCTACCCATATCTTTTGCGTTTTTGTGTTTGTGTTTGTTTTTTTTGGCAGCGGAGATCTTCCGGAAGCCCCTGCGGACGTGGAGAAACCAAAACAAACAACGCCTGTGCCCGTGCACTGCCAAGCTTTGGTTGTCATGCAAGTAATAACTTTTTACAGGTAGATCTCTCATCAATATCAACAAGCCCTGGTCCTCCATTGATTTCTTTAGTTTTGTAATATGAACCAAAGATTGGGCAATCCCTATAGAACCTTGCTTCTGAATATCTTGTGTTGATCGTAACTCGTCTAGACAACTAAAAATTTGACTGCGAAAAAATGAAAATGCTACCCTGCTTGTTGCTTACTAATACAGTTTCACTGCTCCCACGCGGGAGACGACGTCTCTGTGCTACCAGCCGGGCGAGCTTCGTCTCTCACCCTAACTCCTCCAACACAACCAGCAACGCAATACACCACCCCACCATCGCTTCATCCACCACCACCCCCCTCTCCATCTCTTTTCCCATCCCCCTTCCATCTCTATCATCTACAGGACGCCCGGCAGCAACAAATATTTCAGCTATTCCGTCTTTAACGGCTCCTCATCACGATGAAGCTCACTTTCAAGGTATGTTGCCCCTCCCTTCCTGCACGCCCCGCTGTTCTGCAATATCGAAATTTGACGTATAGCCCCACGCATATAACTAACCACTCCTTTCCTTTTACAGGATCTCAAACAACAAAAGTTTGTCATTGATGCTGAACCTGCCGATACTGTAATTATTGATTCCCTCTGTCTTATTTGGATGAGAAATGAAAGGCAACAAAAGTTACTCACTCGGCCGTCAACCAGATTTCTCAGGTGAAGGAAAGAATTAGCAAGGAGAAAGGATGGGATGCTGCGGCCCAAAAGCTCATCTATTCTGGTAAGAGCTTTCCACCTTCACATATAAAGGAAGTCCCATGAAATAATATGATCTTTGGTGATAGGTAAAATCTTGCAAGATGACAAAACCGTTGGTGACTACAAAATTGAAGAAAAGGGATTTGTGGTATGCATGATATCAAATAAAGTATTTCTATCACCGTATAAACTTACTCGATGGATGGAAACTGATAATTAAACAAGCCTAAAGCTGCGTCTTCGTCTTCTGCTGCTGGTTCTAGTTCGGCTTCCACCCCAGTGAAAGCGCCGTCAACGCCAGCCCAAAGTTCTGTCCCCGCCACCCCCTCTGCTCCGGTTCAGGCTGCGATAGGTTCCTCAACCTCAGCCACCGTGCCAGAGACACCAACTCCTGCAGGCGCCACTACCGGCTCCGCTTCGTTATCACCAGCTACCTTCAATGATCCATCGGCATTAGCGATGGGAGGTCAGAGGGAAGAGGCTATTCTTAATATGATGGGAATGGGTTTTGAGAGGAGCGAAATCGAGAGAGCCATGCGCGCAGCGTTTTTCAATCCAGATAGAGCTGTTGACTACCTTCTGAATGTGAGTGACAGGAATATACGCCCTGCGCATTTACTTCAATCGGTGGAATCTCCACATAGCTAATACTTTTTCAGGGTATCCCCGAACACCTTACACAGGAACGGCCGGCTCAGTCTGCTGCACCTCCGGCCGCGCAATCGGCCCAACCCGCTGCCAGACCCGCTCCTGCCGTTGGTGGTAGCGCGTCTGGGGAAGGGGCTGAGCGGGAAGGGGCTGAGCCTGAGAACGTTAACCTGTTTGAAGCTGCCGCTGCCGCTGCTAGCCAGCGCGGAAGTGCTCCTAGCCAGGGAAGAGCTGGAGCCGCTGGTCTCGCGAACCTTGACTTTCTCAGGAACAATCCCCAGTTTCAACAATTGCGTCAAGTCGTTCAACAGCAGCCACAGATGCTTGAGCCAATCTTGCAACAAGTCGGCATTGGAAATCCACAGCTTGCAGCATTGATCAGCCAGAACCCCGAGGCTTTCCTGCAGCTGCTTAGTGAGGATGCGGAAGACGAGGGTGGGCCACTACCTCCCGGCTCCAATCAAATTGCAGTTACTCACGAAGAAAGAGAGGCTATTGAGAGAGTAAGTCTCCCTTTGCTCCTCTATACTTTGGCCCCTTAAGTCGAAACCCACAGTGGCTAATGGCGATCCCAGTTATGTCGTCTTGGTTTTGATAGAGATATGGTCATTCAAGCGTACTTTGCCTGCGACAAAAATGAGGAGCTCGCAGCCAACTTTTTGTTCGAACAACCCGACGACGACATGGAAAATTAAATATCTTTCCCCTTTCTTCCCCTTCATACCTCGTTTTTATCGCATTCCCTGGTCTAATCTAAACATGGGGTGAACACCAAATTCAAACTCGAAATTTTCTTGAGGGTGTGTGAGTGATGCATGAATGATTGATGCTGGACGGCTCGCTTTTCCGTTTTGTCACCCTTTTTTCATAATTCTCTTTTATGAAACTACTATTACTATTACTGTTTTCCTTTAGCAGTCACTTTCAGTTTTTCTATGTAATCTCTCTGCTCCTTATGAAGTTTGGGGTCGACTATGGGCATACAAAAATTGGAATCTTGAATGCATGTAAATCAGCAGCTTCTATCTTTATCAGCGTGCCCCAATCTTCATCATTGATCGTTCGGAGAAGCATTTCCTACAGACTTGTCCTCCGTACCAGTGATACATACAATACCGGTAGCAAGCTTACCAGATTCAATCACTGCGAACGAACCTCAATAGGAACAGCAGTTAAGCCTAGAAACTCCAAAGGCCTGCCCACTTACCCGCGCACTCATCCGCGCCCGCGAAATATAACGTAAAGAACTTAGAAATGGGGACTTTCTTAGCAAGCAACCCTGCTTTGGATGCAGCGTTGAGTCAATACATCAGTCACAAACCCTCACTCATTCCTCCATCTAGCAGGTATACATTAACTTACTCGAAAATTCCCTCTCACGCATTCGCCATATCACACGAAGTTATTCCGACCACAGGTTTAGGCTCTGGCGCAATCCGAGATACCACATAGTAGGTTTCATAAAAATCTGACTCTTTCCCCTTCACCCGAAACATAAGACATGACTCTAACATTAGTTGATGAGTCCTGCAAATCCTTGGCAAGCCCGATTCACATCTTGGGAGTTAAGTACCCGTACTGCACTGGTATGATATAAAAGTAGCAGTATTGATCTAGCAGTAGCAGCCATATCAGCACCGTAGATAACACCTTGGTGCCTTCATAAGGAGTTCAGAGAAGTGTGTCTTTAAACCTTGGGTTGGTCCCTCCTTTCCTTCTTTTTGAAAAATTTCCTTACTGATGCTGGCTTGGCACTGGCAAAAAAAAAGCCCCACTACACAAAAAGCCCCGCACCTTGCTGCTCTCTTCTCTCCTGCTCTGCCACGGAATAATTTTTCATCACCTCTGCTTGTTATAAACACCAACCAATTCATTTACCAAACCTACTCCGCACGAAACAGAACTCAGAACTAATTAAAAGAGAAAATGGCTGTCAGAGCTCAGGTTTGTTCATATATATATCCCTGGTGTGCATGGGGTTACTTCGATGGACACACTGCTAACCATGAGGTGGTATTTTTAGTTCGAAAATTCCAATGAGTACGATTTATCTTCCGCACCGCTGTTTGCCCGATAGCCGCCTGTTCAAAGGAGAGGAGGGAGGGTTTGGATATAGATGACCGATGAACTGACAAATTGAATAGAGTTGGTGTTTTTGCGACATTGACGAACTCTTATGCACTTGTCGCCACTGGTGGTTCAATGAACTTTTATAGGTCCGTTCTTGTCAATTGGGGGAGTGGGGGCAAAAATTGATGGGGCCGTCTGGACAGTGTTTTCGAAGCCGAACTTGCAGATGTCATTCCCATTTGCCACACCACGATCGCCGGCACTAGAATTGTTGGAAGGCTGACCGCCGGGTACGTGAGATATATCGGCAGATAGGCCGGCCAGGGCACAGACTGGAATATGGGGGAACGGCTACAGGGCTAGACTGATGGGGGTATTTGGCTTAGGAATCGGAACGGATTATTACTTCCAACATCGACAACAGATCAGGAACTGCAACACCTTAGAAATTCCATTCCAGAAACCGTCAAAATCCAAAGAATTGAGGAGCGGTTATCGGCCCTTGGTAACGTCATTTGTGCTAACGATCATGTCGCTTTGGTCAGTTTTATCCTACGGGCTTTATAGATGTCGGAGTTGCCGGACTGACGAGGGGCTGGGTGATCGGGGATTAAAGGTTCATCCTGATATAGAACGCGAGACAGAGGAGATTGTTGCGGATGTTTTAGGGGTTGAGGTCTTCAGGCAAACTATCTCTGGTACTGCTCCCACCGCCATTTCCCGCCCCCACCTGTGATATATGGGCTGTTTCCAACGCTTACCACCGCTTGCGTGTAGAGAATGTCCTTGTGGGGTCCTACTGCTCACTTTCGAATCAAGGCGGAATCGTACACCCGAAGACGTCAATACAGGACCAGGACGAGCTTTCTTCGCTTCTGCAGGTCCCACTTGTCGCCGGTAGTGTTAATCGTGGATCACCGGTAGTGGGTGCGGGCATGGTCGTTAACGATTGGATGGCTGTCACTGGTCTGTCTTCCTGGGAGCGGAGCGGGTCGGGATCATTCAAGTACTAACCTTGGTGGACAGGTCTTGATACTACTGCCACGGAGCTTTCGGTCGTAGAGAGTGTATTCAAGTTAGGGGAGGGAATGGGTCCGAGCAATCTCGCGGGAGGGTTGAGGGATTCTCTGGTGGAGACATGGTACTAAATGTGGTGATGACAGCGTGAGCATCCCCCATCTCCTAACATATCCTGGGGAGGTTCTCTTTCTACAAGGGTACAAAAGAGCTTACTCCTGGATATCAATTAGTACTCATTTTTCATTACCAGCCTTTTCTTCCATACCATCGAATGGTTTCTTTTCAAACCACTCATCAGATAAAACGAAGGGGACAATCGAGCCCCTTGGGTCAATCATACTAATTTGATTTTTCCCATGTGGTTTTTCTAACATTCTCCCACCCCCTGTATCTCTCTCTCTCCTTTTCATTTCACAATTATCGAAAGGCCTAGTCCTTTACTACAGTATTTGTATTTTTGAAGGGGCTTTTTTATTTCTTTTTACGGGTGCAAGTGGTGCATTTCAACGTTGGTTTACTCTATAGAAACGTAATCAAAGTCCTTATTTCCTGCAGATCCCTCGACGGGAGCCGATTCGACACCTTCATCTTGCTCTCTCATTTGCATCCTCGTGCCTTCCAGTTTCAGCCCTCATTGAGGGTACGGCAAATTCGGTGTTTGCGGTGATCGTGAGGCCCGAACCAACCGTGGGGGATCATACGTACAAGACGGCTTCGCAGGCTTCGAGCCGGTGGGCAGCAGCCTACAGAAAGGGTACTCGCACGGGATTGGGCACTTCCTTGCTTCTTTGCCTGCTATGAACGGAAGGCGCTCGCTGGGTGGATACCCTTCTGGCCTTGTCTCTTGTCTCTTGCACTTTCGGCATGCACGAGCACAGCACGGTGTTAATACTGGGATCATGGCATCCGCACATTTCGCAGGATACAACATTTGACCCTATGGTCAAAATGTTGGGACTTGGGAGTTTTTCCCTCGCCCTGGGGACCTCCTCTCCTCGAGGATCGGTGGATTGTTTTGGAGTCGGTAGTGTGAGTGCACCCTGACCGTTCTATTTTGCTCGATCGAGGCATTCCCCGCAATTGAGTTCTCTTTCTTTTTTTCTTTTTCTTGCCCTCATTTTCCTTTTTCTCTCCTTCCGCGAGGCGCTGGATGGGGGCAGCGTGGGAGTATCCCAATGGTTTGTTTCTTTCTTTCTTTCCAGAAAGTTGGAGGCTTTTTACTCGGTGTAGTGATATCACTTCTCCAGGCTTCTGATACTGACTGCTATTTGAAGCTTTTTCATTAGTTGGGAACGTTAAAATGCTTCGCTTTTTTTAGTTTGCCGGACCACAGCCAAGCAGCGCTTTACAAGTTACCACACAGCTACAGAAAGCATATGGAATCCCTCACTCCTCCCTCATCATCGTCATCATTAAGTTAGTAATGCTGCCCGGTCAGGGATCACCATGCTATGCGTCAGGCTAATCAATGAACAAGTGCTTCGGTGAGCCTGGCCGATTTTGACCAACTAGAGGGATGCGAAAAAAGATAGAGGAGGCTTGGAACATGGCATACGCATACTTGTACGTACTTCGTTCGTACCGTACATACGGTAGTTTAGTGGTATGAAGAGAGGTTGGGGTGTCTTCCTTCCTCTCTTGTCAATAGCGACAACAAACTGACGGAAATAGGACTTAAGTGTTATGCGTGTAGTTATTTATGACACTATGCATACCGGTATTGTAGGACATTGGAGCTGTAGGCTCCCTTAGGGAGAGAATCAAAAGAATGTCATGGGAAAGAGGCTTTCACTAGAGTGAGCATCCATTCCAAGATCGTTGGCACGACGAGTTTCCATCGGCCGGGGAGTTGGGAGATACTGCATGAAATTCCCCCTTTCTCCTCGCTTTTTTTAACTTAACTCTCCTGCAAAGGGCTTCTTCAAACCTTGGTGGAGTTCGGTGGGACTCGAAGTTTATCTACACTAGGGAGGGAGAGGGGGGGGTCCGAGCTTTTCCCATCTCAGACACACATCTCCAACCCCCCTATCGTGGGTGGTAACTAGCGGTGTTTGTTATTATTTTCTTCTTCCGTCGGCTCTGTGCTTTTGCCCTTGTTTCTTCCCCTCGCTCGCTCCCTATCGGTAGCCGAGATAGCTCTACCGATACCACTTTATCCAGGATCAAGGAAGGAAGGGGAAAAGATATATTCTCGAAACAGTTTAGGAATCTCCTAGCGACCAAGAGAAAAAGAGACTTTGTCTCTTAAACTTTTACTGTATCCCCGCCATCGACAGCCAACCTGTTATCGCCAGTCGAGCAGACGAGGAGCTACGGTAGAGGGGTCAGAGGGTTAAGTACTCGAGCATATCAGATGGATAAGCGCACACCTTGCTTTGCGACGCAGGAAGAGGAGGTCCTGTGACAGGAAAAATAAACTACCACCCAGGGAAATGCTAGTTGAGTTGTCCGTTGAGGTTTGGTTTAGGTTGTCGGTGGACGATCCCGAACAAGATAGAAGCGAGGGGTGGGGGGAGGGCGACGAGGGAGGGGAGGAGGGGGTTGTCAAATTGAGATTAGATAAGTGGGACAACGCGGGGAAGGAAAAGGAACACTGAGGACCTTCATATTTAGCTTCATTATCGGTGGAAATGAAAATGGTGACGTGGGATTGCAGATTTGTTTCGAGTATGGGCAGGATACCGGCGTGCTCCTGTACGGCGCAGTCTACACACACACACTGTACGTACCCAGGCAACAAGAGCAGCAGAGGGATTTCCTCTCCACAATACCTTATGTATCTGATGCAGCTATGAAATGAGATTTTATGATGGTTTAAATGCACGATAGAGCGAAAAAAAGTCAAAATCAGACTGGTCCATCACAAGAAAAATTGAGAAGGAAGAAAGGTGGTGAATTAAATGTGAGCGAAATGAATTGCAACAATTACCTCCAAACAAGAAACGAGTGATAACAACAAAGCGGAAAGCTCTTTTAATGAAAAAGAATCGAACCCGCATTGAGTATTCATTCATTCCTCAAAGAGAGCAATTGCGGGGAAAAGCGTGCTGTACTCGAGTACCGTAAATAGTACATACCGGACAGCCGGCAGCAACGCATTACAAAATGTCCATCGTAGACTACCGTATGCTCTCTCTCCATTGCGGTGGTACCACCCACTGACGGACGCCGCTGATCAGGTTATGTCACGCAAAAATGGGGCGATTATGTTGTTATTGTGGGGTTGAAAGATCAACAAACTCTTCCTTTCCAACCCCCTTTTTCCCTCCCTCCTCCTCCTCCTCCGTTCGAGAAATCCTCAAGAGGCCAATCACCCCATTCCTGCCTCTACTGTAATAAATAAGTTAAGAAAAAAATAAAAAAAATAAAAAATAAAAAAAGAGCGGGACGGGAATTCTACCAGAGCAACTTGTATCCATGCAACCCGCTTCGTTTCGGATTCGCATTTTTGTGGGGAACATTAGCGCGTGGAAATCGAGAGGAGCCAAGGAAGACCAAGCGCTGATGCTCTTCCCCTTCCTCCTCCTTGCTCCTTCCTTGCCTAAGGAGTGCAGCTGCTGTTGCTGTTGTTGTTGCTATGATAGCCGTTTGTTCCATTTTGCTCTTGCCTGATAAAGTGAAGGGACGTGAGGGGGGGAATGATTGAGATGCGAACTTTCTTGCTCGAGTACAGGTATTCCATCCCTCCCTCCCTCCGCAATGCCCGTAAGCTACAAGTACCGTATCGTATCATACGGTGGCCAACTACGATACGGTACTCTACGATAAAAGTACCGGTATCTACTAATTAGTACTTGTATGACAACCCATTATTCTAAGCGCGCGACACCATACCACATCTGTAGTACGTAGGTAGAGCAACACAAAAAGGACACCTTCGAACCGGAACGAGTATGTACGAGTAATGTGATACCTGTCGAAATAAGAAGAAGAAAACAAAATTATTACGGTTATTACGCCATGAACCGGAAACTTTGTTGTGTATAAAAAAAATAAAAATAAAAAAACTGACGAATGGATTGTGGGGGAGTGGAGATGGTGGTGGTGGTGGGTCAGTGCAAGAAAGAAAAGAAAGAAAAGTGAAACTGATGACCTCGTGGATGTTCTCTCTCGTGTGAGACTACCGTATCCCGCCTGGACAGGTTGTGAACTCGGATACGTTCCAGAACAAAAACCCCCGGAAGCGGACGCAAAAAAGGGATGCTAAGTAACGGGTTTCCATCACTGGTAATGCTTTCCGAAGCTATTGTTGAGCTTGGGGGAGGTACATGTACTGCACGTGTACTGGTACTCGAGTACCGTACTCGAGTGTTTGTAAGGTAATTGTAGCCCCGGATTTTACCGCATCGTCCTGTTTTATCTGATGGTGATGGTGTGATTGGGAGGTATTAATATTCGAGCATCATTGCGCAATATCGGTAGCAGTAGCAGTAGCAGTTCTAGCAGTGGGTGCAGTAGTAGTAGTAGGGCAGTACCTGTGCCTGTACTTGAGTACCGGTACTGTACTCGAGTAGTAGCAGCAGTGGTACGGTATGGCATGAGTACCATACCGCAACCAACGACACGGCATGGGATGAATGGTTGCCAGTAGGGTGCTGGAAAGGTCCTAAGGGGAGGAGGGGGGAGGGGGAAGAAGGGAAGCACAAGAAATTTAGACCTCAATCATTGAACGGAGCAGGGGGAGGATGGTGCTGTGCTGAATGCTATGATACAACTACTTTTTTCCCCGGTCCCCATCTCGAACGTTTCGGCGGAAGGAACTAAAAACTCGCTAGAATAAACCCCGTTTATCCTCCCCTCCCTCCCTTCCCTCCAGCCTCCTTGCGCCGAACAGTTATCGTAAACTTGTATCATACAGAAACATTAGGCTCCAGTTACCCAGGTTACCCAAACCTGAACTATTGGGGTAGGTGCTTAGTCTAATCGTAGATTGTGAACGGTTGAGATCGTCCAGGTTTTGGCCGCCTAGCTGCTAGCCTAGCCTGAGCCTGGCCTGACATGGCATGGCATATGCCCATCTTCGCGCTCCACCCCGTTACTTTTCAAACGCAGGGAGGGGAGGACAAAGGAATGGTTACCGGTAGTTGCAGGGCACACACATGGCGATCAAACAGCTTGGGATGGATGGAGGAGGGAGGGAGGGAGGTGATTACTTGGAGATAGGGAGGAGAGGGAAGGAAGTCAGGAAGGAGAAAAAACATGTTATTAGGGAAGTTGTCAATCGGCCTCATGGAATTGGGCGTGTTCGTCACGCCGTATTAATCTCTTCTGTCTGTCTTCTCTTATCGCAGAGTGGTATCTTCCTCCCTTCCTTCCTTTATGCTTGCCTATCCCCCCCTCATTGAGAAGGAAAGCGTGTACCGGTATGCTATTTTTGCTGTATGAAATGTACGATTACCAGGAGATGCTATCGGCGTAATCATGGAGGAAGAGGAAGAAATGTTTCAACTGCCGCTCAATAACCACTTTTATTGTTGATCTGGTACCCTGAAAGGAGGAGGAAGGGGGAGGGAGATGTACTCGTATTATCGCCTTTAGCACAGCGAAGATACCTGTACGCACGCGTGTCGTAGATAAGGTAGGAACTCATGCATTTGGAGCTTTGAAACAAAACCTGGTATTTTGTTTCTTTTCTTGTCTTGTAAACCTAGCATTCCAAGGGAGAGAATGAACCATTGGTGCATCATGAGCCCTCTTGGCTCTTCAGATGTTTACGTTCCATCAGACTGTTCCCGCTGTCTGGTATGATACACACGATTTCAACCCATCCATAGGTTAGGGTTAAACTGGTGCACGAGCTGAGCGTTCCCCCATCGGTCGGTCGGGGGATTTACCGCGCACCGTAAGCTGGGGGGAACAAAAGCAAAAACAAACCAATCAGTTTATCTCTCTCACTCTCCCATCACACCGGGGGGAAAAGTGGGAGAGCGAGAGAGAAAGGGCGATTATTCTTGTTTCCCTCTTGAAGGGGGGGAGGGAAAGGGAAGAATGTGGTTGTTCACGACACACACACACACGGTATGTGAGCCAAGACCCGTCAGCGGTTAGCGAAATCTTTCCCCATCCTTGCGTATTCTGAAGGAAAAAGCACCTCCTTCGTGAAACTGTGGGGAAAAAAAAAGAAGGTGGATGGGCACACGATGGATATGTGGATAGATGGAATGGCCCTTGAACTCGATGAGCAAGTGAGAGAGAGCAGTGAAGGAGCTCCAGCCAATCAGTTGATCTTATGACCAAGGGATGAAATTCGCTGGTGAAAAAGAGCGGCATGAAGATGATGAGGATGGGGGGAGAATTGGGTTCGACCATTCGTGATGGTGTTCGTGAAGTTTGTTGAAAGGTGGCAAATTGGCTTTCTCTGCTTTTTTCTCTGACCGGTCCTGGAGTACTGCTACTTTGTATCATAACGTACGAGTACCATTACACTCAGGACCGTTTTATTTTTTTTGCCCCCCTTCCCCTCCATCCCTCCGGTATGGTATGCTGGTGGGTGCCGATATGCTGTGAGATTCCTCACTGCAGACAACCTTTCTGCATCTCCCAGTGGTTCAATTATTTTGGATCCCTTGGTGAGCACTGTTTTTGGACGTACTCGTAGGATAAACGTGTTCAGAAGATCTTGTTGCCTAATTAAGTAACAGTATTAAATTACTACTTTCTTGCTTTTTTTAATTTTTATTTGTTTTTACCCTTTTCCTTTTCTAAACTGGTTGCCCTTTGTTTCGGAACTTTTTTTGTGCTCTCCCATTTGGGAGGAAATTGTTGGTGTTTGGGACCCTTTTGCGACTGGTCATATGTACGCGGACTGGGATCGTCATGTGGAGGGTAAGGGTCTGCCGGCACCAAAAAGTGTCTAGCTCGCTCTGCAGAGAATGGGCTATGGAGGGGAGGGAGGGGGGAAGAGCGAAGGAAGCACGAGTCGAAGAAGTGTGAGCAGAGGCTTTTTTTCCAAAGAGGGTATTTGTTATTGGGATTGGAATGCTAGATCGCGATTGGCAGCATCAACACACAAATTGGACTCGATACAGTATGAACCACCCCTGCTTTCCTCTTCTCTAAGGAGGTGTGAATTTCATGCCCGACAAGGTTTCAGGTATTAATTTTGCTTCGAAACCCTCAACAAAAAATTGGAGATAAATACCGGTAAAATAATAAACCCACCACCACCACATTTCTCTACGCTACTTGTATTATTGTAGATTTCCTGAGGGTTGTGTGAAGAAAAATACTCGCTGGACAAAGGGTTGCGAGTTTTTTTGTTCTTTTTTTCTTTTTCAGAGCCCTCTGTTTAATTAGCACTTGGCAAGCCGCCGAACCTAAGGATTGGCGGTACAGGATATCTAATCCTCCAAAGCGAAAACTTTCAGTACGATCCGGTGAATGCAATTGCGTACCGTAGTTGAACCATAAGAAAAATTTAGGGACTCGGCTCCTTTCCCCAACCTTTGGAAAATTTACAATACTGTAATTTTCGGGGTTTGTTGAAAGGAAAAAATGGTTCACTAATATTTTCCAGATTATGGGAGAATCTTGTTCATCCGCCGGCCGTACTCTTAGGACGAAACTGAGGTGCTAAGCAGTATATTACCGGTATATCAGAGGCAATATATGCATTTTGTATTCTACCGGATAGGCAAGACAGGTGAGGAAAAATATCGCAAGATTTCTACCTATTGATTTCCGGATTGGTGAATAGCATGCAACTCGCTGTGTCACAGAGGAGATCCATCCATCCATGGTTTTGGCACGCACGAGTATCAATAATCGTGATATCACGATAAAGGTTCGAGGTCGCCAGTACTCGTACCGCACGGTGTATCACAACAAGTTTTTCCAGTTTGTTGTTCAATGTAATGATAATGCCATGTTAAACTCTAGCATATATTTGAGAAGCTGTGTGATACGGTACTTCTCTTTGTTTCCCGTCTGGCCCGTGCCAGGTGTTGCGGTTAGGCTTCCGTGCCGTGACGACACTGCATCGCATTCTTTCGCCAAAGCGAGAGGTCTAAACTCTTGAAACATTGGTTCCACGAGTTTTCGATCTCTGTAAGCGGGCCCACGCGTTCACGGTGGTTCGGAAGGGAATCACCCACAGCTTTGTTTCTGTTCCGCCCGAAAAGGCCGAAAACGGATGGGAATCTCGAAGGATTTATTTGCTTATTCACGGTAATTGCTATTGCCGATACAGTACAAAAAGGACGCAAGCGGGCTTGAACTTCGGCTTGGGCTGGGCAGGTATGATGGCCTTTTGTATGTAACAGGCGCACATGACGGAACTGCCTGGAACTCGCTGGAGAGAAACTCAGAAGGGAGGCGGAAGACCGCTTCCTGAACGATCACGGTCAGCGGTGGCTCAAAGGGTTGAAAAAGAAAGCGTCGTGTGGACACACACAGACACAGACACAGACACAGACACAGACACCTTTGGGCTTCGATCATTTATGAGGGAATCTTCGAGAGAGACGATTGGCCCGCGTAGGACTGGCGCGTCAGTGGGACCAAAGCGGTGATCATGCCCAGAAGCGGTGGAGGTTGCCAGCGTTCTGAAATAGAGAGCCTATCATAAACAAGAGACCCACACCCTCTGTTCTCATCATTTGACGTACGAGTAACTCGCCCATGGTCTCGTCCATACCATCACACACACACTCACCCATCATACCGTGTCCCTTCTCGGTGACGGCACAGTCGAAATGGGTGGATCTTTGGCCATAACATATGGACTTTCTGCTGTAAGCAGAAGAAAAATAATAATAATAATCTGTACTCGTGAAGCAAACGGCGCAGTCTTCTGGAGCATGAACCAGATGGATAGCACGAGTGAAAAAAAAAGAAAAGGAAAGGGGCAGCCTTCACTCGCTCGCTGTGGAGAGCCCAGTTTGTGATGGTGGGGAAGAGTTTTCTTGGGCTGGGCTGTGTGTTACGCCGCTGCTCGCTCCTTCAGGATTTGCTTCTGGCTCCAGCAGAGAACTCCCCATGGCGCAAAAAAAAAAAAAGTGAGCGGACGAATACCTGAGAGGCCCAAGGAACGAGACAGCCACCCCATCCCATCCACACACCTTCCACACAACTCGGGTCACCCATCCAGGTTGGCTTGCCCAGTCTCCGGTTGCCAGCTCCATATATCAGCATTTTTGCCCCTTCCTCTCATCTCTTCCACCCTCTTCTTTATCGTCGTTTCCTCTCACTTGCGTTGTCACCATACCGCGATCTGTTCAAGCTGTCGAGTTGTTTCCCCAGGGGGTTTCTCCTCTTCTCTCTCTCTCTCTCTCCCCTCCCCATCCTCTCTCGTCCGCACTCACTCCTTCTTTCGATCAAACTGCAATCCATAAGCTAGAGACGTTCTTCTACGTGTCCCACGGGGAAACGCTTCGCTAAGCCTGATAATTCAACCTCCCATTGCAGTACCGGATCCTTCAATACCCCCTTGATCCAAAATCACCACCGCCATCTCCACTTATCACACACTCGTCTCCCACTCACTGTTACGAACTAGCCCGCAACCTGGACACGCACGCTTTGAGGACAAACAGCCAACAATACACTACAAAGAGGATCGATAGCTAAGGATTAAGTCCACTCATTCTCCCCAGTAGGGCATCAGCTTCCAACACCCGGTAATCCGTTCTCTGTAAACACTTCCTGAACCACAGTTTCGGAGAGTTACTGCTCGCTACCGCCCTCGAGCTCAACCGAGCTCATCACTGAACGAGTTTCCTTATCGTCGATCCGTAAGTCTCACCGTGGCTTGATATCTCCGAATCTCCCTTGCAATGTTTTTGCTGTATATATATATATATATATATATATACATATACACATGTTGTCTCAGGGGTAGCATGGAAATACTTGAAGATAAAGTGAAGGAGGGAAGGCACATTTGGAGTATAATACTAACCCGGGAATGGGTTCAATATAGTTGCAGCAACATTTCTCATGCGTTCATAAGTTTTCACTCTTTTGTTTTCCTTCTCGAACCCACACGGCCACCGCCCACGACAGCTTTTTTTTCTTCCGATCTTCTTTTGTCAAACCCAGGAACGTACCGCCTATATGCGTCTGGAGTTACCGGTCTAAACATTGTGATTTCCTTTCGTTCTCGTCCCGCAACCCAACCCAAACTCACCATCTCACCATTCAACCAGATCTGAGTATCTGTCTCAAAGTTAGAGAATTTCGTTCTCTAAATCCCTAGGTTTGGTACCTCAGCGAGGAACATTCCACCCGTGTGTATGACCAAAAAAGCGGTCTCCCCAATCCGCCAATAGACTGTTCTGGATTTCTGCGCGGGCTCGATCGACTTTCGAGCCTTAAAAACCTATTACTGCTACTATACTACTACATTCATCTATACTGTAATCCTTAAAACAACAAACCAATCGCCAATTACCCCACTCATCCCTAAAATCCAATCAGCCTACTCGAATTACTAATGGAGTGCATGAGAAATTCGTTCCAGGAGGGTGTCCTTCTTGATGGGTACGTATTGTTTCTATGGGCCACTGCTGAGGAGTCGTACTGATGATGACTTGGGCAACTATAGACGTTTCAAGTCGGTTAGACTCCTCAATCATGGCTCGTTCGGAATGGTCTCCTTGGCCAAGGACATCCACTCTGGGGAGGTGGTCGCCATCAAGTGCCTTACCAAACCCAACTCAGCAGCAGCAGCGACCACTGAGTTTGCCATTGATGAGCTTTCCCAGGAATACGAGTTCCACTCCCGAGTCGGCAACCACCCAAGCGTCGTCAACCTAATTCATTCCTTTGAGACTGAAAGCCATGTGTTTCTCGTTCTTGAATATTGTCCTAATGGTGATCTCTACGAGGCCATCCGTCTTGGGCGTGGTCCCTTGGAGACCGAACATGTCAGAGACTTCATGTTGCAGCTGGTGGCTGCTGTGGAGCACATGCATTCCAAGGGTGTCTACCACCGTGATATCAAGCCTGAGAATATCTTCTTGAGCCAGTCTGGACTAATGAAGCTTGGTGATTTCGGTTTGGCAACAATGGATGAGTGGACTGATGAGTCAGCTGTTGGAAGCGACCGTTACATGGCACCGGAGCAATACGATTCAATTGGTGGATATTCCCCTGAGAAGGCGGATATCTGGGCTGTAGGAATTTGCCTTTTGAATGTTCTCTTTGCCCGCAATCCATTTGTTGTACCTGCCGAAAGTGATCCTCTCTTTGCCGATTATGTTTTGGACCGAGAGTCTCTTTTCGATATCTTCCCGACCTTGTCATATGATACCTATGACGTCCTTTCCCACTGTTTGGCCCTCGACCCTAACAAGCGTTCGCTTGCTGGCGTTCGTGATGCCATTGAGCGAGTTGTGTATTGGACTACTGATGAAGAGGGTTTGGATGATGACTTCTGCACTGAAGATAGAGAAGTCGTGCCCGCCCCCGCCAACCGCGAGCCTCTTCGCACTCCATCTATTCAGAGTCCTCAGATTGCCCAGGGTGGTTCTTTCCCATGGGCTCAAGCCCTTCACATGACACCCCAGCCCCGTCAACTTTCCATCATTCACGATCATGAGGTGCCGGTCATATACAGCGAGGGTATGTTCGCTAACGACCCTGATCGTTACGCAAAAGATATGGGCTATTACGTTCCTGTCACTCCGTCACTTGATTCCGGCCTTGGTGCTTCTTTCACAGCTATGGAAAACCATTTCAAGCTCCGGACCGAGAAAATTCCGATCAAGACACCTGCTGTTACCAAGGAAGTGAATGCTTTTGGTGTTCACCTCCAACAACAGAGCGAGTCAGTCTCTAAGTCATGGAGTGATTGGGTTATCGAAGACGAGGAGGAGGAAGAGCGTGAGCGTGCTGAAAGGGAGAAGGAGCTCAAGCGTAGAAGCTGGAGTTACGAATCCGATCATGGGTACGCTGATGATGATGGGTACGATGTTGAGTGGGTTGGGGGGGGATGGGAAGATTTGGCAGTCTAATTTCTTCCTTTCACCTTAGTGATATTGAGTTCACGAGTCCGCCATTGGGCTGGATCAATTTTGCTACGTTATTATTTTTTTGATTCCTAGCATATGGTGGGACATGGTAACCGTGAGCGAAGGTGTCAGCATTCATGCTGGAGAAGAGTTTTTTTTTTTTTTTTTTTTTTTTTTTTCCTGTTCGTCAACCTGTGGTTGTGGGGTTTATGTCGGGTTGACAAACATTTTGTAACTATTGGGATTTGTTCCCGGCATATTCGAAATACCCTGACCTTATATACGGGTTTTCTTGCATATACTTTCTCCGTTCCGTTTTCTGTATACTTTTTAACCTTTTCCCTGTCTATTCCTTCCCCCTTTCCTTGTGTCGATCTACCTTGCATTTGTGCTACTCTGCTCTTTTTAGCCCTCCTTTTATCTCCTTTCCCTTCGGCTTCACTTGTTGGTATTTTGGGGTTTGCTGCTTTGCGGATTTTTTTTTCCTTCTCCCTTGGGTGGTGTTGACTTTTCGGCTTCTTCGGGCGGTTCTTGGTGACGATTGTGTTTCACTTCCATACCCTTTCCTTTTCTTTGCATTCTATGACAAAAATTAACGAAAAAAGACTTTGTACGGTTGGGGGCAGACTCGGGGTTTGTACGGAATGGGTGTTTTGTGGCTTTTCTATCTCCTTTCATATTCTTCGACTGGGTTCGGTGAAGATTTGTGTTATTATTCGGACACTTCTTGTTTCTTCGTCGGCGGCGGTTGATTCTCAGTTGTTTTCTAACTTTTACTCGGCGGTTCCTGGGGTATACTTCATGTAGCATCTTTTTTGCTTCACACGATGAAGTTTAGTTGAGGGGAGGGGTTGATTGGTGTTCTATCTATTTGGAGGGGCGAGCTTTTTTTTTGTCGAAGCATGGCAAAGTGGAGTAGCATAGATCTGGTGTGTTGTGCTGGGTTTTTTCTCTTCTCTATTCTGTCTATAGCTGCGGGTTTTTTTGATTCTCTTTTTTTGTACCCGTCTGGGGCTGGTTTGCCTGGGGAAGAGCTTCATCTCTTTCACCTTCAGCTGGTCTTTGGAGAAGGAAAAAAGAGTCTGGAGAAGAAATATAAAAGTGAGAGATTTTTGTTCTCTTCTTCATCAAACAATTGATATCTTTTCCATCAACTTACGCGTAACGCATTGATTTATCGATTCGAGAATTTATTTGCAATTCTGCTTCACCTATCACAATAGCTTATAGTATTCGCGTCTTAGTACTCGAGCATCGTAACACCATATCCACTGGCGCTAAAGTCTCCACCTGTCCTCTTCTTCCGCTCCCTATTTTACTGCTTGCCCCTGGATGTTTTTTGAAGTGGTCTTCTTACCAGCTATCTCGCTCGATGTGTCGTAAGCTATCATACTTTACAGCCAACCTACCGGTATCATATACCACAACTTCCAATAGCGAATTTCCTCCGCCAAAGCCGGAGGCGGGAGCATCTCCGTCCCCCCCAGCAACGCAACCAAAACCAAAACACACCAAAACAGACCAAAAACAAAACAAAGGGTGAGATAAAAAATGACCACCTGTCGTTATCGGCAACTTCTCCCATCCTTATTGGTCCATCCGATCGGCCAAATGCACTCGTAACCCCATCATGCCAACGGTTGGGGGGGGCGATATATGATAATAATAACCGCCTTTCCACCGCCTTCCACCACCACCAACCAAAAAAACCACCGAGGCTATGTTTTATTGCTACATACATCGCTTGGTTGCTCGGTTGCTTAGTCAAGTAATCGATTACCAAGCTGCGCTGCCGTAACTTACCTAGTCTACCCCTACCCACCCGGTGGCCAGAGGGAACTGTATGTCCTCGTATACCGGTGGAATACGGCACAGTAACAAGTTGCGGTTCCCGGAACTGCGGGGCTTTTAAAGTGAGTGGGAATAGTCAGCTACATAATTGTATGCTACCAGACAGACAGACAAACACAAACTCCGCGGGCTGCGGCGGTGATTCGTTATCGTGTGATTGGTTGGTTGGTTGGTTTGGAACATAATATCATAAGTCTTGGTTTGGTTCGTTAGGACGGATGACGTTCGTTAACTTAGGTTCGGGATATATGATGAATTTTTCCCATCCTATCAAAGGCGGATGGATGGATTGGCTGACATGGTTACCGGAAGAGCTTATAATTGAACCTCTCATAAAAATCTTACCTGGACGTTGGGATTGTCTCTTCGGGTGAGTTAAGGCCTGTTGTTTATCTTTCAGCCCTTTCGCCATTGAGGTAAATAAAGTGTGTTTTTTCCCCTTTCCCCTGTTGATTTCCACCGGTTTGGTATATGCGGGGGGGGATTCTGCAGGGAGGGAGGCCTTACAGTACGATACGAGTAGCATAGGGGGGTTTCTGCAGGGAGGCCTTACAGTAATATGGGTAGGGTGGGTAAGGTTTACTTGGGTTCTTGGGGTATGGTATATATGGATTCTGAGGTATGATATGGTAGGAGGGGTGTGGTATGATGTCTGGGGGTTATTCTAGATTAGCTTTGTGCGCAGCATATATGATACCGTATCATTGATAGGAGTGTAGTATTTGTGGGAAAGTAGGCCTTCTACTTCCTAGACTGTGGATATCATGCGGACTGTAACTGGGGGAAAGCATAATCGTAATTGCGGTGGACGGGTTTCCAATCTGATAACTGGAATCTGATATTTACCTACCGGTACTGGTATTAGGCACATCAACGACATGCTGCAACTTGAATATTTGAGACTGTGTGCTGTTACTACATAATTGACAAGAACCTTGGTATGGTTTTGTGTTTCAGATATCTGGAAAGAAGTGATACATATTTTCCAATTAACTGTTTGTTGTATGATATCCCTTAATTTTACATCCTTATCTTAGCTCTAGATCAGCTATTTAATAATAAAGCTTTTAATAGTCCTCACAGCATCCTGTGAAATAGTGAGAGAGCTTGGTAGGCTGAGTACTTTGTTAAGAACTGTCACAAATCGTGACTAAGCAAGGCAGATTTCACATGACTAATAGTTATTAGTCATAAGGTATGTTTCTACGACTCACGATTGTGAGTCATAATTATGTTTCACGCTATGCAGTCGTTTGACTCA
>Ga0307509_10003483_pt1 | contig 23818 bp, 20 predicted proteins | sample 10_EM_MG_FD_202245 | JGI IMG/M metagenome (GOLD analysis project Ga0307509, IMG submission 202245) | Populus trichocarpa ectomycorrhiza microbial communities from riparian zone in the Pacific Northwest, United States - 10_EM | ecosystem: Host-associated > Plants > Roots > Unclassified | place... | reverse complement strand
TCTTTTTACTAGCAAACGAGCAACTACACAGCCGTCTGCCTATGACGCGCTGTCCCAACGCTGGGGCCAGAGGGGGGTGTTAGCAAAACCCGCCCAAGTTCAATAGCATGTTCGGGCCACCCTTATGCAGGCATGGGGCCTCCCCGCGCAGATGCGTGTGCGTCCAAGAACATCTAAGAGCCCATAGAATATGAGGCAATCGACCTCTAAGTTCTAGGATGACTTAACCGGTGAAGGTAGGGTAACTTGGGTTCCTCAGTAGGGTAACTGGGACCCATGGGCATACTGACCAAATTCCCAAGGTAGGGTAACTTTGCCCTCTTATGCCTTTAACCGCTCAGGAAGTCCTCCAGACGACCACAGAAGTCGCCTCGGAGGTCCGTGTAACATTCCTATAATTCTCTTGACCTTATGCGAATGTGCTCCCGAAAGGTTACCCTGCCTAGTAGAGTACCTCAAGGCTACTCAACTATTCCCTAGGCCTTATCCTAGGTTTACCAGCTATGTTTATAATATATATGAGACCATACCACCTCTGGATACCACTTGGTCTACCATTTGGGCTAAGGTGATAGTGATTGTAGCTACCTATCGTAGGGTCGTTACAATTGGAGATGCATTGCAGAAACTCATATCCTATTGACGGAGTTAAGTGTACCCTAGTTGGTCCGACACTTCCAGCTGGATAATTCCTGATGGAGGGTAGACCTCGGACAAACCCTGAGCAGGACAGGGTGCTCGCACAAGGTCGTAGTAGTGGTGAATTTCAAAGGCTTAAATCTGATATCTACTTAAGTTTAAGCCTTTGGCATTCTACTTCGATAACCAACTTTCCTCGAGAGAACTAATTGAGTGAAGCTTTCAGCTTAACGATATCAAGTTTAACCGTTTTGATTCTTCGTGAATTATTTACTCTATCTTTATCTTCTACTTTGAGTTTTGGTGCTGTCGCAACCTTAGAGTTCACCTCTCTATAGGTTGCCCCCGTTACAGCATTTTCAATACAACTACAGGAGGAATAACTCTTCCTATTGAAGTCATACCAGTGTCTAACTGTTATGACAACAACCGGAGTTAATATGTAGGTGGTGGACTCACTGGCCCAGTGGTAGTTTCGTCTATACAAGCTATGCAGTCTATCATTTAATCTATGCGACTACATAATATAATATTTTGACATGAAGGCTCCCCCAGTGAGATGTGGCCGATGCTTGGTGTTAGGCATACCGGAAGGCTCAGCCTTCCATTAGTGAATCAAGACCTATAGTTACCCTACCTTAGGATTCTGAGTTCAAAAGAACAAGCAAACACCCTCCTCTTGTAGAATATACCAAAAGTGACAAAGGGATTATTGCCGAGGGTGACATGTTCAATTCTGATCGCCGTGACAAGTTATTACCAAATACTTTAACCTTTGAACGGATCAGGATAAGATGGCCCAACTTCCATCTGACGGTGTGGCCTAACCCACCAACCAATCAGGTCGCCCTGCAAGGATGACTGAGAGAAGACCTTTGGCAAGTCCAGGCAGGTGGTTTGAGCCAAATCGGTTGACGTCGCATAAAGTTACTGAGCACTCAAGACGGGAGTGGTGAAAGTGGTCCCTAGGTGATGGGACATTTTTACGGACAATGGTTAAACAACATCATTCTATACTTTACACTCCCGCAATGAAAGTTGCAGAAGTGAATGGTGTTGAAGGACGAAGTAGTTTGAGAAATTAAGCATGGTCGCACTCACATACGTTACTAGTATCCCTCGGATACTGACAGAACCATATGTAACAATCTTACCCGGTGGTGGTTATTTATGCAACAGGTAACAAACCGCTTACGTGAGGATCTTGAACTATCTTATAGTTCTCGTTCATACTTAGACTATCTTATAGTCTTCGTTCTTGCTTAGACTATCTTATAGTCCTCATTCATAATCTCTTATCCCTATGGGACAAAGATGCAGGAGGTCCTTGTCTTACAAGGTCATTGTTGCTCTGATGCTAAGAGCTAGGTTGCTTGCATACAAGTGAGAGGTAAATGTTAGGAATACTGGAAGGCTTAGTCTTCCTTTAGTGAATAAAGACCTATAGTTACTCTACCTTAGGATTCTGAGTTCAAAAAAGACAAGCCAACACCCCCCTCGCGCAGCAGCGTTGGGATGGCGCTACATCAGCAGACGCCGCCGTAGTTGCGTCCCCTCTCCAAACAGACATGGTCACTGGAGCCCTCCTCGTAACCCCGTATACGTCACGGCCGTCTGTCCGACCGAATCCTGTTCGAAGGATATATGAGAGAGGACCTTTGGCGAGCTTATGCAAGTGGTTTGAGCCAAATCGGTCGACGTCGCATAAGGTTACTAAGCACTAAAGAGGGAGGTCGCAAATGTGGTCAATAGGTAACGGGTCATTTGTACGGACAAATGTTAAGCAACACATTCTATACTCCACGTTCCCGCAATGAAGGTCGCAGAAGTGAATGGTGTTGTTGGATAAGGTAGTTTGAGAAATCAAGCATACTCGCACTCACATACGTCACTAGTATTCTCGGATACTGACGGAACCATACGATAACGATATGACTATGGAGGGATAATAGCCTTTAGTGTGATTATCGTGACAAGTGTATCTTATGCCTCGCAGCTGTCCAGTGCAGGATATATCTGCAAAGCTGAGAGGTTTGATAACAAAGCTGGCCCCTTTGTTGGTTCAATCATAGAGACCATTTTGCGTATACAATGGTAAGCAAGACTACATGCCGACAAAGATGGATCATAACAAATGGACTGATTTGTGGGATCACTGTCAGGAAAAATTCATGGTGTTGCGATTCGGAAGTCAAGTGAGATAATAGAATTGTCAGGGTCAAATGGTGTTCGCACTTTCAGAAAAAAGCTGGAGTTTGTTAGCAGGTACTTAGTTAGTATGAGAACTAGATGTAGTCCGCGACCACCCAGACGCGGCATATAAATATTGAGGTGCCTCCCTAGCTATTTTGGACATTATCAAGCAACGGAGAAGAGATCTTATCAATATAAAACGTTTACACAAGAAATCTTTTATTACTTTATGTACCTCAATTTTAAACATTGAGCCTTCCTAGACAATCTCCGACTATGATTAAGATTATCGGCCTGAGTTATCTCGCAGGACGTTGAGATAGGCTTCCGCCTAACAGTAAAGATAAAGAAGTTATATTGTAGAAAGGTACTTAGATTGTTGCGTGAAGAGCTCTAACTACAGTGACCGAGTCTTTTTATATAGACTCTTCACTCCAACAACCCTAACCCTGATGACTCATAACTATGGTCACGCGGTCCTATGACTCATAAGGAGTTATGTCTGAAATCGATGAGATGACTCCTATGAGTCACTGCACAATATACCATAAACCAATCAAAACATATAAAACAAGTCAGGTGCGCAAAGCGTGTCACCTGAGTGAAACTCGTGACTCATAATGTGAGTCATGTGCAGAAGTTATTACATCAATATGACACAAAATCGTAAGTCATAGCAACATCAACCAATCATATTAACGGAATAACACGCAAGTGCGATTCAAGTGAGTACTATGAGTCAAATGACTACATAGCATGCAACATAAACATACCTTATGACTAATAACTATTAGTCATGTGAAATCTGCCTTGCTGAGTCACGATTTGTGACACCATATGATAACGATATGACTATGGAGAGATAATAGCCATTGGTGCGATTATCGGGACAAGTCTATCTTATGCCTTGCAACTGTCGAGTGCAGGAAGGTAACGACCCTACGATAGGTAGCTACAATAATTACCACCTTAGCCTAAATGGTATACTGAGTGGTAACCAGAGGTGGTATGGTCTCGTATACTTAGTATACAAATAGCTGGTTAACCTAAGACAAGGTCTAGGGAATGGTTGAGTAGCCTTGGGTACTCTACAAGGCAGGGTAACCTTTCGGGAGTAAGTTCGCATAAAGTCAAGGAATTTATGAGAACGTTACACGGGTCTCCAAGACAACATTTGTGGTCGACCGGAGTACTTCCGGAGCGGTTAAAGGCATAAGAGAACAAAGTTACCCTACCTCGGGAATTTGGCCATTATGCCCATAGATCTCAGTGTTAGGCATACCGGAAGGCACAGCCTTTCCTTAGTGAATAAAGACCTATAGTTACCCTACCTTAGGATTCTGAGTTCAAAAAGACAAGCCAACACCCCCCTCCCGCACCAGCGTTGGGACGGCGCTACACCAGCAGACGCTACTGAAGTTGCTTCCCATCACCAAAGACATGGACATTAGAGCCCTCCTCATAACACCGTATACGTTGTGGCTGGTCGACCGACCCGATCCTGTTCGCAGGATATATGAGGGAAGGCCTATTGCAAGCTTATGCAAGTAGCGCGAGCCAAATCGGTCAACGTCGCATAAAGTCACTGATCACTGAAGACGAGAGACATGAAGGTGGTCATTAGGTAACGGGACGTTTTTACGGACAATGGTTAAGCAACATATTCTATACTCCACGCTCTCGCGATGAAAGTCGCAGAAGTGAATGGTGTTGTTGGATCAGGTAGTTTGAGAAATCAGGCATACCCGGACTCAGACACGTCAGTAGTATTCTTCAGATACTGACGGAACCATACGATAACGATATGACTATGGTGGGATAATGGCTATTGGAGCAATTATCGTGACAAGTCTATCTTATGCCTCGCAGCGGTCATGTGCAGCATGCTTCTCCAAGGCTGAGAGGTTCGATAACAAAGCTGGCCCCTTTGTTTGTTCGATCATGGAAACCATTCTAGCTATGCAATGGTAAGCAAGACTCCATGCCGACAAAGAAGAATCGTAACCAATGGGCTGATGTGTGGGAGCACTGTCAGGTAAAGTCATGGTGTTGCGATTCGGAAGTCGAGTGAGGTAAAAGAATTGTCATGGTCAAATGGTGTTCGCACTTTCGGAAAAAGTGGAAGGTTGTTAGCAGGTACGTAGTTAGTATGAGAACTAGATGTAGCCCACGACCACCCAGACACGGCCTATAATTATCAAGGCGCCTCACAAGCTATTTGAAATGAATCAAGCAACGGAGAAGAGATCTTATCAATATAATAAGTTTTACGCTAGAAAAATCTTTTATCACTTTACCTACTTTTAAATTATTGAGCCTTCCTAGACAATCTCCGTCTATGATAAAGATCATCGGCCTGAGTAATCTCACAAGTTTGAGATAGGCTCCCGCCTAACACTCAGTGACCCTATTGGAGTATCTCAGTTATCCTACCTTCACCGGCAAAGTCATCCTCCAGCTTAGAGGTCGATTGCCTCACATTCTATGGGCTCTCAGATGTTCATAGGGGCACATGCATCAGCACGGGGAGGCCCCACGCCTGAGTAAAGGTGGCCACAACATACTATTGAACTTGGGTGGGTCTAGCTAACACCCCCCTCTGGCCCTAGCATTGGGACGGCGCATCATAGGCAGACGGCTGCATAGTTGCTCGTTTGCTAGTCAAAAGAGGTCATTGGAGCGGCTGCGGTAACACCGTATACGTTGTCGCCGTCCGTCCGACTGAATGTCGCTCGCAGGATATATAAGGGGAGTATGGGTAACCGCCACAATAGGGGTCGCCCATATATGGTCTCTCCGGTACCTAGGAGTCTATCTTAGCCTACGGGTAGTAGGGTAGTCTTCTTAGTGGTACTTAGGTAGTCCAAGCAGGCCAGGGAGCTTTCGGTAGACATAACTCAGTAACCATCCGGGACCTTCTCCCCTTGATTTGTAGCATTACTATGGGTTGTCAATGGACTCTAGAGCTATGAGTCTTAGCACAGTAGAGTATGTCCCGAGAGGTTGGCTATGGGTAGCGCCCATTTAGCCAACCATCGGCTACATCTCACTGGGGGAGCTTGCATGTCATTTATCACATTAGATAGTCGCCTAGATTTAATGATGGACTGCATAGCTTGTATAGACGAAACTACCACTGGGCCAGTGAGTCCACCATCTAGGTATTGACTCCGGTGGTTGTCATCACAGTTAGACACTGGTATGACTTCGATAGGAAGAGTTTTTCCACCTGCGATTGTATTGGAGATGCATTACAGAAACTTATATCCAATTGACGGAGTTAAGTGTACCCGAGTTGGTCCGATATCTCCGGAAGGATAATTCCTGATGAAGGGTAGAACTCGCACAAGCCCTGAGCAGGACAGGGTACTCATACAAGGTCGGAGTAGTGCTGAATGTCAAAGGCTTAAATCTGATATCTACTTAAGTTTAAGTGTTTGGCATTTTACTTCGACAACCAACTTTTCCTTGTGAGAATTAAAGTGAGTGAAGCTTCGAGCTTAACTATATTAAGTTTTACCATTAGATTCTTTTGAATTTTACCTCATCTTTATCTTCTACTTTGAGTGTTTGGTGTGGTCGCAACCTTAGAGTTCACCTCTCTATAGGGTGCTCCCGTTACAAGGAAATACCTGCAATGCTTAGAGGTTCGATAACAAAGCTGGCTTCTTTGTTGGTTTGATCATACAGTCTATTCTGCGTATGCAGTTGTAAGCAAGACTCCAAGTTGATGAAGATGGATCATAATGAATTAACTGATGTGTGGGAGCACCGTCAGGATAACTCATCATGTTGCTATTCGGGAGTCAAGTGAGATAACAGAATTGTCAGGGTCAAATAGTGTTCGCACTTTCAGAAGAAGCTGGAGTTTGTTAGCAGGTACTTAGTATGAGAACTAGATGTAGCCCGCGACCACCCAGAGGTGGCATATAAACATCGAGGTGCCTTCTGAGCTATTTGAATATCATCAAGCAACAGAGAAGAGATCTTATTAATATAAAATGTTTACGCTCGAAATCTTTTATCATTCTACCTCTCTCTATTATAATCATTAAGCCTTCCTAGACAATCTCCGTTTACAATAAAGATTATCGGCATGAGTTATCTTGCAAGTCTTTGAGATTGGCTCCCGCCTAATAGTATATTGATAGTTCTCCTTGTTACTAAGGCTCACTATATGATTGAAGAGGAGTTCTTCAACTACTTTTTCGAAGCAAGACCAAACACCCCCCTTTTCTCGGAGACGATCCGAGACGATATTCGAATCTACTCTGATATTTTGGAATTTCTATTCTCTCCGTCAGAAATTCACTTCGACCCAAGAAGGGCTTCATGACGATTCTACGTAATTTCTACCTTCCAACAACTCATCGATATCTATCTAGCAAAGCTAGAAGAAATTCCTCAGGTGTACGAAGACTACTGCACACCCTACCCTACGTCCACCAAGGTCCAAAAGATCCTGCATATTTGGCTTAACCCTATGTCAATTCGATAAGCGTCATCAAATACCGTCCAAACTGGGCAATTAAGCACCAAAAGGTTTCTCGGTGCATCAACGAGCAAACACATCATGATCACCAATAATGACAGAAGAAACCCACGACTCAATAATGACAGGCGGAGATGACACCATTATCCATAGTGCCGCTCAGACACAGTGTCCACTAGAGACAAGCGAAATCGTAAACTGGGCACAGGGACTACTAGCCCGAGGGCGTTCAAAGACACCGTCTGTTGCCTTTGTCTCAAAGGAACAGTTAAACCAATTTGCTGGCCACCTGGGAGGAATTATGGGAAGGTTCAGCTAGCGAGTTGCAAAATCCCAGAATGCCATGTACCTGGATATAGGACGACTTTCCACCAAGGGGCAACAACAGGCAAAGTGTAATAGGTTTACTCCTGTCTAATGAAAAGGTACAATAGAGGGCTAGCGGTTGACCGGAAAGTGCTAGGTCTAAGGGAGGCTTCAAGAGACCCGGAGATAGTGGGATAATAGTTAAAGGGCAAGTAGAACTCTGAGATCACTGTTCAACCAAGTATATTCTTAAAACATAAGTCTGCTGAAGTCTGCCGTTCTCCTGCTCGCCAGGAGATGAGTTTAAATACAAGAGTTCTCTCAGAGCGATAGTAATCAGATATCCTGCAACCACGATCATTACCGGGCAGTGCACCTTGCCCTGCATGTCCTGTGATCCCACATGAAACCTAAGAGTCATAACACTGCCTTAATGCTATCGTCAGCTTACATGACTGTTCCTTTACTTGTGTTCCTAAATGAAACAATAAACATGCAAAACCGAACTTAACACAAGCTACCGGGCTCTAATATAACTCCCGGGCTGTAAAACAATCAAACTAATCAAAGTAAGCAAGGTAATCAAACTAAACATAGGAAATCCTGCACTCCGCTCCTGTATACAGTTACCGGAACATGTATACATGTGACACAAAAGAGCTAGGAAAACTCCAACGCTGACTGGAACAGGGCGAGTCCATAATGGTCAAGGAATTCGGAACATTTGAATGGGTTATGGGATTTGTGTTACCCAAGAATCCAGAGCTATTTATCCAGAAATCGTGGCAAAGGTCAAAGTGGAGTTCTAAACTCAACAATCACGTCAAGAGGAAATGGCCGCACATAGCCAGCTCCCGGATGAACAACTCTCAGACTGGATCCTCAAAATTGAGGAAGCACAAGCGAACGACCATGCCAATTATGAAGCGGAAATGAAATGCTTTAAAGAGGAACATAAGGAAGCCTCGAGGGAACAACAGGGCTGACATGAGGCAGAAATGGCCAGGCTTCACGACACTATGATAGAGCTTAAAGCTCAAGTCGGAGCCATGTCGGCTTAGAGGTCAGTAGCCCCTACAATAGTTATTAACAATAGGGCAGAACCAGTATGGAGTACTGACGTGGTTCTCAAAAAACGATCAAATCCAACTTCTGAACAAGAAGGAGAGAATGGAGGAGGTCGAATACCGCCTCCAACTATGCATCGGGCAGGAGACCCTGACCCGGGAGATGACGGCGACGATGATGACGACGCCAATGGGCAGGATCCAAAAGGAGGCCCAGGTCGTAGAGAGAAAGTGAAAGGTTGAGCGGGACCAGACTGCAAGACTGAGAACGAAGAAGACAACATCGTGGATATCATGGAAAAAGCAATTGCTCGAGAATGATTGCTGACAACGAAGAGACCCACTGACCCTCCATGGGTATTCAAAAATAAACCTGGCCAGGATATACGGCTCTGGCCGATGGCCGTCCAAGATTACCTTGAGTGAAACGAGCACCTCTGGACTCAAGTGGTAGCTCGAATTAAATACGCTATGGGACGAATGGACGGATATGAAGTAACCCTATTTACGGATGCCTACCGGAAGCAAATAACCGGAGCATTAGGATACCGAAAAATGGAAGGTTAAGATTGGTAGTTCATCTTTCAACAACTGGTGATGGAACGATTTGTGCCGACACATGAAGCCGAAAGGACATTAAAGTTAATGAAGTTAGAAAAGTATGATGGGGGCATATGACAATATCTTTTGCAGATTCAGAACCATAACATCAAAGTTGGACTCCAAGAGGTAGCATGGAAGGACATGCTTAAATCTCGGATGCCAGAAGCCGGGCTATTATGATTATCGTACAACACGTTTCCAAATGACAAATTATGGATAAGAGGATTTAAAAATGTGATGATCTAATATGAGCATCATGAAGAGGATAAACACATTAGAGGAGGAAAAGGTGAATTCTCAGGGGCATCGACAAGTCGAAAAATAGAAGACCATGCTCCAAGAAAGAGTAATTTGAGATTCCCCAAAAGATATACTAAGAAAAAGAGGACCGCCTATATGGGAAAGCCTAAGGTACCCTGGACGAGGGAATGGTCTAAGGAAAAGACAGCTATCGTAAAGAAAGCGGTAGTACATACGGACTGGGATAAAGCTCATGACACAATCCCTAAGAATGTTATTGAATGACGAACGAATAACAAGGGATGCACACGATGTAGAATGACAAACCACTTCTGGAAAAATTGTCGAAAGGAGCAAACCATCATGACAATTGGTCAAAAAAGATACCTGTTGAACAAACGAAAACACGATCACAAACCAGGACAATGAAAGCAAATAGCCGCCGTGGCTGGACCAAGCCAGGGAGAAAGTTCACGGTCAGTGAACAGGATAGAATGTCCACAGGCATGGGACCTGTATGACGGTAAGGCACTATAAGCCCTCAGGCACCCCTGGGGACGGCGGATGAGTAGTCCTGGCGTAACTCCGGGAATTGAAACTCAAAAGGAACAACGTGGCGAGCACCTTATGACTAAGGTCTCAGAACGAGGAGTCTATATCGAATGAGCCCATTGGCCGGTGTGCCATGGAGAAACGATAGTTAGACAAGTCGGAAGTAGAAGAAGCAAGTCATGAGAAGCAGGAAAAGAATCCAGCGGGGCACCAAGATGACACAGTACCGATGTAATTGTTTATGGAAGTCGGTAACTAAGCTCGATTGCGTTAAGAGTACTGGAACTGGATAAGGATAAAGACACAGAGTATGGATCGAGGAAAGATAGAGAGACATTGAGGGCCAGGAAGGATGCAAAGAAGTGAGATAATTTCTGACTTTGCATGCCTGGAAGCTAGCCAATCGAGACGAGACTAGTCTACCTTGATCTAAGAGACAAGATGGCTCAAAAATACCGGAACCTAGCGAAAGCTGACGCTGCATAGCAAGGAATAGATAAAAGACACCAGAAGTGAAAAGCTAGGGTACATCGGGTATTCAGACTCACTATCTCATTTAAACTATCCCTGAGACCGACACCGGTGCCACTCTAGCACGAGGGTTCCAAATATGTTGAGGAAGAGCAAGGGCGAGAATAGTTACCCGAGCCGTAGCTTTAGTAATACAAGGCCCAACAGGTTTCTCGGTTAAAACCAAAATGGTATACAGCGAAGGTACCATTCCCGATCAGTCGCCAATGATTTATGAAATAAGTCAATGATACAGACTGCGCAGGCCTAGTCACAAGGTGGAGCCATTGTGAGGGACAGTAATGCCTGGTATTTGGGAACTCCTCAGCAGGAGGTAAAGACCGCTTGTATTAGGCTGCCTGAAATACTAATTCAGAAAGTTTATCTGAGGAGTCCTCTCTGGAGCAAACTGCACTGGCGCGGTAATAAACAACCACAGTTAACGAGAAAATGCATCTAAAAAGAAAGAACGAAGAGCCGGACATTCCTCAGAGGCCTATACCAAGTTCTCCAAAACATTATTCATGTTCAGCAGGATCCGCCCAATTAGATGTTGAGGGTAGACGCACTCAACAGTCATGTCTTACTGGACTCAGGTGCCAGTTGCTTCCTATTAAGCGAGAAACTAGTCGAACGACTCGAAATTCCATACAAAGTCTGAATGATACACATTAAGATAGTCGGATTCAATGTACTCTCGAGCTCATCGGGCGGTCAAAGATATACCTGTCCCATTACTTTGGAAATCGGGAATGGACTTAGGTTTCGCATTTCCGCAGAAATAGCACCCACAGGACGCTTTGACCTTATGATACCTTTTGGATGGTGGTGCCATAAACACCACATCTCGCACTTGAACGAACCAAAGAAATGGGTTATGGAACAAGATGCATGCTGAGACCATGTCGAGGATGAGGCCGTAAAGGATTTATTTGAGTAAAACGAAACGGTCGCATACGATTCAAAGGCCCAATATGTGGGAAGAATAGAAAAATTAGAAGAGAAAAACACTGGAGTTGGAGACACTACTACAGGAATATGGTCTGTTTAAGCATTTGTATCACGAATCATGACTAAGCAAGGCAGATTTCACATGACTAATAGTTATTAGTTATAAGGTATGTTTATGTTTCACGCTATAGAGTCATTTGACTCATAGGTCTCACATGACTGGCACTTGCGTGTTAGTTGTTTATAATGATTGGTTGATGTTTCTATGACTCACGATTGTGAGTCATAATGATATAATGACTTTAGTGTGTGACTCACATTATGAGTCACGAGTTTTACTCAGGTGATGTGTTTTGTGTACCTGACTTATGTTATGTGTGTTGATTGGTTTATGGTATGTTGTGGAGTGACTCATAGGAGTCATCTGATGGATTTCGGGCATGACTTGTTATGAGTCATAGGACTGTGTGACCATTGATATGAGTTACCAGCGTTAGGGTTGTTGGAGTAAAGAGTCTATATAAGGAGACTTGGTCACAGGAGAGTACACTGGTCGGACTTCTTGTCTTCAGCCACTCCACACTCCTTCTGGACTGCCAAAAGATTTGCGTTTGGCCGCCTGCCAAAAAGGTTCCCGGACTTGCCAGGGGCCTCTGACCCAGGCGAAGTAGCAGAGACGCTTCTTCACCATTTCTTCCCACCCAAATCCCCACCCCCCCGCTCCTCCGCCTCACGTACCACGAGGACTATACCCCCCTCACCTTTGAAGAGATATCTAGGGCCCTCTCCGAGTTGTCGAACACCTCTGCCCCTGGTCCTGACCACATCCCGTACGCTGTTTGGAAGTCTGTGCACCGCCTCAAACCCTCCCTTCTCCCCTCCCTCCTGGACCCCCTGTTAGCCCACGGCTTTCCCCCTCTCTCCCTCAAGAAAACACTTGACATTATCCTCGACAAGCCGGGCAAATCCTGATACGACTCACCCTCCTCCTTCAGGGTTATCGTCCTCCTTCGAACGCTCTCCAAGATCCTTGAGAGAGTAGTAGTTTCCTGCCTCTCGGCCTAAGCGACAACCTGCTCCCTCATCCACCCCCTCCAATGTGGATCCCTCCCTGGAAGATCTACCTCTGATGCTGCCCTCGTCCTACAACATAATGTTGAATCCTTCTACCGCCTCTGCTACAAGGTCTCCACTCTCTTCCTCGATGTAAAGGGAGGCTTTGACAATGTGGAATCTCCCGCACTCCTCTCTCTCCTCCGCAGAAAGGGGGTCAGCCCGTACTTGGTCCAGTGGGTCGGCTCTTTCCTCAGAGACCGCACCTGCCGCCTGACGTTTCAAGGGTCCCCCCACACTTTTGCTCCTGTTTCGGTGGGAGTCCCTCAGGGCTCCCCCATCTCCCTCCTACTATTTGTCATATATGTTTCCTCTCTCCACCTGGAAATACCCAGGTTACTGATTATCTCCTACGTTGACAATTTTGCTGTCACCGTGGCCTCGCCTTCCTACAGAACCAACGTTCGCCTCCTTCAGAAATCCTTCTCATCGCTCAAGAGAAAGGCCTCCCCAATCAATATCTCCTTCTCCGTTCCGAAAACGGAACTGATCCACTGGAGGACTACCAGGAGGAATGAGTCGCCGTGCTCCCTCCTGGTACAGCTTGAGGATCAGCTCTTCTATCCACAGACCCGGCTGAAATGGCTGGGCTTTATCTTCACCCCTTTCTTTGACCCGAGATCCCACTTCTCCAGGAGGTACACTCTCGCGAACGCCGCTCTGGCGACGATTCGCCGCCTCTCTCCCCCTGGGATGGGCCTTCCCCCCCACCTCTGTCTCTCCCAGGCGTGTTTGCTCCTAGCCCCAATCCTCCTGTACGGGGCTGCTGCTTGGAACCCCCCCCCGACCATCATGAACCCAATGTCCGTCTTTTGGCATCGGGTCTGTAGGTGGATCACTAACTGTTTTTCCACCACCAACACAACATGTTTGCACAGGGAAGCCTGTCTTCCCCGGCTACCTGCTCTTGTATGCCACCAGCGCCGCCTTGCTGGCCTAAGGCTTTTGTGCTCCCCTCCGGAGATAAACCCTGCCTCGGCACGTCTCCCTAAGTCTGTTCCCACCTTTTCACCCCACCGCGCCTCCTTGATGGCGCGTGGGAAGATTACCTCCCAACCGTATCTCTTCTTCAACCTCGACTGGTGCTCCGTCCCGGACAAAAACAAGAACCCAAGATACCGACACAATGCCATCACCGCTTTGGCCCACATGGCCTTCCCTCTCGTCCAAGATGTGGTCACTTTACCACCCATCTCCCTCCACTTGACAGATTACCTGCCCCCAGTCCCGGGGGTTGTCCCATCATATGCACGCCTCAAACTGAGAGTCAAACAACTCCTCCTCTCTGACTGGGCTGCCACCCCAGCCCCCCCGTACTCCCCTATCCGCCCTCAACGCGCCCCCATCCCTTTATGGGTCTGGGTAAATTCGTTGCGGGTAGGATACACCAGATGCGCTCTGAAAAGAGTTATCTCACGGCTCACCCCTCATGGGAGAATCCTGATGCCATCACGTCCTGCCCATTATGCTCCGAGGTTTTACAAATCTTTGAACATGCCATCCTGTCTTGCCCCTCATCTGCCCATCAGAGATCCCGCTACCTCCAAGGGGTCTCGGACTTGGCCCCTGAGGCCCCAATCTGGTCCGACCAGCAACTGCTCATTGCACTGGCTGAGTTCATTCGCACCATTGCCACTGGTTTCCCTCCTGGAATGCCCCCACTTGCTCCCTCCCTTCACACTCCCCCACCAAACCCCCTTCTCCCCTCTACCTCCCTACCCGCCCCTGGCACTCGAGATTAGTTAGCGGTTTATAATTTTCTTTATTTTTAACTTCGGCTGCGCTGCGACGTTTATTGGTCGCATTGGGGGAACTGGTTAAGTTTGTTTCTTTTGTTGATTGTTGGTTTGATTTTCGGTTTTGTTTTGCCCATATCATTAAAGATGCATGTCATTTCTTGTACTGTAGAAACAATGAACATATGATTTTAAAAAAAAAAAAAAGAAGAAAAAAAAATCACAGTAGTTAGAGCACGAACCATCTCCTCTACACCTCTGGCGATTGAAATCTCAACACCAGAGAAATCATTGTCAACTCCTCCACCCCCCTCTCTCCTCCCCGTTGATGGCTTCTGCCTATGGGAGCGATACCATCCCCACTCCTCTCCCTCCAGGGGCCCTCCCCCTCTCCCTCCATGGGGTTCTTGTTCTTGTTCATCATTGACTCCTGCTCATGAAGTTCGGTTCACCCCTCTTACCCCACACTTCCTTTGCACCTCACTTGGGTTTTGCACAGTCGGCATTCCGTTGCCTTCATTAACTGTCGGCGCTGAGCTTTCCAAGCCCTTTGCGAAGTACCTTTCCATCTCGGCTATGTAGTCCTGTCGGGGAACACTGCAGTTAGTAACTTCACGACCACGTCTTCGTTTCGCATTCAGAAAAGCATCAGCCATGGGCACTCTAGTCAATTGTCTCAAGTATTTGGACTAGTCCTTTTTACATCCACCTCTTTGGTTTTCGTCCTGTTGCTTGGTTACAGCTACACTATCACACCAGCTGGCACCTTACTGCCCCTTCACCGGCTGGCACTCTACTGCTCTATCTACTTTGGGCTAGGACCCTACTGCTTCCCCCCTCCAAGCGGTCAACCCTCCATCGCTATACAAATACACGCCTCAGTTACACCCGTCCTCCTGGCCGTCGCTAATGCAGTGTGGCTCTCCCACTGGGGACCCCTCTTTGATGTCCTCTCCACCCTCCATTCCCAACCTGCCTCCGGGTACTGCTTTGATCCCTGGCACCGCTCCGTCGCGCAGGCTCATACTTTCTTTTCCTAAGCTTTCGCTGATATGCGTCATTTATGAGACATACATTTCCTTTGTCACGGTTCCATACTTTTCTTTTGTTCTTATACTTTCGGTTGCAGATGTCGCTAAGGGTTCTACTCTCCTTTCTGCTTGTTTCTTTCCTTTCTACTTCCTTTGTATGTACGTGTATGTTCGTAGGATATGGTGGGTGATAGGCAAGATGTGCAGTTGGTCTCCTAACAGAGGGACTTGGGGGTCTTGGATGTTTCCTGGGCTGAGGAGGAATACTGTTTTTGTTGGCCACAGCGATAAGCTCCATGCTGTCTTTGAACATTAAACAAACAAATGCATATGATTAAAAAAAAAGAAAAAAATCACAGTAGTTAGAGCTCTTCATGCAACCATGTAAGTACTTTTCTACAATATAACTTCTTTATCTTTACCTCTCGCTTGTATGCAAGCAACCTAGCTCTTAGCCTCAGAGCAACCACGACCTTGTAAGACAAGGGATCTGCTGGATCTTTGTCCCATAGGGATAAAAGATTACAAACGAAGACGATAAGATAGTCTAAGTACGAACAAGAACTATAAGATAGTTCAAGATCCTCACGTAAGCAATTTGTTACCTGTGGCATAAATAACCACCACCGGATAGGATTGTTACATTTGTGTTAAGCATACCGGAAGACGAAGCCTTCCCTTTCTGAATAAAGACCTATAGTTACCCTATCTTAGGATTCTGAGTTCAAAAAGAATAAGCCAACACCCCCTCCCGCACCAGCGTTGGGACAGCGCTACATCGGCAGATGCTGCCGTAGTTGCGTCCCCTCACCAAAGACATGCTCATTGGAGCCCTCCTCGTAACCCCGAATAGGTCGCGGCCGTCCGTCCAACCGGATCCCGTTCGCAGGATATAGGAGGGAAGACTTTTGGCGAGCTTATGCAGGTGGTCTGAGCCAAATCAGTGGACGTCGCATAAAGTTGCTGAGCACTAAAGACGAGAGTCGCAAAGGTGGTCACTACGTAACGGGACGCTTTTACGAACAATGGTTAAGCAACACATTCTATACTCCATGCTCTCGCGACGAAAGTCGCAGAAGTGAATGGTGTTGTTGGATGAGGTAGTTTGAGAAATCAGGTATAACCGCACTCACACACGTTAAATAGTATGCTTCGGATACTGACGGAACCATATGATAACGATATGATTATGGAGGGATAATGGCTATTGGAGTGATTATTGTGACAAGTCTATCTTATGCCTCACAGCGGTCGAGTGCAGAACATATCTGCAATGCTGAGAGGTTCAATAACAAAGCTGGCCCCTTTGTTGGTTCGATTATGGCGACCATTCTGCCTATGCAATGGTAAACAAAACTCCAGGCTGACGAAGAAGGATTGTAATCAATGGACTGATGTGTGGGAGCACCGTCAGGAAAATTCATGGTGTTGCGATTCAGAAGTCGAGTGAGTTAACAGAAATTGTCAGGGTTAAATGGTGTTCGCACTTTTAGAAGAGGCTTGTGTTTGTTAGCAGGCGCTTAGTTAGTATGAGAACTAGATGTAGCCCGCGACCACCCAGACGTGGCATATTCATATTGAGGTGCCTCCCGAGCTATTGAACATCATCAAGCAATGGAGAAGTGATCTTATCAATATAAAACGTTTACGCTAAAAATCCTTTATCAATTTACCTACCTCTACTTAAGAGCATTGAGCCTTCCTAGACAATCTCCATCTACGATTAAGATTATCGGCTTGAGTTATCTCGCAAGACTATGAGATAGGCTCCCGCCTAACACTTTGGTTGCGTCTTACCGCAACACCTAACGAACACCCAAGATGGCTGCTGGCCTTCTGGAAAATAATCCTCTGGAAATTGATTTACTACAACAACAAGAACACAGTGATTCAGACATTGACCCTACTGAAAGGGAGATCGATGTCGAAGCACTAGGGGAAGCCCTAGAAGAATCGCTAGGCAGAACAAGACCGGCAAGCCCAGTATCAGCATCACCTGCTTCAGAAGCAGGCTCCATTGAAACTAGCCCAACCTTTACACAAAGACATACTATGTCAGGCGCCGCAGGGTCTCCCGAGGCCAACGCAGGCCCAGGCAATATTCAAGTACTAGGAATAACCGAAGAACAATTCCGGAACCTCATGCATGCCACAAGGGAGAAAACGACTCGACAAAGATTTAAACCGGAAAATCCGTCAACATTCAGTGGAGAACGAGATAAACTCTGACCATTCCTAGCACAATACGACCTTTATATCCAAATTACGGGAATAGAGACAGAGCAAGAAAAAATTACTTTCGCCAAATCCCTCCTAAGAGGAGCTGCATCAAAATGGATTACCCTATATATTGAGGAAAAGAGGGAGGAAGAATGGGACGACTATGATGGATTCAAGAGAGCTGTCAAAATGCAGTTTGGAGATCCCAATGCTGAAGGAACAGCCAGGAACAAGCTGGAACAAATTAGACAAGGTACGAGCGCAGTCATAGACTATGGGAGAGAATTTCACATAATTTGAGTCAACACCAATATAGAAGATGGAACCCAACAAAGGCTCTACCCTCGAGGGCTCACCAAGAGACTACAATCCGCATGGACTCCGGGGAACTACAGTCACCACACTGTGGATGATCTGGCAGCCTGGAGTATAAGACAAGAAAACTGATATCACACCATGGATCAGATACAGCTCCCAATCAACCATCAAAGAAAGAAGGAAATATCTAGGAATAACGACGGAACATTTAAGATGTCCCAAAACATAGACAATCGAGGAGAGCCAATGGAATTAGATGTGATCAAACGAAATGCAAGATTCGATATAAGCACAGAAGAATGGAAAAGAAGAAGAGAACTAGGACTTTGCCTTAAATGTGCAAGAAAAGGACATAGTGGCAAACTGTCAGAACCCGATCAACAGAAGTGAAGGAATCAGACAATATCCCAGATTCAGTCCTAGAGAAGCCACCGAAACTAACAAGAGAAACAATAACTGAAGACAAAGACCCCAGATCAAAGAAATCGAGGTGGAAAAAGAAGGAGAGGAATTCCAACCAGCGGGAAACGATGGCTGTCACCAGGAAGAAATCGTCTGAGGGACAGACAAGAATGAAAACCCATTATAATCAGAAACGTATACGCAACGCTCATCAATACTGAATCACTCGAAAACAAAAACGACCATGCCATGATAAAAATATGTTTACATGGTTAAGAGAAAAACACGACTATCAATCTGATGATAGACTCCGGGGCCACAGAGGACTTTATCCATCAAGACTTCTGCAATAAATATCAAATTCAGACAACGAAGGCCAAGAACTCGAGGGAGATATACCTGGCGGATGGCAAATCTAGTTCAATAGAGTCTGTTACCCATATAGCTAAAGTACATATAGATATTGGAGCCTATAGGGAACTTACGACCTTCCAAGTGGCAAAACTCCAGAATCACAAGGCCATTCTCGGAATGCCATGGTTAAAAAACCATGATTCCAGAATTGACTGGAGCAAGGAAAAGTAATTTTCGACAGCGAAAAATGCACTACGTTGTGCTTAACAGAATCCCCAATTGTATGGTATATACGATACCAGAAGTGGAAGCCTTGGAAGAAAACTTACACAGCACGTTTTCAATGATCCAAGACAAAGAGAATGAACGTATTCTACTCAAGAAGATGCATCCAGATGCAATAATTCCTACAAGAGGGACTGAAGAAGCTGCAGGACACGACCTGTACATGATTGAAGATCAGACAATCTCAGCCAAAGGACAACAAGTAGTCAAAACAGGAATATTCTTAAGAATACCCGATGGCACCTACGGACGGATTGCCCCAAGAAGCGGACTAGCTGTAAAATACGGAATTACTGTCAATACAGGGGTAATTAACCAAGAATATATGGGAGAAATAGGAGTAGTCCTAGTCAACCTCTTCGATCAAGACTATCAAATACGTCAAGGAGACAGGATAGCACAACTCATACCAGAAAAAATCATGAAAACTGAATGTCAAGAAGGGACAAATCTTGATGAGACTGGAAGAGGAACACGAGGCTTCGGAAGCACAGAGACAAGGAAAATTGAGATAGAAGAAATCTCAATAAAGACCCTTATAAGGACCCAACACAAAGAAGATATCAATAGTCCCTTATGGAGAAAACATGTCAACGGACAAATAAAACTATGGGCAACTAACTCAGTACGGAGTTAGCTATACGAAGCAAAAAGGATCAGAGAAGAAAGATATCCGCGAGATAGTTGCAGAAGAATACTGGGACTACATACGCATCTTCCAAGAAGAGGAAGCAACAACACTACCACATCACCAACCAGGGGTAGATTTGGAAATCGAAATTGAAGAAGAGAAAAGGAAGCCTTTGAAGAAAATATATCCACTAGGAGTGTAATGGGGGTATTCTATAGAGAGGTTAACTCTAAGATTGAGACCACGCCAAACACTCAGAGTAGAAGATAAAGATGAGGTAAAATAATTCAAAAGAATCAAACGGGAAAACTTAATATCGTTAAGCTGAAAGCTTCACTCAATAAGTTCTCTCGAGGAAAGTTGGTTATCGAAGTAGAATGCCAAACGCTTAAACCTAAGTAGATATCAGATTTAAGCCTTTCACATTCACCACTACTCCGACCTTGTGTGAGTACCCTGTCCTGCTCAGGGCTTGTCCGAGGTCTACCCTCCATCAGGAATTATCCTGTCAGAAGTATTGTACCAACTCAGGTACACTTAACTCCGTCAATAGGATATGAGTTTCTGCAATACATTTCCAATACAACTGCAGGTGGAAACACTCTTCCTATCGAAGACATAATAGTGGCTAACTGTTATGACAACAACCGGAGTCAATACCTAGGTGGTGGACTCACTGGCCCAGTGGTAGTTTCGTCTATACAAGCTATGCAGTCTATCATTTAATCTACGCGACTATCCAATATGATAATTTTGACATGAAGGCTTCCATGATGAGATGTAGCCGATGGTAGGCTAGATAGGTGCTACCCATAGCCAGCCTCTCAGGACATACTCTACTGTGATAAGACTCATACCTCTAGAGTCCATTGACAACCCATAGTAATGCTACAAATCAAGTGGAGAAGGTCCCGGCAGGTTACTGAGGTATTTGCCCCGAAAGCGCCCTGGCCTCCTTGGACTACCTAAGTACAACTAGGAAGACTACCCTACTACCCATAGGCTAAGATAGACTCCTAGGTGCCGGAGAGACCATATATGGGCGACCCCTATTTTGGCAGTTACCTATACTCCCCTTATATATCCTGTGAAAGACATTCAGTCGGATAGATGGCGACGACGTATACTGTGTTACGGCAGCTGCCCCAATGACCTCTTTTTACTAGCAAACCAGCAAGTATGCAGCCATCTCCCTATGACGCGCTGTCCCAACGCTGGCTCAGAGGGTATGTTAGCAAAACTCACCTAAGTTCAATTGCATGTTCGGGCCACCCTTACTCAGGTGTAGGGCCTCCCCGCGCAGGTGGGTGTGGGTCCATGAACATCTAAGAGCTCATACAATGTGAGGCAATCAACCTCTAAGTTCCAGGATGACTTTGCCGATGAAGGTAGGGTAACTTGGATACTTCAGTAGGGTAACTGAGTTTCATGCTCATAATGATCAAATTCCCAAGGTAGGGTAACTTTGTCCTCTTATGCCCTTAACCGCTCTGGAAGTCCTCCAGTCAACCATAAAGGTTGTCTCGAAGACCTGTGTAAAGTTCCCATAAATTCCTTGACTTTATGCGAACTTACTCATGAAAGGTTACCCTGCCTTGTAAAGTACCCAAGGCTACTCAACTATTCCCTGGCCTTGTCCTAGGTTATCTAGCTATTTATATACTAAGTATACAAGACCATACCACCTCTGGTTACCACTTGGTATACCATTTGGGCTAAGGTGGTAGTTATTGTAGCTACCTATTGTAGGGTCATTACAGCTACACCTAGTAGCATACAAATTGAAGACAAGGACGCAAGCCGAATGTAACTACAATGTACATGATAAGGAGCTAGTGGCCATTGTCAAAACACTTTAGGACTGGAGAAGATATGTCAGCAATACCGAATACAAGATAACGATACTTACCAATGATCAGAACTTGGTATTATTTATGACCACCAAGAAGCTAGTAGGTAGACAAATAAGATGGATGGAAATCCTCAGTCAGTACGATATCAAGATAGAATATTGACCAGGAAAAGAAGGAGGAAAGCCTGACACTCTCACCAGAAGAGAAGGTGACCTACCAAAAAACAATGATGAACGCATCAAACAAAGAGAAAGAATACTGCTACAAAAAGAACAATACTTCGAAGTTATGGAAGTCACAGAGCTCCAAAATGAAGAAAAGAAGAAATTTGAAGAAGCAATAGCAGTGGATATCCAATCACAGGAAATAAGAACAGCACTGGAGCAAGGAAACAAAGAAATGAAACGGGTTGCCTTGGAATTATGTCAATGGAAACACAACATGCTATAGTACCAAGGAAAGATCAGGATTCCAGAAGATGAGGAGTGACGAACTAATCTTATAAGGCAACACCATGGAATCTCTATTGCGGGACATTGAGGGACGGCTAAGACAACAGAGCTCCTTCAGAGAAAATATTACTGGCCACATATGAGGGAATTAATCAAAACATATGTCAAGAATTGAGATATTTGTCAACGAATGAAAGTAGTCTGACATGGTCCATCTGGACTACTACAACTGAACGAAGTACCGGAAAGACCATGGAAATCGATATGCGTGGACTTTATTACCGATGTAACAAAATTCGTAGAGTATGACGCAATCCTAGTGGTCATCGATCGCCTGACCAAAATGAGTAATTTCATACCCTGTAGGAAGGATATGAAAGCGCGGAAGTTTGCGACAACATTCATTAAAGAAATATACAGGTTACATGAATTACCAAAGGATATCATCACCAATCGAGAAAGCATCTTCACCTCAGACATATGGGAAGAAACAACAGAAATATTAGAAATAGAAAGAAGGTTGAGCACGGCATTTCATCCGCAGATGGACAAGCAAACAGAAGGAACCAATGGAATGCTCGAGCAATATCTTCGCGCATATATTAATTATCAACAAGACGACATGTGTGAACAACTACCAATAGCAGAGTTCGTGTACAACAATGCATATCAGGAGACTATCAATCATAGACCGTTCTTCGGAAACTACGGAAGAAACCCCGAATATGAAACAATAGGACACCTTATGCAAGGTAAAGCAGCGCTGCAAGAAAAATGAGTCAATTACATAATGTATTACAAGTGGAAATATGGGAAGCATAGATAAGACAAAAGGAAAATTATGATCGACACAGAAAACCGGATCCGAACCTCAAATCAGGAGATATGGTGTGGTTCCTACCTAGGAATATACGGAGCATGAGACCTTGCAAAAAGGTAGGATTACAAGGAAAATGTACAATTCAAAATCTGGGCAAAGATAGGATTGAGCGCTTATAATGTAAGGGGGGCACCCTATAGAGAGGGGAACTCGAAGGTTGAGACTGCACCAAACACGCAAAGTAGAAGATAAAGATAGAGTAAATAATTCACGAAGAATCAAAACGGTTAAACTTAATATGGTTAAGGTGAAAGCTTGACTCAATAACTTCTCTCGAGGAAAGTTGGTTATTGAAGTAGAATGCCAAACGCTTTAAACTTAAGTAGATATCAGATTTAAGCCTTTGACATTCACCACTACTCCGACCTTGTATGAGCACCCTGGACTGCTCAGGGTTTGTCCGAGGTCTACCCTCGATCAGGAATTATCCTGCGGGAAGTAACGGACCAACTTGGGTACACTTAACTCCGTCAATAGGGTATGGGTTTCTGCAATACATTTCCAATACGTCCCAGGTAGAAAAACTCTTCCTATTGAAGTGTAAAGGGGGCACCCTATAGAGAGGTGAACTCTAAGGTTGCGACCGGACCAAACACTCAAAGTAGAAGATAAAGATGAGATAAAATAATTCAGAAGAATCAACAGTAAAACTTAATATAGTTAAGCTCGAAGCTTCACTCAATTTAGTGCTCGGGAGGAAAAGTTGGTTGTCGAAGTAGAATGCCAAACGCTTAAACTCAAGTAGATATCAGATTTAAGCCTATGACATTCACCACTACTCCGACCTTGTGCGAGTCCCCTGTCCTGCACAGGGCTTGTCCGAGTTCTACCCTTTATCAGGATTTATCCTGCTGGAAGTGTGGGACTGTAACGGGGGCACCCTATAGAGAGGTGAACTCTAAGGTTGCGACCGCACCAAACACTCAAAGTAGAAGATAAAGATGAGGTAAAATAATTCAGAAGAATCAACGGTAAAACTTAATATAGTTA
>Ga0307509_10003481_pt1 | contig 23826 bp, 28 predicted proteins | sample 10_EM_MG_FD_202245 | JGI IMG/M metagenome (GOLD analysis project Ga0307509, IMG submission 202245) | Populus trichocarpa ectomycorrhiza microbial communities from riparian zone in the Pacific Northwest, United States - 10_EM | ecosystem: Host-associated > Plants > Roots > Unclassified | place... | reverse complement strand
TCTACCATAATTCATCACGATCTTTTCCCTCTGCTTGCTGGAATTGTACCTGCTGCGGCTGCGCCTTTCCCGTCTGCAACCATCGCAGACGCGAGATCCCACACAAACACACGCACGTTCGTCTCTCTCTATTTTGTCCATCCTGCTTGTCGAACAACCCCCCCTCCCCCCTCCCCCCCCCTCCATATCCGAGCTTTCCTCATACTCCCCCACCATCATTCCCTCTTCCTTCCTCACTTACAACTAAACAACCTTTTATTTGTCCGCTACATCCGCTCGACGAAACGTTAATAAATTACTCTTGATCACAATAATACTATCGGAACGTTTTACCCATCCATCTTTTATTGTGTGTCCGCCCTCCCAACGGGGCATCCAGTCGCTTTTGTATGGAGAAGAATGGAGAGTTGGACTCGAGTTTCATGGCGGTCGATCCAGTCAGCCCAGCAAGCAATAACTCAAAAGACCTTTTAGACGAACCGGCTGCTCCCCGCCGCAATTCAACCGACGACAACGACCCAACAAGGCCCCGTAAACGACTAGCTGCTATGGCAATCCACGACGATATGAAGGACTCAGAGATTGCTGTTGAATCCCCAAGGGAAGCTTCTAGTCCCCTCCAGGACAGGGCTTCCCAGCTTGCGCTTGGAGATCGTCATAGTGGGGAAGAAGAGGATCGCAATAATCTCGGAGATGAGGGGGAAGCGGTTGCTCCCACAGCCGGTGGTGTCGGAAAGTCGATAACTATTCATCTTCGGTCCTCCGTTCTGCACCAGTCGGAAGAGAATCAGGCTCAGGATGAATATGCCAGTGACCGAATCAACGGCTCCACCCAATCCCCTATTCAGCAATCGGAGCAGCTACAATCTCTGGACTCGCCCCAAGCTGTTTCGCCAAACGGATCTATACCCACTCCAGATGTTGAGGTAGAGGAGGTTGAGGAAATGGATGAGGGCGAAGACCATCTGTCCAGCCATATTACTGTCGTGAACAACTACCTGAATAATCCCGTTAATACCGGGGGTCCTGGTCGGGTTAAAGATCTAATGGATTCTATGGTTTCGAAGCTCGAGAGAGGTAAGCGTTACTTAAATAATGGCCCAACCAAACTTTGGGCTTCCGTTGTGGGAGCTAACACTGCGTCAGATCTGTGCCCTGTACGAGAATTGGACGAAATATTATCCTCAGTGTCGAGCTTTGTCAATGTTGTGAATGGCCAGATGGACATTTTCTGGAAAGCCTATACGACCAATCACGATATTTGGTTGCATCTGCCAAACCTGATGGAAACGTTCCTGAGGAGAAGGTACGTTGTGCGAGACATACTCTTGCCTACAAGAATATGCTAACTGATCGTAATGAAGTGAGCTCTTTGGGACTGCGTTTTTTAGGAGATCAAGTAGTGGCCTGAGCGGTGTGGATATGATTGGACGTCTTATGGTGGAGTTCACCCGACTCACCACACTATTCATACATTATGATGTCCTAGTAATGAAGGAGTCTCCCCTTGACGCCGAAGTTACGTTAATATCCTGCCAATATCTTAGGATATTGGTTGCCATCACTAGGCCAAATCATCTCTTTAATCTCCTCGAGCGAACATATAACGTCGCTCTCAGTCGACATCTTCCCGAAGTCATTAGAGCTTTGGCAGAGAAAACCGACGCACTAAAAATGATCCAAGAATTCCAAGAATTGATGTATGACAGGACGTCATCACAACCTAAGCTGGCCACTCACATATGTCATCCAATAGATGTTTTCTCCAGAGTGGTTCGTTGTATGGAGCACGTGATGACGGGGGGCTTTTTAGATGCAGATCTGGGTGATCTTGAGGAACCTATCTGCAGGTCTGCGTTTTTGATGTTACCCACGGCTGAAAAGGCGATTATGGCCGTATTGGAATCGCATTTGCAGGTTTTGCACTTCAAAGAATTTACGGTTACTATAGAGGGTCTCTGTCAACTCGAAGGTTCAGTCTGCAAAATGATTGGGCTTGATCCAGAGACAAAGGTTTTTATTATGGAGAAGACAAAAGACCGTTATCCGGACTTGGATCCTAGCGAATTCCAACAGCTTGCCGAATGGACTTGCAGGTTTCCAATTCTTCTCAAAATGATGATGTGCAGTCGGATGGACTTCCGGCTTCATGGGTTGGTTCGGACAACAGACCTATTAGTGAGAGCATGGAGGGAAAATTCCGGGCCAGATTGGAGGGATAGCAACCTATTAAGGTACGGTTTCTAGCATCGCATCATGCTAAACATTTCCTTTTAGGTGGCTGTTAACCTTTTAATAGATTCCTAGCCGACTTCATTCTCGAACACAAGGTTATCGAATATATTGTGGGGCCCGAATCTCACCCTGAGCTTATCCGACGAAGTGCAAATTTGACCGGGTTTCTTTTGGTTACTCAAACCATCACCCCTGAAATACAGCAGGCATTGTGGCAACCCATTCTGGAAAACAGAGATCCCCGAATCTTCCAGGCCACTCTTGCAATGCACCAGGAAATGATAGGCAACATGACTTTAGAGGGATTGGTTGGTCTAAGCAAGAGACTTAATGAATTGCCCTTTAGCACTATTGATTCGCACGTAATAGATTTTATTTGCCGGTTTATGGAACAAATCAGGACGAGCATTTATACTCAGGGCCAACATACCGTGGTATTTATCTTCCCGGAATTCTAAGGATTTGTTGTGTTTGTATGGAGTGTTGACTTAACAACAGGAAGACATTTGTTTGGATGCCGGCCCTTTCGAATTACTAATTAGTCTTATCCGGATGGCATCTCGGGAGGAAGATAAGCCCACAATTGATACTGGATTATCAGCCTCTGCAATCTTTGACTTCGGCGCCCGAGAGCTAAGGGGACTGACTGGATACGGTCCCAGCGGCGCGGCTCGTAGGGAGATATTTTTGGAGTGCATTGCTGATATTAGGGCCATGAATCCTAGTGCTACAGGGAGTGTTTCTGTTATTCTTGCATTTTTACGTGAGTTTCATATCCTATCTAGGATGGGCCTAGCTCACAATTCTTAGAAAATAGGCCGCATATGTTACGAGCTGGAAGTCCCACCTTTGAAGATGATATCGAGTATCTCGTTGGCGAACTTAAGCTGGCTGAGCTCCTTATCGAAGAGATTTGTGGGTTCGTTGAATCGCATAGGGAAAAGGAACAAATATCAAGGATGCGCAGGCTGAAATTGCGTCTGGACCTGCTGCAATATATAATGTCCATTGCCCCAGAATGCCTACCACCCGGTTTGGATGAAAAGCTGTGGACCTATCTGGTGGGCGCCAGTGCCCTCGGGCAGGCAGAGCGCGATGTAGGATTTGAGTTTTACATAACTCACTTTTCCAGCTGCAGAGGGGTATGTTTTCCCGTATTTTGGAGGATCCCCACTGACAAATGAGTAGCGCTTCGACCCGATTCTGGAACATGCATTCCGGTGCCATTTCCCAGTCTTAGATCCAGCCTATTTCTCCTCGCACGTTTTGAACTTTTGTAAGATGTCAATCGACTACCTTAACCGGTCTGTCGAGGTAAGGATCCCTTCTGTTACTGGTTCTGAATGAGGGCTAGTCCTCTTTACTGATAAACGCTCAGAGACAGTCAGAAATGATGGAGGAAGATAGCCTCAATGTAGACGGGATTGAGCAGCTGTGGCGGATAATACTGGATGCAAATAATGAAATTCTTGCCTCAGATGCCTCAACGTTCCTTGTGAACTTCTACTTGGATGTCAGTACTAAATCGTTTGTTCTGCAAGCCAATACTTAGCTAACAGAGTCATGACAGTCGCGTGCCGTGTTGTCAAAACCCCCTAGCGTAGTTGAAGCTACACATTTCAAAATGGTGGAGCGTTGTATAGCACAACTGAATTCGGCCGCGTTGGATATCACCGGCTCAGAGGTTACCGAAGGTTCTCCTATCGCACTCGATAGTGTCGAGGGCAATACATTCCGAAAGAACGAGAGGGTCTTTCTTAGGTCTCTGGATCTCTTGGATCAGTTTATCAAGGGATATAAGAATCGCTCGGAGTATAATAAAGGAGTTCAAGAGCCAAATCTGGGGTCTGGCCTAGAGATGATAACTGGATTACCGCTTACGATTAGGCTTCGGTGGTATGGTTCTAATTATCAGTCACCGGTATTCCGTTCTGCGTTTTAACAATAGTTGTCTCGATGGATCTTACTAACATAATATTAGACTCATACTTTTAAAATCGGAAATCTCGACACTGCCCAGGATCTCCATGAACGAATCACCAAACTTGTAGGAGGAGACAAGCACCGCACAATATGTGCCGGGAAGGAGCTCAAACTTTCTGAGGATCCATTGAGGACGCTTAAAGACTTCAACCTTGCTGACGACGCATTTCTGGTTGTCCAGAAAGCGCCCGACCAGGGGTCAAATACAGTAGTCGTGAGACCTTCATCTAACTTAAATGCCTTAGAAACCGAGATAATGAGGCACTTCGATGCCCTCTACCAGTTGCTTGGCCTGCCAGAGCCCCAGGCGGCGCGGGTCTGTTACCCCAACCCAGAGGGTGACAAGGGTTTTGGTCTAACTGATGTGTTCTATAGATTTGGGTATTTCTAAGGAACCTTCCCGTCCATGACAAACTAAAAGAGTCCATGATATCAGGCGAATCATGGTCACAAGCATTGCCGGCCGAAAAACCTTACAAGATACTATATTTTCTCTATACACTTCGGGCTTGCTTCGGGGAGCAGAGACCACAATTAGTAGGTGACCGCGGGTCTTTCAAGAATTGGGTTAAGTTAATGCCTTTTAGGGGTCCAAAGCCTCGGAGTTTTTTGCTAGAGCTATCTCATGCTTGTTGGAGACTATTATGTCAGATGGACTTGAGACAAACACGGGGTATTCATTAAGCACAAAAGCACAAGTGACAAATGAACTTCTTGATTGTTTGAGAATGTTCCTAGAAGGTAAGTCCATTGGCAGAACTATAGAGAGAGTGTGTATTTGACAAGTTGTAGAATCCATAGCCGAAGAAAACCCCGCAAGCTACCTAACGGATAGTGCTGCTTTTGTGAGATGCATCTTGAACATTTTGCAAACAATTTCAAAACCGGAATACTCTCGATGCGCTGCTTCCGAGGATTGTGTTGTCAACGCCTTCAGAGCTCTCCTCAGGGCATCAAGAATGGACCCTGAGACATGGATTACCCTCAGCCAAAATCAGGATCAGATGTTCAGTGCAATTGATAAATTCCTCGTGCGGGATGACCGTCCGAAGGTTAGGCAGGGGGTCTCTAGATCAATTGTTGGCACCTTAAAAAGACATATGCGGTATGTATCATGCACTAGCTCCCTGGTGCTTCGAGTGCTGATAGACTTAGAAATGATATTATTCCATGTGAGGGATTTGCAAAGTATTTCTGGCAGATTTTGGATACATTATTAGTCCAGGATTCAATAAGCCCTGATTCTTCCGCGGAATTCTATCATGTCGCCCTTGTAATATTTCAGTACGCATGCTTGGATCTTTTCCTCAGTTATTTTTCTAACCTAAGTGTAGATTCCTAGGAAATACCGATGCCCCATCATTAGAGTTAGATCATTACCTCAGGACCTGGAGCTCCCACCTGATAGAGTATCCTGTTACCGAGGTAAAACTCTCGACTTGTGTTCTCATTATCGGGGCTTATACTTATGATCTATTACAGATAGTCGGCCGCCCTAAGGAAGATTATATATTAACAGGTTTATCCAGGCTGCTGTCTCAGTGCACAGCGCTTGCACGGGATCAAGCGATGGCAGTGGGGATGAAGTATTTGATGCTTGGCTTAAATTTGTGCCCATAGCTAACATGATTATTAGGGTGTCTGAGAGAATCTTCGAGCGTTTACTTTTTCCTGCCTATATATTCGGCGACCGATACCAGGATATCGAAGTTGCTGAGCGGTTACCATGCCTTCACGGGCCCACCCGCACTGAGATATATAGTCTTCTTCTTGAATTGGTGAACGACCTGGAAGCTTCCACGCGGATGGTCGCGCTCAACCGGCAGCTATTCCCCAAAGGTAAGCGAGCGGTCAAAATTAATGGCAAAATCTTATATGTCATAGAGGATCCATTGCACGACAGCCATATCGCCGATCGAACCAGATGGGCAAGGTCCTCTGCTGGCCATGTCGGTCTTCAAAACATGTCCAACACTTGCTATCTTAATTCTTTGATAGCTCAACTCTTTATGAATCGTTCTTTTCGTGCCTTTATTTTGGACATGGACGTAAACCCGTCTGACGAATCCCAGAGACTGCTGTTCTCGATGAAAGTTCTTTTCGCCCGGATGCAAAATAGTTACGCAAAAGCAGTTGAGCCGAAAGACTTTGTTGAATCTATTACAGATTACGAAGGAGAGCAAATTGATATCACAATTCAGATGGATGTAGATGAATTCTACAATCTGATTTTTGATCGCCTTGAAGGTCAGATGTCTTCAATGCAAATGAAATCGTCTTTCCGTGGGTATTATGGCGGCCAGCTAGTACAACAGGTAAAGTCATCAGAATGCGAACATATTTCCGAGCGCAATGAGCCATTTTCTGCAATCCAGTGCGATATCAAAGGGAAGACCAATTTACAAGAAAGTCTAAAGGCATATGTTGGTGGAGAACATATGGATGGAGGTAAGAAACTCGGATGATACTCTCCGTGGACTAAGGATACTTCTAATAGCCATATACAGATAATAAATACTCCTGCACTGAGTGTGGCCGCCATGTGAACGCTGTGAAGAGGTATGTTTGTCAAAGCATCCCCCTTTGGTTACCGTGCTGACATTTCTCAGAACATCGCTCAAAGACCTCCCAAACGGAATTATTTTTCACCTAAAACGGTTTGAGTTTGACCTGCAGACAATGCATAGAAGCAAGATCAATGACAAGTTTGAGTTTCCGAACTGTATTGATATGACACCTTATACCACGGACTTCCTGAGCGCTGAAGAAAAGGGGAAATTCGCTCCCCTACCTGATGTATTTGAATTAGTTGGGGTGTTGGTGCATAGTGGGACCGCTGAGTCTGGTCATTACTATTCGTACGTTAGGGATCGCCTTTCGGATTCAACTAACCCTCAGTGGCTTGAGTTTAATGACTCCGAGGTTTCCTTCTTTGATCCATCTACCATACCGTCGACATGTTATGGGGGCTGCGATAGTATGGCAAGAGACTCAATGGGCCAAACCTTCACAGTTAATAAACCCTACAGCGCCTACATGCTTTTCTATGAGCGTTCTTCCTTTTTGAGATCACCGCGTGGAAATTTGGGGACTGTCGGCTTCGGAAGGAAATTACCACTTCCCCATGATCTCGAATGCGAAATCCAAGCCGAGAACGAACGATTTATACGAAAATACTGCATGTTCGATAGCAGCTATATTGATTTCGTCAAAAAGCTGGCTGATCAACACCATCGATTAAGCAAGGCTTCCACCCGCTCAGAACATCTTGCTGAAAAGAAGGCGCTTTTGCTTGCGTTGGAGACATTTGAGCAAATAGCAACCAGGTTCAAGGATCCAGGAGAGGCCGAGGCCTTGTATAGTACGATCCACATGTATTTGCTGGGCTGCCCGGATTGCTGCCTGGATTTCCTTAACTGGGTATCAGACAAGGAGGAAGCCATCAGGAACCTGCTCGTTTGTAACCCTTACCCTAAACCAAGACAAGCGGTCGCAAGGCTAGTATTGGTAGCACTAACCCAACTACGACGGAAACGGGCCGCAATTTATGGAGCCGACGACATAAAGCTTGAGCATGATTATGACGAACGAGAATCCAACAGTATCTTATACAAGGTCTGTAGTGCCCTTATTGAGTCTTGGAACGGTCTCCAATATACTGCCAAGACCTGGAACGACTATTTCGGTCTATTGGCGAACATCGCATGTCTAGGACAATTTGAGAGGTCCACTATGCTAGAACTAGGGTACCTCAAGAAAACCCTACAGTTATTGGTGATAGATCATTTACCAGCTCCGAAGAAAAAGGAATTCATGTTTGACAACTTCACAAAGATCTGGAGTAAGAGGCGGCCGCCGATTGGTAATGCTGGAAGCCTTCTCTGCGAGTTGATGAGTCTATGTGACCCCAACTTGCCACCATGCCTGGATGACGATAGGCGCGTCATTGACGAGCGCTGTAGGAGGTTTCCTCTAACTAGATCAGAGTACGACTTGTTCACGTTCAGTGATGATAGGAACGCTATGACTGCAATTACAAGGCTGCTCGAATCTCATAGTGTGAACGAGGCGATGGCCAATCTTGTTTCCAATATTGTCGCATCAGAAGCAGCCCCCGTGGAGGGAGGTATCCTTGAGCTTCTCAAGTACACGTTGATCAATGGGGTACCAGTTGATCCCGCTCAGGAAGCCCTCCCCTTTCTCACATGTCTTACCCAATTTATTGCATGCACCAGGTCTGTAAATTATGTGCGAGAAATCATTCGGCGAGTAGCTGAGGAAATTCCTACAATCGGCACCGATGGAGGCGCGGAACATCTAGCCTTCTTTCAAGACCTCCTCAAGGTTCGCAATCCAGCTATCAAGACGAGCAGTATCAGACTCCGAATTCTCGAACAGATAGGATCTTGGGCGCCTCCATTATTAGTTTATTGCGAAGTTAGAGTTCGGGAGGAAACGGAGCTATTCCTCAACGAGATACTTTTTGATACCCTTGCGATCGGCGATCGTCCGAAATCACGTTCAGCGGTTGAAATGTTGATGGATAACTGCTTCACCTACCTCGAGACAAGATACACAAAGCAGCGCCACCAATGCGATGAAAAAACCTTCGAGAGCATCCTACGAGTGCTAGAAAGATGTGGCGAGTATCAGAGCGACGAGGAAGTTTTCAAAGCTCGATATGACAGTTAGTCTCCTTTCCCTGCTATGTTCTACATCCAGAGCTAACCATTATTTCTCCTCTCCCTTAGGTTTGCGCGTTTTGATAGAAAAGATGATCCTCGAGGAGGAAGAGGACGCTGATCTAGCCTCCGGTAAGACCAATTGGTTCTCTCGTGAGCCACGCGACTGACCGCATGTAAGATGACTGGGGGGGGTCCGAGATCGGTAGTGACACGCACGAGATGGAGGTGCAACTTGACGACTATAACAGTACTTAGATGTCGAGATGCGCGTATCAACACAGGAAGAAAAAAAGTGTAATTGAGAATGTGGGGATGGGGGGAGCATTACAATTGTCTGTCTTGCCTAGATTTTCCTTTTTTTCTTCTTTCTTTCCTTTCTTCCCCCTCACTCTTTTGCTCTCACGCTTTCTATTTTTCGACAACAAAATCGCAACTTGGGGCGTTTGTATTCTTAGGGTATGGATTCTTCTTTTACTATGGTACTTGAAATAAAGTTAAGTGGCAGTCAGTGATTGGGTTTTACCAGCTCACTTTGTGATCCAAACTCTTCTCTCCTCATTTACCCTGTTCTATTCTTATTATTAAGTATAATCTACTTTTTATCAAATCATGGTGTTTGCATCGCAGTTAACCTTGCCACCCCGGCGGGGTCGGGCGACACAGAAAACGGAACACTGAAGCAAGGGACATGGGTGTAGGCTATTACAGTATTACACTCCCTTACTCCCTTTCCATCATCGCGCTTGGGTCTTTGGTAGCGATAATTACAGTCGCACCCCGCTATAACGAACCTCATATAAGGGAAACCTCGCTATCACGAATGAACCCTCTAGGAATTCAAACCCCTGCTCCCATACAAATGGCCCCCGCTATAAGGAATTTTTTCCAAAACCTCGCTATAACGAACAAAAAACTCCGAATTTTTGGCCTTCATTATAACGGGGTGCGACCGTAAATAGAAATAGTATACCCAGGTGGATGTGATATTATACGATGCGATATCTGGACTGATGTGTGATTTTTCTGATTTTGGATGTGGTCGCCAAGTTGGGAGCGATGCAACATGCCATAATACCTTGATATACTGTGGGAACACCGTGTGCAAGCTCAATTAGTACTGACACCTGAGACCCAACCTTTTCTAACAGCCTCTTGATGAGTCGCCCCCCCACCTCCAAAAAAAAAAGAGAGAGCTGGAGGGGGGGACGTTCAATGTCAGGATACGTAGGTTTTGGCAGCGGAAGGCTTGGTTAGTTGACCTATCTCTGGAGACGATGACCAACGCAACTCTCATATAGCCTTCCTCCTCGCATATACCCAGTGTATACAAACTAGTGACAAGGAAGACGAACAAAGGAAAGCTTAAACAACAAAGAAGACAAAGACATTAGTGTAGCATATTCGAACATTCAACACACCGTAAAATCCGAGTGAGAGTCCATGACCTCACGGGTACTTGACCAGGTTGTCGGGGTATGCTATCGTATTTCTTTGGGCGACTCCACCCGTACGCAGCTAAAGTAGTGACTAGTATCACACATATCAAGGGAGATTCATTTATATTGTTGAGATAATAATAACAATAGGGAATACTTGTCACGGGGGGGTCCCCAGGGGTCAACTGACTGGCAGGCAGGGTATTTACTCATGTGTCAAGGCGAAAACGGGGCAAGTGGGAAACCTAGTGATCAAGTCGAGATTTTTGCTCCATCCTAGTTACTGAGGAAGTAGAGCTCTATATCTGTGTCCTTGCACAACGAGTATCGTGGCTCGCAGTGCCTAGGAGTATATGATTACAAAAATACTCGTACCCCACTGTACAGCACTTTGCTATGATGCTGTACGGGTAGGGGAACGAACCGGGTTATCCTGTTTCCGTAAAGTCGCGATGGTTGAATTCGTGAAATGTGGTGTGAGCAGAATGTACTCGTAGTGTTATATGGCAGATGTATGATACTTGTTACCGCAACTAAGTACGACACTGCTGATCGTTGATTGCTTCGGAGACCCCACCAATCACAAGATCTCACTCTAAACTAATTCCCATCCCCCTTTTCCACGCCAACTCTTGGCACATGCGACAAGCACCAATCCAGTCACCGGTGAGTTCCCCCGGCCCCATTCCCGGATGACCCCAGTCCGGTAATTGAGATAGACTACCGTACCCGCGTGTCTAGCCGTGCCGTTCCGGCAATCAATACTCGAGTACCGTACTCGTAGACAAAGGGCCCGCACTGTGGTGTATTCATCCGACCTGGTTGGCCTCCGCCCACCCCCCCCAATCAATCCGTCCAACGAGTCACGGTGCCACTGACATATCACAAAAAGAGAAGAGCGCAATGATGGCAATCAATGAATTCTGAATGGTTTTTTCCTTTTTTCGTTTCATGACCGGGTCAGCAACTCTTTTTTCAGTTTTTGTATAGCAAGTCATAGCAATAAACGTAGAGCTGTGTAACCCAGCCTAGACTAACCCAGCCTCCTGCTCATGAATTCCCTGTGCCTGCACCTGTGTCTGTCCCCTCCCCACCCTACGCAACCTCCCGATGTATTGGGAAATCTCTGTACCTGGGAATGACGATATGGAAAAGAGTAAAAGGCAAGGAAAAGGAGGGAAAGCGCAAGAAAGGGGGAAAAAATAAATAAATAAATGGGGGCAGACACGATCGGGAAGCGGCAGTTCCATTTATTCCCTAAGGAGGATTTGAAATGAAAAAATGAAAAAAATGAAAAAAGCTATACCCAATGCACTGTACTTTTTGATACAACCTTTGAATTTTTCCCGCTACTGGGAGCCCAACCTGACGGCCGGATAGACTGGTGGGTATTAGCGGTAAGTGAGCTGTTGCGTCGCCAGGATAACCTGGATGGGAAAAAAAAAGAAAGGGAAAAAAGAACTGCGAAAAAAGCTAAAGTAAGGTAACTTAAGGGGTTACTAGCTGTCGGGAATTCGGCAGAGGCATGAGCGTGGGCTTAAAAGACGGAGAGAAAAAAAAAGATAAGAGGGTAAAAGGAAGCATAAACAAAGAACATCAAAACTCCTCAAAAAGATGCCCATATTGATCAAATCCATCGTCTACCCCGTACTCATCCTGCTCTTCTGGGTACCGGTCGAACTGACTCGAATCGCCCACTCCCCCACGCACCGGTGGTACATATGGGGCTTCGATGTCTCTCTTTGCTAAGCGATCCCAGTTGACTTCTGCGAACCACTGGTGTTGCTTGATATCACTACTCCCATGCAATAAGTTCCCAAGGCGTTTTGTCAAGTCAGGGGTGATCAATTGTTGGAGAAGATCTTGAGCGTCGGGATGAATATATGCGGGGTATTTGACTCGGCCTTTGAGGATGTTCTCGTAGATCTTCATGGGGCTGCCTCCGTCCCAGAATGGGGTATAACCGCAGAGCATCTCAAAGATAAGGATGCCGAGGGACCACCTAAGAGGCGCCAACTCATTAGACAATGCCAACTGGCGAAAGCCACCCAGCCGAGAGGGAATCTGCCGAAACCCAACGCCTTCAAACTCACCAGTCCACAGATTTATTGTATCCCTTCGAAGCAACCACCTCCGGCGCTAGGTAATCCGGAGTGCCACAAAGTGTCCAGGTTATGTCTGGAACCTCCTTTGCAAACCCGAAATCTGTAATCTTCAGATGACCGTGTCGGTCTAGGAGCAGGTTTTCCGGCTTGAGATCTCGGTAGATTATGTGGTGAGAGTGCAGGTAATCGAGGGCAAGAGCAACTTCCGCAGCATAGAATTTAGCAACAGGGTTCGGAAATCGCTGTTGAAAGGTGAGATGAGTGTTAATAGGTTTCCCGTTTAGCTAGCCCGAGTCACAGCATGACACTCACCTGCGACTTCCGCAGCAGACTAAAGAGCTCTCCTCCTTCGATGAAATCCATCACCATGTATAGATTTTTGCCATCCTGGAAGGTTCCCCACAAAGTTATCAGGAAGGGATGCTTAACTTTCTGTAGCATGCGCCGCTCGTCATTGGTATGCTCCACCTGTTTCATCTTGACAACCTGGGCCTTCTTGAGGACCTTGACGGCATAAAAGCGGAGGTTGTGCCGCGACTGGACAAGGTGTACTCGACCAAAACTTCCGGTGCCCAGGGTCCGCAAAATGGTGAAATCGCCTAGGGAATACTTTCCTTTGGTGGCCCTAACAGCAACTTGTTGCTGCCGTTGCCGCTGCTCTTCGGGCCGCCTCTCTTGCGAAGTATTTCCAGTAGAGTTGTTTCCCGTCTCTTGCGATTGCACTATGTTTGAGTGCGTGGCGCCTGTTGGGGTGTTGTTGCCGTCATACGGCCTCGGGTAGTCACCGGATTGGGGGGGATTGATGATGCTGTTGATATTGCTTTGGTGAGGTTGGCTTTGGGGCGGCTGGGTGGAACTTTGGTACTGCTGTTGTTGCTGTTGCTGCTCGGGTATCATGGGCCGATGATCAGAGACCAATGCCATGGGTTCGGCGGCGGGAGCAGAGGGAGCAGAGGGAGCAGATGGAGTGGTGGGAGGGGCGGTTGAAGTTGAGGAGGCTGACGCGATCGAATGCTTGAATGAGTGATGGGAAGTGGCCGGTGTGGTGGCAGAGGTTGGCGTTGATGGTTCCGAATCTCGAATCTCAGATTGGGAGCTGCTCTTTCTCGCATGCGACGAATCTTTCTCTTTCTTCTTCTTCTTGAGAAACCCTAGAGCCGGCATGCAAGATAGCCGGTGATGTATCGAGAAGGGAGGGCACCTATTGGGGGCCTCCTCCGATCCCTTTGTCCGTTTCCGGCGGGGTTTTACGAATCGGCAGAAGCCTGGAAGCTCAAATGTATAAAGAAAAGGGAGGGAAAATCAAAGGTAGCAGTAGACAGTGGCAGCGGCGGTGGATGAGTAAGGCTTCAATTCCCTTTCTCCGCCTCCAAGGTCTCGCCCGAGATTATGTCAGAGCCGGGAATGCGGCAATGGCCGGTGAAAGCCACGGGCAGCGAAGCGACGGTAGGAGAGAGAGGGATGATACAGCCGCAACAATAGTTGAGACAATGGAGAAAGGTGTTTGAAGGGAGGGGGTACTAGTAGAGTTAGTGTGGGTTGGAGGGTTGTTAGACGACTGCTTGTTCCTGGGGACTAAGTAACGTTACAATGCTGCAAGCGGCGAGAAAGATCTTGACTTGATTCTTTGGGGGAGATTGATATCCGACAAAGCGTTCCAGGCGTTTTTAAACGTGAGGTGAGCCTCTCTAGAGGATTTCCCCTCTTTTTTGTTCCTCCCTTTTCCTTGAAGGTTGACGTAACTAATGGTCCGCTTCTCTCTGAGGGGGTTTCCTCTTAGATTTAAGTTGTAATTTTTTTCTATCTGTTTTTCTCTCTTCACGAAGCAATAGGAATTCGTCTTACTCGCTTCGGATCGCTGGGCTTTCAGTTCACAGAATCCACGCAGATTCGATCTCGGACCAGAGGCAGAGAAAGGGCCAAAATGGAAACAGCGGCTATGCTGGAATGATCGGCGCGACTATTACCGTATTCGGAAAGCAGCGGAAGGCCCAAGTGTTATTCCTTTTATGTGGAGGGGGTGGGGTTGGGGAGGAGGAGAGGGACTGGGAGAGGGAGAGAGAGAGAGAGAGAGCAAAAAGGGAGGAGGATAAGGCGAGAAAAGAGGAGAGAGGGGGTGGAGAGAGAATAGAAGGAAGGAAAGGTATAAAGAAGGAGGAGGAGGAGGAGGAGGAGGGAAAAGAGGAGCGGGAGTTTGGAGGGGGGACGAGGAAGTGAGGAGATGTGGGGAGAAACGGGGATATTGATGGGCAAGATAGGCCAGGGGGATAAGGGATACTTTACTACTGTATCTTACTCGCCGCAACAGTAAGTAATATTGTAGCGAAAGAACCCTTAACTCCGACAGGGCAGGTATTATTATTATAATACCAGAGATCTTGTTGTGTTCCTTGGGTGGGAGAGCATAGCAAATGCGGGTTAGAGGGTTGAAGATAGAACTCAAGAGTCACTAGGGGGGGGATATGGGAGTAAGAGCGAGGGGGAGGGAACGAAGGTACTTGATTATACAAAATCAAACAGTAATTCAAGTTGGCAATGCGGCAGCAGAGGTGCATGGGCTGCTTGGATAGGCTTTACAGGGCCTTGGGGGGAAGGAGGAGTGATTGATGGATTCACAAAGGCCGCCGCATATTGAACCGCTTACTCCGAGGATAGCAAATGCGGATATACATCACATATTGTCATACAGTAACCTTATACTGTGTTTGAGCTCCTGGACTTGTCTAGCCCAAGTGGAGTGTTTCGTTTTGCTCGCTCGACTTGCTCAAGCATGTTATATGTGATCTCCGACTAACCGGTTCCGAGGGGTGCTGTTTCCCGCCAATAATTGGCGTTTGTTTCGCTGGAGGATGGATGGTAGAGTAGAGATGGGAGGAGGTACGGGGGTGAGTGAGATTATCCATGCCATCAAGTGGTGGGTATTATGATACTATCTTCAGCAAAAGTTCCAACCCGTGAAGGTTGATCCCCATAAAGTAGTGAGAAGGAGGGTCGGAGGTGCGGCGCACAAGCATGTTGAACGGGTCGCCCAGGCGCGCCTGCGGACTTCCCCAGCCAGGCCAAAGGCCGAAAATGACAGAGGTCAAAATTCGCAATCGCTCGAGGGGTTTAACTGCTGAATTATCACATAATAAATGTCATTAACACAAAGCAAACTTAGAGCAGACACTGCACTATAGGCCTTGATACTGACAACGAATGATCCGAAAGCCAGTGGTATCATACGGTATTGGCCCGGTTCGAGCACAGCACCGGTGCCTTCCAATGCGATAGATTGTCAGATCGGAAAACGGATTTCAGTAGGGGGTCAGATCCTCATTGGGTGTTGGCAATATGGTACGATTGTGCTTGTACTGCGCTCTATGTATCGAGTAGTCTTGGGGGAGTGGTCAATCGGGGAAGAAGGGTACTCGAGTAGAGTTTTAGAGGCTTAGACTACCGTACTCGAGAACTTGGGTACTCGAGTACAGAGTATTGTGTGGCACTCCTTCCTGGATAAGTTAAGCAGTAGTCTAATTGATTAACAGGATGCAACAGAGATGTGCGCAGAAGTACTCGTACTAGCACAGTGTCCATACCAGTACTGCACTAGTGCCTGGTGCTCGCGCACTACTGGTACTGTACTATACAAGTACCGATATGTTGGCCTTCAAGCACCCCCAAGTACTCTAGTGTGCTGTACCGCTACCCCGAGGACATGAGAAGCCGATGCTGTGGCGAATGCACTTTTCTAGAGTGGGGATAGCAAATACCATACCATCCATACGGGTATAAGTACCAGCAGTGCCGGTATCATAGCGGTGGAGTTATAATATTTTAGGTCGAGCTTGCCCCAGAATTTACAAGCACCGGTGTGGGAATGTTCTTCCGTCTTCCCTTAGTTGGATGGTGTGTTCGACCGAGCCGTATCCACCCATGTGAGTGTGATCGTGACCTTCTACTAAACCGGATAGTAAGTCTATGGTGAGCCGCCTTGGTGATACTGTGATTAATTGGATGAACAGGGATAGAATAAAAGGTGAAGTGCTGGACCAAATTACAATAGATAGGAGATGCGTTCTATTGGGTGGTTGTCTTGACGGTGCCGCTCTTCCCTTACTGAGTGGAGAGAAAGGTGGCTTATATGCAGAAATCTCTGCATGCCAAGCTATATACAAAATAGGCAAGTCACAAATAGGGAAATCCTACCTGTGACTGCCAAACTATCCTATTAATAACGCCCTAGACCACAAGGGTCTCCTCCTCCTTCTGCCTTCGCCTCCGAAGGCTGTCTAAACACTTCTTTCCCGTTGAATATACCCCTCCCCTATCATGCCCTTTCGTCCTCAGCACAAACCACCGAGTGACGAGCCATGGTTCGCAGTATTATCCCACTCCACATGCCAATTCAATCCACTCCACTCCACTGCTTCCTCCTGTGTCGGTCCCTTCCAAACCCAATACATCCTCCTGTACTCCACTGGTAGTCTTCTGCTCATACTCTAAGATGTCGACCAGCTCCACACCAGCTTCCTCCTTCTCCGCTCTCCGTCGCAAGTATATCTTTAGGTCGTTCAGGTGAACGCGCTCACGCAAAGCACCCTTCTTCACTCGCACAAGCTCTCCAGTGTTGAGATCACGTAGCCTCCCGCTCTCCAGTGTTGAGATCACGTAGCCTCCCGCTCTCCAGTGTTGAGATCACGTAGCCTCCCGCTCTTTCCATGCTTTGCTAGGTCAGATATGACATAGGGGCCTTCCCATCTCGCTTCCAGCTTGCTGCCCTTCCGCTGATCCAACAAAAACCTCCTCAAAAGCACTAAATCTCCCTCCCTCTGTGCTGTGTAGCGTGTAGGTTTTTGGTTTGCTTCCCGTTTTTCTGGTAGATTGACGATCTTTGTAGCTGCTTCCATCCGAATGTGATCTAACCGCATGAGTCATTCTAGCTGCCGCTCTGCTAGGTCTTCCTCCTTCTCCCACAGGTATTTTCCTAAACTCATGCTTGTAGATATCGCTGCTACTGCACGCTCTGTGTCAGGGCTCACCTCACCACCTGTGCTCCTGGGGTTGTATCCCAACAATAGCTCCGCTGGGGAAAACCCATGAATACTCAGGACACGGGTATTGATGGCGTGAATGACCGGGTCAACGACAAGGTCCCAATCCTCTTGTGGTAGCTTCTGCCCCATTATAGTAACCTTCAGCCCATCCACAAGAAGTTTGAGGTACCTTTCCGCTAGGCCTACTGACTACGGATGAGATTTCGGAGCGGGCAGATGTATCACGGAGAGCATTCTGAGCACTTTCGCGAACTCGCCTGAGACAAAATGTGCACCATTGTCAGTATAGACAGTTCTTGGCCAGCCGAATTGTTTGACTACTTCCATCAAGAGCGAAACCGCTGACTTTCCTTGGCTATCGGGAACAGCTTTACCAAAGAGAAAACGAGTAAAGTAATCGACGCCTATGATGATGTACCTATTCCCTCTCGTGGTTTCCGGAAACTTCCCAACAAAATCAAAGCCCATCATGTCCAACGGTTGCAGGTGAACAACTGCAAGCTGGCTTACCGATGGCTTCAATGGGCCCACCATCTGACAGCTTGGACAGGAAATGCAATACCTGTTCACATCCTTCGCTCGTGTTGGCCAATAATAGCGCCCGACCATGGTTCTCAACAAAACACCTGCAGCAAAATGTCCATGGCAGTCATGCAACTGATAGAGAAGCGACTCCACTTCTACCGCCCGGACACAGAAAGCTTCCTTTCCGTTGCGTTCTACAAACACCAATCGGCCCTGAGGTTTTGTAGTGTAATGGCTATGTTCCGAGATGCAGGTTCCTGTAGTGCTGTCATTGCCGGCAGTCCTGGTGGATAGTAGGCGATAAGGCTTAGACTTGAGCTGTACTAAACGTCGCCTATGTCTGGTTAAAGGTTCTCCATCTGCATCCCGATAATCCTCCATATCTCCAAACAGCTTGTAGTGCACAATCTCTCCATACCATACGTCATTGAGCCACTCCTTCCACTCCTCTGTCATTTGGTCCTTCTCAACTACAAGCACCTCATCGACTTCCCCGATTACTTCTCCTTTTCTACTCTCCTCATGTGGGCACCTCATCCGACTCATTCCATCCGCCAGGACATTTTCCTTCCCAGGAACATGTATATACTCCACATCATACTCAGAGAGGCGTACCTGCCATCGCACAATCCGACCGTGAGCATCATCTTTCCGCAGCAATCCAAGTAACGCCTTGTGATCAGTATACACCTTCGTAGGGAATGGTGAACCCAACACCAACCATCGCACTTCTTCGAGACATCTAAGGATCGCCAATGCCTCTCGCTCTGTCGCAGAATAACGCGTTTCAGCCGGTAGGAAGCGTTTCGATATCCACATCACTATCTTAATCTCCTTCCTCATTGCTACTGTCAAGTTTGCTCCTGCTGGAAGACCAGGTAACCGGAAAAGCACTCCACCTAATGCATGCAGCAAGGCATCTGTCATCAAGTGATATTGCTTGCTGTCGTCTCCACCATACACCACATTATTGATGATCGCTTCCTTCACCGCCTTAAATGCCATCTCCTGCTCTTGTCCCCATTGTAGCCCACAGGCAACCCTTACTGGCTTCCCTCTCTTGCCGGTCTCTGTAGACTTATTCTTCTCATGCTCCGGTAGCAGACGGTAGACTATGGCTTCTTTGAGGATTCGTGCGTCCTCCACTCGGCCAGGAATGAATTGACGCAAATAAATTGTCATGTAAATGAATGCATCAACCTCGTGCGCATTTGTAGGCCGCGGATAGTCCCTGATCGCCCCTGTCTTATCCAAGGAAGGTCGTAGCCCACTCCCATCGCTCGAGTATCCCAGAGGATCTATTTTGTCCAGGAAAAAGCCACACTTGCGCCCCTGGAGAGTGAGTTTAGCCCACGCCAGTCGAGGGAAATAATGGTTATGCAAGAAATCGAACTGTGATTTGAAGTCTGGGAAAGCGCCGAAATCATCATCCACAAAATATTCAAAAGTGCCTGTAGTACACCTGCTCAGGCATGGCTCAGGGTGTGGCTCCGGAATCTCCCCACTCACTATATCCTTCAAGCGTGCGTAGGTTTGCGGTGCTCCAGCGAGACCCTGTCCCATTCTCAGATACTACCACTGGCCGTTATGTGTAGAAAATGCTGTCCGATACGCATGCGGAGGGTACATCGCTACTGCCCAGTATCCGTTCGCTGCATCAGCTTGAAAGTAGCTGGAAAAATGGGACTGCATTAAGTTGTTCACCACAGGCTCAATTTGCTTCATCGGATAGCCTGACAGAATCGTAGCTGCATTAATAGGACAGAAGACATGAACCATCCTCAACCCTCCATCCTTCTTCCTTACAAACTTTGTTCTGTGTGACCACGGCGATTCCGTTCGTCCAATGATACCAGCTTTCTCCATTTCTGGGATCTTTGCCTCCAACCACTCGCATTCTTCTCTCGTTTAAATCTTATCTCTGGCTCGTATGGGCTTCATGTTAGGGCGTACAGGAATGCGATGCTCTACTAGATCAGTTACTGGCATCTCGTTCAACTGACGCACAAACAGATCCTTCCAAGTGTATAACAGGAGTTCTGCCCTCCGCTTCTCCTCAAATGCCAAACTCCCCCCCAGTCTAATGCCCGAGGATTCGAACCATGTAGTACTAACCGGCCGATATGCTGCTTGTTCACCGCAGAGCAGACGGGATGCGAAATTTTCATCGTTCTGTGACTGAACACCAGTTGCCGAAACTATCTGCTCACGCCGATAACTGATGGGCCGACACTGTGTAGGAAAGGCCAAGATATGACCAAAGACCGCTTGCTCCGCCGTTTCTTCTCCCGAAAAACTGACATGGGTATCGCCTTCCATTTCTCTTTGATCGTACTCCTCCGGGACACCTGGTCGATCCACCTCTTTTTCAATTCTCCTATGGCCATGAGACTCTTCCTCCCTATCGTGCCTCTTCTCCACTACTGCTTCCCCTCTTATCACTTCTCGTGCATTCACCATCTGGGAATCCCATCCACTATCCTTCCAATAGCCAACCTCTCCACAAAGTCCAGTCTCCTCTTCACCAAATACCTGAATCTCATCTTCATCCATACAACTCTCATCAGTCCTATCGCTTTCTGTAAGATAATAAATACCCAAACTATCAGTAGAACTAGTATCACTATCACCACACACACTCTCGCTCACTTTCTCTATATTCAAGTCTTCAAGATTCGACAAACATAAAGCATTCCCAACATCTATCGTCTCTTTGACACCAGACAATCGACTCGAAACATTACCTGGTGAACTTAGTTTTCCGACTCATCTGACAACTCATCCTCTTCGTCCTCTTCGTCCTCTTCCTCATACTTAATCTGCTCCTTTGCCTGCCTCTTTATCAACTCAATCAAATCTTCAAAGAAACGGTTCCCTCCTGACTGCTGCCACTCCAACTCCTCTTCTACCTCTGGGGACATCTCGCGCCGATCAGCACTTCTGTCTCTCATCACTATCGGAACACGAGGGCGATGTCTGTGAGGGCTTATTTGTGCGCTCCGGTCCCTAGGAATTCTAACTCTGGTCCCTTGCTGATGCCTAATGTAGTAGTGACCGCTTGCGTAGTCCCCTTTCGCTTTCACAGCTTGCAACCAACATCGACTCTGAAGGAGAGGAAGGTGGGCTTATATTCTTCCGGCAAGGCGTAGATGCGGAAATCACACGAGACACCTGCAATCGTAATGCGTACATCTGCGCAATATGCAATGCGGGCAAGTGCGTTCGTCGCTGTCCGGACAACCATCCCACCGGCCTTGCGCAATTTTGCTCCTATGACACGTAGAAGGTGAATAGGCATCAGGTTCACCACAGAGCCAGCATCAACTAGCATTCTGGAGATACAATAACTTCCTTCACCAGTGCGAACTATCCCCTTTGTGTAGAAATTAGCAACATCTCCCAAGTCACGATCCGTAGCCACAGCTAAGGCTTCCTCCTCGACTTCTTCAATCGTAACCTTTTTGCCTTTTGCCTTTCCTCTTGCCTTTCCCTTATTCAGGCCCTTCGTCCGTTCCTGCACCAAGAGATGACAGATATCCCTCTTTACCGATGGTGCCAAATCGAAGAAAGAACCCCAATTGAGGCCGGTGACAGGAGCTTCCCGAAATGCGCCAACAAAATCAAACTTTTCACGGCCCGCCATCATACGGATCGGTTTGCGTGGAGCCTTCGACACAGCCTGTCTAATCTTTCTTGCTTCCGGTGTGATTTCGGCAACATCATCCCTCTCCTCATGCCTCCGGCGTTGGGTTGCTGGGCCTGCCTCTCCGTCAAACTCTGACAAAAGCTCACTGAAACGGCGCCCCTTTTCCCCTGCCATCACCGGTGCTGCTTCTTCCTCTTCCTCTTCCTCTTCTGTGTCATCTGACTCATCATAATCATCTCCATCAACCTCCCCAATCTTGCAAACAAACTCGGTTAAGTCTGCCGGGTCCTCCATAGCTGTCGCTGTCACTTCTCGAACCTTCATTCCCTCAAGGGCAGATGACCTGGCAGCAACCTCAACCACGTTTACCGGCTTCTCGTGAGCTTGTGCCGAGGACTCAAGCGGCCTGGCGAGGGTATCTGGGTGCTCTGGTCCAAGCGTCAGCATCCTAAGAATCGAACTACGCAGTCTTGGGCACTGCGGGCGTATATGTCCTTCTTCCAAGCAATGATCGCAACGGCGGGGACGGGCCTGGTAATACAACGCTCCATTGGGGCCAACAATAGGTTCCGACTCGGGTGTATTCCCGTAAGCACCGGAAGACGGGTAGGTACGCGGTGGCAGATTACTCGGCTGGGAAATGCCTGAACCTCGTTGACGTTGCCTCGTAAAGTTGTCAAAATACGAATGAGTGGGAGGGCCTATGCGTCCAGTTCCCTGATGGCCCTCCTTTTGAGATGCAGGATACTCTCCCCTTCGTTCCTGATAGTAGTCCACTGGCTGCGACATCTCGCCGTGTCTATCAGGGTACACTGTTGGACGAGCATTAGGGTGACTAGCGTCTCGCAGCCCGTAAGGGTACCTTCCATAGCCTTGACCAACGGTATATGTATCTAATGGAATAACATCTTCCCCGGTGCGTCCAGCTACCACTCCAGTACCGGGAGCAATAATTTGTTTCTGTATCTGCTTAAGATCTCGTATCATTTCACGCAACTTGCTTATTTCTCCTCCAGCTTCTCCCTTATTCTCATGACTCTTGTGGCTCTTCCTCTCCTTACTCTTCATCCTCTTGTCCTTTCTCCCCCTCACTCTCTTCGCCATCGCCATTTTGTCCACCTTCCTCTTATGCCTGCTATGACCATAATAATCACCATCGGCATCAGACCCGGAATCGGTGTCAGCAGCATTATAGCCGTCATCATCGTCATCGTCATCTTCATCTTCATCCTCATCCTCATCCTCAGCGTCACTACATGTGCTACCATGCCTGCGGTAGCCTTTAATCTTCAACCGAGTGGCCAGACGCATGACACTCTTAACAACCTGGAAGGGCGTCTCGCAGCAGTCATGTTCGGAAGAACGCAAGATGGCTAGCTCACGCGGGCGTCGACTTGTCAGGCCATCCAGATAGTAGCCGATGAGGATCCTGTCGTAGCTTTGCAGGCCCTTCGGCTTCCATTGAAGTAGCTTAAGCACCTTCCTTGAGTATTTGAAGACGTCCTGACTTCCCTGACAGAGCGTGCTCATTGCAGTCAAGATATCTTCATCCGCTTGGCCCTCCCATTCGGCATCATGGAAATGATCAATTAGCGCCGCTTTCAACAGGGCCTCATCACTACAAACCGTCCGTTCCAATGTGCTGATAAACTTCCCAGTGACAGAGTGCATTGGACAGGCAAGGTGGAGCTGAGCAACCCTCATCTTCTTCGACTTCTCTGTCTCTCCATCAAAATCATTACCCATTGTGGTAAACCACCACTCCATCCGTCCCAAAAACTCCTTCACCTTGACACTACCCTGTCCGGTAAACTCAATCCATGCTGCCCGTGACCTACCCATGGCTTCAATTCAACCTTCAGCCACAATCCAATTGCTCACGGGGTTTGGGGCAAGTCGTCGAAGTTAAACACCCATCCGTTTCAGAGCACCACTTGTGGGAATGTTCTTCCGTCTTCCCTTAGTTGGATGGTGTGTTCGACCGAGCCGTATCCACCTGTGTGAGTGTGATCGTGACCTTCTACTAAACCGGATAGTAAGTCTATGGTGAGCCGCCTTGGTGATACTGTGATTAATTGGATGAACAGGGATAGAATAAAAGGTGAAGTGCTGGACCAAATTACAATAGATGGGAGATGCGTTCTATTGGGTGGTTCTCTTGACGGTGCCGCTCCT
>Ga0307509_10003480_pt1 | contig 23827 bp, 22 predicted proteins | sample 10_EM_MG_FD_202245 | JGI IMG/M metagenome (GOLD analysis project Ga0307509, IMG submission 202245) | Populus trichocarpa ectomycorrhiza microbial communities from riparian zone in the Pacific Northwest, United States - 10_EM | ecosystem: Host-associated > Plants > Roots > Unclassified | place... | reverse complement strand
ACGAGGATCGCATAGCTCGTGCGTCGCGCCGCGATCCCCGCGAGCGTCGCGCCGATCAGCGCCACCTCGAGGGCGTTGTCTGCCAGGCGCGCCCCGGCGGGCGCGAGGTCGCGCAGCACGTCGATGCGGTAGGCCCACAACAGCCGCCACATGGCGAGTGCGGCGAGCCCACCCGCGACGACCGCGAGCCGCAGCAGGTGAGCGAGCGCGGGCGCACGCCGGCGCGACCGCGGGGCGGCCGCGAGGAGCAAGCAAGCGAGCACGAGCGGGATGCCGATCGCGAGTGCCGCGCGCAGGTTGCGCCCGATCACGGCGTCGGGATCGGCGACGCTCGGCACCGCGACGACGGCCAACGAACCGAGCGCGAGATCGCATCCACCGAAGCGCGGACTCGCGCGCGGCGACCACGTCGAACAATCGGTCGGATCGATCGGCACGGCGACCACCGCGGCGCCGGCCGCGGGCACCTCCCAGGTCGCGAGCCCGGGCACGGGCTCGTCGTCGTGGCCGATCCGCACGACGTCGCCGGCGCGCAGCGTCGTGCGCGCGGCTCTCCCGACCGCGCGGAGCTCGAGCGTGACGCGCGGGCCGCGCTGGAGCTGCGCGTCGTGGCCGAGGCTCGCGTCCGTCCCTCCCCAGACCCAGACCGCGCCGGCGACGATCACCGCGTGGGCGAGCGCCAGCGCGACGAACGGCACCCGACCGAGCACGGCATCGGGCGTGGCACGCGCGCGCGCGGTCGCGAGCGTCGCGACGACGACGAGCCCGCACAGCGCGGCGAACCACAGCGCGACGGCCATCAGTGCCTCTTCGCCGCCGCGCGCGCGGGTGCGGCATCGGGCGGCGGCGGTGGGGCCGGCGCGTCGACGGGCGGCGGCGCGGCATCGATCGGCGGTGCGACCGCGGGCACCGGTTGCGGTGCGACGATCGGCGGCGGCGCCACCACCGGCGCGCGCAAGAGGAGCGTGACGAGCAGCGCGATCACGACGGCGATGCCGACCGCGATGCCGGCGAGGATCCGGCGATCGCCGGTGCGCTGCTCGGCGGCGATCCGGTTCGCGGCGCGCACGCGCTGTTCGAGCCGGTCGAGCTCGGTCGACACGGCGGCGAGCCGGAGCGCGAGCGCGCGCTCACTCGCGTCGTCGACGGCCTTTGCGACGATCGCGCCCACGCCGGACGCCTCGCGCTCGACGCGCGCGCGGACGTCGACGCCGAACCGCATCCAGTCGTCGAGCAACGCGTCGGCGTGGCGCAGGATCTCTGCGAGTTGCGCGCTGACGTCGTCGAGCGCGCGAGCGGGCTCAGCCATGGATCAGCGCTTTCAGCGTGCCGGCGCGACGCGCGACCGCGGTCAGGAGCTCGGCGCGCCGGTCCGCCGGCAGGAGGGCGTGCCACCGGGCCTCGGCGATCGCCCACCCGGGATCCTCGTCGGCGACGAGCCGCGCGAGGACGCGTAGCGCGACTCGATCCGCGAGCGCGTCGACGTCGTCCGCGATCTTGCCCCGCCCCCACGCGTTGAGCGTCGTGATCCACGCGCGGGAGACGGCGGTGCTGGCCTCGACGACCTCGTCGACGCTACGGCCGGCGCCCGCGAGCTCGCACGCGAGCCGCCAGCCCCGCGCGGCGCGCGAGTCGGGTGCGACGACCGCGCGCGCCGCGAGCTCGGCCACGCGATCCGCGCCGGCCCTGGCGGTGCCGGCCAGCCACGTGCCGCGCCGGGCGCCGCGCGCCGGCATGATTCGCTCGACCGCGGCGAGCGCGCGCGGCAACCCGGGATGCGCCGGATCGCCGACGGCCGCCGAGCCTCCGTCGAGCAACGCGCGCGCGACGCCGGCAAGATCGGGGAGCACGGGCGGCGTGGCCGGCTGCGGCTCGACGGTCGCGTCGGTCCACGGCGCCCCGGCCGCGGGAGCGAGCTGCGCGAGCGAGTCCGCGACCGCGAGTGCGAGCCCGGTGTAGCGCCGGCCATCCGCGGCGACCGCGACGAACGGGAGGGCCCACGCGACCTCGTCGCCGGAGAGCTGCCACAGCGTGCCGCCGTTCGCGGACGGCAACCGCTCGGCGAACGCGGCCTGGAGCTCGCGGTCGCCACCGCTCGGATACCAGTGGAACTCGCCGGCACGCGCGGCGGGAGTCGGGTGCTTCTGCAGCCACGCGTAGCGCGTCATCGCGGTCCCGTCGGGCGCGCCCACGCGTCGTGGGCCGTCGCAGGGGCCGGGACCGGAGGCGGCGGAACCACCGCGGCCGGTGCTTCCTCGCTCGCCACCACCGGCGTCCAGCGCGGCAGGCCGCTGACCCAGGCGAGGAAGCGGCGATGCGCGTCGCCGCTGAACGTCCCGGGGCCGTCGTCGTACTCGTACGCGAGCGTCGCGGCTTCGGGATCCGCGTCGACGGTGCTGCGGATCGCCGTGTCGTAGCGCAGGTAGTGGAGCGCGAGCTGACCGTCGCGGCCGTCCTCGGCATCGAGACAGTGCTCGCGCACGAGCTCGCGCGCGACGCGTTGTGCGGGCAGCGCGGACTCGCCGCGCGGCCGCGTCGTGACCTCGACGACCTCGTCGCGCGGGGCCCCGCGCGCGCAGATCCGATCGACGACCGAATAACGATTGATCGCGATCAGAGCGCGCGCGGCGTGGTGATCGATCGACGCGAACATCGGCAGCAGCGCGCGCAGCCGCACGTACGGGCTGCCTTCGTCGAACGTCCCGAGCGCGATCGGGTTGCAGATCAACACCGGTGCGAACGAGTACGGCCGGCCGAGGCTCTCGGCGCGACGCCGGCGCGCGTGCACGAGGCGGTCGAGCAGCGCGTGATAGTCCGCCGCGTTCGGCGAGTAGATCTGCTCGCCGGCGACATCCCAGAACACGATCTCGATCTCGCCGGCGCTCTCGATCCGCCGCCGTGCGATCAGCGCCGCGACCGCGCCGAGCACCGCACCGCTCGCGCCGACGATCACCGCGGGCGCGATCGGACCGCGCAGCGCCATCGCGAGCCCCGTCGCGGCCAGCAAGCAGGCCACGACCACGAGCCCCGTGACCCGGGCGACGCGACTCGCCAGCCGGAACGAGCTCCGCCAGCCGACTCGCTCGAACAGCGCGGCCGCGCGGACGCGGAACGTGAAGTGCGGCACGACGCCCGGCGGCGTCGCGTCCGGACGCTGCGCGCGCGGATCGAGGACCAGGCGCATCATCGCGAGGTTGAGCTCCTGCTCGCCGCCGGCCAGCGCGGGTGCGCGCCCGTGCAGCGCGCGGATCGCGTGCACGAGGAACTGGGTCTTGCCGTCGCCGCGCGCGCCCATCACGGCGAGATCGATCACGGCGGCCACGTCGTCGTCGGGATCGGTCAACGCGGCGAGGCCGCGCAGCTCCGCGATCGGTTCGTCGACGAACAACGCCGTCCGTCGAGGCGTCGAGGTCTCCACGGGCTACTCGTCGTCGTTGCCGAGATCGATGTCGAAGTCGAAGTTGACGTCGATGTCGGGGATGGCGATGTCGATGTCGGGGATGTCGATGCGCAGCGGGTGATCGAAGTGGATCCGCGGCATCGGCGGAACCGGCGGCACCGGTGGCACCGGTGGCACCGGCGGCACCGGCGAGAAGTCAAACTCGAGGTGCCGCTGCTGGTGCCGGCGGGTGCGCTCGAGCTTGCGGTCGAGCTTCGCGAGCTTGCGGTCGAGCTTCGCGAGCGCCTTCTCGACCTTCGCCTCGACCTGCGCGCGGATCGCGTCACCGATCGCGTCTGGATCGTCGTCGTCGCTCTGCGCATCCGCAGAGTCGTCATCATCATCGTGATCACAGGCTTCCGCTCGACGCGGCTCGTGGACCAGAAGCCAGCAGCCAATGACGGACGGCACGAGCAGCGAGACGCGCATGGATCCTCCTAGGCGGGGAAGAGCCACGAGCCGGGCGAGCGGTGGACAGCCTCGCGACCGTACCAACCCGGCGGTACGCTATTTTTCCGGGGTCGAGACCTCGATCAGGAGACCGCCCGGCGCGCGCAGGTAGAACCGGGTCCCCCGCGCGTTGACGTCGATCGGGCCGCACTCGACGCCGGCGGCGACCAGCCGCTCTCGATGGGCGACGACCGGCGCGACCGCATCGTGGATGAATCCGAGGTGGAACCCTTCGGGGTAGACCGGGGCCGGATCGCGCTGGATCACCAGCGAAAACCCGGCCTCGTCGCCGAGGATCGCGATCGCCGGCGAGCGATCGTTGGACCGGCGCACGAGATCGAAGTGGTCGACGAAGAACCCTGCGAGGGCCTGGACGTCGGTGGACTGCAGATCGAGATGGTTGAGCTTCACGGGAGGCCTTGCTGCGGACGCACGTCCGCGGTGGAGCAAGTCCCACGTCTCTCCCGACTTGCGCCACTACTTTACCACGAGCTGATCCTCGACGCTGCCGACCCCATGGATCGCGCGGACCTGGTCGGGGAGCCGGTTCGCCGTGGCCTGATCGACAGCGCCGCGGAGCGTCACGCGGTCGCGGGTGATCTCGACGGTCGCCCCGGTCGACCCGACCACCGAGCGCACGCGCGCTTCGAGCGCCTGTTCATCCGCGTCGAGCGCGCGGAAGCCTTCCTTGGCCTGCTGGATCTGCTCGGGCGACGGCCGGAACGAGCTATCCGGCTCGGGCACGGTCTTGCGCACGATGTCGTCGTAGGTGGATTTCGGCATGGCCAGAGACCTCTGCAGACAGGATGCCAGATCAGTCGAGGAACGCCTCGATCATCGTCGCGGCGACCGTCGGTGGCGGGGTCTCGGGCGTCACGCCCTCGACGGCGCCGAGATAGGTCCCGTGGATCGAGCCGGGAAATACCGCGAGCTCGCCGTGCGGCACGAGCCGGGCGAGCTGCGCCGCGTGCTCGATTCGGATCACGTCGTGATCGCCGACCATCACGAGCACCGGCATGGTCAGCGCATGCAGCGTCGCTTCGGGGATGTCGGGGAACGTCTGCATCATCGCGATCGTCTTCGCGACGAACCGCGCGAGGTCCGGATGCGGCGCGGCGGCGAGGTACGCATCGCGCAGCGATGGCGGCATCTTCGTCGGATCGGGAGGCTGCATCCACGCCTCGCGCATTGCGGGAATCGCACCGTCGCGCGCGTAGACCGCCGAGCACACGATCAACCTGTGGACGAGCGCCGGGTGACGGATCGCGAGCTGGAGCGCGACCATGCCGCCGTTCGAGAAGCCGAGGACATCGGCGTCGTGGATCCCGAGCTGGGTGAGCAGCGTCGCGGTGTCGTCGGCCATCTGCTCGAACGAGAGCGGGCGATCGAGCTCCGGCGTGTGGCCGTGGCCCTGTTGCTCCGGGACGATCAAGCGGTGGTCGCGCGCGAGCAGAGGGAGGATCCGGCCGAACGTGGTCTGCGCCGTCGAGCCACCGCCGTGGAGGAGGACGAGCGGCCGGCCTGCACCGACATCCTCGTAGTACATGTGAAGCGGACCGACGTCCGCGTAGTGCGCCGGCGACGCAGCAGCGGCGCACCCGACGAGCAGACCGAGCAGCGCCGCCTTCACGACACCCACCAGCGGTAGCCGTTGTTGCGCGTCGGCACGGCGAGCTCGCCGCCGAGGTCCGCGAGGAAGTCCGGATCGTAGAAGTGATTCTCGAGATGCGCGACACGATCGCCATCGAGCTCGAGCAGCGTGAACGCGCGGACGAGCTCGCCCTCGGTGTGCGCGTACCAGTGCACGACGATCCACCGCCCGCGATGGAACCGCGCTTCGAGCCGGATCGGATCGGGGAGAAGCCCCGCGGCGAACCGCGGATCGAGCGGCGCCGTGCCGTCGATCATCCGGCGATGGCCGAACATCATGCCGGGCAGCACGGTGCGGCGTGCGGCCTCGGCGCCGTACTGCGTCGTCGCGCCGACGACCTCGACGATCGCGGTGTCGAGAAGCAGTGCGGTGAGGCGATCGAGATCGCCGGCGTTGAACGCGCTGACGAACGCATCGAGCGCGCCCGGCACGGGTGCGGTGGTCGGTTCGAGCGTGTCGTCGACGAGCTTGCCGCGACCGCGATGCAGCGCCGCCTTGATCCCACCGACCGTGGTGCCGAGTGCCTCCGCGGTCTCCTCGAGCGAGAGCTCGAACACGTCCTTCAAGACGACCGCCGCACGCTCCTGCGGCGACAGCTTCACGAGCAGCGTACCCGCGGCCTCGCGCGGCGCGCGCGGCTCGGGGCTGGTCACCGGCTCCGGCTGGCCGTCGACCTCGCGCCGCTTGCGGATCTGATCGATCCACAGGTTCGAAGCGACGCGGAACAGCCAGGCGCGCGGGTTCGCCGGATCCTCGCCCATCTGCGCGAGCGTGACGAACGCGCGGGCGAGCGTGTCCTGTGCGAGATCCTCGGCGTCCCACGGACTGCGCGTGAGGTAGCGGCAATATCGGTAGAGCTCCGAGCGCAACGGCTCGTAGGTCTCGAGGAAGCGATGCCAGGTCGTTTGCAGCGTCATGATCGAGGGACGGACGGGCGCGCCGAAAGGATACGGGGCCTACAGCATCTTCGCGAGGTAGAGCGCGGTCTCGCCCGGCATGTACGGGCCGTAGTAGAGCGCGTCGGTCCCGCAGAGCTGGTAACCGAGCCGGTTGTACGCGGTGACGCCCGGGACGTTGACGTTGCTGGTCTCGAGCCAGACGTGCGACGCGCCGACGTCGCGGCCGTGCGCCTCGACCTCCGCGAGCAGCGAGCGCCCGACGCCGCGCCGGCGATACGCCGGAGCGATGTAGAGGAACCATAGGATCAGGCGCTCGTGCCACGGCTCGTACTCGACGCTGGCGAAGCCGCGGATCGTGCCCTCGTCCTCGGCGACCCAGCCGCGATCCCAGCGCGCCCACTGCGCGAACACCTCGCTGATCGAGTACGCCTTGGTGAGCGGGTGGTCCAGCGTGCGCTCGACGAGGTCGAGCCGGCGCGGGCTCGCCACGAGGTCGAACACGGTCGAGGTCTCGAACGCGGTGTCGATCGCCTCGACGCCCTTGCGGTCCTTCGCACGGTGGAGCTCTCGGATCGTGATCATGCGAGATGATACCGTTCGCGCGTGACCGGTGACGAACGCGGGTTGCTCGAGGCGGTGATCGCCGCTCCCGACGACGACGCGCCGCGCATGGTCTACGCCGACTGGCTGCAGGGCCGCGGCGATCCGCGCGGTGAATTCATCCAGCTCCAGTGCCGGCTCGCGGCCGCGCCCGACGACGACCAGCGCCGGGCGCTGCGGATCGCCGAGAACAAGCTGCTCGCCGCGCACGAGGCCGGGTGGACCAAGCCGCTGCTCGCCGCGCTCCCACCGGCCGCGAATCCCGACCACTACGCGTTCGAGCTCTCGCGCGGGTTCTTCGAGCGCGCGCGCGTCCCGCTCGCCGCGGTGCCGAACGTGCCCGAGCTCCTCGCACTCGCGCCCACGATCCGGCGCCTCGAGATCGTGCCCGGCCTCGGGATCGTCGACCGCCTGCCCCAACCGCGACTCGACGGCGTGCTCGCGGCGCCCTGGGTCGAGCGGTTACTCGAGCTCGAGGTCGGCCTCGGCGGTGGCGCGAACGAGCTCGCGCACGAGCTCGCCGGGATGAAGACGCTCGCGAACCTCCGCCGCCTGCGCGTTCACGGCTCGGTGTGGGGCGAGATGGCGTCGTGGTTCGACGTGCCGCCCGCACGCCTGGTCCTCGACGACGAGGGCGCGCTCGCGCTCGCTCGCTCGCCGTACCTCGCGAACCTCGAGCTCCTCGATCTGGCGCGAAACCGCCTCACCGGAGCGGGGCTGGCCGCCATCGCCGGCGGGCGCTGGCGCCTGAAGGAGCTCGCGCTCGCCGACAACGTGATCGAGCTCGGCCAGGTGCCGATCGCGCAGGTGTTCGGCGCGCCCGCGCTCGCCGGCCTCGAGGTGCTCGACCTCGCCGGGGTCACCGCGACGCCGAAGGACGTGAAGCTGTTCGTCGGTGGGCCACACCTCGCGAACCTGCGCGAGCTCGATCTCGAGCGTAGCCACCTCGGCAAGGAAGGCGCCGCCGCACTGTGCGACGCGTTCGCCCTGCCCTCGTTGCGCCGGCTCCGGCTCGAGCGCAACTCGCTGTGCGATGCCGGCGCGCTCGCGATCGCGGGCTGTGCCCGTCTCGCCAAGCTCACCACGCTCGAGGCCGGCCACAACCTGATCGGCAAGAAGGGCGGGACCGCGCTCGCGACCAGCGCGCACCTCGCCGGGCTCGAGCGGCTGACGCTCAACGAGCCTCGGTGGAAACCCGAGATGCGCGACGTGTTCGCCACGTCGCCGACGCTGGCGAACGCGAAGATCTACCTCGCCGGCAGGTTGGTCGGCCGGGCGAAGGCCAAGAAGTCGAAATCGCCGCGCCGGGAGTGATAAATTGTCGTCGGATGCTCGGTCGGATCCTCGCAGTCGGTGGCGGTAAAGGCGGCGTCGGCAAGTCGCTGATCTCGACCAACCTCGCGGTCGCGCTCGCGCGCACGGGCGCCCGGGTCGTGATGCTCGACGCCGACCTCGGCGCGCCGAACCTCCACACGATGTTCGGGATCATGCGCCCGCCGCGCACGGTCGAGGACTTCCTCGCCGGCCGCGCGGCGACGCTCGAAGAGGTCGCGGTCCCGACGCCGACGCCGGGGCTCCGCCTGATCTGCGGCGCCGAGGGTGCGCTGGGCTCGACCCGGCCGACGGTCCAGAGCAAGCAGAAGCTCCTCGACCAGCTCGGCCGGCTCGACGCGGACTGCCTGCTGATCGACGTCGGCGCCGGCGTCGACCTCGACACGATCGACTTCTTCAACGCGGCCGACACCCGGCTCGTCGTGATGGTCCCCGAGATCACGTCGCTGCAGAACGGCTACGCGTTCCTCAAGATCGCGCTGTTCCGCCGACTCCAGCGCGCCTCGGCCGGGCTGCGCGCCTCCGAGAAGCTGACCGCAGCGTTCGGCAAGGACACGTTCGAGATCGGCAGCACGATGGACAAGGTGTCCACGTTCTTCGCACTGCTCGAGGACGAGGTGCCCGAGCTCGTCGTGAACTTCCGGCTCTTGCTCGCCGAGTTCAACGCGCTCCTCGTCGGCAACATGTTGCACAAGCCCGCCGATCGCAACGCGCTGTTCGCGATCCAGCGGATGGTCCGCGAGCGCCTCGACATCGACTTCCAGGTCGCCGCCGGGATCCGCCAGAACCCGCAGGTCCGCAGCTCGGTCAACAGCGGCCGGCCGTTCGCGATCGACGCGCAGCGCAACGATCCGGACCTCGTCGAATTCACCCAGCTCGCGACCCGCCTGCTCCAGCAAGACCTCGCGCCGATCCGCAAGCTGCGCGCCGACTTCATCCGCGCGATGAAGGCCCGCCCGCTCGACCCCGGCTTCGACGCGAAGTTCGAGTTCGGCCTCGACGGAATCGAGGTCCCGGCGCAGGTCGTGAAGGAGCCCCGGGTGGTCGGCGAGCCCGACCCCCGGCTCCCTTCCGAGTTCCAGCAACTCCAGCGCGTGTCGGAGCGGATCAAGCTCTACGTCCCGATCGAGCTCGATCTCGACGGTCGCTCGTATCTCGGCCAGCTCGTCGAGATCAACGAGGGCGGCGGCAGCGTCTCCGGCATCCGCGCACCCGCGACCTGGAAGCCCGGTGCGACCGGCGCGCTGCGCGTCGTCGGCGATCCGGCCCCGACGTCGATCGTGCTGCACACCGTGAAGCCGACCGAGGTGATCATCCGGTTCACGGACCCGCCCGCCGCGGCGCGGCTCGTCGACGAATTGAAGAAGCGCCAGTCCCGCAAGGCGCCGTGAATTGCCTCCCTAGGGTCTTTTGGTGAACGAGATCCTCAGCTCGCGCTTGCTCTTCGGGTACGCGGGCCGCGGCAGCAACGTCGCCGCACCAAGCTCGCGCTTGATGCACGTCCGGAGCTTCCCGGTGGCGCTGTCGTCGACGAGCACGTCGATCTGGGTCGGCACGTTCTTGGGATCGAGGTCGAAGCGCGCATAGGCCAGCTCGGACTTGCCAGCTTCCTTCGCGCAGGTCGTGGCGATCGATTCGGCGAGCTTGCGCTCGGCCTCGAAGGCCTTGCGCGTGGTCGCCATCTGCTGGTTCATCGCGGGCGGCATCGCTTTTCCACTCGGCAACCGATCAGCGGCCTCGAGCTGCTTCCACAGAGCGGCGGTCCGCGCGCGCAAGACGATCACCTCGTCGGAGTCGCCGGTTCCCGCCGCGAACCGCGCGCGGCTGAGCGCCAGGGTCTGACCGAGGTAGGCACCGCTCTGCATCGCCTCATCCTCCAGACGCAGCGCCTCGGCCGAATCGCCGGCGGCGTGAAAGCACTCGGCGAGGGTATCGAGGTACTCCGGCGAGTGCGCCACCGCGAGGTTTGCCTGTGCGGCCGCGAGGGCCTCGTCCTTCGCCCCTGCCGCGAGGGCGAGATAGACGAGCTCGTTGACCCGGGTGTCGTTCGTCGTCGCCTTGAAGATCAGCGCGTAGAGCTTCTGGACGTCCGCCATCGGGAGGTCGGAACCGACGGTCGCGATCGCGATGTCCTCGGTGGTCGCGTTCAAAGGGTCGGCTTTGATCGCGGCGATCTTGTCGTTCACGAGATCGCGATGCCAGGCGTCGAGCCGGCGCAGATGCTCCGCGGCCTTTGCCGCGAGCGCGCGATCCGCATCGGTCGCGAGCCGGTTCTTGCTGACAGCCTCGTAGCTCCCGACTGCGTCACTCGTGAGGTGGTGACTCTCGAACCACCGTGCCGCCTCGAGCCGGATTGCAGGATCGCCACCGTGCGCGCGCACCTTCGCACGGACGGCGGCCTCGTCGACCAGATGGTTCTTCGCGTCGTGGATGAAATCGAGGAAGCGCGTGCGATCCAGCATCCCCACCGCCTTCGTCCCGATTCCACCGCGCTTGTCGACGACGACGAACGTCGGATAGCCCTCGACGTCGAGCCTCGTCGCGGCCTCGTAGCCCGGCGTGATGTCGGCATCGTAATGAACGAACACGACGTCGTTCAGGGCGGCCTGCACCGTCGCGTCGCCGAGCACATCCTTGTCGAACACCTTGCACGGGCCACACCACGCCGCCGAGAACTCGATCAGGAGTGGCTTGTTCGCGGTCGCAGCCTGCTTGACCGCGTCGTCGAGCGCGGGCTCCGCGTGACTCGTCCCCATCAGCACGACCAACCCGACGAGCACGATCCTCATCGTCGAACGGTAACGTGCCCGAGGACGATTTTCTACGCGCGGGGAGCTTGCCGGCCGAGGTAGCGCTGGAGCCAGCTCCGCGGCTTGCGGAGCCGGCGCGCGGCCTCGCTCTTGTTGCCGCTGCAGTCGGCCAGGACGCGACTCACGTGCTCCCAGACGGCACGGTCGACCGACGGCGTGTCGATCGCGGGCGCGGTGTGATCCCCCTGAACCCGCGCCAGGATCTCGCGCGCGGTGACCGGCTTCTCGATCACCTGGTCGGCGCCGGCCTTGACCGCACGGACCGCGACCTCGATCGAGCCGTAACCGGTCAAGAGGACGACCAGCGCGGCCGGATGCTCGCCACGGATCGCGCGGATCAGGTCCAGGCCGGACTCGCTCCCGAGCTGGAGGTCGACGATGCAGAGCGCCGGCGCGTGGGTGCGCAGGGCTTGCATCGCGGTCGCGCAGGAGTTGCTCGTGTAGGTGGTCACCGCCAGTCGTTCGAAGCCCGCCGCGAGCAGTCGCGACGCCACCAGGTTGTCATCGACGATCAGGACTTGGTTCGCGCTCACGTGGTCGGCCATGGAGCACGCTCGGTGCCAGTCCCGAGCCCGCGAAATTCGGGGAGTTCCGCGGTCGGCCGGGTTGAATGCGATCGCGATCGACGAACGGGTTCCTGCCCACGGACGTGCGCACAGCGGAGTGGGCACTCCCCGGCTGGCTGCGCGGGAAGTGCGTGGAATCGTTGAGGCACCTGTGTGGACTCGGGCTTGCTGGAAATGGACCGCGATGCTGGGCTTCATCGTCGCGATCGCGCTCGTCCTCGGTGGTTGCGTGGCCGGACCAGAGGAGACGGCTGGAGCGGAGGAGGCGCTCGCCGCGCCGACCGCGTTCGCGAACGACCAGCCCGCGTTCAACTTCTTCGTCGCGAAGGGGCTGACCACGTTTCAGGCGGCCGGCATCGTCGGCAACCTGGACCAGGAGTCGGGCGTCAACCCGAGCTCGGTCCAGTCGGGTGGCCCGGGTCGCGGCATCGCGCAGTGGTCGGTCGGCGGCCGGTGGGATACCTCGGCGGGCGACAATGCGACCGCCTACGCGACGCAGCAGGGCGAGAACCTCCAGTCGTTGAACCTCCAGCTCGAGTTCATCTGGTACGAGCTGACCGTCCACGGCTACGGCTACAACGACTTGCGCGCGACGACCAACGTCACCGACGCGACGATCGCGTTCATGGACAAGTTCGAGATCTGCGGCACCTGCGCGTCATCGCAGCGCGTGACCTACGCGAAGGCGGTGCTCATGCAGTACGGCCAGATCCCGTTCGGCGCATCGTACGTGAGCCAGTCGTGGCCGCTGGCGTCCGCGCCCGCACTCCAGGTCACGTGCGGAGAGAGCGTCGCCGCGACGATCACGCTGAAGAACACCGGGACGATGACGTGGAACGGCGACACCAAGCTCGGCACCACCGAGCCGCGCGACCGCACGAGCATCTTCGCGGGCGCGGACTGGAACGCAGCGAACCGCGCCGCGGCGATCAGCGGCACGGTCGCGCCGGGTGCAAACGGCACGTTCTCGTTCGCGTTCGACGGCCCGACCGGCGCGGCCTGCGTGCCGGGGACCTATCACGAGCATTTCGGTCTCGTGCAAGACGGCACCGCGTGGTTCAGCGACAACGGCGGTGGGGGGCCGCCCGACGATCAGATCGAAGCGTTGATCGAGCTCGTCCCCGGCGACGGCATGACCGGTAGCGACGGCGGCTCCAACGCCGGCAGCGACGGCGGCGGTGGTGGCGGCGGCGACACCGGCGGCCAGACCGTGGGCTGCGACGCGGGTGGCGCGAGCGGCCTCGGCAGTCTCCTGCTGGTCGGCGCGGCGCTCGTGCGGCGACGCCGGCGCTAATGTTTCTTTAGCCACGCGCGGACTTCTTCCACGTCGTGGTCGTCGTTCGCCGTCGTGTACTCGACGAGCGCGGTCTTCGCCTCGGCGATCGCACGCGCCTTGGTCTTCGGATCGAACACGAGCGCGCTCGCCAAACCGAACCGGACCTCGGCGGTGAGCTGCGGCTGCTGGTGCGTCGCGATCCGGATCGCGAGCGCGCGCTCCTCGTACGGCACGGCCTCCGCGGGCCGGTGGAGCTCGGTCAGGCACGTGCCGATGCCGTGCGCCGCGAACGCGACGTACGGGTGATCCTGGCCGAGCTTCGCCTCGAAGATCTTCAGCGCGTGCTGGAACGTCTCGAGCGCACCCTTGTAGTTGTCCTGCTCGATCTGGAGCGCGCCGTAGTTGACCAGCGCGCCGCCCATGCGCGGATGATCCTCGCCGTACGCCTTCGCGATCACGCGCAGCGTGCGCGCGGTCATCTCGTCGGCCTCGCGCAGCTTGCCCATGTGCTTGTACACGGTCGTGATGTTCGCGAGGTAGTCGGCGACGTCGGGATGGTCGGGGCCGTAGGCCTTCTCGACGATGTCCTCGGCGCGGCGGTACAGCCGGAGCGCCTCGTCGTACTTGCCCTCGTCGAGCGCGACCACGCCGAGGTTGCCGATCACCGCGGCGACGTCGGGATGGTCCGGCCCGTGCGCGGCCTCGATCAACTTCTCCGCGCGCTCGTACTGGATCCGTGCACCCGCGTGATCGCCGAGCGCGTTGAGGGCCTGGCCGAGGTTCGCGACCGCGCTCGCGAGCTCGACGCTGTCCTTCCCGTACGCCTTCTCCCAGATCGCGAGCGCCTTCTCGAACTGGAGCTTCGCGGTCGCATCGTCGCCCTTCTCCGAATAGAACGTGCCGAGGTTGTTGTACGAGGTCCCGACCTCGGGGTGATCGGGACCGAGCGCGGCGATCCGGATCGCGAGCGCGCGATCGTAGAGCCGCTTCGCGTCGTCGAGCTTCCCTTCGACGCGATAGATGTTGCCGAGGTTGTTGAGCGCCGCCGCGACGTCCGGATGATCCTTGCCCACGATGCGCTCGCGACTCGCGACGACCTCCTCGAGCGCCGCGCGCGCGTCGGCGAACTTGCCCTGCTGCTTGTACAGGTTGCCGAGCTGGTTGAGCGTCGTCATCGTGCCCGGGTGATCGTTGCCGAGCTCGCGCCGGGCGAGCGCGAGGGCGGCTTCGTAGCGCGCCTGCGCCGGCTTGGCCTGGCCGCGCTTCGCGAGCAGGAGGCCGACGGTGTCGTCGAGCCGGACCGCGATGTCGGTCGGCGGCCGCGCGTGCTGTGCCGTCGCGTCGGCGAGCTCGCCGATCTCCTGCGCGAGGTCGTAGCTGTTGTGTTGCGTGAGCTCGAACATCCGCCAGGTCGCGGCGTCGATCGTCGTCGTCGTATCGCCGGCCGCGGTCGCGACGTGCATCGCCTCGGCGAGCGTCGCACCACTCGCCGGATCCGCGAGGTCGCTCTGGAGCTGACCGACCGCGACGAGCGCCTCGGCGATCACCGGCGCGTACTTGCTCGCGCGCGCCGCGGTGAGCGCGGCCTGCGCGGTCGCGAGCCCGGGCTTGTAGCGGCCGAGCTTGCGCTCCGTCTTCGCGGTGGCGAGCTGCGTGCGAACCGCGGCGACGGCCTTGCGCACGGCGTCGGTCTCGGGCGGCGCGACCGCAGCGGTGAGGCCGGCGGCGTCGGCACACGGCACGACCGAAGGGAGCGCGAGGATCGCATCGAACGCGTGATCGACCGCGTCGCCGCCGCCGGTCGCGAGCGTGTCGAGCGTCGTCCGCGTGTCGTCGAGCCGGCGCGCGAGGCATTGCATGCGGAGGTCCATCACGTGCGACGACTGATCGCCGCGCACGCGCGTCGCGTAGCACGCATCGACGTAGCCGGCCTTCCAGCTCGCGGACCACGTGTCGACGAGCGCGCTCAACCGGTCGAGCGACGCGGTGGCGTGCGGCCGGTTCGATGCCGCGAACCCCTTGTCGAGCCGCGCGCGCATCGCAGGATTCCATACCGCGGCGATCCGATCATCGCCGGTGCCGCACGTCGGCCCGTGCGGGATCACGAGCATGACCGCGGCGATCGCACCCGCACCGACCACGCCGCCGACACCCGCCGCGATCCAGCGTCGCCGGCGCTGCTCGGGGTGCCGCGACAGGGCCTCGATCAGCTCGCTCATCGAGCCGTAGCGCTGTGCCGGATCGGCCGCGAGGCCGCGGACGAGCACCCGGCGCAGCCAGCTCGGCACCTGCGAGTCCGGCGGCGCGGGCAACATCTCGCCGGCGAGCACGCTGACCGACAGCTCGGCGTAGCTCGCGCCCGCGAACGGCCGCATCTTGTAGAGCGCCTCGTACAGCGCGACGCAGAACGAGAACTGATCCGTCTGTGCCGTCGACGCACGGCCGAGGAACTGCTCGGGCGCCATGTACGTCGGCGTGCCCATGATCGAACCGGTGCGCGTGAGATCTTGCGAGAGCGGGGTGTCGTCGGAGAGCGAACCCTCGTAGGCCGGCACCGGCTCGGTCGTCGCGCGCGTCACCGCGTTGATCACACTGACCAGGCCGAAGTCGGTGACGCGGATCGCGCCGTCGCGCGACATCAGCACGTTGTCGGGCTTGAAGTCGCGGTGGACGAGGCCGACCGCGTGCGCGGCCGCCAGCCCGCGCCCCGCCTCGCGATAGGCATCGAGGACCTCGGCGACCGGCCGCGGCGTCTCCTTGATCCAGCCGCGCAGCGTGCCGGCGTCGGCGAACTCCATCGCGAGATAGATCTGCTCGCCGTAGGTCCCGACCTCGTGAACCTTGATCACGTTCGGGTGATTGATCTTCGCCATCGCCTGCGCCTCGCGGAGCAGACGGATCTTCGAATCCTCGGCGCTGCGCATCGCGGCCGACGCGAGCAGCTTGATCGCGACCTTGCGATCGAGGTGAGGGTCGTAGGCCGAGTAGACGACGCCCATGCCGCCCGACCCCAGCACGCCGAGCACGACGAACCGACCGATCGTGTCGCCCCGCCCGGGCTCGCCGGCCGGGCCTTCGGCTGCACCGACCTGAGGCGCGCTCGCTCGCCCGCTCGGATCGATGGCCGCGATCGTGTTGTCGATCGCGGGGTCCACCTCTTCGCGCTGCGTTATCTCCCCGAGCCCGAGCTGGGTCTTCACCGGCTTTCAGGATACGCGATCGAAGGCCTACCTTGTGTGAGAGAGTACCCCCCGATGGTGTTCGCCCAGCTCGCCGTGGTGTTCGTCGGGGTCACCGGCGCGCGTCACGAACAGATCGAAAAGCAGCTCGCGCCTGCGCTCGACAAGGCCGGCGTCGTCGAGCTCACGATCCCCGACAAGGACCGCACCGCGATCATCAAGCACACCGCGGCGAGCAAAGAGATCGTGCGCAAGCTTCACGTCGGCGGGGTCGTCGCGGGCGAGCTCACCGGCACCGCGAAGGCGCGCAGGTTCCGGGTCGTGATGTACGACGGTGCCGGCAAGCTCGAGTCCGAGAGCGAGTCGCCGATCTCGGCGAAGGGGCTCGAGAAGGTCGACCTCGAGGTGTTCTCGACGAACCTCGACAGCACGCTCGGCAGCGAGCTCAAGCATCCGGCGAAGCAGCAGCCGGCCGTGCGCAGCGATCCGAAGCACGACGACAGCGACGCCCCGCCCGGCCTCCCGGGTCAGAAGGCCACGCCCAAGGCGGTCGCGAAGGTCGATCCGTTCTCCGCACCGGAAGAAGCGCCGACGACAACCACCACCGAGGCCCCTGCCGGTCACGGCGGTCCCAAGATCCACGTGCGCGCGGGGCTCACGGTCGGCTTCGTCGGTCGCAGCCTGTCCGCCGATACGGGGACGATCATGCCGTACACCTCGACGCCGGTCGGCACCGGCGGGTTCGAGGCCGGCCTCGGAATCGGTGAGCGGTTCGCGGTCACCGGCGGCTACGAGCACACGCTCGTCATGCACAGCGACGTCGGCGGCACGGACATCACGTCCGGGATCGGGCGCTGGCAGATCGCCGCGATGTACGACGTCGTCCCCGGCGGCGTCGAGCTCGCGCCGGTCGTCGGCATCGGCGGCCGGTCGTTCGGGATCGATACCGACACGGGCTCGCGCACGCCCGACTACGGCTACACCTACGTGATCCTCGGCGCGGAGCTCGGCAAGGCGATCGGCGATCGAGTCGCGCTGCGCGGCCTGTTCGAGTTCGAACCGGGCATCGGCGGCACGCAGCCCGAGGTGATGGGCGTCCACGCCGCGCGCTACGGCCTCGACTTCGGCGCCGCGCTCGAGATCAAGGCGACGAAGATCGTGTTCCTGCGCGCCGCGTTCGACTACCAGCTGTTCTTCTCGTCGTGGTCGGGTGTTGGTTCCGCAACCGATGGCTATCCTACGGGCACGTTCGCGGCCGGCGCGGCGTTCTAGCCCAGACTACGCACCATGACCTCGACGCGCGCGTTGTTGGCGCGAAACCGCGACTTCCGCCGGCTGTTCCTCGCGAGCGTCGTGTCGCTCGCCGGCGACTGGTTCTCGTTCGTGGCGGTCGCGAGCCTGGTCACCGAGCTCACCGGCCGGCGCGGTGCTCCGGCGTACGTCTATGCCGCGACCGTGATCCCGGTGTTCCTCGCGTCGCCGATCGCGGGGATGATCGCGGATCGGTTCGATCGCCGGCGCACGCTCGTGATCGCGGATCTCGCGCGCGTCCCGATCGCGCTCGCCCTCGGGCTCGCGGCGTACTGGCACAGCGTGACGCTCGCGGTGACCTCGACGATCCTGCTCGCGGTCGGCGCCAGCTTCTCCGATCCGATCGCGAGCGCGGCGACCCCGAACCTCGTCGCCGAGGAGGATCTCGCGTCGGCGCAGGCGCTGATGGGTGCGGTGTGGGGCTCGATGCTGATGGTCGGCGCCGGCATCGGCGGCGTGGTGGCCGAGGTGTTCGGGCGCCAGACCGCGTTCGCGATCGACGCCGCGTCGTTTCTGATCTCGGCGATCGCCATCGCGGGGATCCGCAGGCCGATGCAGGAAGGCCGCGCGAGCCAGACCGGCTCGATCCGCGAGGCGATCGCGTACATCCGCGCGACGCCGACGGTGCTCCGGCTGATCTTCGCGAAGGTCGGGGTCAGCGCGGCGAACGGGATCGTCGGCCTGTTGCCCGCGTTCGCGACGCGACGGTTCGCGTTCAGCGACATCGCGACCGGCCTGTTGTTCGCGGCGCGTGGTCTCGGCGCGATGCTCGGACCGATCTTCGCGCGCGGTGCGATCGGCGCGACGCCGACCGTACGAAAGATCATCATCGTCTGCGGGATCTCGACGCTGAGCTACGCGGCGGCGTACGCGGTGTTCGCGACCGTCCACGTGTTCGCGCTCGCGCTCGCGCTCGTCGTGCTCGCGCACCTCGGCGGCGGCGCGCAGTGGTCGCTGTCGACCTACGGGCTCCAGCGCGAGACTCCGGATCACGTGCGCGGCCGCGTGATGGCGCTCGACTACGGCCTCGCGACGCTCGCGATCGGCGTCTCCGCGATCGTCGCCGGCCTCGCCACCGACTATGCCGGCGAAGCGGCGACGACGTGGTGGCTGTGCGGGGTCGGGACGATCTACGGGATCGGCTGGCTGATCTGGAGCCTCTGACTCACCAGACCTGACACGGCTTCGCACGGACCATCTCGGAGCCCGCCTTGCACGAGAACGCCTGCGCGAACTCGGCCATGTTCGACAGCGGGCCGACGACGCGGAACTTCGCGATCGGGTGCGGGTCGCCCTGGATCATCAGGCGCTGCTGCTCGATCCGGATCGCGTCGCTGCGAAACTGCCCCCACGCGATGAAGAACTGCTGGTCGGGCGTGAAGCCGTCGAGGTCGCCCGACGGGTGCGCGGCGAGCGCCTTGTGGAACGCGCGATACGCGAGGTTCGCGCCGCCGGAGTCGCCGATGCTCTCGCCGAGCACGAGCTTGCCGTTGTGGTGGACGTTCGGCTCGATGAAGTAGTTGTCGAACTGATCGGCGACGCACTGGCCGCGTGTGGTGAACGCGTCGAGGTCGGCCTGGGTCCACCAGCTCTCGAGCCGGCCCTGGGCGTCGAACTTCGCGCCCTGATCGTCGAAGCCGTGGCTGATCTCGTGACCGATCACGACACCGATCGCGCCGTAGTTGATCGCGTCGACCGCGTCCATCCGGAATGCCGGCGGCTGGAGGATGCCGGCCGGGAACACGATCTCGTTGAGCGACGGGTTGTAGTACGCGTCGGAGGTCGGCGGCGTGAGGCCCCAGCGGCCGCGGTCGAGCGGCTTGCCGATCAGGCCGCGATCGTCGTCGACGTTCCAGGTCCGTGCGGCGACGAGGTCTGCGAAGTAATCGCCGCGCGTGATCGGTATGCTCGAGTAGTCCTTCCACTTGTCGGGGTAACCGATCTTCGGGTTGAACGTCGCGAGCTTCTCGAGGGCCTTCTTCTTGGTCGCGGGCGACATCCAGTCGAGACGATCGATCGTGTCCTTCATCGCCGAGAGGATGTTGTGGACGAGCTCGGTCATCCGCGCCTTCGCCGCCGGCGGAAAGTACTTCTCGACGTACTTCTGGCCGAGGGCCTCGCCGAGCACTGTGTCGGTCTGCTCGACGCAGCGCTTCCACCGCGGCTTCTGCTCCTCGGTCCCGGCAAGTTCGCGGCCGTAGAACTCGAACCTCGCATCGACGAACGGCTTCGCCAGCTCGTTCGCCATCGCCGACGTGTATTGCCACGCCAGGTACGTGCGCCAATCGGCGATCGAGGTCGTCGCGAGCTCGCGCTCGACCTCCTTCATGAACTCGGGCTCGCCAACGTTGAGCGGCGTCGCCGGGATCCGGGCGTTCTTCAAGTATGCGGTCCAGTCGAAGCTCGGCGTCAGGGTCTGGAGCTCGACGACGGTCATCTTGTGGTCGGTCGCCGACGGATCGCGGAGCGCGACGTTGTCGAGCGAGGCCTTCGCGAGGCGCGTCTCGAATTCGAAGACGGTCTTCGCACCCTTCGGATCGCGGCCCGCGAGCTCGAGGATCTTCGCAACGTAGGCCTGGTACTTGTCGCGCGCCTCGGCGAACCGCGGCTCGGGCTTCACGTAGTAATCGCGATCCGGAAGCCCGAGGCCCGAGGCGTAGACGCTCGCGACGACGTCGACCGGCTTGTGCAGATCCGACGCGCTCGCGAAGCCGAACGGCGCGTTGATGTTCTGGTGGTGGAGCTTCGCGATCATCGCGGCGACGCCGGCCTTGTCCTTGATCGCGTCGATCTCGGCGAGCATCGGCGCGAGCGGCTTGGCGCCGAGCGAGTCGATCCGCGCCTCGTCCGTGCAGGCCGCATAAAAGTCGCCGATCAGCTGCTCGACCGAGCGCGGCTTCCAGTCGGTCTTCGCGGTGACCTCGGTGAGGATGTCCTTCAGGCGCTCCTTCGAATTCTCGCCGGCCTGCCAGCGCCGCGACCACCGCGGCATCGACGCCGGGATCGGGTTCGCCTTGTGCCACGCCCCGTTCGCGAACTCGGTGAAATCGGTGCACGGGTCGGCCGTGCGATCGATGTCCTCGGTGTAGACGCCGGTGAGCTTGGAGCTCGGCTCCGGTGAGGTCGTGGGCGAGTGCGACGAGCCACACGCCGCGACGAGTAAGAGAACGCTGAAGCGCTGCATTGCGGCGCATCCTAGGCGCGGCGTCGCGGATCGAGAAGAGACAGCTGCGACAGCTATCCCTGCGATCGGGTACGCACCGCACCGGCCGGCAGCTGATCCCAGCGCGCGATGATCTCGGCCGACACGACGTCGCCGTGCGCGAGGTAGTGGTCGAGGTGGGGCAACGAATCGCAGCCCCAGAACAGCTGATCGTCGACGACGATCGAGGGCACGCCGAACAGGCCACGCGCGATCGCATCGGCGGTCTCGGTCCGGACCCGCTCCTTCATGGTCTGGGCCGCGGCGATGTCGGGGATGCCGTGCGCACTCGCGATCCGAGCGACCACCGCCGGATCGGCGACGCCCTCGCCGGTCGCCCAGGTCGCGCGGTACAGGTCGTCGATCAGCGCGCGCGGCTCGGCTGCGAGATACGTCACGCGCAGTGCGAGCAGCGGGTTGAACGGATGCGCCGGCGGCGGGACCACCGGCACGCCGAAGCGATGCGCGATCCGGGCGATGTCGCGGACGAGGTAGTGGCGGCGCGCGGGCGTCTCGGCAGGACCTTTCGTGCCGTGCGCGTCGAGCATCGCGGCGAACAGCACGGGCACCGGCTCGACCGCGACGCCGTGGCGATCCGCGAGCGCGTGGATCTGGGTCCATGCGAGGTACGCGTACGGCGAGATGTAGTCGAAGTAGAAGCGCAGCGTTCGCATTCGCGCAGCCTAACCGTTCAGGTACCAGGCGATCGCTTTCCAATCCGAGGTGTCGCGGTCGCAGCCGTCCTTGTCGTCGCAGCGATACTCCACGTAGATCGAGCCGTAGTACGTCATCGCTCCGCTCTTGCGGATGGACAGGTAGTCCCAGCGATCCTTGCTGTACTCGAAGTCGGGGATCTGCATGAGCTCGGCGCCCTTTCGAGGACCGTACTCGGGAAAGTAGTTCTCCCACTTCGGCTTTGGCTTCAGCGACGGCTTCGCGCTCGTCGGCTTCGCGGCCGCCTTCGCCGGCGGATCTTTGTCCACCTTCACGGGCGCGTTCGGCGGCGCACCCGTGAGCTTGTCGAGCTGGCCACGCGCCTCCGGCGACAGCATGGTGTTCCCGAGCTTGGTCTCGGCGCTCCCCACCGCCGCGCTGGCGACCGCGCCGCCGCTGCCACTTCCGGCCGCCGGGGTCGAGGGGGCTTGATCGCAACCGCCGCGTGCGAGCGCGACGACGAAGACGAGCGACTTCACCATGTCATTGTAGCGAACGTCGGTCCGTCTCGGGCTTGTTCCCGACGGTGATACAGTTCGCGAATGCGCAACTTGGTCATCGGATTTCTCGTGCTGATCGCGATGACCGGGTGCAAGCGCCACGACGAGGCCGGCCTCGCCGCCGTCGCGAAGACCTGCACGAATCACGGCGACCTCGCATGCCCGCGGACGATCCTCTACGTGCACGACCTCCGCGCGAGCCAGCGCTACTACCACGAGCAGCTCGGGTTCAAGCTCGACTGGACCGACGGCGATCCGGCCGATTTCGGCGCAGTCTCGCGCGGGGACACGCAGCTCTTCATGTGCGAGCGCTGCCAGGGCCACCCCGGCACGTGGGTCTTCATCCTCACACCTGACGTCGACAAGCTCCACGCCGAGCTCGTGAAGCGCGGCGCGAAGATCCAGTCCGCCCCCGCGGACAAGCCGTGGCACATCCGCGAGATGCAGGTCGCAGATCCGGACGGCAACGTGTTGCGGATCGGATCGCCGACCGAGCACGACTAGCTTCGGTCGGACCGTGCGCCCGCGCGCGGCGAGCGCGACCGCGCGTTCACATCGCGACGGGTAGCTGCATCGGCGCGTGCTCGCCGTCGAGGATCTGGAGGAACACCTGCTCGTGCTTGGTGCCGGCGTCGCCGACGTTGAGCTGGACCGTCTGGTCGTGGAACGTGGGGCCGATGTCCGCGACCTTGGTATCGAGGACGCGCTTGTGCGCGGTGACGAGCTGGAGCGTCAGGTGCTTTGGCTTCGCGGAATCCTTGAGCTTGACCGCGACGTTGCCGTTCGGCGCCGCCTTCATCGCCACGCGACCGCCGACGTACATCGCCCCACTCGAGAAGTCGACGATGAGAAACACGACACCCGGGACGATGCCGGGCAGCAACCACAAGAGATCCATGACGAGCGTCCCGCCGTCGATGGTCCCGCCCGCATTGCCGCGGCGCTCGGGATAGAGGATGTAGCCGCAGCCGACCGTGCCGGTCGCCACCGTGATCAGCGTCGTGAGTGCGATCGCGCGAGTCCAGTTCTTCATGGAACGCCCCCAGTGCAAGCCCCGATCCTACACCGGGTCTTTGACGTCGAGCCCGAGGAACGGATCCTCGAGCGGCATCAGGAACAGGTCGCGATAGATCCACGCGACCAGCGTGTCGATCGTCCACGCGGTGCCGCGCGCAAACGCGTCGGAGATCCGGGCGTGGAGCTCCAGATTTTGCGCGGTATCGGCCTCGACCGGTGAGACCGCGCGGAGCACGGGCATCTCGACGATGTGCTTCGTCATCGCCATCATGCTCGCGCGCACGGCGCGGTTCGGTTGCGCCGGCGGCGATGGTGGGGCGAGCGCGAAGCGCTGGTGCTGGATCGCGAGCGTCCGGCGATCGGCCCGCGCGAGCGCGTGCGCGGTCTCGAGCTGGCCGAGAAACACGTCGGGCGAGACCAGGCCGGGGAGCGCGTCGACCGGGCGACCCTGCGGATCGAGCACGAGGTGGAGCGAATTACCCGTGAGCGTGCGAACGATCGTGCGGCCGTCGCCGAGGTCGATCGTGACCTTCGGGACCGGGCGCACGGATTGCCAATGCAACACGAACCGCTCGCGCAGGACGCGATTGATCCGCGGCTCGGGGTAGAGCAGGCGCCGGAAGAACCGGCTGTTCGCGCACGACAGCTCCTCGTCGAGCCGGCCGAGCAGGCGCAGCGACAGGATCGGCCGCTGGGTCCGGCGCGCCTCCGCGATCGCGGCACCGAGGTCGGTGTGCCAGTAGAGGAGCGTCGTGTGCGCGGCGAACTGCGCGCACATCTGGTCGAGGGCGCGCGACGCCTTTGCGCCGTGGGTGAGGAGCCACGCGTCGAGCGCGGCCGGAGTGCGTTGGCTGGACATGACACCAGCATGGCCAGCCGAG
>Ga0307509_10003479_pt1 | contig 23829 bp, 17 predicted proteins | sample 10_EM_MG_FD_202245 | JGI IMG/M metagenome (GOLD analysis project Ga0307509, IMG submission 202245) | Populus trichocarpa ectomycorrhiza microbial communities from riparian zone in the Pacific Northwest, United States - 10_EM | ecosystem: Host-associated > Plants > Roots > Unclassified | place... | reverse complement strand
CCAGCCAGTATTTCGTGGTGCTGGCTGCCACCGCCGACGGCGTGTCGATGGTCGCGCTCAGCGATACCCTACTCACCGAGATGGGCAAGATCCAGAAGGGCGGCGGCACGCCCGAGGACCAGCAGCGCGCCATGGCGGTCCTGCTCACGCAGTTCATCGTTGCCGGCGGGTTGACCGCGCTGTCGGTCCAGGGCGTCCGCAACGCGCGCGCGCTCAAGGGGCAGCAGCTGGAGGTCATCGAACAGAACGGCGTGAAGGTGCTGCGCGTGATGGGCGAGGAGGTGCACGGGCCTGCGAACCAGTCGGAGTCCAACGCGAACGACATCCGCTGGCAGATGGACCATAAGAACGCGGCGCTGAGCCGGAAGGGTGAGGCACCGCGTTATCCCGATCTTGACGCAGCGGTTAAAAAGGGGATGGACGATTTCGCGACGGCGACGGCGCGCGGCTACCCCTATGGTTTCAAGGACAAGGCTGCGTTCGAGCAGTTCGGCAAGCAGCTCAAGAGCGGTGTCGCAAACCAGTCGATACCCAGCAGTGGCATCGCGATTCCCACCGGCGACGCTGTGGTTCAAGGTAGCGCCGTGTATCGACCTGCCCAGGCGACATCGATGTCGCGCTCCTGGTGAGTCAAGAACAGTTCGACAAACTGATCGAGCAAAGCTTTACGAAAGAAGTTGCCAAGGTGCGAGGACGAGGCATCAATCCACTGCAGATGAAGATGAGTGACGCTACGACTGCCGCTGAGAAAACGCTTGCCAACGCAGTCGAAACTGGCATTATTAAGCGCGATAAGTTGGTGCCGCGTCTGAGCGACGTTCGGGATCGTCTCGAAGGCGTTGCAGGTGTCGGTGTTGATCTCTCCGTCGTCAAACGTGGGGGGCGTTTCGACCGCGGCCCCTATCTCCCGATCCCGTGACCTACGAGTTCGACAATGAACCAGGATCTATTCTGCTCGATCTACGTCGATACAGAGCTGCCGCGCGACGCGATGGCTTCGATGGTCGCCGAAATGACCGGTTGTGTGGTCGTGCGTCGCGGGGTCGAATGCTCGTGGGCACGCATAGCGTTCGATGATAACTATGGCGACTTTGAAGTGCGGCAAAGAGATCCCGACGATTTCTTGGGTTGGCCGATGCTTCTAGAGGTTATGCCACCCGACGAGGCCAAGCGCGGTGATGTAGTGCCCCGTGTAGCAGCGCTAATGACCGCGCTGCTCGCTCGTGGGATGCGAGTGCTCGGACAAGCCGACTACTCCGAAGAGCTGCCTGGTGGCGGAGAGATGGCCTCCCCCAGGTGAGATCGGCGATGGGCGCCATCTCTAGACGCAAGTTACTCAGAGCCATGAAGCTCGCCCGTCAAGGCACCGTGTCCGCCATTGGGCGGAAGAGACGATGAGACCACCGCAGAAGCCCAGCCCTGGCTCAACGCCGGTGGCAACCGTGTGGACCGTGTGGAGCCGTAGCAGTTCCCGCCCGAGGTGTTCGCCGCAGAGTGGTTCTAACGGTTCTATGTGCCCATGTGTGACGACGTCTCATGCCAGGCCGGTGATGCCTGCGACTGTCGCGCTAACGCGGTCGTGGAGCGCCCGATTCCGGGTTGCTGGACGTCGTCGACAGTCGTCGAGGCAAAGTCGGTAGCTGTCATTGTCGAGTTCGGTTCGACCAGAGCAGGACGTACTAAATCAGGACCCGGCCAACGCGGTCCGATGGATCAACACAATCGACAGCTCCCGGGTCGCCGACGTTCACCGCTGCGCGATTGGTTTGCACGTCACCGGTGTGACCAGCGCAACGGTCGATGCAAGGCTCGCTCGCGCTCGCGCCGATGTCGTTGCGCGCGATCTCGGCGCCAGACTCGGCGGTACGCCGCGCATCGCGATCGCTGTCGAGGCGGAGCCGACACAGTACGGCGATGTGAGCATCGTGCTCGACGCGCACGACCTCACCTCGGGATGACCGGATGCAGGCCGAGCTTGCCGGCCCACGCTGGCTGGATCGCGGCGTGGTGGTGGCTCGTGCTGCGTCGCGGCGCGTCGTAAACTTCTTTCGCGCGCGTGTCGATCCGCGGGCGGCTCGTTCGTTGCCTCGATGTACACCCCAACCAAGGAGACCGCGATGCGTTTCATGATGATCGTCAAGCCCCCCGCGTACACCGGCCTGCCCGACCCCGCCCAGTTCGAGGCGATGGGCCGCTACAACGACGAGTTGCTGCGCGCCGGCGTGCTGCTCGACCTCAACGGCCTCGCGCCGACCACGCAGGGCGTGCGCGTGGAGTTCAGCGGCACCAAGCGCACCGTGATCGACGGGCCGTTCACCGAGGCCAAGGAGGTGATCGGCGGGTACTGGATTATCCAGGTTCGGTCGAAGGAAGAGGCCGTCGAGTGGGCCAAGCGGATCCCATTTTCGACCGAGGTGCACCCGGGGGAACAGATCGCGGTCGAGATCCGCCAGATCATGGAGATCGAGGATCTGCCGGTGAGCCCCGAGCGAGTCGCGGCGAAGCAGCAGCTCGAGCAGAGCAAGCGGTGACCGACGCCGCGCGAAACATCGTCGCGATGTTTCGCATCGAGCTGCCCACGGCTCGCGTAGCCATGGCCGAGGAGCCTGCGCGGAAGTAGTACGCGCCCGCGCAGCAACGATCCGTCCTGACAGCGCGGTGGCTTCAGACAAACGCTGAGCGCACAGGTAGTTGGGGATTGAGTGGGTAGTTCGTGATTGGCGAGAGGAATCGCCTTCTATATGCTTCTGCTGTTATGCGGACTCGTATCAGTCGTTACAGGGTTCTGAAGCAGCTGCATGCGGGTGCTACCGCGGAGCTACTACTGGGAAGCTACGAGGTCGACGGCGAGCTGCGCTATGCGGCCCTCAAGCAGATCCGGTCCGAGCACGCGCAGGATCAGCGTTTCTTGCAGAGGTTTCTTGGCGAGGTGCGGCTGACCATCGCGCTCGGGCACAAGCACGTCGTCGAGGTCCACGACGTGCTCGGCGCGGATGGCGACTATGTCATCGCCATGGAGTACGTCCACGGCGCGGATCTCCGGACGCTGCTGGCGACCGCGGCCCAGCGCGGCGCCTTCGTGCCGCTGGCGCACGTGTGCGCGATCGCGTCGGCGGTCGCCGCCGGGCTGCATCACGCGCACGAGCTGCGCGACGACAACAAGCGGTCGCTCGGCGTCGTGCACCGCAACATATCGCCCTCGAACATCCTGATCGGCTACGACGGATCGATCAAGCTCGGTGACTTCGGGACGCCCAAGGCATCGATGCAGCGCGGCGACGACACGGCCGCGGTCGTTGGCCGGACCTCGTACTTCTCGCCGGAGCAGTGCAAGCGCGTCGAGCTCGATCGCCGTACCGACGTGTACTCACTCGGGGTCGTGCTCTACGAGCTCGCCACGTCGTCCCGGTTGTTCACGGGGGACAGCGACGAGGAGGTCATGGCGCGGATCGTCGGTGGTGACGTCGCGCCGCCGCAGCGCCTGCGCCCCGATCTTCCGAACGAGCTCTCGGCGATCATCCTGCGCGCGATCGCCGTTGATCCCGCCGATCGCTACGCCAGCGCCGGCGAGCTACGTGCGGCGCTCGATCAGGTCGCGGGCCGCGGCAAGCGCGCGACGTCGCTGGCGGCGTACGTGCGCCAGCAGGTCGGCGACCGTCCCGAGCCGTGGCGCGACGATGCAGTCGCGGCCATGCCGGCGTTTCTCACCGGCAACACCTGGATCGAGCCGCCGCGCGGCAGCCTGGCGAACGAGGATGTCAGCCGCGTGGTGGCGTTGCCGAGCCACGCCGTCAGCACGGTGGCGCCCCGCACGACCGAAGGTCCGGGCGAAGCCGCGGCCGAGCAGCCCAGGGGCCCAGTACCGCCACCCGCGTCGGCACCTCCGGTCGCGGTTCGCGGCGGCGGGCCCGCCAAGCTTGCGATGATCGGCGTGCCGCTGGTCGCGCTGGCCGGCCTGGCAATCTGGCGGTTCGCGCTCGCCGGCGGCCCGGACGCCCCGATGGTGCCCCGCATCTCCGCCTCTTCGCCGGCCAGGACCTCGCCAGCGGCGGAGCCCGCTCCAAGCGCAGTGCCCACGGCCGCGGCACCGGTCCCCGCGTCGGCGCCGGCCGCGGCGGAGGTCCCCGAGCCCGCGCGGGAGGTCGCCAGCGCGGAGCCGAGCAAGCCGCACCGCGCGCGGATCCCCGAGCCTGGGAGCCGTGCCCCCAGGCCGCACACGTCGCCTGCACCGAAGAAGATCTCCACGGGAAAGAGCGACGAGACCGCTCCGCCCCCTGAACCAGGTGTGGGCCCGGTGGCCACATCCACCCCGGCTCCGCCGCCGCCGCCGCCGCCGGTCCCCGTGGCGGTGAGCGCACCCGTGGTCGCCTCGGCGCCGGTCTCCGCGGCGCGCCCGGCCGCTGCTGCGCCGCCGGCCCCGGCCCCCGTGGTCATGGCACAGGTCATTACCCCGCAGACGATGGACGCCAACCGGATCGCGGGCACCCGGGACATCGCGCCTGACAGCCTCACGCTGGTCGCGATCCGGCAGGCGCACAAAGACAAGATCACCGCCAGCTACAAGCTGTGTGTCAACACCGAGGGTGCCGTCAGCACGATCGCCGCGCTACAGGGCACGGGCTTCGCCGCGTTCGACGCCAAGATCGAGAGCACGATCCGCGACCGGTGGCACTACCGTCCATTCCTCATCGATGGACGGCGCTCGCCGGTCTGCACCAAGTTCGGGTTCGTGTACTGGCCTCCCGTGCTCTGACTCGCCCCGCGGCGCCGAAACGAGACGTGTCGGGTCAACGCGGCGTGGACGTCGGCGGATGGATCTGCGCAGTCCCGTAGGCGGACCTTGCGCTACCCAGGGCGCCAAGCGCCTCGCAGGCCCGACTGCCGCACGTCGGGCGCCTGCGGTTTCGGCTGGGAGAGAACGGGGCGCGTCGGTCTGCCGGATCAACATTTCAGCGGGCTGGCCGATGAATCTTGCGTGCCCAGACTACGGTGGCGGCTTCGCGCGCCCGGAGCTCACTCCTCCCTGATCGATCTGTCCGTCGGCCTGTCCGTCGGCCCCTGGCGCCGCGACTCGAGGTCGAGCTGCGAGTCTATCGCGGCGACGAGCGCTGCCGCCGCCGGCTGCACACCAACGTCCAGTCGCAGGCCGCGTCGCTCCTGGTGGCGCGGCGTCCGCGGTTACCGATTCGGCGCCTCGTGCGCAGGAGTTCGCCAATGAAGGGTTCGATGTGCTCCCTATTTGTGGTCAGCGCGCTGGCGCACCACGCGGTCGCGCAGCCGGCGCCGACGAGCGATGATCTCGCGAAGGCCGCGGACGCGGCCGCCGAGATCGCCGCCGTCCAAGCCACGCCGCTCAAGACGTCGTCGGACGACATCGACCTGAGCTCGCTGGGGCTCGACCCGGCCGGCTCGGCGTTCGATGACAAGCTCAATGTGTACGGCTACGCCGATATCGCGTACCGGGGGAGTTACGCGTACCGGCACAGGGACATCTTCCCCGACCAGCACGGCTTCGCGTTCGGCAATCTGAACATCTACGCGGCGAAGAACCTCACGCAAAAGGCGCGGGCCCTGGCCGAGGTGCAGTACACCTTTCTGCCCAACGGCACCGCGGGCGCTGGCGGCAGCACGGTCAACACGACCGTGCGAGACCCCGCGAACGACCAGATCCCCACCAAGTGGGGCGGGGTCGTGATCCAGCGCGCGTACCTCGAGTACGATGTCACGGAGTACCTCACGATCCGGGTCGGTCACTGGCTGACTCCCTACGGGATCTGGAATACCGATCATGGCTCCCCGGTGATCATCACCGTCAGCCGGCCGTACATCATCGACGCGGGACTGTTCCCCGAGCATCAGACCGGTCTGGATCTGTTCGGGAGCCGCCACGTGAGCGACGTCAAGCTCAGCTACCACGTGACCGTGTCGAATGGCCGCAGCGAAACCGAGGCGCAGATCGACCGCGACAACAAGCTCGCGTTCGGTGGACGCCTGGAGGTGGAGCTGCCGTGGGGCCTTCGCGTCGGTGGGTCGTACTACCGCGGCCGATACACCGGACTTGCGGCGACGCCAGGGGCGGCCGCGCTCAGCTATCGCGAGGAATCCTATGGTGGGGATGCTCAGTTCGAGCATGACGGGCTGCACGTGCAGAGCGAGGTCGCGACGCGCCGCCGTCACTATGCAAGCGTCATGGACGCCGCGCTGGACACGGGGGGCACCGCGACCACGACGGATACCAGCGACACGGGCTTCTACATCCTCGGCGGTTATCGCTTCAACCAGCTATGGAACGTGATGCCGTTCAGCTACTACCAGTACTTCAAAGAAGCCAATGAATCGATTTTCAGCTCGGTGACCGTCGGGGCCCTCGGACTCAACTTTCGGCCCACGGGGAGCATGGTGTTCAAGCTCCAGTTCCAGCGCGGCAAGCTGGCCGACGGCGTCGGATTTGTGGCAGGGACGATCAACTATACTTACTACGCCCAGGCTGCCTGGGTGTTCTGAGGAGCCGTCATGAAAGCGATAGTTACATCCATCGTGATCGGCCTCTGCCTCCTTGCGCTCGTCCGAACGGCCGACGCTGACGCCAAGAAGCTCGTGGTCGTGGTCGCCAAAGGATCGAGCGTGACCAACCTGTCACGCGAGGATCTCAAGCGTTGCTTTGTCGGCGAGTCGGTCTCGGCCGGCGACAGGGCCTTGGTCCCGTTCAACATGCCGCCCGGCTCTCCCGAGCGCACCGGGTTCGACAAGGTCGTGCTCAAGATGTCGCCGGACGAGGTCGGCCGGTTCTGGGTCGACCGCAAGGTCCGCGGTCAGAGCGCCGCACCGCGCTCGCTGCCGACCGCCGCGCACGTCGCGAAGGTCGCGGCGAAGTTCCCCGGTGCGATCAGCTATCTGACGGCGGACCAGATGACCTCTGACATCCAGGCAGTCTCGGTCGACGGCGTCTCCTATACAGACGCTCGCTACAATATCGTCACGCAGTAGGTTGATGCCGCGCTGTACTACTTGGCGGAGGCGTTGCTGTAGTTCACCGGATACCAGCGGTAGCCTGCGCCATCGGGGCGCAGCTGGCCGAGCCCGGGGAACGACACGTGCGCCACGGCCGCGAAGTAGCCTTGCTTGGCGGCGTCGGCGTACGCCTTCTTGCGCTCCACCGCGGCCTTCTTGGAGTCGCTGTCGAACTGGACCGTCACCGACGGATCCGGGAACTGGACCGCGGCGATGTGCATCAGATCGCCCCAGGCGACCAGCTTCTGGCCCTTGCTCGCCACCTCGTAGATCGTGTGGCCGGGCGTGTGGCCGTTCGCGGGGATCGCGCGGATCCCCGGCACCAGCTCGACTTCGCCATCGATCGGCTTGAACTTGCCGGCCGCGACGTACGGGTTGATCGACGCCTGTGCGCCGCGGAAGAAGTCCTTCATCGCCTCGGGTGCCTTGTCGAGGTTCTCCTTGCTGAGCCAGTAGTCGGCGTCGGCCTTGCCCGCGCGCACGACGGCGTTGGGGAACACGAGCTTGCCGTTGGACACCAGCCCGCCGACGTGATCGGCGTGCATGTGCGTGATGTAGATCTCGTCGATCTGCTCGGGCTGATAGCCAGAGGCTTTCAGCGACGCCAACAGCTTGCCCAGGGTGGGACCGAACAGCGATCCCGCGCCGGTATCGATCAATACCAGCTTCGAGCCGGTGTTGATGACAAAGCCGTTGACCGAGGTCTCGAACGGCGGCTTCATGTATGCCTTGGTCAGCGCGGCGTCCACCTTGGCCGGGGTGGTGCCGGTCAGCATCTTCTCGAGGGGGACGGACGAGAACGTACCGTCGGACAGCGCGGTCACCTCGAAGTCGCCGAGCATCATGCGGTACCAGCCCGGCGCCTGGGTCTTGGCGAACGGCGCGTCGGCCAGCGCGGCGCCCGACAGGGAGGTGAGGGCCGTGGAAGCGACCACGAGACAGGTCATCAGAATTCGACGCGATGATTTCATCATGGGGAGGCGGCGACGCTATGCGAGATGCGCGGGTCCGGCAACTGTCCGGTACACCGTCCTGCCAGACGACCGTTGTTCGTTCTGTGCGCGCGCCGGCCGCGATCTCGCATACGCTTCGCCGGGCTGGTGGCGCGTTCGTCGATCGCGTACGCCGCAGAGCTGCCCGTTCAGGTAGTAGAGGGAGCGGGGACGTGCTTGCTACGCCGGACCTGAGCAGCCGGGCGGGTTACTGCCGCGGCCACCGGGAGCTTCCCCTCGACGAGGTGGGGTCTGTTGTCCGTCCGGTGTCGTCCGCCGATCGGACAATCCGGACGGCGGCGGGCGGCGGATCCAGCGGTTGGCGCGGCACGCGGCTTGAGAGCGGGGCCGTGCGCGAGTAATTCGCAATTTGTACGCAACCGGAGTACCGGTAGGGCCGATAGATGCGGCCGGAGGAGTAATCAATGTCGTTCGCTGACACCCATGGGCAAGAGACTCAAGAGGCGCTGACGATCGAGGGGCGACGCAGAGCCACCGTGACGGGGCTGCGCTCGAAGGATGGCCACGAGTATGCGCTGCCGGTGAGCCCGCGGCGCTGGATCGTCGGCTCCGGCACGGGCTGCGATCTGATCATCGATGATCCGTGTGTCTCGGCGATGCATTGTATTCTGGAGCGGCGGCCGAGTGGGGCATTGCTGGTGCGGGACAAGAAGTCTCGCAATGGGACGTTCATTGATGGCAATGTGATCGAGGCCGCGGAGCTGCAGGTGGGGGCCCGGCTGGCGGTCGGACGCACGACGCTGGTCGCGCTCGCCGCGCCGGATGACCAGGGGCCGGGGGCGCTGGCCGAGCTGCGCGGTCGAGATCCGGTGTTTCGTGCGACGGTCGAGCAGGCGATCAAGGCGGCGCAGACCGACTGCAACGTGCTGATCATCGGCGAGACCGGGACGGGCAAGGATCTGCTGGCGCGGGTGATTCACGAGTCGTCGCGGCGATCGACCGACGCGTTCGTGGCGGTGAACTGCGGTGGGATTCCGCGCGAGTTGATCGGCTCGGAGCTGTTCGGTCACGAGAAAGGGTCGTTCACCGGCGCCCATGCCGAACGCGACGGCTACTTCGTGGAGGCGCACGACGGGACGCTGTTCCTCGATGAGATCGGCGAGCTCCCGCTCGAGCTGCAGCCGCACCTGTTGCGCGTGCTGGAGAGTCGCCGGGTCCGCCGGATCGGCGGCGCGAGCGAGCGGATCGTCGACGTGAGGATCGTGGCGGCGACCAATCGCCTCGAGCACCTGGGCACCGACGCGTCGAAGCTCCGGCTCGACCTGTATCATCGGTTGGCGACCGTGGTGCTGGTGCTGCCGCCGCTGCGCGAGCGGATGGGCGACATCGTCGAGCTGGTGCAGGGGATCCTGGTCGAGCTCGCTCCGGAACATGGCGAGAAGACGGTGTCCGACGCCGCGTGGAAGGCGCTGGCCGACAATGTCTGGCCGGGCAACGTCCGCGAGCTGCGGCACGCCGTGGTGCGCGCGGTCGCGCTCGGCGGCGACGAGCTCGAGCCCGAGCACTTCTTCCCCGAGCTGCGGTTCGCGTGGCCGCGCGCGCTCGAGGACATCCCGGATTCGGAGCCGCTGGTGCCGTACGAGCGGGTGCTGCGCGGCGCGATGGAGCGAGCCATTGCCGCACACGGCACGATCCGCGCGGCGGCCAGTCACCTCGGCATGCCGAAGTCGACGTTCGCGGATCGCGCGCAGAAGTGGGGGCTCATGCCGCGCGAGCGACTGCGGCTGCCGCTTCGCAAGAAGTGACGTGGCTCGTGGCTCCGCGGTGAAGATGCTACCACCGGTCCGCGGCGACGATCGTGGCGCGTGCGGTCCTCGGCGGTGGCCCGGGCGCCGTATCATGGGGAGCATGACGCCATCGTCGAAGCTATGCGAGCTGCCGTCGCTGGTCGCGCGGGTCGCCGCCGCGATCGGGGACGCCGCTGCGGTCCGCCCGGAGCCCGCGACGTTCGCGCTGGTCGAGCATGTCTGGCACCTCGCCGAGATCGAGGCCGAGGCGTTTCAGGTCCGGCTCGCGCGGCTCGCCACCGAGCCGGCCCCGTCGCTCCCGAACTTCGACGGCGACAGGCTCGCGGCGGAGCGATGTTACCTCGCCCGGCCGGTGGCCGCCGGGCTGCGCGCGTTCACCCGTGCGCGGGCAGAGACGGTGCGCGCGTTGTCCCGGATCCGCGGCACCGCGTGGTTGCGCGGCGGGTTCCAGGACCAGGTCGGCTATGTCACGCTCGGCGAGCTCCCCGAGCGCATCCTCGGGCACGACCGGTCGCACGCAGGGGAGCTCGCGCAGCTGGTGGGGGCACTGCGGCCCGGGCACGCTCTCGCCGACGAGCTCGCCCGCTGGTGCGCCGCGATCGTCGAGCCGCCGGTCTCGCCGTGCAACCGCGCCGCGACCGCGCGGCCTCGCACCACGGCAGCGCTGCCCCTGGCCCGGATCCAGCGGGCGATCGCCGCGAGCGTGACCGGGGACGTCAGCCTCGTCGCGCTCGGTCGCGCTCTCGGCGTGCCGCCGCGAACGCTGCAGCGCCGGCTCGCCGATCACGGGCTGACCTTGCAGTGTCTGGTCGAGGAATCGCGGCGCTCGCTCGCGATCGGCCGGCTGCGCGACGGCGCCGACTGGCGACAAGCGGCAGGCGAGCTTGGCTACGGCGGTCCGCGCGCGTTTGCTCGCGCGTTCAAGCGCTGGACGCACGTGACGCCGGTGGCGTTTCAGCGCGCGCCGGCGGTGACGCGCCGGGGCTGCATGTAGTCAGTGGTCGCGGCACGGCGTTCCGCATGCGCCAGGAGTAACGCGTCCCACGGGAGTCGAGTCCATCATTGTGTCAGGGAGGCAGGCAGGCGGCCGGATCGGTTCTCTGCCCGGCGGCCCGGGTCTATGCTCCGCGCCGGAGGTACCCGTGGATCGAAAGCAAGCGAAGGACTTCGACCAGGATCTGCTGAATCTGTTCGACGAGTACGTGCACGGCTCGGTCGATCGCCGTGGTTTCTTGGAGCGCGCCGCCAAGTTCGCCGTCGGTGGCGTGACGGCGGTGATGCTGCTCGACGCGCTCAGCCCCAAGTTCGCCGAGGCGCAGCAGATCCCGGCGAACGACAAGCGGATCAAGACGACCTCGATCGAGTACGACTCGCCCAAGGGGTCCGGCAAGATGCGCGGGTATCTGGCAGAGCCGGCCACGGTCAAGGGCAAGCTGCCCGGCGTGCTGGTGATCCACGAGAATCGCGGGCTGAATCCGCACATCGAAGACATCGCGCGCCGGATCGCGCTCGAGGGTTTCATCGCGTTCGCTCCCGACGCGCTGACGTCGCAGGGCGGCTATCCCGGCGACGAGGAAAAGGCGCGCGACCTGTTCACCAAGCTCGACCAGGCCAAGATCACCGAGGACTTCCTGACCGCGGTGACGGTGCTCAAGCGCCGCCCGGATTGTACCGGCAAGCTCGGCGCGGTCGGGTTCTGCTGGGGCGGCGGCATGACCAACACGCTGGCCACCCGCGTCCCGGACCTCGCCGCGGCGGCCCCGTTCTACGGCAACCAGCCCAAGGCCGAGGACGTCGCGCACATCAAGGCGCCGATGCTGATCCACTACGCCGAGAAAGACGACCGGATCAACGCGGGCGTGGCGGCGTTCGAGGACGCGCTCAAGACAAACCACGTGACGTATCAGCTGTTCACGTACCCCGGGACCCAGCACGGCTTCAACAACGACACCACGCCGCGCTACGACAAGGCGGCGGCCACGCTGGCGTGGACTCGCACCATCGAGTTCTTCAAGCAGAAGCTCGGGTCGCAGAAAGCGCCGGTTCATCCCGAGCCAAAGTGAACCGCCGCCGGTCGCCGTGATTGTCAGCGCCCGTTCGCGCGCTTCCCGTCACCCGGCCAGCAGGCTCCGCAGCTGGTCCAGCCGGGCACGCGACAGGGAGTTCCACAGTCGATCGTCGGAGACGAACACGCCATGGCGGAAGTCTCCGTTCCAGTCGTGGCCCTCGATCTGGCGGTACATCGCGCGTCGCTCCCCGGCGGGCGCGGTCTCGAACAGGCGCACCACCAGCGCGCCCTCCGCTTCGGCCGTGAACCCGCCCAGCAGCTCGTTGATATACGCGACACGTGCGGTGGTGGTCATGCCGCCGAGTTGCTGGCTGCGATCGAGCTCCTGACCACTCGCGAGCGACTGGTCATCACGGCGGTCGCTGGCCAATCCATAGTTGGGAGCCCAGTGGAGGACGTGAATGAGTGCGGCCTGCGGGTCGGTCACGAGCGGCGTGAGGAACCCGTCGCGGTAGGCCATACGCGGATGCAGATCACCGGTGGCATGCACGTCGGTCTCGGGAAACTGATCTGCAAGCTGTTCGAGCGTCTGGTGGATCTCGCCTCCGGGTTGCAGCCCCTTGATGATTCTCGAGCCCACGGTCGGCCCGGTCGTGCCCGTGACCGGTATGCCCCAGAGCTCCGCGAGTGAACCCGCGAGCCAGTTCTGGGCGGGCTCGGTGGCAAGCGGGACGGGCATGCGGGTCTCGGCGAGATAGCGATCGCCGGTGTGGGTCGCGGCGCGCACCTGCGAGAACATCTCCGCGTCGGGGATCGGCGTGCCGCCGGCCGCTTGACCACCGAGCTGATACGCGGCTTGAACATCCGCATTGCCATCGAGGATCGCGCCCTGTGCGGCGGCCCGCGTTCGGTTGTTCGGGTCCGGGGTGTCGAGGTTGTCATCGCCGTACACGCGGCCGCCACCCTGGATGTTCAGCCCCGCGGCGTTGTCTTCGTCGTGAAACACCTTGGCGACCAGGTCGCCCATGGTGACCGCGGGGAGGCTCGCCGCCAGGGTCTCGATCTGCTGCGACAGGGCCTCGTACATCTGGTTCACCGTGCCAACGATCGTCGTCAGGTTGGTCGACTGATCGTTGAGCCGGATCGCAGTATCGAGCGCGATCTTGTGGCGCAGGTTGTACCAGAACAATGGATACTTCGTGCCCCAGTACTCGCGGATGCTGGCGATCGGCGTGCGCAGGTGGCCCGCGGCGAAGGAGTCACAGAGGTAGTGCTGTGCGGCGGCCTCCATCGCCATGGCGCGATCGATGGAGTCGTGGCGCTGCCCCGCCTGGTACGCAATGTGGAGAGCCGCTTCGTGGGTGCTTCGATACGACGTGCCGGCACTACCCTCGGGAGACGGGTTCGGTTGACCGGACGCATCGCGGCCGTGCGGCGCCACGAAGTGCGTGTCGTTGTCCGCGGCGAGACGCTGGTTGCGCTCCTCGACCGCGGCTTTGACCGCGTCGGCGAATGTGTAACGGGCCCACGGGCCGGTCGCAAACCGCGCGTCGTTGCCGCGAATGATCTTGAGGGCCCAGATCAGCTCGTCGCGCGTGCCGGGCACCTGTCCCTGGTTGCCTGGCCGCGCGGCGAGGGCGAACAGGTCATCTTGCGCGCCGCGGCCCCCGGCCGTCGTGGTGCCCGGACCTGCGAGGAAATAGTCGCCATTGAGCGAGCTGATGTCGCCATGGGTCAGCAGGAAGGGATCATCGGCCGCACCGCCGATGTCATAGCTCGCGCTCTGGGTGGCGGCGTCTCCCAGCGATTGGTGCTCCTGCGAGCTGAAACTCGGGAGCGGCTGATTGACGAGCTTCCGCATGCCGCCAGCGTCAGGGCTTCATCGCCGCCGCGCGCTGGCGCAGCACGTACTGCAGGATGCCGCCGTGGGCGATGTACTCGACCTCCTGCGGCGTGTCGACGCGGGCGATCACGGTGAACGACTTGGTGCCCGCGACCACGGTGAGCTGCTTCTTGGGGGCGACGCCGCCGACGATGCCGGCGATCGAGATCGCCTCGTCGCCGGTCAGGCCGTGGCTGGCGGCGTCTTCGCCGGGGAGGAACTGCAGCGGGAGGACGCCCATGCCGATCAGGTTCGAGCGATGGATGCGCTCGAAGCTCTTGGCGATCACGGCGCGAACGCCGAGCAGCAGCGTGCCCTTGGCGGCCCAGTCGCGCGAGCTGCCGCTGCCGTAGAGCTCACCGGCGATCACGACCAGCGGGACCGCATCGGCGGCATACTTCATCGCGGCGTCGTAGATCGCGAGCTGCTCGGCGTCGCCGCCGGCTTTCGGGAAGTACTTGGTGAGGCCGCCCTCGACGCCCGCGAGCATCAGGTTCTTCAGCCGGATGTTGGCGAACGTGCCGCGCACCATCACCTCGTGGTTGCCGCGCCGCGCGCCGTACTGGTTGTAGTCGGCCGGCTTGACGCCGTGGGCGTCGAGGTAGCGGGCGGCGGGGCTGCCCTTGGCGATGTTGCCGGCGGGCGAGATGTGGTCGGTGGTGATCGAGTCGCCGAGGATCGCCAGGACGCGCGCGCCGGCGATGTCGGTGAGCGGCTTGGGGGTGGGGCCGAGGTCGTCGAAGAACGTGGGCTTGCGGATGTAGGTCGAGCTGTCGTCCCAGGTGAACGTGTCGCCGGCCGGGACCTGCAGCGCCTGCCAGTCGGCGTCGCCGTCGAGCACGTGGGCGTAGCGCTGCTCGTACTGCTCGCGGTGGATCGCCTTGCGCATGGTCTCGGCGACCTCGGCGGGCGACGGCCACAGGTCGCGCAGGTAGACCGGCTTGCCTGCCGTGTCGGTGCCGAGCGGATCGGCCTCGAGGTCGATGTTCATCGTGCCGGCGAGCGCGTAGGCGACGACGAGCGGCGGCGACGCCAGGTAGTTGGCGCGCACCACCGGGTTGACGCGGCCGTCGAAGTTGCGATTGCCGGACAGCACCGAGGTGACGACGAGGTTATTGTCCTTGATCGCCGCGGCGATCGCGTCGTCGACCGGGCCCGAGTTGCCGATGCAGGTCGTGCAGCCGTAGCCGGCGAGGTGGAAGCCCAGGGTCTCGAGATCGGTCATCACGCCGGCCTCGGTGAGGTAGTCGGTGACGACCTGCGAGCCGGGCGCGAGCGACGTCTTGACCCACGGCTTCGAGCGCAGGCCGCGCGCGACGGCGGCCTTGGCGAGCAGGCCGGCGGCCATCAGCACCGACGGGTTCGAGGTGTTGGTGCAGCTCGTGATCGCGGCGATCACCACCGAGCCGTGACCGAGCTCGAACGTGCCGTGCGACGTGGTGACCGACTTGGTGGTCGCGAGCGCGCCGGGCGCGGCGTGGCCGCCTTCGCTCGACCAGGTGTCGACCGCGGCCGCGTCGGCGCCGCACTTGTCGCCGAGGATGCCGCTGACGGCGCGTCGCCAGGCTCGCCGCGAGGTCTTGAGCGGCACGCGATCCTGCGGGCGCGCGGGGCCGGCGATCGACGGCTCGACCGTCGACAGATCGAGCGACAGCGTGTTGGCGAACCGCAGCTTCGCCTTGGGGTCGTGCCACAGCAAGTTCTCCTTGGTGTAGCGCTCGACGAGCTGGACGTGATCGTCGCTGCGGCCGGTGAACCGGAGGTACGCGAGGGTCTCGCTGTCGACCGGGAAGAACCCCATGGTGGCGCCGTACTCGGGAGCCATGTTCGCGATCGTGGCGCGATCGGGCAGCGACAGCGCGGCGATGCCGTCGCCGGTGAACTCGACGAACTTGTCGACCACGCCCTTGTTGCGCAACAGCTGGGTGACGGTGAGCACCAGATCGGTCGCGGTCGCGCCCGCGGGCAGCTTGCCGGTGAGCTCGAACCCGACGACCTCGGGGATCAGCATCACCATCGGCTGGCCAAGCATCACGGCCTCGGCCTCGATGCCGCCGACGCCCCACCCGAACACGCCGAGCCCGTTGACCATCGTGGTGTGCGAGTCGGTGCCGACCAGCGAGTCGGGATACGCGACGACGCGGCCGCCGACGGTCTCGGTGAACACGACCTTGGCCAGGTACTCGAGGTTGACCTGGTGGCAGATGCCGGTGCCGGGCGGCACGACCTTCATGTTCGCGAGCGCCTGCTGGCCCCACCGCAGAAACAGGTAGCGCTCGTGGTTGCGCTGGTACTCGAGGTCGACGTTGCGCTTGAACGCGGCCTTGGTCCCGTACTCATCGATCTGGACCGAGTGGTCGATCACCAGATCGGCGGGCTTGAGCGGGTTGATCGACTTGCCGGGCAGGCCGAGCTTGACGAACGCGTCGCGCATCGCGGCCAGGTCGCAGACCGCCGGGACACCGGTGAAGTCCTGCATCAGCACGCGGGCCGGCCGGAGCTGGACCTCGTGCTCGACGCGCTGCTTGGGGTTCCAGCCGGCGACCGCGGCGATGTCGGCGGGGTGAACGGTCTTACCGTCCTCGTAGCGCAGGAGGTTCTCGAGCAGGATCCGCAGGGAATAGGGCAGGGTGGCGACGTCTCCGACGCCGGCTTTGATGAGCGCGTCGAGCCGGTAGAGCTCGACGGTGCTGCCGCCGACCGCGATCTGCGCCTTGCTGGAGAAGCTGTTGGTCGTCATGGGGCCTTCGAATCTAACAGGATGTGGGCGACTATCGTGAGCAGTGAGCACGACTGTCGCGGTGGAAGGTGACGCAGACGCCGTCGCGGCGATCGTCGCCTCGATCGGTGCGGCACCGCTGGTTGCCTTCGATCTCGAGTTTCTGTCGCAGGACCGCCTGGTCCCGACGCTGTGCCTCGTGCAGATCGCCTGGCTCGAGCATGTACGCTTGGATGCGCCGACCGGCGCGATCGTCGCAGCGCCCCCGGCCGTGAGGCTGGTCGATCCCCTCGCTGTCGATGTCGGGCCCATCGTCCGCGCACTTGCGGCACATCCGTGCGCCGTCGCCCACGCTCCGCGGCAGGACCTGGCGCTACTCGCGACCCGGTTCGGCGTCGCGATGCCGGCCGTCATCGATACCCAGATCATGGCGGCGTTCGCGGGGATCGGCGACCAGGTCGGGTTCGCGGCGCTCGCCAACGAGCTGCTCGGGCTCACGCTGGGCAAGGAGCTGCAGTGGACCGACTGGTCGGCGCGGCCGCTGTCGCCGGCGCATCTCGCCTACGCCGACGCCGACGTGCGCCACTTGCCGGCGATCTACGCCAAGCTCTCCGCGCGGCTCGGCGACCGGCTGGCGTGGGCGCGCGCCGAGAGCGCGGTGGTCGCCGCCGACGCGGTCGCTGCGGCCAACGTGACCCCCGAGACCGCCTGGCGCCACCTCGGGAGCCTGCGCGGCCTCGACGCGGTGACGCTGGCGGCGGTGATCGAGCTCGCCGCGTGGCGGCAGCGGGTCTGCATCGAGCTCGATCGGCCGCTGGGCCAGGTGCTGAACGAGAAGCTGCTGATGGAGCTGGCCCGCCACCGGCCATCGAGCGTCTCGGCGATCCGCGGCATCAAGGGCATGACCGGGCTCGCGCGCCAGCGCGCCGAGGCGATCGCCGACGCGATCGCGGCCGCCAAGCCGGGTGTCGTCCCGACGATCGCGGCCGGCCGCGCCGCAAGCCCACGGGCGCAGCGCTGGAGCGAGCTGCTGCTCGCGATCGTCCAGCTGGTCGCCGATCAGAGCGGCGTCGCGGCCCGCCTGCTCGCGACCCGGTCCGACGCCGAGGAGCTGGCCCGCACCGCCGACGAGCGCGGCCTGGGGGCGATCGACGCCCTCCCCGCGATGTCGGGCTGGCGGCGCGACGTGATCGGTCGCGCGTGGCGGGGCTGGCTGACCGGCGAGCTGGTCCTGGCCGGCGACGTCACGGCACCGCATGGGCTGCAGCTGCTGCCGCGCTGACGCCGGTCGTAGGACGATTTGCCCCGGCGACGCGGCGGCCGGAGCGTTCACACTGGCCCCGTGCCGGTTTCGAACGATCTCGACATCACCTGTGCGTGGCAGCACGCGTTCAACGTCGCGCCCAATCGCAAGGGGCCGTTTGGTTATCTGCTAGATCTGTCCGGCCTCGGTGGGCTGATCCTCAGCAAGGACATCGTGGTGTGGAACCCGCTGGCGGGGAGTAGCCAGTCGCTGCTCGGCGGGGCGACGGTGAGCTGCGTCGGCGTGATCGAGCGGCTTCGCTATGGCGGCGACGTGACCGATCCGATCCGGCTGGCGTGCTTCGTCAGCCAGGAGAACCGGACGAACCTGCGCGCGAAGCTGAGCCGCGAGCTGGTCAACATCAAGCTCCGCATGGCATGGACCGTGGTTGGCTACGACGAGGCGGCCAAGGCGTGGTTCGAGGCGGTCGAGCTGCTCGACCCGACCAAGCTCGACGGGCTGGTCAATACCGTCGACGGGGTGCTGCAGCTGACGGTCGACGGCGCGCCGACCCGGCTCGGCGACGCTCAGGATCTCGAGGTCTACCGGGTCGAGCTCGAGATCGTACCGCTGCCCCACAAGAAGTCGACGATCCAGTTCGCGCTCGGCCAGAACCAGCGGATCGTCGCCGAGTGGGGCGAGGAGTAACGGGGACGGCGGCGATCGAGTAACCGTTCACGGGTGGGGGGCGGTCCCGCCCCCACGTGGGAGATCGACAGGCAGATCCGATGTGGTCTAAAGTATGGGTGAGCATTTCCGACGAGCGGCGCGAACGCCGGAAGCGCCAGGTCGAGATCCTGCTCGGGAAGATCGAAGTGCAGGCGGCTGACGCGCGTGACGCGCCCCTCCAACCCAGGCGCGACAAGACTCACGTGTGAACGCGGCAACTGGCGATCGCCCGCGTCGCTGGCTCTCGCGCTCGAGCTGGCCGCGTCGCTGGCTCTCGCAATCGAGCTGGCCGCGTCACCGGGTCGCTGGCTCTCGCGCTCGAGCTGGCCGCGTCGCCGCGTCGCTGGCTCTCGCGCTCGAGCTGGCCGGTAGCGCTCAGCCGCAGCCGGATCACCGGATTCCGAGGTTCAGCTCACCGTCGATGGCCCACCTCCCACAGTCCAGATGCCCGCGCCTGCGCTCCTTTGTTGAATATCTTTTGATATTCCGAAATTCGGAGATCTGTAGTGTTCGATATTCGGTGCTCGGCCGTGGAGCGGGCGCGGCCCCACGTGGGGGGCCGAGGCGACGCTCGACCATAGTCGCACGCCGCCCCCGATGGCCGCCGAGGACAAGGGCGCAGGAAGCGCGCACTGCCGTGGTTCAGAGATCGATAGCTGTTCTGCGTGATGGCTGGAGGTTGTCTCTCGTCGGAGGTCCTCGGTGCTATCCGCTCCCAGGTGATCAATATCCAAATATCAAAAATTCAACAATGGGAGCCAGGTGCGGGCATCTGGACTGTGGGCGGTGGGACGCTGGTTGGTGCGATGAACCTCGGAATCTTCCGATCCAGCCACGGCCGAGGGCTACCCGTCCACAGGCCACCCGTGGATCTCCCGAGGTCCGTGGTCCGCCGCCAGGGCGCCTGGCAGCTGGCGAGGCATGATCGCCGGTGTCCGAGACAGCGAGGACTCGCGGACTATCAGGCCGGGGGGCCGGCCGCGCGGAGCTGGAGCGCGCCGCGTTCGCCATAGTCCGGAGCGAGACGCCGAGCGCGGCGAACTATCGATCGCGACGGGACCTCGGGAGATCTACGGGTGGCCTGTGGACGGGTAGCGCTCATCCGCAGCCGGATCAGCGGATTCGGAGGTTCAGCTCACCGTCGGTGGCCCACCGCCCACAGTCCAGATGCCCGCGCCTACGCTCCTTTGTTGAATATCTTTGATATTTGGAAATTGGAGATCCTGGGAGGTGGAAGGTCGGAGGTCGGAGGTCGGCCGTGGAGCGGGCGCGGCCCCACGTGGGGGACTGAGGCGACGCTCGATACATAGGCGCACGACGCCCGAGGACCGCCGAGGACAAGGCGCAGGAAGTGCGCACCGCCGTGGTGCGGAGATCGATAGTGTTCTTGGCGACGGCTGGATGTTGTCTCTTGTCAGGGGCTCTCTGTGCTATCCGCTCCCCGGTGACCAATATCCAAAATATCAAAATTCCCAACAATGGGAGCTAGGTGCAGGCATCTGGACTGTGGGCGGTGGGATGCTGGCTGGTGCGATGAACCTCGGAATCTGACGATCCAGCCACGGCTGAGCGCTACCGTCCGTCCATAGGCCACCCGTGGCTCTCCCGAGGTCCGTGGTTCGCCATCAGGGCGCTTGGTAGCGTTGCGAGCCATGACTGCCGGCGTCCGAGCAAGTGACGACTCGCGGGCGATCAGGTCGGGGCGCGCACCGCCCGGATCTGCAGCGCGCCGCGCTCGGCATCGACCACGACGCGGTCGCCCGCGGCGAGCTCGCCGCGGATGATGAGCTCGGCGATCGGGTCCTGCACGGCCTCCTGGATGCGGCGCCGCAGCGGGCGCGCACCGTATTCCGGCTGGTACGCCTGCTCGGCGAGCAGCTCGGCGGCGGCCGGGGAGACCTCGAGGCCGATCTGCTGTTCGGCCATGAGCGCGCGCAGGGTGGCGATGTGCAGCCCGACGATCGGGACCAACGCCGCGCGGTCGAGCCCGTGGAACACGACGATGTCGTCGAGCCGATTGATGAACTCGGGCCGGAAGTGGTCGCGCACGGCGCGCAGCACGCGGTCGCGGGCATCGCCGGCGCCGATCGCCCAGGGCGAGGGCCAGGGCGCCCCGGCGGACGGCGCGGTCGTGCCGAGGTTCGACGTCAGCATGAGCAGCGTGTGCTTGAAGTCGACGCGGCGGCCCGCGCTGTCGGTGAGGTGGCCGTCGTCGAGGACCTGGAGCAGCAGATGGAACACGTCGGCGTGGGCCTTCTCGACCTCGTCGAACAGGATCACGCAGTACGGCCGGCGGCGGACCTTGTTGGTGAGCTCGCCGCCCTCGTCGAAGCCGATGTAGCCGGGTGGCGCACCGACCAGGCGAGACACGGCGTGCTTCTCCATGTACTCGCTCATGTCGATACGGACGAGCGCGCGCTCGTCGCCGAACAGGAACTCGGCGAGCGCCTTGCACAGCTCGGTCTTGCCCACGCCGGTCGGGCCCGCGAGCAGGAACGACGCGATCGGCCGGCGCGGATCGCGCAGGTGGGCGCGTGCCCGGCGGACCGCGCGGCTGACGCGCTCGATCGCGTCGGGTTGGCCGACGACGCGCGCCGCGAGCAGGTGCTCCATGTCGAGCAGGCGGCGGCGGTCGTCGTCGACCAGACGCGCGGCGGGGATCCCGGTCATCCGCGAGACCACCTGCGCGACGAGCGCTTCGTCGACGCAGGCGGCGGGTGCACCGGCGGCGGGGCCGGGCAACCCGGCGAGCGCGGCCTCGAGCGCGGGGACGAGCTTGTGCTGGAGCTCGGCGACGTCGTCGTAGCGCCGCTCGCGGACCGCGGCGGCCATGCGCGCGCGGGCGTCGGCGAGCTCGCGATACAGCCGCGCGCGCTCGAGCACGATGGCGCGCGAGGTCAGCCATTCGGCGCCCGCGACCCGGAGCTGTTCGCGCAGCCGGGCGGCCTCGGTGTGCGCGCTGTGGGCGCGCTCGACCGCCGGGACGTCGTCGTGGGCGAGCGCCTCGGCTTCGATCTCGAGGCCGAGGATGCGATCGTGGAGCGCCTCGAGCGCCTCGGGGCGCGAGGCGAGCTCGGCGCGCAGACCGGCCGCGGCCTGATCGATGAGATCGACGGCCTTGTCGGGCAGCTGGCGATCGGGCAGGTGGCGGCTGCCCAGGCGGACCGCCGCGTGGAGCGCGGCGTCGGTGATCCGGACCCCGTGGTGGGCCTCGAACGTGCGCTTGAGGCCGCGCAGGATCGTCGTTGCCAGCGCCGGCTCGGGCTCGTCGACGGCGATCAGCTGGAACCGCCGCGATAGCGCCGCGTCGCGCTCGATGCGGCGGCGGTGCTCGGCGGTCGTGGTGGCGCCGATGCAGCGCAGCTCGCCACGCGCGAGCGCGGGCTTGATGAGGTTGGCCGCGTCGCTGCCGCCCTGCTCACCGCCGGCCCCGACCAGCATGTGGATCTCGTCGATGAACAGGATCACGTCGCCGGCGCGCGCGATGTCGTCGAGCAGCGCCTTGATGCGTTCCTCGAGCTCGCCGCGGAACCGCGTCCCGGCGAGCAGGCGGCCCATGTCGAGCGAGCGCACGGTGTGGCCGACCAGATGGTCAGGGACGTGACCGGCCGCGATGCGCTGGGCGAGCCCCTCGACGATCGCGGTCTTGCCCACGCCGGCCTCGCCGACCAGCAGCGGGTTGTTCTTGCGCCGCCGGCTGAGCACGTGGATCAGCTGGCGGATCTCGGGCTCGCGGCCGACCACCGGATCGAGCTGGCCGGTGCGCGCGAGCGCGGTGAGATCGACGGTGTATTCGGCGAGCTTGGCGGACGCGTCCTCGGTGGGCCGGCCGTGGGCGTCGAGCGCACGGCGCAGCGCCGCGACGTCAGCGCCGGTCTCGTGCACCGCCTCGGCCAGCGCCGGCGAGCCGAGCAGCGCGTCGATCATGTCGACCGTGCGCACCGGGCCCGGCCCGCGATGCGCCGCGCGCTCGCCGGCGGCGCGCAGCAGTGGTCGCAAGCTGTCGGCGAGCTCCACGGCCTCGCCGGCGGATGGATCGCGCGGCACGCCGGTGAGCCGGCGCTCGAGCCGGTCGCGCAGATCGACGATGCCGACCCGGGCTGCCGCGAGCGCGCTGCGCAGCGCATCGGATGGCGGCTCGAGCGCGGCGAGCAGGACGTGCGTGGCCTCGACCTGGGCGTGGCCGGACCGGCGAGCGACCCGGCGGGCGCCCTGAAACAGCCCCTCGACGTCCTCGGCGAGCATCTCTAGCGCCATGCGTGCCTCACCAGCAAGGCCTCGAGGTAGTCCTCGAAGCGCGTCACGAGCGCCGCGCCGTCGCTGGCTGGGGCCGCGGGATCGTCGAGCACGCGGGCGAGCTCATCGAGGAAGATCCGCAGCGTGGGCTCGGCGGTCGGAAACCGCTGGATGACCTGCGCGTCGAGCTCGGCGAGCCGTGCGCGCACCGTCACGGCGCGCCATCGCGGTAGTGGCAGTCCTCGGCCAGGTTCGAGCGCTCGACCTCGCGCGTCGACACGATCCGCAGCGTCGCGAACGCGGCGACCGCCAGCACCGCCACCCCGAGGTAGTAGCGCAGGGGAAAGTGAATGAAGCCGATCCGGCTGCGCGGTGGCGAGGCCGCCGGTGGCAGGTCGGGCCCGGCGGCGCCGCGGCGCGGCTGGTAGTAGCTCAGGCGTTCGACCACCCGGGCGACGATCTGGTCGCGCTCGTGGCGGCGATCGCGAAACCGGCCCACGAAGCCCGCGCGCAGGCACAGCAGGTGAACCTGGAGCACCATCTCGTGGACATCGCTGCGCAAGAGCAGCTCCTGGAGCTGCGTGAAGCAGCGATCGCCGCCGTCGTCGATCCCGAGGAGCTCGGTCTGGAACAGCGGCAGTCGCCAGGTCTCGGCGAGGGCGCCGAGCGCCACTCGCTCGCGTTCGTCGATGAAGCTGACGATCGCGGTCACGCACAGGTGCTTCTCCCACGGGCCGGGGTGCTCGGTGAGCACCGGATCGAGGTGGGCGGAGATCGCCTCGCGCAGCGCGCCACGGAGGCGCAGATAGCCGGCGGGCGCACCGGTTGGCGGCGGCGGTGGTCTGCCACGAGTCGGCGCCGGCGACGGTAGGTCCGCTTCCCCGGTGGCGATGCCGCGCAGTCGCTCGGCGTCCTGGAACAGCGCGTCGGCGGCGAGGAACACCTCGCGCACCGGCGTCCACATCTTGATCCGGATCCCGCGCTTGTCGTCATGCATGACCGAGCGCCTCCGCGCGATAGGTGGTGGTGATGTCATCTTCGTCGCCCTCGATCCGCACGCGGACGATCGGCGGCTCGTCGCCCGACCACGCCGCGAGCAGATCGGGCAGGCGCGCGAACAGCAGATCCGCCGCCGGGACCAGGGCGAGCGGCAGGCGCGCGAGCACGAGCTCGAGCGTGGTGCGCTGCCCCGACGGCGACCGCGCATCGGCCTGCCGGGTGACGGCGAGCGAGCTGATCG
>Ga0307509_10003478_pt1 | contig 23832 bp, 22 predicted proteins | sample 10_EM_MG_FD_202245 | JGI IMG/M metagenome (GOLD analysis project Ga0307509, IMG submission 202245) | Populus trichocarpa ectomycorrhiza microbial communities from riparian zone in the Pacific Northwest, United States - 10_EM | ecosystem: Host-associated > Plants > Roots > Unclassified | place... | reverse complement strand
ACCCGCTTTGACATCCTGCTCTTCAGCATCCTGCTCTTCAGCATCCTGCTCTTCAGCATCCTGCTCTTCAGCACCGCGCTCCTTAGCACCATGCCCTCCACCAACGCGTCGTTCAGCTCTAATGCGGATATATTCGGAAAGGGACTTCGAAAGCTTGGAGGCGATAGTTGGTAGGTACAGGTAGAAGGCTCTGCCTTCCACCATTGTCAGGATTGCGTATCCAGTTTCGACAACGGGGCCCAGTTTGTCTCCGAACGGTTCCCCATTCTTGGCCATGGTGGCTATCTCGTTCACGAAAGCCTTGTATTGCTTCACCAAGTCGATGAACAAAAAATGATACTCCTCGCACGTCGTGTCGTTAAATATCTCGAAGGAGGTCCCAGAGCGCTCCAAGTCGGGTAGCTCCTTGACTATTTTTGCGATGTTGGGAAATTTTTCTGCATAATCGATCACGCCACCCTGCAGAGCGGCCAAGAAGTTGAGGTCGTTCCTGACTTCTGTTTGGCGAAATTTTCTCTTAGGGGCGGCAGAGAAAAGAATGTCGTCCGACTTCACCGAGTCAAAGCTTGCCCAATAATCCTGTGAACTGTCGGTTTCGAATCGCCTGATAATCTTTTGGTGGGATACCGTAATCACGTATTTCATCACGTAGACCAGTAGACTGGGATCTCCTTTTAATGTGGTAAGCACCTTTGTTAGAAGCCAAAGGTGGGAGACCTCATTTGGCGCCTCCCTGTTACACACTTGTGAGTCCGATCGTAGATTGCAGCAAGATCGATGCTCTGCCCTCACCACTTCTTGGTCGGAAAGTCGTCGAGGTACTGAAGCAGGGTCTCCTTTGAATCACCCTCCGGATAGTCTGCAGGTGGCGTTGCTTTGACAATGCTGGGACCTTGGTACTTGCTGGCGGGTCTCATGGCATCGTTTGGCGTGTTAAAAGTAAACAGCCAGCCGAACCTGTCCAAGAATAATTGAAATTTGGACTTCAACTCCGACTTTGTCTGTGTGTCCTGAGCCCCAGGCTCGTCGTCACCAGCGTCCTGATCTAGAATCCACGTCATAACGGTGAGTTCCTCCGGGGTATACACTGTAGCAGCAACTACTTCAGTGCTGGATACCGCCAAGTGGGCGAAGGCGTTTGACAACTTCAGTCGGGACCGTTCAGCTGGACTTGGAGGATTGCCATTGGCCAGTTCATTATCTCCAAAGGGCGGTCCCTGTTGGATCTGTGCTAGAATCGACACAATGGAGTGGAAGGCACGAATTTTCTCCAGTCTAGGGTCTTCTTGGTGGTTGTGATGTTTCTTCCGGAAATAATTCAAGAATAAGGCCATGTTGTGAGGGAGAAGAGTCTAGGGGCTCACCAACCCGGAGTCAGTCATGATGATGGTGATATGGTTCAACGTCCAACTCCGCGGCACAGTGACACATCCGAGTCCGTGACATTTACCCGTGACGGCTACCTCACTTCACCACCATCCATCTTCATCATCGTCAATCGCACTGCTCAATATCTGAAAGATGGTACACTCTTCTTCTCGTGCGACTCATCCCCACTATGGATACAATCGATAACTATCTCACCCAGTGCCTCAAGGATGACAATCTGAACGTGGCAATTCGTGCCGCCATTATCTCAGCAAAAGCAACTCTCAACAAGTACTACAAGCTCAGTGATCATGCAGGCGCCTATCGTATTGCCATGGGTGAGTAAATTCCTTATTCACTCCTCTGAGGTAGGCAAGCTGGACAAGGTTGAGGTAAAATAGAGTTAAAGCACGTATCTTGGTTCTTTTGTAATAAAATCTCAAGTGTTCATTATAATCAAATTTTTCTCTTACACCGTACATATTTTGATCCTGCCCAATGCCAGTGACCAAGCTTGAATCCAAGTTAACCCGATGCCACTCCCTGAAGACGTCCAAGATTGCATCAGCTGCAAGCGGCACGCTGTTCCTTCATAGCCTTGCGAGAAGCAGCAGTGCTGGACAGCTGGCGGGTGGTGGCAGCTGGGAAGACTTTTCTACAAGACAAACATAGGTTAACAATCGTTCAAGACTGTGGAGAGCAGACTTACAAAGACCACCACTTAAGTAAATCCTGTGCACGTTTCTTTGCAGGGCCGTCTTGCACATCTTCAAAAAAGTCAACGATGTAGTTGTAAAGGCCACGGTAATCGAATCCTCCATAAATTTCGTGCCATCGCTCAGCAGTCTGCAAATTGAAGTGAAGCTGAAGTAGAGATAAATATGAGTAGGTATTCTAACAAAATGCATCGAGTCAAATACCTGGACTGCAGCATATGCAATCGACCGTGGGCTGACTTTATCATTCATGTGAAGCTTTGATGCGACATTGCGTTTCGTTGCCTTTTTTCGGGATTGGGAAAGCTTGGCAGCCTTCAAAGGAGCTTCGTTTTCGTGTTCTGATTCGCAGTCATCTGCTGCTGAAGATGGCGACGTGAAGATACTCTTGTATACCTTGGGTAGACAAACAAGAAAAAAAAATGAAAATAAGAACGTGGCAATTAATTCAGATCACGTACTTTAACCAGGAGGGAACTCTTCAAAAACCCATGTTCAAGATGCTCGGGGTCGGCTTTGTGGTTTGCGTAGAAGGCCCTTGCATGATTGCTGCTTAGCCAATCATAATCTTCATCACCAGCCCTCAGCTTGGCCCGCACTCTTTCAATCGACCATCAGATCACTGGCAGTACTGAAAGAATGAGAAATAGAAACGTACTCTGGATTATCCCAATCAAACTCGGCTGGACAAAGAAGACGGCCAGTAACATCGTGACAAATGCCACGATTATCGCGCTTGTCTTTGGCGAGGGGAGGAGAAGGCCGCGGTTGGGATTGATTCAACCAATCAGCCAAGTAGTCCCGGATGCGATTGAGGTCATCGCTACGTGCATTGTTGGCACCAGTCTGGAGCTGGGGGACTTCTGTTTAGGTGAAAGGGCTGTTGAGACAGTAAAATGCACCTGTGAATAGTACTCAGAGAGTTCCTCTGGTTCAGCTTCATCAATTTTTTTCTGAAAGTTGGGAATCAAACGGCAGAGTTCTTGTAAAGCTTTGTGGCTGCGCTCCCAACTATCTCAAGGGGATCAGTGGATGAAACCAACAACAAACGATAATCACACACTCGCGCTTCAACGCTTCAACCTCTTCTTCATCGAGGCCATCGAAGTCATCAGTCAATGCATCTGGATCATCGAGGAACTCGACGTGCTTGTCAGCTTCAAGCACCAAGTCCCTGATATCCCCGCAAATGAAAACAACCTTCCTTATGCCTCGACCAAGTTGGCTTATGGAAGGAGTCCTGCAAACTTGAGTTCGTAAGTGAAAACGAGAGAAAAAATCCTTAACTGTACTCACACTCCTTTCCGTTTAGATCCCTTTTTTAATGCGTTGGTTTCCTCGTGGAGTGCTTGGTATCTTCGCTTCCAGTATGCGACATCCATAGGTCCTGGCGTGTCATCGGGTGGATCACCCTCAATGTGAGAGGACGCAGATGGAGGGAGCTGGGACGAAGCACTAGGGTGTGAGGAGTTCGGGGGCATAGAAGCAAAAGTGGGGGATACCAACCACAAGGTAAGTCTGCCCGACTTATATATTTACTCGGCAACCGTACCCTGATAGTTATCCGCAAAATTTAGAGCAAACACTGGCAAAAGGCGCCGTATCTACTTTTGGTAAAGTACGGGAGTACTGACTCATTTTCACTACAGGAGTAATGACTCATTTTCTCTTTTTTTTTTTTTCAATCAGCCCTAATAAGGATACTAAGGATATATGCGAACCGCTGGTCGCCATTTACGCGTGTGGATAATCTCTCGTTCGCGGTACCCTATTAAGCCTATCGTATGAGCGACTGAACTTACACAACATATGCTCAATAAGAATGAAATCGACGAATAATGAGGAATGCTTTTCGCTGGGTATGAGGTTGAGCACCGTTTCGTAGACGCTCTTGACTGCCTGTCGATAGGCGTCCTTGCTAGAATGGTCCTTAAGCGGTATTAAGCGCATCCGGCGTAATGCATTCGCTGCGCCCTTGTCCAGATCGCAGATGGTGCCAGCGATTTCTTCCAAGGTGGGAGGTTCCACGACGCCAGAATATGAAAGATCGGCTGTAAGAAGATATGCAGTGAGAGGACCTAACTGCGGGAATAGATTACGGCCTTTGGGGCACAAGAAGAAATCGTAGCAGTCCTTGAATGCGACTTCTCTGGTACCAACGAAAGCTTCCCACATTCCGTCTCGAAGTGACTCCCAGTATATGCTTGCATTTTCTATGCGTCTCTTGGGATTGCATGACCCGTATGCTGACATATCGCAGAAATACGTTTTCTTCTTCTTGCCCATTGCACTGCATTTCTGACCGAAATCCTCACTTGAGGTAAACACTATGGGCCCTTCCATCGCAAACTTGGTACCAAATGTGATCGCTCGCCAGACAACGGCACTGAATATACCCGTGGTTGTCCTCACGAGTTCTTCAGAAAAGGGTCCTCCGCGTGCCTTCAAACGCAACCTCGATGGAGCTAGTTCGCGAAACGGGTTATATTTGTCTGGTTTGTCCCGTATGATCTGGATCAGCGCAGGGTTTGCAGGCTGGAAATCGCGTTGAAGCTGGTGGTTGATGGCATCGTTTACGAAGGAGAGGAAGATGTGGATTTCATCTCGACCAAGCTTCTTCAGTTGCGGCGAGAGACAGTTTACGAATATATTGGAATGATCATCATTTGAGCTATCCTTCGATTGGGCTATCGAGTGCGAGTTGTCCTGGGTTCCCATTAAGAGATCTGCTAGATCCTTCAGTGTTATAGACTCCGGCGAATTGGGATCAGATAGTGGGTGCATCTCGGTGTAATGTTTGTCGCGCCGTAAACTCTTAAATGAAGTGGAAACCCTCCATGGCCCCATCTGCTTTGCACGACCAGTGAGCGCTCGGTAAGCTTCCCACACCCCATCGAGGTATAGAGCAGCTCTACCATATTCTGTTGCCACGGCATGAATGAACCATGCGCGCTGCTTTGCAACAGGATCCGTAGGATAATCGAGCCAATTCTGTAAAATCAATATCACCGTGCTGATTATAACGTCATCGTGCTTGTCGCTTTCAACAGGGAGTCTCGACCTGGCTGAATGGAGCGTATACGCAGCAGTCGTCAGTTGTGGTATGTAGACAGCTGCCTTGAAAACAAGAGCCTCTCCAGATCGACAGTAAAGACGCAATTTAACGTCCTGCACAAGTCTGGTAAGCCAATCATTGACATCCGGAAGATTCGGCGAAAGAATCTCCGCGCAAATTGCCTTGATATACACTTCGAGCCAATGCGATGCGGCGTAGTCCATATACATGATGCTCGCCCTGCAAACTCGAGAGATCAGACTCTGCGCGAGTACGACAGATGACAGCGAACGCAATCCCTCCCATCCTCGGGCGATCAGAGGAAGAACCGCTGCTGATCGGGGTTCATACAGAACGTGCTGCGACAGCTCATATATAACGCTGGTCGCTTGATCGTGCGGTAGTCCATCTTCATTGGATAGGAAAGATATGATCGCGTCTTCAACTTCATGCAATTCCCTCGTTATGGCGTAGAGGGTTAAATTCATTGGAAAAATTGGCCCTATATTTTACGTGTCAGATTGTCTTCTGGAACTCGTCCCAGGCAAGTGACTCACGTTTTTGTGTGTGTTCTTGCTTCTCCTCCTCGTCAATCTCCTCTTCTCCGGACGAATTATCTTCGTCAATCACGAGTACTTTATCGAACAGTGCGTGATCCCTTGAAAAATTGGCAGACCATGTACCGTCTTCTATTTGTACCCCCCCTTGATGATATTCAACAGTGAGCTCTATGAAGAAGAAAATGACAATGAGATGTGTACGTGGTAACAAGAGAATATTTATATACCAGTACGTTTGTCTGTATTATCGATCCGACGACGTTTATCGAGGGGTTTTCCTCCATCGTCTATAGTTTGTGTTTCTTTCTTAGGATTTCGTGGCTTCTTGGGTTTCGTATTCGTATTTTTTCGTCCTGTGTGAGATTGGGTTCAATAAAGATGCCAAGTGTAATCTGCTACATACCCTTAGGGACAGGGATAACCTCCATAGCAACCTCTCTAGTTGTCTTTGCTGTGGAATGCATTCAATTGAAGATATCTACCGATGATAAATGTCAAAGCGCACCAATTGTAATGTTTTCTTCGTCAGTTTCGGGTTCCGCCCCTATCAATGCCGGATATCTGTTGGTACATACCGCCCAAGGTATATGGCCCGCAGTGTGTGCTTCGTACGCCATCCAGAGCTTATTAATATCCTTTCTCATTGGTTCTTGGTCGACGTATTCAGCATTGTCAATGATTTTGCCGTCCGGTGTGGATTCTAGCACCTCCCTCACCCGATAACCAGGCCCGAGAGCCCATGGCTCTATTTGTATTCGGTCTTCGCCCACGATCATAGAAAAGGCCGAGAAAAATCGATCAAGGTCAACCCGTACGCCATAGGATGACGACAGCTGCCCTATGAAGTATAGGACCACGCAATATAGTAAACGAACGATGAAGTTCACATGTCCTTGCGCGTCCGATATGGTACCCCCGTCAAGTGTGTAAACAGCGTGTGCACATCGTTCTGACTCTGTATCTTGCGTCAAGGGACTATGAAAAAAGGACGTCAACAATTGGGTTTCTCAGTCATATTTACATGTTGCGTGTATATCACATCTCTCTAAGTCGAAGTGATACTTACGAAGTGAAGGTCATTTCAGGCGGGACGTCCAACATCTTCCCCTTGGGCAATGTCCCTAAAGCGTAGCGCTGGTTTCCTCCTGTCTGCCGCTGAGGAGGGTAATTGATGACGGCAAACCTGACAGCCGATTCGAACTCTGCATCATCAGCTCCTTCAGGCGCGTAAGGAGCCGTGCCGCCGTGCCGCCGTAATCCTGAAAAACTAACGGTGGCATAGTCATTGAGGGTGACATACACACCAGGGTAGAGGATGAAAAAGCGGCCAGGGTCGTAGCTAGCGGGGAGTCGCGAGAGCGAGGTCATGGTTGTGTAATGCCCTACGCTGTCGAGCTCGTCACGATGCTCGCCTCCAAATTCCCCCATCGCACTCCCCAAAGTATGACCTGTTCAAATTACCAGCTCGTTGCAATGTTTTAAAGTGATAAATGCGTACTGGATCCAGCTCGCTGAGCCGGGGCAAAATTGACTTGGGTGGCGGTCTGTGCGTAGTTTCCGTGGTGGCCTAGAGTGGGAGCATTTACTAGACTGGCGTTGTCTCTGATATTCCGCAACGCTTCAGCAGGGCCCTGTTCCATGGCTAACGCAGCCAAAGCTGTAGTCGACTGTATTCAAGTCGTCAGTCATTTGCTTATTCGAGCAGGGGTAAACGTACTAATTCGAGGCTTTTCCTCATCTCCAGAGATCCATCGTCATCTGTTTCCATGGTTTTGGCATTTTTATTTGGCGCCATGATTCGGGTAGGACCCTCAGCAGAGTTGCCAATAGTATAGCATCGGGTGCCTTTCTTGACTGGATCGGCTCGAACGTTCCTCTCGAATGCAGTACCACCCGTGTAGCCGTCTCCATTTTTCACAGGGTTGTCGCGAGTAACGTCCTCGGATGGTCCGATACAGAGGTCGCGAGATTTGGTGATGACCTCTTTCAATTGCGCGGAGCATAAGTTTCTATACCGTTGGAATTTAAATATATTGTGTGCGACAATCAAACGTCGAACATACCCTCCCGTCTTCCATGCTAAAGCAACGTCCTTTTCACCATTGGAAGGTGCGATCGAAGCACGAACAAACATTATTTCACCGTCCTTGAGCTCGAAAAAGCCTGTGATCAATTTAGATGAATAGTAATACAGCGAGATCGTTGGTAAAATACTCACCGAGTGCACGGGCAACTTCGGCTGGACCATGAGGTATCTCCATTTCGTTTTCAATGTCGAAAGCCCGTTGCATACCCGCTGGCGATACGTCTTGAATATAATAGTATACATTACCTTCTTTCCTCTGAGGATGGTTTGCGCTCTTGTAGATCCTCGGGAGTTTAGAAGGACGTCCTTTAATACAGAGTAGAACGTCATTGGGGCCTATCGGTTTGGTCATTAGTTCTTTAAAGACAAAAGTTAGCATAAAAAACGTTAGGAAATAAACAATATTCCATACTTTGATAAAATGTGTCTCTTGAGGTCGGTGTTTCGAAAGTACAAAAATCAATGGCGTTATATACGTCTTCGAATGTCTGGGAATGCTGACCACTAGACGTCTTAAACTAGAATGACGTCGCTATTCGAGCAAAGTGACCTCAAAGAGACCCGACTGCTCATTTAGAGACGTCATTTGGTCTCAGAACAACGTGGCTATTAGCCCAAATCGTCTTTTGTGTCTCGGACTAGTAATGTGCTAGTAACATGATAAAAATATAAATGCGGTACTACCTGATGTATGGAAATATTTGTACGAGTTCCGCTGTTGGTATTACAGGATCCGTCTCGAGTTTCTTGAGAACCTTTCCAGGTTGTCGCACCACACATCCTTCGGGTCGATACTCCCTGACTTTTAGAGCCACTCCAGTCATTGGTCCTGCGATGGTAGTAACGAGGTCACCCTTGGCCGTAGGACGGACAGGACATAAATCGTCCAAGGGTACCATTTTTGTTTCGCGTCTGTCTCTGACTTGTGCGTTATCTCCAAATACACCCTTGAATTCTATAACGTCGTTCGGTTTTTGTAAAACGCATAGCTTCAATCTGGTGCTTTGAAGTTTGTCCTGATCCAGCCAATGTACCGGCCGTTGAACTCTCGGCGTTGCGGAATTCGGATTCCAGGCGTCGTCACATTCGCTTGCGTCAACAGCGTTAGGAATTGGGGTGGTGCTTCGAATTGGGGTTCTACTTTGAACGATCGATGACCCTGATGCCAAAGGTATTGTGTTGCATCTGCCATTTTCGGGTTTCCTCATCGGAATCATACTGATCTCATCCTTGGACCTGAAGCGAGCGGTTAGTGCTATTCACACACTTAATTTAGTACCCACAAAAAGGCGAGACTATCAAGGGAAATTTTTTCCAGTTGATTTTGAAATAGAGCATCTAATTCAACCCATGCGTATCCTTCGATATTGGTGTTTTTGATGTACCCTTTGTATGTCTTATATCGGTGTCCGCCGACAACGATGACTCGCTTCCCGTGATAGATCTTGTTGGGGTCATCGCGAAACTTGACGTCGCGCGCAATGGTACGCTTTCGGAGAGTGGTTAAGAATGGACTGTTATAAAATCCAATGTCGCTCTTCTTGATGGATGCCTGTAAAAATTTATCAACAAAATAAATGCTGCAGGAATTCATGATTACCTCGAGATCAAGTTCTACATTGATAACGGTCACCGTAAGGTCCTGAACATCTACGATCCATCCGATTCTACCGCTGTGTGGACCTTGTTTGATCTGGACCTGATCTCCCAACCTAAAGGCCACTCTGACGGCTGATAAATTCACCCGTTCTATTTGATCCTGTGTTTCTACATCCACTGCGACCTCGTTATCTCCCCTTTCTACAACTGTTCCAACAAGCCCTTTGAAATCTCCCTCTACGACGACGACGCGATCGTTCAACACGATTTTTATTCTTGCCAGGCGAGATACTGCGTCGTTCAATATTTTGTCGTCCATCATTGAGCATTCTTTGAATATTTCCAGCTCCAATTCCGTTGGAAGATCGTCCGCGGGCCTATACACATCGACCTCAGATAGTTTATGGCGTAAGAAACCTTCCTTGGTGAATCGCCTTCCTTTGAAAGTAAATGATCCATCGGATGAACTAGAGCTGATGCAGTCATCGCCAAAAATGTTTATGAGAACGTGCGCTGGAAATAGGGACTGTTGGGGCCTTAGCATGTCGATCGATTCCGAGGTTTTGATTCGAGGGATAACGACCACGGTTTTTACACTATTTTGCGTAACGACCATCCCTATATCACCTGTGTATATGCTCCATCCGGTCCCTCTTCCAGTGAGTTTAGCCCAATTCCTGTCGTCGAAAGAGAAGGGATTCTTGATGTACAATACTGACAGCAGTTCCTCTGCTGGTACAATTCTGATCGCGTTTGGATTGAGCTCGACGATGGACAACGCAAAGGTTCGCGCATCCGATTCAGTATTGACCTCCACAAACACCCTACCGGGAATGCTACCTCGGCCAATGACAGACTTCGCCAGCCGGTCTGGGTTGTCGGGATGCGTAGCCCTGTTCAGTGCTTTGAAAACAACTTCCTCTTCGTGTCCGACCTGTGTTGATTACTGAATAGCGTCCAGGTACGAATGGCAGAGTTACATACCTTGCATCCGATTTCCCATAGCCGTTCACATCCCACTAAGCGTGTTGACTGCTCATCGTCGTAGGTGAAACTTGAATTTCTCCCTCTTTTTTCTGCCCTCTGTAAGAACGAAGACCAGCGCTCTTCGTTGTCTTCATCGGTCATCTGAGCATTGTTACGATAAGTAATATGTGTTGTACTATCGTCGATATCGGGTTCTTCGTAATCTACTCTCCATTATAATGGTACCTTGAGTGTATGAAATGCCAGTTAAATAAATCTCACCTTCCTCGGTTTCTGGTTCACTGTCGCCGTGGCCTGCCTCGTCATCTACGAAGACATTGTGCGTGTACTTTCGTCGTTTGTGCATTCTTTGAGACATCGTAGTCCGCTTTGATAAGGGTTTCTTATTTTTTTGTTACTTGCAATACGTTTCGCTCGCGTTCTATCTTCTGTTCAATTCGTTTTGTATCTACAGGCCTACTCTAAAATGTGATGATGATGGGGAAAGAGAAAACACCCAACTGTGTGATCGCATTATAATCTCAGCCATCAATTAGGGCTGGTCATTTTCCACTCGGCGGGCGCGGCTCAAATGCTCATTCGATTGCGTAAGCTGACGAGCATCGTCGGCTTACGCAATATTTCACTGAGCAGGGCACTGCTGGGGACGGTAGCTGTTGTCCCAGAAAACAGCCTTGGAAAATGTGTAAATTTGTGTTTACCTGGAAAACACTTAAACCGTTTCCTACACAAAAGTATTAATATATTTATCCCCCTTGATTTCATGGATTAAAGCACATTGTACAAGAAATATCAAGCAAACAGTGTATAACGAGCTACTGAGTCGGGTGCAAGCGTCGAAAAAGAGTTATACATTCGCTAGGGCCTTACACTCTATTTCCAGGTCAGTATTATATAGCCCGCATCTTTCGCTTTTTTATGTTCAGTCGAACCGCAGTTTCGGGCTCTGTAGAGTCAGTTAAATATGATGATACGAACAGACGGCAAATAAATACCAAAGGGAGGGTCTGGGGGAAACTTGAACAGATCTTCGATTCCTTTATGATAACGTTCATCCGCAACACTCTCGCCTTGTCGAATCAACTCCTTTGTCGATAAAGGTTTCTTGGGCTTTTCGGGGACGGAGATTTGTTTGAGCTTCAATCCTCGTATGTCAATTTCCATGGTTCGTATTTCTTCATGTGACGTTAGTCGAGACTGAAGCGTGGCGCCATGAACCGAATCGGGAAGGAAGACCATGTCAATCTGAGACTTGAGCCGCTCATATGTGCAGCCTGGAGCTCCTTTGACCTGTTGCATGTCCGCTTGTCTCTTGTATTGGAGGATCGCACAGGCCATGTGCGCGTTATAATCAATGATGAATTTGCGGATGTTGACATTATCCCCGGCTGCGTTTTCCAACCCGTAGTGCGTATCGATCCATTTCTGGATAGTCCAACCCATACCTCGAACGTACATGCACACCGTCCTATCCTGTTGGTTCATGGCATTGAGATCGTAGGCATCCATCAAGCGCCCGTCTTCATCCGACAACTCTATGTTATACCTGTAAGTCCTGAAATCGAGCACATTTGACATCAAGCCCAGGAATGACAGAGACAATAGATCCATAAGAGAGTGAATGTCCTTGAGATCTGGGACATGGTCACGGTCCGGATCTGTGAAGGTAATCAGATATGATTATTGAACGAATGTGGATAAAATGTTACCATCGTTATCCAGCTCCTGGTCGACGAGGGCGCGGTATACAAATATTACCATTCGCCGAATCATGGATCTCATGTTTTCGTGGCTGGTGTTTGTAATGTAAGAATCAGCGACCAATGCATGGATTATGCCAAATAGCGTGTCTTTGATCATCGACATGCAGTAATAGTGACCACCGTGGCATACACAATGCGAAACCGTGTGCACCCAATGAGGAGTATTAGATCGCATGATACTTTGGGTAATGTGAGATAATGATTTTTACAAATGCAATTTACTCACAGTCTTGTTCCCGGTTCAAGAAGCACGCCCTCAAGGCTCCACTGGCCCGCCGATGCAGAATCGATGTCGAAATTGTCATTCATGAATATGTTCAACCGGGCAAATAGGTTGTCGTCGTCAATATTAGATGGTAATATCCACCATTTGTGACCCATTATCGGTTCGATGTACGTTCCAGCACCCTCGCAATCGATGTGGTACGTATGGGAAGCCCCGCGGGTACCGCATATACCCCATCTTATATCTCCAACGGGCATAAACAGTTCATGCTTGCAGATGGGCTCAGCTTCGGTCTTATTCCAAGACGCAACATCTGAAGAAAATGCTTCGTTTTGAACCCCTGCATTTCTCATCGGAAACGAGAGCGCGTTGAGTATTTTTCCGTTTTCCATTCTCGAGCAGTCGAGTATTTGACGAAGGTTTCCTTGCTTGAGCATCGAGTTTGCATCACCCTCGGCCCCGATGGGAATAGATTGATCTTTGCATTCCTCTTAATGGACGTTATGCAAATGGGGAAATTTACCACGAACCTTGGACAGTGAACGCATCGTTCATGTTACTCCTTAATGTTCTTAACCCTCTCTCGTCAAAACAATATTGTGATTTAACTCTGTTAGTGACAATGATGTGTTTCGTTCGCAGATGGTTTTGTATTGTCTTGATAGACGACGATTGGTATTCCTCTTCCGTCATGATCTTGAAAACGGAACGTTCAGGGTGCGCGATATGTAAAGGCAGCCCATTAACATAGCCGCGTTCGACCAATGCACCTACTTCCATGACGTTTTTGAGTGTATCGTCATGCTAGATAGAAGGTATTGTTATAAGGCGTCAAGTTCATCGACCGACTACTTACATGCAACATTGGAGTGAATTCATGTTTCTCTCCATACGCATTGAAAGCGGTAAGCTTACGCTCAGCAGTGATCTTCGCAGGACAATGGGTGATATCCAGATTCACCGACGGCTTTTCATCCTGTACGCTGTCAGCACCTGGTAAAATAAATAGTTTTATATGTAAATATACCAGCATGTCAACGTCAATGGGGGTCATAAACCTCAACGGCTGTGGTTTTTGCTCGTGCGTCTCGGTTTCTTGCCGTTTATTCGGTGGGTTTGGATGAGGTGGAAGTTTGTTATAACCTAAGCCCCTCCCGCCACGCCCGCCACGCCCGCCTCTCCCGCCTCTCCCGCTTCGCCCGCCCCTCACGCCTCTACCCTCACCCCCAATGTTATCGATATATTGACCTTCATTGTCAGACTCACTGCTGCTTCCCTCTCTAGCATTACCAACCTGCTGTTCTTCATCAGACCCACTGCTGCTGCTACTATCGCTGGATTCGCTAGTTAAGCTGCTGCTATCGGTGTCTCTACCTTTCGCATCTTTGGGACCGACCGACATTCGGATTGGCCAGTTATCGCCATCACCAGCTGTAATGTCGATGTTCATACCGTGATCCGAGCTGCCCCCCGCATCGCGGCCTTCATCGCCCATTTGATTGTCGACGGATTTGGGCGACGAAACCATTACCTCTGCTCCTCCAGCACGCACATAGCTATTGTCACCGCATACCGGGTCTGCATGTGTATCGTTCATTTCAACATCATCGATTTCGTGTTCGGATTGCATAATTGTCTTTTGAAGAGAAGACAATATGGCCGCACCGACGTCAATGCGCGATGAGGTTAAATTTATGTTGGACAGGGCACTCCTTGAATTCCCTTCGATTGAGTGCGCATGGTTTGACATGGTGACATCCTGATCGTTCGTTATATCAGGCCGAGACGGAGTGGTATTGACCGTATTACTACTGGCCGTTAAAGTCAACGGGGTAATAGGCAAACCGTTGCTTGCTTGATCGTGTGTATGCACCATTATTGAGCTCGAAAGCAAAGAAGAGGCAGGAGTACGACGCATAGGATCACACGTAGCGTTTTGCGCGTTCGCGTTTTCGATATTGTCAGTTACAGTCGGGGATGAAGTCGGCGTTTGCGTGACGATGATGGGAGCAGACTGTTGAATAGTTACCAAGCTTGTATCGCTTGGCATGAACCAACGACGAACAACGTCTTCATCGTCCAAACCTTGTATCTCATCCCATGGTGCAGCCGTTAGAAATTCAGAGAGTGCTGCACGCACATCCTTATTTCCCCGTGACACGTCCAAGACAGTTTTCCAGATAAGTTTCTCGATATCCAACAACAGTTTCGGCTTGTCGTTCCCGAGCTCCTTCGTATACTTTGAGATGGATATAATGAACGACCGACAGATGTATGATATAATCAAATTTTACCTGAACCAGGGCCTGCTTGTCGTAGATAGTGTTATGCAATAATCGAGTAGATAGCAAAATAATTGGTGATACCATCAAAGCCAATCGAAGAGGTTTCACCGCGTCATGCGTCCTGATTTTTTGTATTTGCCTTTTTATTTGCTCGACATCTTCACGATTCATATCGGTACTGAAAATAAAGTAAGACAACAGGCGGAAACAGTCAAATCGGTATCCAACCAACCTATCAACTGCGTCGGCTATGAGATGGCCAGATTGCGGTTCAGCGTTGACATCGCCTTCGTCGATTGCGACTAGCTTCAAAGTAGGGGCCCCGCACAACAACACAGCGGAAGCAAGTAAGACGTTGCGGAGTAATGTTAGACCTTTTCCTTTCGATTCAGCTACAGCTAGCTGAGTTGCAATCCGAAATAGAGGGTTCGCCACAGGACCAGTAACGTCACCGGGGATAGGTATCTCGAGGTCAGTGATAGCTTGCTTCGCCACCAGTAAAAAATTCTTCAAGTCTCCCATATCTATCCATTTCTGTTGGACATTGATTAATGACCAACCAACAATGATTACGAACGTCAATATACCTTTGTCCGTGAGGCAGCAAGAGTTGGGAGTCTCGGATTCCTTTGAATTTTGAACGACATTTGAGACGCGACCTGAGCATCATAAAGCGACAAGACATCTAGCAGCCGATAGGCACATAGATAAGCGAGCATATGATCCCTGGTCGAATCAATGGCACTGTCTCCTCCAGCATCGTCACTCGGTTCCCACTTCATAAGCCGACGAAGCCTGCGTGTCGATGGATGCGCTTTCTTCATCAGGCTATCTTCATGTAATGACAAGCGATCGATGAAAGGCTAAGTAAAATTCGATTATCGTTCAAAAAAACAAAAGATTTGTTAGACATACACGTAAAAAATGATTTGCATCGAAAACAGATCCAAGGTCAGAGGCCGTAAGTACATGTGTCGTAGCCCAGGGTATTTCCCTCAACAACTGGAATTGAGACCGCTTAACAATAGTACCTAATAGATATTATCGCGTTAGACAACGAGCATGCGAAGAAGAAACATTATTATACCGCTATTTCCTTCGACACTCATGTTTGATTGTCTCTGATCTTTTTTTTCTTTCCTTTTTTTTGTACTCTAAATCTATCTAGTTATGTAGAATATAGTTTATAATGATATTAGACAAAATACAAGTACTAAATTTGTTATACTACGGATAACGAGCGGACTACACTAAAATGTACTTGGTTGAGGGGAAAGAGGAGCGATGACGCACCTGGAGCCCTTAAAACCCAGACCGAACTTTAGGGCCACCACTTTTTTCTCACGTGATGACAGACGCGGATGACATTCTTCAGGTTATCTTATCTAACCAATATCTAACTTCAGATCTTCATTTAAAATGTATTTCACACAGCTAAATATATGTTTCCAAAGGAATGAGTAGTCAATTTGGATACCTATACACGCAATCTAATCTAAAAAATAGACGGAAAATAAATGAGCAGCCGGCTCTGCTCAATTGGGTGACTCTCGTCGCGGTCGTTCTCAGAGCCTGGAGGCCAAGACGACGGCCATTTGGAACATCTGAAGATGGCGGTGTTGGTGGGATCTTTTTCGGAGGACGTCCACGTTTTGGCGGCTGCGGGGCTGACAGCGCAGTTGTTTCCGAAGACAGTGATGCTCTGGAGGCTTCAGGCTCTGGCGTGAATAGCGAGACCGTGTCGTCGGGGTGTCGGGGTGTGGCGTCGTTTTCTCCTTCGTCGTCGTTGTGTCGGCGCCCTTCCTACTGTTCGTTGTTTTCCCCTGCGTCGTTTTGGTCTCCGTTGTTTCACCTTCTCTGCCTGGTTCCCCCCACTCTCCTACTTGTCGTCATCGTCTCACCCCTCGACATCGTATCCCCTCTCCTCCCACTCCTCCTCTTCGTCTCGACCGCCACCACCTGATCGTTTCTCACTTCCTCATATGTTCCCTCATCCCTTGTCAGTTCCGCTTTCAGCTCTTCGTCGTTCTTGTGGTCGTTGTTTCCTCTAGTAGTCGTCATAATCGTCGTGTCACCACTCATCTTCGTCATTTCGGGAGGTTGTTTCATCCTGGCGGCAAGGCTAAGCCGCCCACATCCCTATAGAAAGGGGAGGGGCGGCAGTGACTGCATCCTCGCTTCTGAGGGAGCAGCGTTGTTGGTTGGGCCCACATCCCTCAACAGAGGGGAGGGGCTCGTGACCATGTCGTTCGCAGGCTTGAAGGTGTGTGGTAGCGAAGGCGAAGGTGGCTGAAGGAGAGATGAACGAAAATCAACCGTGAGGGGGTTGATGTTCGTTTAAAACTCCGCTCGCCCGTAAAGATAGTGATCGATATGAACACCTGTAACCTCGATAATGAAATAAAAAGATGAATTATTTTATAGATATTCTAAATATCCTACATCCCAAGTTTGAAGGCAAATAACAGAAAAAATGGCATGTTATTAAATAAACATCCCAAACTAGGCTTTTCAACCATAGTGACTCTCTTCGACTCCTGTTTTATCTTTCTCTCGTGGCTACGAGCTGATTTGTCTTCGTCTAACCTCATTTCGTAGTACTCGCTTGACTCGATTTATTTAGCTAGAATAAATAGCGGTTCGTTTGTGCTATTACCAGATCTCCAGTGAATTATATTTCAAAGCACCTCACTCCCGTCATCACGTGAATAAAAAAGGCTGGCCCTAAATCAAGTCCGGGGTTTTAAACGCTGCCTGTGCGTCATGGGTCGCCTTTCCTCCCATCATAGTGTAGTTCGCTCGTTATAATAGCCTTTCCCTTAGTTTTTGTAGTAATAGTGTATAATCAAGGTAAGAAAAACAAATGAACGCAAGACAAAAACTTATACATATGTAGCATGTCGCTTGATTGTTTGCGAAGTCGACATCGCTCTGTCAGATGCCCTTCCCGCGCGATCTCGATTCCAAAGGCGCTGCAACTGGGATGAAGACACAGGTCATGCGAATCCCTGGGCGTAACGTCTCAAATCTTCATGGAGAACAACTAGTACTGATTATAGCCCTTATTCTATCCCAAGCCCCAGCCACCTCACGACCCGCTAGCAGTTCAAAGCTCGACCGGCTACTCACAGACCACCTCAAACTCAGTTCGACTGATAAAAGACAGCTAAACTGAGGTTTCCCAAACACCAAGACTACGATACATGAACGGCCGATCATACTACCGCTGGATCTTATCTCTCGTCGAACGATCACCCCTCAAAATATGCTATACTCGAAAGACAACAAGCTTGAAACACGCATGAATGACGAGGCCGATCACCTAGGGGCCTGTTCCTTCATCTATGAGCAGAGAGACAGAACTGTGGACAGGAGATCAATACGATGTGGAGGGAACACTGGCAGCAGTCCCCCCGGAGAGAACGAATGGAGCGAATGGAGAAGTCTTTCCCATTTACCAGATTCCGTCAACTCTTACACGGCTTCATTCGAGTCCAATTCAGTCTACTGATCCAGATACGTAGCGGCCACATCCCGTTGAATGCTCACCTCATTCGTTTCAGATGTGTTGATTCTGACAAATGCCAAGCCTGCCACAACCGCCCCGGAGTGCCTTCAAGGGAGACCGTCGCACATTTTCTATTTGATTGCCCGGCCTATCAAAACGAATGACACCAACTCGACACGGCTCTCGGCCGTCAGAACAGGGACCTCGGATACATAATGTCCAAGGAGGCCCACATCCGAGAATTACTCCGATACATCGCAATAACAGAGCGGTTACAGCAGACTTTTGGGAATGTCACCCCGCATTCTATGGAGGATATGACACCTTAATACACTCTCGGGCCTTTCTTTTCCTATCGCTTTACTTTCTTATTACTGACAGCTATCTACTAAACAGGACCTCTTGACAGATAACACCCGGGCCCACTCAGCACTACCACGGTGCACCGCATCACAAGCCTTATCTCATCTCATCTCACCTTCAACCACCCGCCACTAAGAGCTGGCCTCTGCCTTGACGAAAGAATACTTCATATGCAATATGTTGACGATAAAGCATCCTCTCAGAGAGCTACCAACTCGTCATGCCTATCGCGCGAGCGATCGGGTGCACGCAGAAGAAAACCCTCCAGACAGACGACACTTTACGAAGCTCAAACCTAACTGTGCCACGCCGGCGCACGTTCTTATGATGGCGCGTCTGAAAACAGCGTTTCCGTACTGGTTCCGTGTGGGGAGCGATCACTCGGGGTGAGCCCTGCACGGAAGCTGAGAACGGCCATGGAGACGGAGTCGAAACTGGCACTAGGGGCCAGAGGGTAGCATAGGCGAATGTAAAGTCCAACGTGAGGCCACGCCTCGAAAGACAATAAACTTGGATTAAAAATAAAAAATAAAAATAAAAATAAAAAAAAGACCGGTGTGGGCGCTTATCATATTTGGATGTCTATTTGGTCTTGTCGTTGTCAACAATCTCCACATCATCGTCTACCTCCCCTCTGTCGCTCAGTCACGCTTCAAACATGGTGGATACACAAGACGGAACTGTTTACGTCGACAGTGAGTTACAAATTTCCTTTGGTCATTGTTTGCCGTTCTCAATCATCTCGTTTTTAGAATCTACGATGACTGAACGTAAGTCACTTTTTACTTTTTAATCGTACTCGAATACTGAGCAAACGTTTAGCAGCGGAGGGTACTTCCGCAAGCGATACCGGGAGCGACGGCGGTACACCTAGACTCCACACCAACGGCCACCCGACGCTGCGCACCTTAACACTCTCCCCGCACCACAGTAAGTACGCAACTCGTTTCCTTTGGTTTTCTGTTAACCTTAGAGTTAGACATATTGATATCTGGCGGCTACTTTCAAGACGTTTCGATCAATGCAAATAATGTCCTCGTTACGGGAGGGCATTGGGTGGATGCCCATCTGAACGGTAAGCATTCCCTTTTCTTTCGATTCTCGACATTAGGCTCATCATTTCTTACCCATATTTTTCTATCAATTCTTTGATCACCTGTGCAACATTATAATTTTCGCCCCTTCTTTTCTAATCTTACATCTCTGTTTACGCCTTTCGCCTTCCCTTGTTTCCTTTCGTTTTCTTTTGATTCTTTTTTCTCAACCAAACCCTTTAAAACTGAAATATTAATCATGCCTGCTTTGTAATATTATAAAAAAAGAATTGGAAACTTTGCGTCGAGACAACGAAGCGTTGAAGGAAGAGAATCAAGCACTGCATGAAGAAATTGCGAACTTGAAAGAGAAATTGCCAGAGAATGGACCGAATAGTTATAAATAGCCACCTTCCTTCTGTGTAGAAATACAAGATTCGAGGTCAGAAGCGACGAGCGGCATGGGAGGTGAAGGAGAGAAGTTAGATAAACCAGGTTCGTTCTCTCAGGTCGTTCTTGACGTTCGCGAGGGCATTCGAAAGCTGACGAACGTTGGTCTCGGTTTTATCTCATTCTAGACGTCCGATTCGACCAGGAAATGTGGGAGACATAATGTCCTTTACTTCTGAAATCTTACTGGCCATCTATATTCCAAGGTCAAAGTTTTCGTCTCTGGAGGTAATGTGATCCAAACCCCCACATTGATCCTCCAATTTTGACGACGACGTGTTCGCTTCCTCCAACCAGTTCTAATACCGGTTAGTATTTCTTTGTTCCTATCAGTTACTCGTTGACGCTCCTTCCGTTGACATTTCGTTACATTCTTAGCGCCCGTACCCACGATCACAATGAACGGTATGGTTTTCAAAGTCTTTGCTTCCTGGTTGTTTTCTGATTCCTGTTCCTTCTGTAGCCCCAATGAACGACATCGACATCCGCGTTTTGAGCCGCAACGCCGGCGGAATCGACCAAGTTTCAGCCAGGCAGTGGATCGAGGCGGCGTTGGGAAGGTACCCCGCTCAACTTGTCGCGAGAAATTACGTCTGGGTCTTAATGTGAGTGGTTCTATATGTTTTTATATCTGATATGGGCCTTATTGGCGCTAGGGGGGGGTTTCATCGCAGCGACGAGCCGAAAGAACACTACACTGTGCGCGGGTTTCGACCAAATGGCCATGCGTACAAGACGCTTCACATTTACTCGATCACGAAAAGCGACTACTTTAGGAAAAGCGGAGGGAATTTTTCAGAATATTGTGGGATGACTTTGGACCTGTTGTTGGAGTGCGAGGATCTTGGGTACGTGATATTTCCAAATTTTCTGGTTTTCAATGGCTAATATTGTTTCCAGGTGAATTAATTTGCAGTGGTGCCATGTAATTAGATATGTACAGAGAACAACTATCTTGGCGAAAAGTCAATACTACTGACGACTTCGGGGGTACAATGCTTTACATTTACGATTTTATAGGCACTCAATTTTTGTTTCCCGCAGATTTATGTGAAGGATAGGCCCAATTGGAAAGGAATCAAATGAATGAGGCTCTCGTAAGTACCCTCCGTTTGTTGCATGATCGTGATGAAGATATAATATATCCATTTTGTCCAACTTTTTCCTTCAGTAGTTGCAGTCGTTGCTCTGTATCAAAAAAAGGATCTATGACACCAACCGTACGTCTGGATTCTACATTTGAAACAGCAAAGGTTTCTGACGGTTGTCCGGATGTTTAACTTGAACCACCTTCCCAATGAGGCCGAACTTGAAGTTGGGTCACACAAGTGCTACACTAGTGTAAATAATTGTTTATTTTACATCCAATCGTTCTTCCGCACAACCTTTTAAACCCAAAAAAATAATGTTCATTTTATTGGTCTGCTATAATATGAATCTATGTACAATATATTGCAACTAGCTATTATTTGTACTCGTATTGCCGTGCGAAACAACGGCCTGCATCATGATTACCAAGTGAGTCATTTTCATTTCAATCAGTCCTACATCAACCTTGGAACGTTGCAACAACAGTTTTGTACTCTGCAAATTCATCATATTTACTGCGGATTTACCCAAAAGGTGAATAAATGTGCACATGAAAATTTAAAAAATGATCTTAGTGTTTTGCAGATAGCAGAAACCTTATTCCGCTTTCTTCTCCCATGGCAAGACTGCCTCGAAGTCGCCTTAAACTGAAAATAGCCTCACTTTTCTGCTTTTTGCTGCCTGCATTACTACTTTGGGTCTATTTCATGTTTCCATGCAAGCATTGCCTAGGACCGGAAAAATTCACTGCGTCATCGCTTGGCGGCCTTCGAAATCATCAAAATAAATGTGAGGGTCATCTTAGGCACCAAGGTGAGGCCGCCGGACACCGTAGATCTGCTGCTGCCCTAGTAAAGAAGAAGAAATCCAAACTCTCTGACCGAAAAGCACGCTTGGTATGTCTCTGTTGTTTCCTCTGGTGCCATAGTCATTTAATAATATACCACAGACGGAGCGTGTTGCTGGTAACGAGGATGTTCAACCAATCGACGGCCCCGTTGATTCTCCAAATCCTGACCCTGATGTCATGGTAGTTGATCCAGAATGTCGCTCCAAGCCTCCCTCTATTCCATTTCCCCAACTTATCGAAGAGCCATCTCCGCCTCCTCCACTTCTACCGCTCCCTCCTCGACTTACACAGGCAGGTCGGCCGATGCGGAATTATAAACTACCTGCTCGGTACATTGATATTAATCCTGAACCTTTGCGACCTCTCGACGAAGAACTTGAACCTCCTCCTCCAACTTCACTATTACCACGTGTCATTCTCATTGTGCGCAATCGACTACGGACGGCCGCAAATTCATTTAATCTCATTCGTGAATATCTTTATCAACCATCATTTGATCCCGACTCCTTTGTTCCACCTGAAGACCTCGCCAGCCACAAGCAAATGGACGCATCTCCCATATCCCCACCAACACCACCTCCTGTTCATCGCAATCAATCAGTCGAGTTGTTGATGAACTGGAAGGACTCTGGCCCTTCAATGAAATCTGACAGTGAAGTCAACCGTCTTGTCGACGAGGTCCTTCTCGATCCAAATTTCAAGCTTGAAGATCTCCGAGGATTTAGGGCAGCACGGGAAAATCGTCGAACCGACACTGCAGACGAGAATTCCCCATTTTTGGATTCATTTCATACGGCAACTATTGAAATCGATGTTCCGTCAGGATCAAAAGATGTACCTCCTGCCAAATTCTCTATCCCTGGACTGCATTATCGCAAAATACCCGCTGTCATCCGAGCCATGTTTGCATCGCCTCTGGCATCAAAATTTCACCTATCTCCCTTCAAATTATTCCGCAAGACTCCGAGTGGGGAAGAAGAACGCGTGTTTTGCGAGGTCTATGACTCCGATGCCTTCATTGAGGAGAACGACCAAATTCAGCGTGCACCAGTGCCACCTGATGATCCAGGCTGCAAGCGTGAAAAGGCAGTGGCAGTCATCATGCTTTGGTCAGACGCCACCCACTTGGCAAACTTTGGAACGGCCAAACTCTGGCCCATCTACATGCTCCTCGGAAATCTCTCAAAATACTTTCGCTCTCTACCAAACTCGGGTGCTTGCCAGCATATCGCATACATCCCTTCTCTTCCGGATTCGTTCCAAGACTTCGCAGCCAAATTTCATAAGAAATGGGGAACGCAAAAGAAGGATATAATAACTCACTGTCGCCGCGAGCTCATGCATGCTGTCTGGAAATTTTTACTCGATGACGAGTTTATTCATGCATACAAATATGGGATGGTGATACGATGCGCTGACGGCATTGAGCGTCGTATATATCCACGCATCTTCACGTACTCTGCTGATTATCCAGAGAAGTGAGTATCTTGTACTGGTCTCTTCTTTTATATGCTTATTTTCATAACCAGAGTTTTACTCGCAACGATACGAGATAAGGGCATTTGTCCTTGTCCGAGATGCCTTACTCCAAAATCCAAGATGGACCAGACAGGTGCGAAACGGGATAGTCAATTCCGTGAGAAGAATGTTCGTAAATACCTACTCGACTACGTTTGCGCGGCTCGAGACGCAATTTATAAAACTGCGTTCGCTATTGGTGGTACAATAATCGATCGGCTCCTTAAACCGACATCCTCAGTTCCAACGCTCGTAAGTCTTTTTTTCTCCCTTGTTATGTAAACTTTTAGTGATCATTCGGGTTGCGGATTTTAGAACGCATTCGTCGACCGCCTAGGCGAGGACTTTGACATCCCACGCATGCTTGTCCCGGAT
>Ga0307509_10003477_pt1 | contig 23840 bp, 25 predicted proteins | sample 10_EM_MG_FD_202245 | JGI IMG/M metagenome (GOLD analysis project Ga0307509, IMG submission 202245) | Populus trichocarpa ectomycorrhiza microbial communities from riparian zone in the Pacific Northwest, United States - 10_EM | ecosystem: Host-associated > Plants > Roots > Unclassified | place... | reverse complement strand
AGTAATAGAGTCTATTCAATTACTTGTTGGCGTCTCCGGTACTTGAACTCGTTTATACCACCGGTTTGGTTAGAGTCAATACCGATATCCCTTTGCAAGACCGCTACCCCACGGGAAGCGGTTACACATCAAGTATTAGTATAATATCTCTTTTACTATCAAGCCACGAAGAAGTACTTTGGAGTCAGCAAGAACTATTTGGATAAAAGTGTATGAGACTTTGATGTATTGAATATAGATTAATAACTCCCACTACCCAAATAACAGAGAGAGTATAACAGATTTTTTGGTATATAATCATATTTTATTATCATACAAACTAATACAAATATTTCTAAAATATGTCATAAGTATTTCTGTTTAAAATACATTTCATTTGCGACTTATATTCTACTATAGTTATCTTGTAATGCATCAAATAGTGCCTTATTCTATTATCAATGCTGATTTTTTATTACATAATTTTTTAAAATTGCAAGATCATCTGACTCTTTATATTAACATTTAAGGTACTTTATTTATCTTAATAGCTATTATGCTTAGTTTTGTCAGAATTTAATAAGAAGCATGAGGATACTCATTGACTTAGAGTAGTTGTATTACCTAAATACAAATAGTTAACTTAACTTTGATTTAGTCAATAAATATCTTTACTCTCTGTATTGATAGCTCTTGAATTCTTGGTTCTAATAAACCTTAATTGTCAGGATATATGCCTTCTGCAAACCAATATACTAATAGCTATTTCATGAAATCTTCTGTAAGTTCAATCTCTATTATCTTTTATAAAGTATTATATATTTATATAAATATACATAGGATACATAAAAATATACTTTCTTTATTCTGCTTATTTCAATAAATGAATATATAATAGTATATGCACTTCCAGTTACTTAAGTAATAACATGCAATGTTGACAAACCAACTCAAACTGCTTCTTGTAAGAATTTTAGATGAGTCATATATTTATATTTCTGATCATACTATCAATTATCCATTAAGTAAACTATTCTGATGTGTAATACAGAATCCAGTTTTTGTATTTAATTTTGAGGCTTCTATATAATATTGATTACAAATATAGTATTCTGCTATGAAATAATATTTGCAAGTTCAGGTATTATTGTATTTCTACAAGGTCAAATTTTTGATACCTAATTGTATAGATAGGACTATTAATAGAAGCTATTGAAGGAAGTGAGAGAGAAATTAGAATGTTTGAGTAGGTTGATATAATAGAAGGACAAATAAGTTAATGAGTGTTTAAGAAGAAAATTGAACAGTTGAGTAGTAAACTGAGTTCTTAGGTATTGTTTTCCAGTTTAACAAAGAAATTACTGATTTATTTTCTATCTTGAAAATTGAACAGATATAGGATTTTTGCAGTACTTTCATTCTTGCTTCACAAAAGAAATTCTAGATATGAATATTACAAAGTTTTTCCCTTATTCAGGTTTACATAGTAAGGGTATAAAAGAGCCAGAAATGGTAAATTGAAAGAAACTACAACTTGGGTATGGGAAAGAGAGAAAAGAATATGTGAGACTTCTTTGATTTTAATTGATTTGTGTAGCTGAGTAGGTAAAGTCCAGTTATAAAATCATAATTTGATAACATAAATTCTTTGTTTTAACTAAACCTCACTTAAGATTTATGAATTATAAAGCTTCAACTATATCAGGTTGATTTTTAGAATGAGTAACTACTTCATTAATTTAATCTAATATTATAACAATTAAAAGTTAATTTTAAATAGTCCATCCCTCCAGGTCTGGAGGGGGTACTTGCTAGTGGTTAGGTATCATATCATAAGATACGATTCATGTTTTTATATGCTAAAATGAAATAAAAAATTTCCTCATATTATTTCTAAATGAGCTATAATAAATTGAACTTTCATATTAATCTATCTTTTACTATTAAACTCTTAAAAATATATATTGTTAACAATTTTCATTGGATAATGCACCTAATAATAATAATAATAATAATAATATAGTATAGTTGAACCCAAGATGTTTCAACTTGAATTTTCTCTCTGCTTATCAGAATAAAATTTAATGTATGAATAGTTTCAGTTTATTTTAAATAATTGTCTATTTTGTGAAATATAGTGAAAAATCAGTTTTTGAAACCTATTATATTCCAAATTAACAGTACATAACTCTCTGTTAATCTTGATTATTAACTAACTTCCAAGTATTCAATAATAAATTTTTTTATCATTCACGTTATTCATTCCTCTTTTGCCCTAATCTATCTTACATGGCAAGCCTCACCTTTTTTTTAATTACAATTATAACAGTTTTGCTGAACACCTATATATTTTTTCAGTACTGAATATTTTTATTGGTATACATGCCATTTTCAACTTTTATTACGATATATTTTTATTGGTACATGCCAAACCGGATCTAAGCTACAATAAAAGGTTTGAGAATTTACAACAGATGTGATAGGAAGAGAAAACTGCACAGTGTAATAGGTTTATACCAGTCTAACGAATAGGGTACAATAGGGAGGGACTAGCGGTTGACCGGCAAGCACTGAATCTAAGGGAGGCTTGAAGAGACTCAAAAATAGACGGATAACGTCCCTGACCTAGAAGCTGGCCACGATGAGGAAGTTGGCCACCTGCAACCACCAAATATCTCAGCTCACACCAAAATAAATTTCTCAACTACTCCACAACCAGGTGAGGAGAGGTGGAAATAAAATAAATAAAGCTTTAATGAGCTTCAAATAACTCTTCCATGGAAAGAGAAAATCTAAAATGCTTGTTTGTTGATATATCAAGTTATGTTTAGGTGGTACATCTAAACACATTCTAAAATCTACCATTTCTTGATAACCTCACTACCTTAGACGCTAAATATCTGTAAGAGTATCCTCTTGTATCTTGAGAATCTGTATTTTAAGTAGTAGAGCTGTAGGTTTAGTAGGTTAGTCTAAGGAGTAGACTTTTCTCTGTCTTCTACTTTAGCAGTTGGGAGCTTGTTTCTATATTAGTTACTATCTATCTTCTACTATAGCTCAAGTGGTCCTTGATGACTTAGACTATGAAGCTTTGCTCTCTTATAAGACAATTTCTCAATCTCAAGAGAATCAGTTATGAATACCACCAAAATAAGCATGTCTTGGCACTAGATTTGTATGGGGCAATCAAGTAAGAGCGATAACCTGCTCTTGGTAGACTTCAATTATTTAGAAACAGAGTTATTGTTTGTAAGGGCTTGTTGCCTGATGTTGTGCTGTTTATTAATTTTTCAATCTTATTTTTTAAAGACATAACTACTGAGATGGATTTGGTGAAATCTGGTATATTGTGTGTAAATGGTGGCCAACTTCCCGGTTGTGGCCAGCTTCCTGTTAGGCGGAAGCCTATCTCAAGATTTACAAGATAACTCAGGCCGATAATCTTTATCGTAGACAGAGATTGTCTAGGAAGGCTCAATAATTATAGTAGAGATAGGTAGAGTGATAAAAGATTTTCTAGCGTAAACGTTTTATATTGATAAGATCTCTTCTCTGTTGCTTGAGGATGTTCAAATAGCTTAGGAGGTATCTCAATATTTATATGCCACGTCTGGGTGGTCGTGGGCTACATCTAGTTCTCATACTAACTAAGTATCAACTAACAATTTCTCACTTCTTCAAAAAGTGCGAACACTATTTGGCCCTGACAATTCCGTTATCTCACTTGACTCCTGAATCGCAATACCATGAGTATTCCTGACGCTGCTCCCACACCTGAGTACATTGGTTGCAATCCTTCATCGTCAACATAAAATCTTACTTACCACTGTATACCGATTATGGTCTCCATGATCGAACCAACAAAGGGGCCAGCTTTGTTATCAAACCTCTCAGCGTTGCAGGTATTTCCTGCACTCAACAGTTGCAAGGGATAAGATAGACTTGTCCTGATAATCACACCAATGGCCATTATCTCTCCACAGTTATATCGTTATCATATGGTTCCGTCAGTATCTGAAGAATACTAGTGACGTATGTGAGTCCGAGTATGCTTGATTTCTCAAACTACCTCATCCAACAACACTATTCACTTCTGTGACTTTCATCGCGGGAGCATGGAGTATAGAATGATGTTGCTTAACCATTGTCTGTAAAAACGTCCCGTTACTTAGTGACCACCTTCGTGACTCCCATCTTTAGTGTTCAGTAACCTAATGAGACGTCGACCGAATAGGCTCGAACAACTTGCATAAGCTCGCCAAAGGTCCTTCCCCATATGTCCTGCGAACGGAACCTGGTCGGACAGACGGCCGCGAGTATACGGGGTCATGAGGAGGGCTATAATGAGCATGTCTTTGGTGAGGGGACCCAACTATGTTGGCATCTGCCGTTGTAGCGCCGTCCCAATGCTGGTGTCAGAGGGGAGTGTTGGCTTCTCCTTTTGAACTCAGAATCCTATGATGGGGTAACTATTGGTCTTTATTCACTTAAGGGAAGGCTAAGCCTTCTAGTATGCCTAACACTTCCTGGTCGGGGACCTTAATAGTTAAAGGACAAGTTGGGACTAAAGGATTACCGTTCAACTAAGTAAATTCATAAATTGAGAGTTTGCTGAAGTGTGCTGTTCTCCTGCTAGCTAGGAGATGAGTTTAAATACAAGAGTTCCTCAACAGCGATAGTAATTAGATAACCTGCAACCACGATCTGTAACGACCCTACAATAGGTAGCTACAATGACTACCACCTTAGTCCAAATGGTATACCAAGGGGTAACCAGAGATGATATAGTCCAGTATACTTAGTATACAAAAGGTAGACAGGACATAGTACAAGTGTCTACCAAGGCTAATGAATCTTAAGCAAGGTCAAGGGAACAAGAGGGTAGCCCTAGGTACTCTCTTAGGTAGAGTAACATTTTGGGAGTACTTTCCCATACAGTTAAGAAAACTATGGGAAGGTTACACGGATCTCTGAGGTGAGATCAGATAACATTATGCAGACTTCCAGACAGGTTAAAGGTATAGGCAAGTCAAGTTACCCTATCTTGGGATCAGAACATCTTGGCCCAGGAGTTCTAGTTACCCTACAGTAGGACTCTGGTTACCATACCTTCACCAGCAAGGAAATTGCGGAACATAACTGCTGATTGTACGACAATCTGGAGGCTCTTAGATGCTCATGGGCACATACGAGATTATACAGGAAAGCCTGTAACTTGCATAAAAGGTATTTGAATATCTGTTTTAATGGTTACTAGATATATTAGTGTAGTTGCTAAAATGCTAGTAAAAGGCAATTTATAGGGATGCTCCCATAACACTATACTCATCAAAGTTGTTCAAAAACGTGATCTCGGTCCGCAGGATATATACAGGAAGTAGGTCTGGTCGCCAGATATAGTGTCACACATTAATATTCCCTCTAGCAAGTAAGAAGTCTATCTTGGCTTACACGTAGTAGGATAGTCTTCTGGAAGGTCCGTGGGTGTTCTGTGGAAGTCAGGGTACTTCTAGGACAACAAACCCAATAGACAGCTATGACTTTCCCTTCTTGATTTGTAGCATTACTATGAGTTGTCAGTAGACTCTAGCAGTGTGAGTCTTGTCATGGTAGAGAGTGTTCCGAATGGCTAGCCATGGGTAGTGCTCATTGAGTCAGACTATGGCAACATCTTACCAGGGGAGCTTTGCAAGTCTAAATATCGCATAGTTAGTTGTGTAGATTAAATAATAGGCTGTATAGCTTGTATAGATGAAACTGCAACTAGGCCAGTGAGTCCACAACCAGGTATTAACTCCAGCTAGTCTCATGACAGTTAGCCGCTGACATGAATACGATAGGAGTAGCTTTTCTCCTGCCGTTGGATTGGAGATGCATTACTGACACTCTTATGCTATTGACGGAGTTAAGTATACCCGAGCTACTCCGATACCTCTGACTGAATAATTCCTGATGGATGGTAGACCTCGGACAGCCCTGATCAGGACAGGGTACTTGCACATGGTTGGAGTAGTTGTAAATCTCAAAGGCTTAAATCTGATATGCACTTAAGTTTAAGTGTTTGGCATTCTACTTTGATACCCAAGGATCCTCAAGAGAACGTATTGAGTGAAGCTTTCAGCTTAACCATATTAAGTTTTACCATTTTCATTTTTCTTGAATTATTTACCTTATCTTTATCTTCTACTTTGAGTGTTCAGTGAGGTCACAACCATAGAGTTCACTTCACTATAGGGTACCTCCATTGCCCAATCATTACAGGGCAGTGCACCTTGCCCTGCATGTCCTGTGATCCCACATGAAACCTAAGAGTCATAATACTGCCTCAATGCTATTATCAGCTTACTTGCGCGGTTCAGAAGTATCCGGAAATGTGGAGGAGACTTGACATAGGACTCTGGAGGCGGCAACAGCTAAGTTAGCACCAAGTCAAAGTTCACATTTCCGGAAACTTCTTCACCGCTCAAGTACATGACCGTTCCTTCACTTGTGTTCCTAAATAAAACAATCAATATGCAAAACTAAACTTAACACAAGCTACCGTGCCTTAATATAGCTTTGGAGCTGTTAAACAATTAAACTAATCAATGTAAGCAAAGTAATCAAAATAAACATAGGAAATCATGCACTCTGCTCCTCTATACAGTTACTGGAACATGTATACATGTTATATATAGTGGGGAAATTTTGGCTTTCATCTTCCTGCTCAGAACTAGATAATAATTATCAAGTTTTATTTTTTTGTAAAACAATGATTGTTGTACCCTAATACAGACAGGTATATCAGAAATACCATACAAAAAATAATACAGTAAAAGTTTTTCTGAAGAATAAAAAAAGTATAGTATTTAGGTGCATGCCAAAACATGACATAATTTCTTTATCCTGTCCAAATCAGAAATACTAAGGAAAACTGAAAATACTATGGTATTTGTGGTGTGCCAAACAGGGCCTTAATAAAATATTATTCTCCAAACATTTGTACAAACGATGGTATGGTTTGGCACAACCATGTATTCAAACAACTGTTGTTGGTTGTTTGTACACATGTTTACAAAACATGTTTTGAAATAACGATTATTTCAAATAACGTCCTGCCAAACACCCCCTAAGTGAAGTGCACAAGTCCAGGTCTCCCGGTATCTTGGGAATACGTGGCCTAATTTTCCCCTGGAAGGCTTGACGCCAAGGAAAAAAACCATCCGAATACTTTATGAATCGCCAAGTAAACCCTGGAGAGACATCCAAAGAAGACACTTCCACTAAAGTCCTATCATACTCAATGATATACCGGCAGCCGGGAGTGGGGGAAAGGTATAATACTACGGGTAGGATATCATCATAACCTGACCGCAAGCATCGATTACCAGAGAGGGTGAATTGGCAGAATATGGCAACTTGTGCAAGCTTTCGCACTCCTCAGGATACATGCTCCAGTGCCCTCGTCAGATTACTACCCGCGCTATATTTACACACAATTGCGCCTTACTATCCTAAATAATAGATTACCGCCTCTCCCCTCTTACGATCGCTAAAATACCCGATACTGGTATATCGTTTGGGGTCCTCCTTTCCTCCCCCATAGCGCACGCTCTTTCCCACATTCCTTGAGTTACTTGCGCTCCCGTAAGCACCATACCGTACCAACCCTCAACAGAGTAATAACGTAGAATAGTCTCCATTTGCTCCTCAGATGGGCCTCCCGGATTGAGCTTGATTGTAGTCTGTCCCCAACTCGGGTAGGGGGATGTGCCATATCCCCCCGTGAGTTTGTGTTCGGCCATCTGACGGGTCGTCTTTCTTCCTACCTTCACCCCACCACTACCAGCATCATTGCCCTCACCGTTATCATGGCCACTCTTGAAGTGACGATACCTGGACTAGTGTGGTGGTAAATGCGAGCACAGTAAAGCGTGGTGTTCTGCTTTTGACACGATCACCTGGTTTGCTGCGGTCAGCGAGCAAGTACGCATACTTGTTTGCTACGATGGGATATAAGGGCTTGTACATGTACATGTGCATATTATCCTGGTTGTGTTGTTTGCCATCTACCGTATCGTACCTGTTCCTGCACTTTTCCATTTATCCGTTCTCCTCTCATATTGCGTCAGTCCTGTACTGTACTAGTACACTCCTATCCACTAACATCAGCACCCACTTGTCAGCCTTATCCATATGCCCTCAGGCGTGAAATTGCAATATCATGCTGACCTGACAAGCTGAGCCTTTCACGGTAACGTCGGTAACCTCTATTTTCCCCTTCTTCGTGCCGTATGGGGGTTCTGTAGGGGTTTGTTTTAGTCAGTTACTATAGTGGGGGGAGGAAGGAGGAGGTGTGTGGCAACAGCGTAGGGCTGAAAATATTATGTTGCTGGCGGGGCGTGATAGATGAAGAAGGAAGTAAAAAATAAAAAAAAGGGTGAATAGGGTATCTTGAACTAGGCTGCTACCTATATGTTATAGCAATGCAGTATCATAGCACACCGCGCTCTTTGGCACATACCGGTAATGATGAGTGAGATTCCGATCGGGGGACGAGGGGCGGATTGTGTGTGGTTTGTACCGGTATTCCGGTAACTTACGGTATTACATACCGCACTGTACCTTGAATTCGGAAGTTAGTCATTCGTTAAAGGGGGAACATCCGACTGTGTGATGGATGGTAATTTATGCCGAAAACTATGATACCATGCGGCACCAGCAGGGCACTACAGCTCGTCGAAGGATCTGGATGATGTGCCACAGCCTGCTGCATACGAGCTGCCATTCCAGGCGGGAGAGAAGGACGCTGATGCAGTCTGTATAGAACACCACGGGTTATCCCAAACCCCGGGACTGACCAGCGTACAAATTCTGACAAAAAGAAGCACTTGCCACCAGCCAGCCGCCTCCTGCCGACTGTTACAATATACAGATCGGGTTAATGGAATCCCCAAATGTTACAATGTTTATTTATATATCATACAGCCTATCGATCCGAGAACATGTGGATTCCGGTGGCATATTACTTCTTTCCAAACCGGAACCTTTGTCAAGCCAGGGGGAGCTCGGTAGATCGTTTAAGCGGCGGCGGACAAGTTCTAAACATGGAAAAAGGTTGCCTGGGAAGATTTTTTTTCACAAGTATTGTCTGGCCGCGCTTTTGGGGTTACCCTTGATTGCCGACAGGTTGTTCTAGAGTTGCGAACGGGAAGCGAAACTGGTTCAGATGAGAAAAGTGTCCGTGGTGAATAAGGTGATACGGCATTGTAGGCACCATACGTGAATTAAAAATAATATTTTTTTCTAAGAGGGAAGGAAGGAAGGATGAACAAAGGCTTGCGAAAAAAAACGGTTCCTTCGGATTGATACCCTATTTACAGACGCACCAGGATGGACAAGCTAAGCGAGGAAGATCGATTGAATGAGTTGAGGGCCTAGAAAAGTGGGCAGGGTGTTGGGGTGTCAGAATCTGGTTAATTAATAAATGTGTTACTTTTTATGGGATTATCCGAAGAAAGTCTGCCTATCGTTCGTCATTTTCATTTCATTTCTTGTACTTCCTTCCTCCGGAGGGAAGCAACTGTCGATCGTATCATAGAAATTCGGAATATCAATTAGGGAAAGCACGAGCCAGGATATTAGGTAATTAACAAGAATAAGGTCAGCAACACGCCAGGCTGGGAACCCGGGATCAAACGACCCAGCTGGCTTGAGGAGAGAAGAACTGCAGATGAGGATATCTTACTAAGTTAAACGCGGTGTCTAGAGATAACCTACATACGAATTGGTCCTACGTTAGTTCTAACTCTGTGCGAAGAGAGCAAGAGAGAGAGACAGATCGGGCTCCTCTGTGCCCCGTATCCTGTCCGGAGAAGACACCAGGGCTCTCGACAGACGTTGCCGTGTCATAGCTAAAATGCGCCCACCACGGGAATTGGGGGACACAAGGAGGGTGCTATCCTTGTGGTGGCTGCAGTGGGTGTCGAGTAGGCGCTCAAGCATGATAGGATACGGTAGGGAGGAGTTAGCCAATTCAATGGGTTTCCCAGCTCGCTCTCGAGACTCCCTTCCGCTGCCCCACCGCTCAGCGTGCATAATAGATGGCAGAGGAGGAGGGGGTGCGGGTGGTGGCTGTGACTTGAGTGCCATACTGTGTTGTAAAAGCTGGTGATAGTGGTGGTGATAGTGGTGTACTCGAGTAGCTGGAGTGAGGTTGGCGGTGGAGGTGCGTCTCTGGCTACGCTAAAAAAAATAAAAAAATAAGTGCGTTGTGCAGGGTAGGATAGTTAGCAGCTACTCGAGTACACATATCCGCGCCCACACGCATAAGGGCTCACTCACAACAATCAGATCAAGCACACAAACGGAATAATGCGAACTCCACAAACCCTTCCCCCCCTGCCGTGCTGCTCCCTCCTCCACCGCCCCCCCCCTCCACTACAAGTATCATACGCTACTTAAGACCCTGCTGCCCCTCTTGTTGACCCTTCTTTCTTCCCCTCGCTCAACCAACTGTGTCAGCCCCACCTAGATCCTTCAAATTCTCCAATCCCCCCCCTCTTGCTCTTTATCCTTCTATTGACCATTGTCGTCAGTTTTCTTTTTACACCTGATTCTTTGTTTGTCCATCGCTTCTCTCCCCCAACCAGAGTTCCCCTCTCATCATAATCGACCGCTTTGTAACATCGATACCCTTCCATCATCAAATAATCCAGAATGTGGTATGCATAATAATTCTATCATTGGCTTTACTTTACATTGATGAAAAGGCCTTGCAAGTTTCGGATGGTCGGAAGACTGACTTGAATAATTACAGTGGTATCTTCGGTTACATCAATTACCTTGTTGAGAAAGATCGCAAGTACATCATTGATACATTGATCAATGGTAAGTCTTTTAGATTTTTAAAAGCCCTTTATAGACACAGTGGCTTGGCGTACCTTGCGTTCAATTCCATTACCCTGAGGACAAACCTAATCCGGTCGCAGGTCTTTCACGTCTTGAGTACCGCGGCTACGATTCGGCGGGAATCGCAATCGATGGTGACAAGGAGAATGAGGTTTTCGCGTATAAGGAAGTCGGAAAGGTTGCAAAACTCAAGAAACTCATTGACGAGGCTAAACCCGACCTGAACGCTACATTTGTCTCCCACGCCGGGATTTCACACACCCGGTGGGCTACTCATGGACAACCCTCACGTCTAAACTGTCATCCCCACAGGTATGATCTGCTATTCCCGCTTTGGGCGAGGCAATGCAAGAGAGGATACCCGTGACTGATGGAAAACAATAAATTTAGGAGTGACCCCACATTCCGGTTCACTGTTGTTCACAATGGCATTATCACAAATTACAAGGAGCTCAAGGCTCTCTTAGAGAGTAAGGGTGAAGTATTCGAGACCGAGACCGACACAGAATGTATCGCAAAGCTTGCGAAATACATTTATGACCAAAATCCAGCTATCGATTTCACTACTCTTGCCAAGTCGGTCATTGCCGAACTCGAGGGAGCTTTTGGTCTGCTCCTGAAATCAGTTCACTACCCGCATGAGGTGATGGCTGCCCGTAAGGGTTCTCCCTTGGTCATTGGTGTCAAGACCCAAAGGAAAATGAAGGTCGACTTCGTCGATGTCGAGTTCTCTGATTCCGCCCCACTTCCCGCTGAGCAAGCCTCGCATAATGTTGCCCTTAAGAACCTTAAGAATGGCCCACAGAACACCTTAGCCCCCCCAGATAAGAGCCTTCTGCACAGGTCTCAATCCCGCGCTTTCCTTTCGGATGATGGCATGCCAGTCCCTGCCGAATTCTTCTTGAGCTCGGATCCGTCGGCGATTGTTGAGCACACCAAGAAGGTTCTTTACCTTGAGGATGATGACATTGCTCACATTCACGAGGGCCAATTGAACATTCACAGGGCTGGAAAAAGTGGTGGTGCCTCTGCTATCCGCTCAATCCAGACACTTGAGTTGGAGTTGCAGGAGATCATGAAGGGCAAGTTTGATCATTTCATGCAAAAGGAAATTTTTGAGCAGCCCGAATCTGTTGTAAACACCATGCGTGGTCGTTTGGATGCCAAGAACAAGAAGGTTACTCTTGGTGGTCTGAGACAATATCTTAGCACTATCCGCCGTTGCCGGAGAATAATTTTCATTGCATGCGGCACATCGTATCACTCGTGCATGGCTGTCAGGGGCATTTTTGAGGAATTGACCGAGATCCCGATTGCCGTTGAGCTTGCTTCCGACTTTTTAGACAGACAAGCACCAGTTTTCCGTGATGGTGAGTTCAGTCGGAAGACCTCACTCGGGCACATGTGCTAACGGCTACTAGATACCTGTGTCTTCGTCTCCCAATCCGGAGAGACTGCGGATTCCTTGATGGCACTTAGGTACTGCTTAGAGCGTGGAGCCCTGACTGTTGGTATCGTCAATGTTGTCGGATCTTCAATCTCCCTTCTCACCCACTGTGGTGTCCACATCAATGCCGGCCCCGAAATCGGTGTTGCTTCTACCAAAGCCTATACTTCACAATTCGTTGCTTTAGTCATGTTTGCATTGTCATTGAGTGAGGACCGTGCATCTAAGGCTAAACGACGGGAAGACATTATGGACGGTTTGACCCGCATTTCAGACCAATTTAAGCAGATCTTGGAGCAGGACCAGGCTATCAAAGAGATGTGCTCAAAATTCTTCCATAACCAAAAGTCGTTACTCTTGCTCGGCAGAGGAAACCAGTTCGCCACTGCCCTCGAGGGTGCCCTTAAGATTAAGGAAATTTCGTACCTCCACTGCGAGGCTGTTATGTCTGGAGAATTGAAGCATGGTGTATTGGCGTTGGTTGACGAGAATCTCCCTATCATCATGATTTTGACCCGGGATGAGATCTTCAAGAAGTCTCTGAATGCCTACCAACAAGGTATGATGAAGAAGCTCTTTCTATAATCTCACTGCTCCAAGTTTGCTGACGACCCATCGCTCTAGTCGTTGCTCGTGGTGGTCGCCCCATTGTTATTTGCAACGAGGCCGATGAGGAGTTCAAGAACGAGAAGTGCGAAAAGATCGAGATGCCTACGACCATTGACTGTCTACAGGGCCTTCTTAATGTCATCCCCCTCCAACTTATCGCTTACTGGCTCGCCATTGCCGAGAACCTGAACGTTGACTTCCCCCGTAAGTCTCCTCGATCTTTACCCACCGCCCGAATGCGCATGGCTAACCTGCTGTTAGGAAATTTGGCCAAATCGGTCACTGTTGAGTAAAAAATCTTGTGGCGGGCGCTCATTGTTGTTGGCAATGTTGGATATCCAGTTTTTGTCCGGGGGCACCAAAGTTTTTGTTTTTTACTAATGTTTTACGAGCGGTTGAGTGGGTCAGATGGACGATCAACATAGACTCGAAATGAAAACAAGCGGGAGAATCTCAGCGTTAGTGAGGCTCATTTTCAGGAGAAGAAGAAAGAAAAATGGCCTGCTTTTTCCGAGTGATTGTGAATGTGAAGTGAGACTAAGTAATTAGGGAAGTTATGTTGCATGTGGGGACTTGAGTGTTGCTTGTGTTATAAACGAACTAGCCTGTGCACAGAGGAAAAAGGGTTCTAAGTGCTAAGAGAAACACCGGTACCGCTGTCTCAGCACCTGAGCGGGACATCCGTGGTGACTTTAGGTTTATGGCCAGCTAGAATAATCCTATCAGTCGCCTATATGAGATCATATTAAGCCAATCAATCACTTTGTTTACACTGATTGCACTCCCAAGCTCACACCACTTCTTAGACTATTCACAACTCGGACCAAGAGCCCGTTCTACACTCGGTCTAGCTTGTTTAACTTATCTAACCTAAAGGCATGAGGAAGGCCGAAGCCCGCTACTGCGGTTTCAAATAATAATGCTGTAGCTTCAGGTTCAATCAAGTACTGGCTCCCCACAGAACCTCCTTATTGTGCCGGTAGATAGAGCGGCAGCTACACAATATACCATGCCTTATCCAATCGGGGCTATTGGCAATTGTTCGTGTAGGCCTTGCAAGTGTCAATCTCCCAGCTATCTATTTGTAAATGGGTATAGTGGGGCGAGAGGGGCTGTAGGTGCTACCGGTATGATGGGGTCGGACAATTGACGGTGAGATGAACTTCGAAGAATTTTTTCTTTTTGGAAGGGCTCTCTACAGGTAAAATGCATATCTCCTCTAAAATTGTAGCTAATTGATGAGCTTACCTTGCTCTCTCCTTTCCTCCTACTGTTGTTGACTTTCAACCTGAGTGATGGATGGGTGGGTGATGATCGGTGATTGGCCCGGAATGGTCCGTCTTCCTGGAATATGACCAGTGAAAGAGAGAAGGACTTGATGGCTTCCAGCCCCCCTCGAGAGCCTCTCGGACATCCGAAGGGGGGGGGGATCTGACCCCATTCAGGTTTATCAAGGCCACTGCAGCACGCATAATCCAACACCAACTGCCAACCTATCCTAAATACTCGAGTACTCGTAATTTTCTGACGTTTGCAAACACAACTGCTATTGCATACGGGCAGAAAATCGGTTAGAGCCTCAGGATTTTGGTGTTATGCAATAGCAGTCGTGTTTGCAAACGTCAGAAAATTACGAGTACAGATTCCTAATATTTACCCATAACTTACCCCTTCGAAGAAAAAAAGTCCCTCCATTCCGGCACCTCCATCACCAATCCAAGCATCCAAGCTATCACTACCCGGTCGCACAAGCACAACGTCACTCCTCTTCAGGAAATAAACCAAAGGGGATCCTACAAGAACACCCAACCAGAGTGGGTCCATTTCTATTAAAATAAAAATGAGAAGAAAAAAACAAAAAACATGCCGACACCCCTGGTCGAGACTTATCTTGATGACAGGTTTTTAAACCAGAGGCCATTCGGTCGCGAACGGATTTCCATTCTTTCTCCGTTGCTTTTCCACTCTTCATAATTAATTCGCGGTAAGTTTGTCTACCCTCGCTCTACTTGAGTACCGTGCTTGCGGCACCATCATACGATAAAAACCCCACGAAGCCTACCTCACCACTAGAGCCTCACTCTCCACCGCCCCCCTCGTCTCCCGCCCATCCGCAAACGACAAAAAAAGTCCACGAATAAGACGGGATGTGCATGATAAAGGTCCGCCCTGAGATTGAGGAAGAAGTGACGGTGCCAGCTAGGCGCATACCGGTAGGCCAACGTCGGACGGGCAGTCGCGATAGCCGAATCCAGGAAACGATGGTGGTTGAAACGGTCAAGGCCCCGCCACCACCGCCCTCAGCCCTCTCCCTGGGTAGCAACCACCGCGAAACGACCACCATAATCCAAGCTCCTGAACCACCCGCATCAATAATTGGTAGCGCCGCGGGCAGCGAAATGGTTCGCCATCACCATCCTTATGATTCGCCGAGAGCTAGCGTCGTGAGTACCCGGAGTCGGGACTATTACGTCGACTCGAGCGCTTATGCTGGGCGATCGCCCAGGAGCTCGTATCGTTATGTAGACGCGCGGGGATCTGGAAGGGTAGATGGAGTTGGCGCAGGTGGAAGTGGAAGGAAGGAGTTGGATTACCTGCGGGGAGATAGGTATGGGTACAACAATTACCATGGGAGGAGGAGCGGCAGCGTGAGTTACGTCAACCCGAGGCATTCTACGGCTTCGCATCGGTCTGCACGGTCCATGAGGGAGAAGGTGGTCGTTGTTGATGAGTACGGGAGGGAGAAGTTTTATTGAATTGTGGGGGGGAGCAAATGGATGGGAGGAGCGGGGCTATACACTATGTTATCTCTTTTTGTTCAGAAAAAAAAGAAAAAAGAAAGTCTTCATGTTGCTTTATCACGAATGTTTACGGGTAGATGAGCTTATGGGAGGAACGGGTTTTCGCTGGAAGGAAGAGGAAAAAGATCACGATACATGATTTCCTGCTAAGGATGTATAAACGTCGAAAGCATGATGGGATTCTTATTCTTGTTCCTGTTGTTAGCGCTGGCGTGCGTGCGCATTGGTGTCTCATTGTTTCTACCTACTGTATGATAGGACAGTGTAGTTATGGCGCCTCCTGTACTATATCTATATTGGACGTTTGTTGCTAAAGAATAGTACATGAGTTCAACCAAGCATGTACTGTACAGTAGTAAATCCGATTTTGCATACATAAAATACCTTGCCTCAACTAACACGCGCTGAAATAGACTAGCAACTTTCCCGAGACTCTATGAACGTCAACCAATCACGAGCCATATGTTAATCGAATTTTAATCCCTCTAGTGGTATCACCCGCGTACTTCCTGTAACAGTGCTCAAGCCGGCCGCAACGGCACCCACCCGATGTCTCCTCCCTCGCCATCGTCCATCAACCCCTTCCCCATCTTGTTCTCCATCTCCCAAGACCGATTCCTGGGTGGTAGTGCAGGCCTCCCGATTACTGGCGAGACACTTAGGCGCTTTGGCGGCGGCGGAGGAGGAGGCACGTGCGCCTGCCTTCCACCGTCGGAAACCTGCATATCAGGTACAGCCGCTCTCGACACATCCCTCGACAAGACGGTGGGCTTGCGAGGAACACTTGGTGGAGGGGGTTTTGCTAGTTTTCCGGGGTGGGAGGTTTCCAGTGATGCTCTTGCTGATGAGTTTGAGGTGGGAGTAGTGGTGGTGGAGGGAGTTGGAGGTGGAGGTTTGGGTATGGCGAAAGTATTTGAGCGTGCGGGGAGGGGAGGTAAGTCCGCGGGGTTGAATACCGGAGGTAATTTCCTTGGGGCGCCTTTCGAAGGGCGGGGAGTTAGTGCTGGAGGTGTTGGGATGGCCGAGGTTGGGGGGGAGGTTTGTGTTTGATTTTGTGGTGGCGGGGGTGGTGGAGGGTTGGCGAGTGCGAGGAGATCGGACTTGGGAATCCAGTCTGGCTCAGTGGCAGTTGTAAACGGGTTTGCTGGGCGTTGGGGGTTCGGGGCGTAGTTGGGACCCGGAGGTATTACTATTGATTTGGCGGGCATCCCTAGGTTTGGGTGTTAGTGGGTGATGGAGAGTGAGGAGGAATGGGAGGGTGGGCACCACTATTTAGCCACCATTTTTGGCCATTGGAGCTTGGTGGTGGTACTGGCGCCGTTAATTGTAGTGAGGAAAGAGGGAAATAGTTGGGTCACTTACGGCCGGGCTCTATGGGTTCAAAGTCTAATAAATCGTCTTCACCTCGTGATGAATCCTCCTCTGGGCCTACTAGGTGGCCTACTTCTGCACGCCGCTTTGTGTAGATTTCCTTGCTTAACTTCTCTTTCGCGGCTTCGTCCACCACCGAGACTGCGCATCGGAAGGTGGCGTAGACGGGTCTGTGATCTGAAAAACGGAGGGGAACGGTGTTGTAAGACAGCTGCCGTAGGTTCTTCCCCCTGTAAAGCACTCGGTCACACCAAGCCGGTATTCTGGCCTTCTCGCTGATTGAAGGAGTGCGGTTAGCTAAATCCGTGCAGACCTAACACAATGGGTTGGGGAGTTACGAGGTATCGTAGGTATCCGTTCCAATATCATACTTGTAAGTGGGGTCAAAGGTCAACCTAGATTCTGAAAAATAGGGAAAGGCGAGTCCAGCAATCATTTGGAGGTTTAACTGTGAATCTGTTAGCCTGAGTTTTTAAAGGTTATAGCTTTTTGGGTGCAACCTGGTCGTTATCGTATAGGGCCTGTAGATCCCCGAGTTCTATCAATTTCCGGACTTTCTCGTCAGGGAGTCCAATCCTGTAATTAAAATCACCAAGCCATATGACTGTATCATGATCATCTATAGTTCGGCCTCGCTGGAACCTTAATCCATGCGCGATGGTCCTATAGTCTCTGTTTCGTTCTTCGTAGTTCGAAAATCCAGCGGCAAGATGTGCCGTGACGAAACATAGTCGAGTATTTGCAAATTCCATGCGAATGGCGACAGCTCCTTTGTTTCCAGCGACACCTGACATACCAGTCTAATAGGGGACTGTCAGGAAGCCCAGGGACGCAACTGATAATTTGGAGTGACAATAGCTTACCTTTTTTAAACTCCCTTCGACATTCCTGACCTCGCTAATTGCACTAATCTTTACGTATATGAGTAGCGCTGCGCCAACAAGCTGCCCCCCTCGAAGAAGTACGTATTCTTCGCCACCAAGAGCTCTAGCATGTGAATTGAGTGCCTGGAGCACAGCCTGCTCCCACAATTGCCTTCGAGCGGGGTCCGTGGACATGATTTGCTGTGGACTCAATTGGACAATCTCCTGGAACCCTACGATTACGAGCTCAGGGTGCAACTGGGAATTTCCTAAGAAGGGTGGGCACAGCCATTGGGAAAGGTCATCCTTTATGCCGGACGTCTGGCCGTTTAGGTTGAATGTGCCAACATAAATATGAATATTCTTTTCGTGTGAATACTGGGACGTTCTGTGGAGGTACAGGAAGAATTGAGACGTGAATAATGATAAAAGGAACCTCCACAAGGGCGGCTTACCGTTTACTCAATTCTGTAGTGACATAATCATTGACAGGGTCATACAAGTACACAGAATTTTGACCAACTAATCTGCCCTATGAAGGGAATTAGTCCTGAGGGGACAACATAACATGATTCAAAGGTAAGTTTATTGCTGGGGGGAGATAGACTCATACCAATAAAAGGTCGATGGTGTTCTGCTTGTCTTTGTCGGTAAAATTGTTAATATAAATTCTGGCAGCGCTCTTCCGGGCATCGGCGAGTGCGCCAGCGAAACTCATTTTTCCTGTGCGGGTAAAACTTGACTTTAAGGCACCTGTCCCGGCATAGATTTTGGAAAGTGCCTTGTACAGAAGGTCAGTGCGGTAAATAGAATTGGGGAGCTGGTTCTCACATCGCCATTATCGGCCCATAAACTGGAATGGCGGATCCAGAATTCATGCCCAAAGTTTTTACCAGTCTGTTGAAGAAAAGATTCAATGGCCATTTTACTCAATATTCCCTGCACAAGATTTGTCCTGTCTAAACAATCAAGACAGTTTGTCCTGAAGACACCTTCTTGCTGGAGCATAACGAATTCGGTTTCTTTTTGGCCTCTACTGTTGGTTCCATGATTAGATTTGCGGCTGCTACTTTCAATCAAGAAAAAACTGAAGGCATCTGCGGAGGGTTCAACAATGCGGCTTATCAGGTTAGCTGCCTCAAAGCCAGAGGGCCCTTTCGTCTTTTCGTGGAAATCAAATTCGGTAGCCCGCAAGAGGGAGGAGTCGCCAAGCGCGTTACGCTTCTCACCCGATCCACTGGTTGTTAAAGGGGAGCGGTTGATGTGATGTTTAAGGCGGGAGGATAGCTCTTTCTCGCCGCTCTTGGCTTCGGAGAGGAGATTGATGACATGGATTGCACCGTACTTTAGCGCGATTGACTCAAAATGTTTGTCAAACGCCGGTTGAGTAGCCTCGGGGGATCTCGTAATTTGTATCTTTTGCTGATTTGGGAGTAAACCAGTCTGCTGCTCCCAGAATACTAACTCCACAAATGTTATTTAGTAGTTAATACAAGATGAAGAACAACCCAGCCAGACGAACTTACTCGGGATACTGCCGCGGATTTGGCAGTAACTGAAGCCCAGACTGACGTTTTGAGTGTCATGGCATGGGTCCCAAATCACAGTCTCCGTTTCGACAAAATTTGCTACATGTCCATCATCATCCATTCCACGAGAGTTGAATCGCGTGCCAACCCTCCTGCAACTAAGTCGGCTGATAAGCGTCAGCGTGGTAGCCAAGCCGGCAGATCTGGGCTCGGCTGAAGTCAATGAGCGTGGAATTGTGAGAGACTCTACAAAGCCACGAATGGTGCTTGTGAGAATATGTGATGCATCTAATTCCCGGCGCTCCTGATTAGATAAGTGGGAGCGAAAGCGAAGCAAGGGATGAATCATATATGAGTTCCATAAGAAGGAAGGGTCAAAATTGTCGATGTCGAAATTGGCAGTGTCAATAGATCTGGAGTGAATAACACAAAGGTTAGTTTAACACATTTGGCAATGACGACTCAAAACAGGCCATAACTGGGAGCGAGCTATGAGCGCCCAGTATTGGCACAATCGAATTCAGCGCAAAGGTAGTATGAGAGCCATATAAGGTCGAAAGTGGTTTGTAGTCGGCAGTGGGAAGCATTGTAGCTGACCTATCTTGAAGCCGGTTTGTAAGGTCAAAATCTCGGGAATAGTAAAATGTGCCCCCACTAAGAAGCTTCTTCAGCGCGAAACATGGATGTTCAGCTCCTACGGGCTGTTGACCTCGTCCTTGGTCCCAACTGTCGGGATCCATGGGATATGAGTTGACTTCGGAGTCAGGAAAGTCATCAAAATCGGCACGGGTGAGGCAATCTGTTTGGGGGGTGGGCTAAGTAAAAGAGCGGACCAGGGAGTAGGGGAAGAGACATACGGAAATCAACTGCATGGATTCGAAAGACACCCTCGCCTGGGCGAACTGAAGCAACCTCCCGTGCACTAGTAACGACACCAAGGAAAACATGTTGATTAAGGGTGATTAGGCCAAGAGTGCCCAAGCAGGGCTGACTCGATAAAGACCGATAGCCATCTAAGTCGACAGAGGCAAGATCGAGAAACTCGATTATACATTTTGGGGCAAGAGAAGGGGAGGAAGATGGATCATTAATCCGTTGGGGGAGAGAAGCAGATGAAGAATTAGAAGAGCTTTGGGCAGCAGGGAGCGAAGACGAGTTTCGCAAAATGAGGGCATGGGAAGCTGTAATGAGAGCAATTGACCTGTGTGGATAATCTTTGATTAGAAGGTCGGTGGGCATGATAGAAGGATGTGGGTTCAAAGGAGGGTGAGAGAGAGATGGAGGGATTGTGAAAACGCGGGAGATCCACAATCAGGGATCAGGGCTTGGCGGATGATCCAGGGGGCTGTGCTTGAGGGTGCCAAGGGATCAGGTGATCGGAGAAGAACCAGATATCCCTTCGTTCGGATTCACGGAAGGAAGCTAGTGCAGCACTATAAACTCGGTTGAATAAGGTGTTAGCTATTTACAGAATGGCCTCCGGGAAGGTTAACGAGGAGTGTTGGATGCAAAGGGGAAGGTGGCGAGATTAGCTAATTTATTTTGGGGGGTTTTTTGTTTTTGTTAAATCCGTGATATTGTTTTAGGTACACTCCCGTTCGCAAAGTCCTTGCTCAAAGAAAGGTATTGTGGCAAAGTCTTGGCGACCACGATGTACTAGTACTAGTACAAGGGTGGGCCGAACATTTGCTGAAGAAATTATGCAGGGTAACAAATCTGCCCATCAACAGGAACTCTCTACCAACCTGAAGTATCTGCAAACACAAAGCAATTGCGACCAGGGAAGTAGGATGGCGCCTCCATATACCCATTCTGACTGCTCAGGACATGAACAAAACCAAGCAATTGCTCTATTGTCTGATCTGGATACGAGCCTTAACTATTCCCAAATAGCCCATCAGGTTGGGGTCCCACGATCAACAGCACAGAGTATGATTAAGAGATACCGTGCCAGGGGCACTATTGAAGATGCTAAGAGATCAGGTTGACCCTTAAAGATTACAGAGGATATTAAATGCCGAGTAGAGAGGACTGTGAAGGAATACCCCCACGATTCCTTAAATGAGATTACCAAGCACATCCAGGGTTTAGAGATTGGTTGTACTACTGTTAATAAAGTAACAAAACAGCTGGGCTTTCAGTTGTGCATACTACGAAAGAAACACTTCCTCAATCCTTTTACCAAGATTGGCCACAAATTAAGGTCATGCAAGAGATTGAGATAGAGAAAGAGGGACTGGAGAAAGGGTGTTTGGTTAGTGTAACGGGGGCACCCTATAGAGAGGTGAACACTACGGTTGTGACCGCACCAAAACTCAAAGTAGAAGATAAAAATAAAGTAAATAACTTACAGAGAATCAAAACGGTAAAACTTAATATCCTTAGGCTGAAAGCTTCACTCAATAGGTCCTCTCAAGGAAAGTTTTTTATCAAAGTAGAAGGCCAAACGCTTAAACTTAAGTAGATATCAGATTTAAGCCTTTGACATTGACCTCTACTCCAACCTTGTGCAAGCAGCCTGCCCTGCTCAGTGCTGTCTGAGGTCTACCCACCATCAGGAATTATCCAGCCGGAAGTATCAAACCAACTTGGGTACACTTAACTCTGTTAATAGGATACAGTGTATCTCCAATACAACTGCAGGTGGAAAAACTCTTTCTATCAAAGTCATACCAGTGGCTAACTGCCATGACAACAACCGGAGCTAATACCTAGGTGGCGGACTCACTAGCCCAGCAGTAGTTTCATCTGTAGAAGCTATGCAGTCAATTATTTAATCTACTCGACTACTCAATGCGATATTTAGACATGCAAGCTTGCCCGGTGAGATGTCACCACTGCTTTGGTCAATAGGCGCTACCCTTAGCCTACCTCTCGGGACAACTCTACAGTGACAAGACTCATACTTCTTAAGTCCACTGACAACCGATAGTAATGGAACAAATTAAGAGGAGAAAGTTCCGGCTGGTTACTGTAGCAATCTCAGCTAGAAGAGTTGGTAAACAACAAGTAACGACCTAATTGCATTCTTATTAAGATTAGCGTAATCTTAATTATCTCCGTAGAGCTTTCTTATAGCGCTTCTTATCTTCTCCGCTATCTTTAATAGTGAAGATATATACAGCCCCTAGTCATAAGTGTTCATGAAAGCTTAGTAAGCAACCTCGCTAAATGCCACATCACAGAGTACATTTCGACAGTACTTTCTACTGTACTCAACAGCCACGATCCTCCTACCTTTTAATAATTTTTCCTCTTTACTTTTCCAATAGTTGACTAGTCTGGATATTTAAATTCTGCTTCTGTATCAAAAAAAAAAAGCAAACCCGGAAGAGCTCTCAAAGAGAAATTACCTGTATGGAAAAAGGTATCATTATTATCCTTTTCTACTATGGTTTGAAGATGCTTTTGGTGAAGAGAAAAGGGCCTTTAGTTCCTATTACTCAAAATATGAACAAAACCAGGTATATCAGATTCTTGAAAAGGTATCTTTTTCCTGTTATTGATTAAATGTTTTCTTTTGGTATGCAAGATGTTATCTTTCAGCAAGACAATGCTCCTGTTCACAAGGCTTATAATGTTATGGATTCGTTGGAGAGAAATTCTATTGAAGTAGTGGAACACCCCCTTTACCCCCCTGATTTAAATCCTATTTAGTATGCATGGGTAGAGCTTAAAAAGTGATTGCACCAGCAGTATCCAATGATTGCAGATACCCCAGGAGAAAAAGAAGCAGTTAAGAACAGACTTGTAGAAGTATTGCCTTTGGTTTGTGAGACTATTTCTGAGGAATCTTTTGAGAAGTTGTGGAAATCAATGCCTGATAGAGGAGCTGCAGTTTTGAAGGCAAAGGAGGGGGGTATACAAGGTATTAGCAACTATTCATAACTTTAATTTTTATTTTCACCATTTAATTATATACACAGTTGGTTGATTGTGGACATTCCATTGTCCATTGCCAGTTGTCCGTTGCCTGTTGCCCATTGTTAGTTCGCGCGTGCACCCGTTGCCTCAAGGCACCGGCAACCCCACTACTCGAGTACCCCACCACACCATGTCTGCCTATGGTGCAACCGCAATTAAACATGTCTTGGATCACAAACACTTCTGACTAAGGGCTGTATATAACTTCTTATCGATTGAGACTTATATTTTAGATATGATAATACATTGATGGTAAAGAATGTAATAGTATTTAATTTATAACATAACCAAAAGTAATCTTTAAAGAAGGTACTTAGATGGTTGTGTGAAGAGCTCTAACTATCGTAATCTTTTTTTTTTTTTTTTTTTTTTTTTTTAAATCAAGTGCGTTTTTTTTATTAAGGTACAAATACAGCATGCATCTTTA
>Ga0307509_10003476_pt1 | contig 23844 bp, 15 predicted proteins | sample 10_EM_MG_FD_202245 | JGI IMG/M metagenome (GOLD analysis project Ga0307509, IMG submission 202245) | Populus trichocarpa ectomycorrhiza microbial communities from riparian zone in the Pacific Northwest, United States - 10_EM | ecosystem: Host-associated > Plants > Roots > Unclassified | place... | reverse complement strand
ATCACTTTATCAACCCTATCACAGATCGTGAAGGTGCTGAATTACTTATATGGTCTGATGTCAAGGTACATCCGTTGCAACGCCTGCTACCTGGCCCCGGTCACATAATTATGACCCCGGTGGATATCATACTCGAGTAGACCCCATCACGTCTTGGCAGGGAACTGGAGCTCACCAATTGATACTACCGTGTTAACTTAACTTCTTTCCCTTACTCGAGTAAATACCGTAAAAATTCTTGAAACCAGCGATGGAATTATCAGTCATCAGGTACAGCTCCTAAGTTTTGTATGTTCCACAGGGGGTGAAGGCAGCAAACCTCGTTTGTGGAACATACTCGAGTACTAGTACAGTACGAGCACAAAGCTGAGGCGCTGTACTAGGGTATGGACTTGGGTGATCGGACAGACAGGGATTAAAATCTATGGGGATACATAGATTTTTAATCCCTGTCTGTCCGATCACCCACCTCCATACCCGAGTACCTCCGTATACCCGAGTGCCTCGGCTCCCTGTCCTCGATAAACTTTAACCCACTTCAACCCTCTCCACATCCCGTTTTCCCTCTCACCTTTACACCTTCACAACCTAGATCGCGACACCAAGGCTCCCCAAAAATGGCCGGCCCGATCCGGCATCCAATCCCACTCGACTCGTTAACAGCCTACCTTCGCAAAAACTTCCCAGAAATCGACCTCCCGTTGACTATCCAGCAATTTGGCTACGGTCAGTCGAACCCAACGTATCTCCTCGCTTCCCCAAGCACGGGAGCAAAATACGTCCTGCGCAAGAAACCCCCCGGGAAACTCCTTAGCAAGACAGCACACCAAGTAGAGCGTGAATTCAAAGTCCTTAAGGCCCTCTCCGAAGCAGCGCCGGACCTTCCTGTGCCGAAGGTGTACTGTCTATGTGAAGATGCAGAGGTCGTCGGGAGCGCGTTTTATATCATGGAGTTTTTGGACGGGCGGATATTTGAAAACCCAGCGTTGCCGGGGGTAACAGCCGAGGAGAGGACCGTTATGTGGAAGTCGGCTATTATGACCTTAGGTGGCTTGCACAAAATTCGGCCGGAGGAGCACGCGGCTCTGAAGAGCTTTGGGAAGCCGAGCGGTTTCTACGGGAGGCAGATTCGGACACTGTCCACCATTGAGGCGGCGCAGGCTGCGACGAGGGATGTAGCGACCGGGGTAGAAGTTGGGGATATTTCGAGGTTTGATGAAGCGGTAGGCTGTCCCCCGCTCCATTGTATCTATACTTCTGCAGGAGCTAGGGCTGACATAGTTGAAGTAATAGATGAAGTTTTTCTCTACCACTCAGCCGAGGGATCGATCGACCGTGATTCATGGTGACTACAAGATTGACAATCTGGTATTCCACAAGACCGAGCCGAGAGTGATTGGTATCTTAGATTGGGAGTTGTCTACTATTGGTCATCCTCTTAGTGATGCTTGTACGTTGCAATTTTTTAGCTGTTAAGTTTGCACTTACTAAGAGTTTCAAGCAAACCTATTATCACCATACCAACTCGTCCTAGAACCCGGCGCATCCTTAATGTCCGGCGAAACAAAGGATTTCCTTCCCGGTGCAACTCCCGGGCTTCCATCTCGTCAGCAGGCTATCGAGTGGTATGGCCAGGCTTCTGGGTGGAATATATTGCCTAGTGAGATGTATTGGGGGGATGCGTTCGGCTTTTGTAGAGTATGCTTCCGGTACTTTCTGTGGACGATAGTGTGGCGTGCTCATAAAGCTAGAACTCGGTGATTGCCCAAGGTATCACGGCTAGGGCTGCTAGACGTCAGGCTAGTAGCGCAAAGGCGGGAACGTATGCTGAGCGAACGCCGAAGTTGGTGGCTCTTGCTTGGAGGTATGCTTCTGACGACCATTTCGTCTACGGTCTTTAAGCGGTTAACAGCTTTGGCAGACTTATCGAGATGAGTGAGAGAGAAAGGAGGAAGGAAGGAAGAGAAGGTAGATTATAGAGACCCGTGCGCGAACGGTATTAAGCTTGTATGCTTTTGTTTAGAGATATCAATGATACGCCCTGCTACGTAACTTAACTGTGGTTTCATTGAGAGATACGTACTCCGCTGGTGTGTGCATTCTTCCACAAGCTTAAAGGTTCGACCCAAAATTGCGTCTTTTTTCTTCACCGCCCCATTAGCATTCTCTGCCTCTCCGCCAATATTCTTATCCCTTATATCACCTAATCCAAAAGGCGATATACATCTTTCCTTGGCCTTATACTTGTCAATATTTGTTTAAGTGGGCGTGAATCAGCCCCCAAATTGGGCCCCGATACTCCACGAAGAGGTCATCTGCGCACGAGAGGAGCGCATGGGGATATAGTATCGGGCAACATCGATGTAGGCCATTTGCACCCCTCGCTGGGGCCCGCACCGGTGTTAGATATCGTTGAGGGGACTCCTATTTTGTGGGGGTATTGATATGGGCCCGTCCCACCTCTTCTAGAACCAAGGATGCCTAACGAAGCCGATAGGTCTGCAAGTGAGAACACCGCGGGTAGTGACTCGAGCAGTGAGACAGAGGGGCTTCCTTAGGTACAGTACTCCTGGCAAGACCCGCGCTGTGTATTGAAGGGAGTTAGTAGTTGCGGTGTCTTTCCGGGGGGGGGGGGTCGAAGAAACCTATTAATGGTACAACTGCGTTATCCAAGAGGGATTGCCATTTTAACAGCTTGGGCTGCCCCGGGATGCGTTCCAATAAACGTAGACCGCTGTACTGTTAGAGTCTTGTATCATTGCGGAGGCCTATAGGGTGAAATGTGCAAGTCTATCAAATTAGGTGTCAAACGGGAGTGAGTTTGTATTGCTATTATGGGATTACACTATCTAAACTATGGTACTCCTAGACTACATGTTTGCATGCCACGATCCTCGGGTGATATTGGTTTCGCTTAACTTACTCTGTATTGAGAATGTCGTCCATAGAATAATTTTTTTTCAGAGTTTGTTCAAGGGCGCTTTACCGGTATTCTGCTGTCTCGGCTAGTTAGCGATAGAAGACGGCTCATCATATTCAATGACTCTTTGAGTTACTACTTTGGTTAATAATCGGGCGGGACTTAGATTTGATCGATTTAAGCCTTGATTATTGAGAGGATGGATATACACAAATGAAAGTTGGTGAAACCGCAAGGTCCTCATTCCCACCATTCCCAGCCCACTCTGTATCCAATTCTGCGAGTGAGCAGTATAGTGACAAAGGCTCCGGATGGATAACGGATCTCCGTGATACGGGTGGACGATGGGTTAGGGGCCCTCTATCATGTTATAACATGAGTCTAAGTATGATACTAGTAGTCCATATTATTTCAACAAACAGGATACCTATTTAACGATCCAACAGTCGTTGGGAAACTTGGGTGCGTGATACAGAGTTGTAGCAAAAAAATTCATTGGATTTTACGTTCCTAATATCATAAAATCGATCATGCTCGAGCACTTGCTCTAATCGATCACTCGATCAGGCCTCGCCTTATTTCATCGATCACGGGGGCCTCTCGACCAGATTATGATCGAGCATAACCCCCTGATCCCCTTGATTATGCTCGTGTCCATCACTAACTTTAGTTCAGAAGGGGTTACCTCGCAAGACAGGTTTTACTCTTCAGTTCGTCCTCTCCTATACTCGAGTATGCTGGTTCCCAGATTTTCTCTTGTTACTTCTGAGGTCAGTCGACTAATTATCACACTCTTTTCCCGATATCACAGGTGCTTCCGGTACCACTCAAACCCGGTGAACCGAATCCAACAAAAGATGTCTATTTTCTACCCTCAGGGTGTCCCCCCCTCCCCTAGCATCACCTTAAACAAGAGGAAGGTAATCGCCGGACCTTACCAGAAAAGGCAACCCCAACGTCCTAGGAGCAAGTTTAATTATCCAAGTTCTTATGGTACCCCAGACCACAAAGCTCTAGCAACAATGAAACAACTCGCTTCTATCAAGTTACCTCTCTGAAAACAATAAACTATCAAGTCTAAAGTTAATCGTGACAAACCGTTCGATAGACTCCAACACCACCTTGTCTTCGAAATTGAGCCGGATTGCTTTCCGAGAATAACCGCTGCCGATCAGTTGGAGGGGGAAATTTAATTAAAACTTAAAACCCACATGGACTAATTATCATTGGCAGACACCTCTCTATCCCACCGGTGAATTTCATCTTCCCATTAATGCTACCTACATATGCACCCTAACTCGGGATCAGGTTTTGCTCAGGCGGTTTTTTTTCGGATCATCGCAGGATTTTGTAATAATAGTGCCCACAACCACGGTCAATTCGATTTATAAAGAAACTATGATACTTTCAATATTACAGTGTAAGTGCGGGAGGATTTTCCATTTTGGAATACTATCCCTTGGCTGAGTTATACCTCTTGCGCCACCATAATACCGATAGATAAGATACTTGCTAACGATACAAGTACTCGTAAAATGCCCTTTTAGGGAACAAATGATGGGAACAAAGGGGCATGTATAGACTTGGGCCCCAGAACTTCCTCTTGTTTACTTATTGCCTAAGTGCTCCGAGGAGCGGTTTTCCTCCCCTATGATACTTCAACATTATTCCAGTGTGGGAAACAATTTTTAATCGCTGAATATTTCCAAGGATTACTGCGAAGGCTGTAAGTTAAGAATTGAGAATCTCGAGGACATTAGAGTTGTCTTCCCCGGTAACTTAAGGTTTATTGTATTTTTCATTTTCATTTGTCCCACCCAACTTGGGGCTAAAGAGAAAGTCTTTTTCCTGTGTTTCTTGCCCCTGTCGAGAGGAAATTCTCGACGCCCTAGAGGAATTCTCAGTTCCTAAAAGTTTTTGACCAACCAAAGGAGGCAGTCCCCGAGAAGTCTTGGCAATGCAGTAGTTTCTAAAATATCGCTATTGCTTGCCTGCAGATTCCAGCCCAGGATGACACCGTTCGCATGACAAAGCCCCGCGTTGGAAACGTTTTCTCATTTTCACTGGTTTCAACACTTTTGGGCGCATCTTCTCTACCTTGTGATCTACCACGAAATCTCTATAGCATATGGACACATTTCCTGCCGGGGTAGTCTTATTCCCCCCGACTTAAATTTAATGCCAACCGTCTATCAATCTTGTACTGTACGAGTACTAGCTGAGTTCCTAGTAGAAGAAAGGCTAATTTACATCCCGGCAGCCCCCACTTCCGGCCCGCCGCAAGCCCCAGGTTTTGTGCGACAAGAGATCTGCGGTCATTGCCACCCTTTTGGGAATTTACTAGGGTAATATCCCCAACCCTTTCTATCTCGACCTACTTATAACTCAAATTAATCGCTTCCAATTGAGGACCTTGTTAGACTAAGTCGAGGACTCCCCTCCTCCCAAACACAATAGAAACACCCTTGATAGGCCGACAGCTAGAGATAAGAGAACAATTCTAGCACCGCTCATGAAAGTTCTTATATGAGTGAGTGGGCCCAAATCCCAAGCCAGAAGAATCTAAGAAGAGGCAAGACACCTACTCGAGCAGCGAACGAAAGAATAAAGCCCCGACACAGGTGCTTCGGCAGTAAGCGATCCACGGCCAATGACTTCTGTTGCACAACATCGATCACGCCAGAAGTTAAATCAAGTACTAGTACAGTACCCTTGCCCGATTCCCCACCTTCGCCTCTACCCCGAGCTGCCATACCCGTGATACAGGGGCCCCGCCACGAGAGGTTTTGTTCGCTCTCAGAGGCGATATTCTCCGGAGGTGCGTCATCGTGAGAGATTTTGTTCAGCGCTCTCAGAGGCAGTATTCTCCGGAGGTGCGTCATCGCGAGCAGGAAGATTATCAGAAACCTATATTCTAGAGAATGCGGGTAGCGATTGCGATCATTACTTCTCACCTCTTGAGAGCTCTTGAGAGCAGGGAGAACCCACAACCCCCTTCTTAATTACCAAAATTACCAACAAGGTCGATCTGGAATATCTCGCTATTGCCTTTGTCAGCGGCATTCAGCCGCGGGATTGAAAAAGCGTTTCCGAGTGCCGAACTCCAAGTTAGCCTATTTCAGTCCTGTGCATTATGCAAAAAGCCGTTATACACCCCGGGGTCTTTCGGCTTGAAAAACTTGTATAAACATTTCTCCACCCGGGGATGAATGCCTCTATCGTCCTCAGAAACTGCCCTGAGCTGAGCATGCAAATGTAGACTACGGTATTTAGAACCGGCGAACTAATTTTGAGCGAGATCCGAAAGTGGGGGAGATGCATTTAGGGCCGCTAGTACATATGGCTCGTACAGCATCATAGGATATTCGCAGCTTTGCCTAGGGGAGCCATGGCACCAGAAAAAGTGAGAGGTGCGTTGCAGGGAGTCTGTGGGTGCAACTGAGCAAAGGATCGTCCGAAAAATGCTCAATTGGGAGAGATTGTTTTATCACAGCTCGGAGAAGGTGATCCCAAAGACGGGAATCTCTACCACCCTCCAAAAGCTCCTCTCAATACCTCCCGGAACTGCGGTAGAGTATTTGGTACCCCGCTTCTCAGTGAGGTAGGTGTCAATGGTTTCTGAGAACGAGCGATTTCTGCGAGTATAAAAGGCCACCTCTCGTAAACACCCTTTCTCAACCAACTATCGATTGAGCGAAAGTTTACCACCGCATCTGCATCCCTCAGTTCCCCAATCCTCTAAAACCCACTTTTCAAAAAACTCCGGCCGCAATGTCTACCGAATGGGAGCCAATCGTCAAGGAGCTCTACCAACTTATGGGGGAGAACGACTGGATTCTCAACTTTAACCAAGCCATCGCCGATGCCAAAAGGGCAAACGTCCCGGACCTCGACCACATCGACAGTCTAAGCGACTACCTCAACGCCCTCAACGAATACCTTTCCTGGAAGCCAAGTGAGAAAGAACGCGGCGACGTAATTTACAACAAAATCTGTCTCTTCTACTGGATCCTAGAACAGCGCACCACATCTCGCCTCCAATCTGAGGTCCTGCCCAACCAAGCCGACAAGCAGCTAACGATCCTCTCAGGATGGATGCGTGACTACGCAAACTCCCTCGGAGCCTTCTACGACACTGAAGCTTCCATTGATGCCGAGACTATTGAAACATTCTACAATTCTCCCCCGTATAGGATGGAAGATTACGAGCGCCCCCCCGGAGACTGGAAGACTTTCAACGAGTTCTTTGCCCGCCACGTCAAGCCCGGCCTGCGTCCTACGGATGAGCCCGATAACCCGGAAGTCATAGTCAGCGGCGCGGACTCGGTTTTTGACGGCAAATGGCCGGTGGACGACGAAAACAACGTCTTCTTTGTGAAGGGTGTACCCTGGAACATCAAAGAGCTCCTGAAAGGCAGTGAGTACGCCGATAGTTTCGAAGGAGGGGTCTTCATGCATGCCTTCCTAAATACAACCGACTACCACCGCCAGCACGCACCAGTCCCCGGAACCATCGTGGAGGCGAAGGTGATCCAAGGAGCAGCATACCTGGAAGTCGTCCCCGTCACTGATCCGAGCTCCCCTAAAGACCATAATCAAGAGCCGACTCGGAATATGTTCTCCATGCGCCGTTGCATGAACGAAGGCATGACCGATGCGAATATGATCAGGCATGAGTACCGGGATGGGATAATCCCCGGCTACCCCTCCGGCATGAAGAGTAAGTTCGTAAGAGGTCTGAATGCGCCAGATTCCCCGGGTTACCAATTCCTGCAGGCGCGCGGGTGCATCGTCATTAATTCCCCTATCGGGTTGGTTGCCATGCTCCCGGTAGGGATGGCACAGGTCTCGTCGGTGAGGTTGTCGGTCGAGAAAGGGGACGAGGTAAAGAAGGGGGACGAGGTTTCGTATTTCCAGTTTGGAGGGTCGGATTATATACTTGTTTTTGAGAAGGGGAGTCAGGTCGATATCACCGCAGTGCAAGGCTCCCATTATCTTACTGGGCAGCAGATTGCAACTGCGAAGCTGCTAACCAAGTGAGGAGATTAAAGCGGCTGATGGGTGTGTGGGCTTGAAGGAGTGCTTTGGGACATGGAAAGGCGGGGGTTGGAATATTTCCTTGTTGATTATTCACAGCTTTACGTTTGACGTGGTTTCTACTCTGGTTGTGGCTCTGCTTTCTCGTGGCCTACTTGTGCGCCATCTCAAGTACTGTCACGAAATGAATATTACCTCAATGATGACTCCACTCCTCATATATAAGCTCTTCTAGGCCAATAATCCCCATTCTTGTGAATTATCAACACCTTTTAAATTACCAACTAACATCCGTCAACCGCTCAAACCCAGCACATCTGTCAAGAGCCACGAGTGACATCCCATGAGGCCTGAACGATATCACCCTCCTATGCGACATAACCCCTTCAGAAGTTAAAGTTCCCAAAGGGCAGCCACTGATATGGCAGCGCCCCCAGCGCCTACCCAAGAATTCAAAGTGAACTGTTATCCAGCAGTTTTTTTCAAGGCCAGAAAATATCCATTATCTGTTTAGCGTTTCATCTTTCCCACTGCCCCCCCACCAAACCCTCCACGAACTATATCTATCATCCTCCTCCTGCCCTCCCGGATTCCCCGAGCTTCATCGATTATCTCCACATTTGCTACTCACTTCTAAGCCAGAATATGCGTTCACTAGGGAGTTTTATCCCGCTTAATCCTGGCTTCCACATTAGCCGCATAGGTGGGGGCAAATAGCGGCACTGGAAACATTTGTGTTCTTGCTCTTCACTTTGTGCCATGTGCTAGAAGGCCAGTTTCCCGACCCTTCCAGCATAGGTGGAGGGAGGGGTCATGCAATTGCCTCATGTCCAACTACTTGTTCTCGACTAAACCGTCTAAACTACTTGTTGGAAATCATGCTTGCGCCCTTACAACTACAGCAGTCCCTAATGACACCCTATGATTGGGTGCTTCACCCATTCCCGTGCAAGCCTATCTCTAGGCATCGGTTTCCTTTCCTTTTCCTATTCTTTCTTTTCCCTTCTCAACCTTTCTCTCTTTCAATCCAGAGTGCGGGGTGCCTGCTCGCTTAGGTCTCCGCCCTCCCAGTCGTGATATAATACTTCCCAGCACCTCCTCATTCCCCTCCAAACGGATCCGCAGGTTTTAGCAACTCTGTTCATACCCAAGCACTACTCCCTATTCCACCGGGCAAGCCCTCCAGGGAAGCAATCAGTCCACAGATACTGTTTCCATAGCCCAGAAATATTTGTAGCTCTAAAAATTTATGATTGGCCGTGTTGGGTCAATACCCCTGTCGCCTCCCCTTGGACTCCTTGCACTCACATAGCAAAGAAGATCGTCATGGTCGATCACTCGATGCACCCCCCAACCACCTCATCTCTGGCGGCCGGCGACACTTGCAGGATATGCATGTTTCTTCACGAGTGGTGCCGCAAGCAGATACGGTATAGGATCATACGGGATCGGGTCCCGGGGAAGTCAGAGAAGCGGGGTGCAATGTTTTTTATGCTTTTCACTTAAGGGGAATATCAAGATCGGTCCTGTGTTGATGATACCTTCTGGTAACCTTCGATTTCACCTGAGGCCCTTGGGTACACTCTTTCTCCTTTTTAAAGACTTCCCATATCAACCCAGGGATGCCACCCCACTCGCCACATGATTCTCGAAGCATTCCGATATTCTAATATTATAATACATTCATCACACACCGTACCCTACCGGTATACGAGTAACACCCATTGCGCGGTCAGAACTCTTACACGAGCCCAGAGCAAGTGATAAGCTGTCACCAAAGCTAAAGCCTCAAGCCTTGCCCATCTGTGCGAAATGTTGAAAGTGCGGGGTGTAGAGTAGTTTTCGTGGGTAGATCGTGTAGTGGGTAGATTACTTGGTTCATGGAAATGTTGCTCTTTCCCGACAACTGCAGCGGAGGGGCAAAGGGAGTTTGCGATACCAATGGAGTTTCTTAACTGGTTCGGCCCCCTTTCGGCCCACTTACTATCAATCACCGCCAGTTTATCAAGGAATAATAGTACCTTTAGATCAATCATCTCACTTCATCCTTGCCCGAACAAGCTTTCTTTTTTCTTTCCCACATGCTTCCCTCTCTCTCTCGGCATGCTTAGAGGTATTTTCCAACATAGGCCGACTCCTATCCAGCTTCCCTGGAAGCGACATCCCCAAAGGCCAGGACCAGAAACCTCACCCTTCCGAAGGGAGACAACATCCATAGATGGGGATATTCCTAATCGATATGCAGCCAGGAGCCGCGGTACCACTGCCCCTGGATATCATACCTAGCAGGATTTTCAATGGGCAGCAAAGGCTATCTAGGACGTCAACTTCCAGAGAGATAGGCACGACAAAACGCATGATCAGAACCCGGCTCCGAAGAGTCCGTAAACCGAACCCCTTAAACTGTTTCCATCAGAACACTAGGAACTGTATCTATAAAATTCCTTGAGAGACTTCCCTTCTAAAGCCGATGCGCTAAACGGGCCATAATAAATATATTGCGGCCACAAACTGGGTTATGTCCGCAGTAAAAAAAATTAAATTCTCAACTCCCCTAAGAGGCGAGTGCTGGGTGATGGTCAGGGCTAGGGTCTTCCTAATTAGCCGGTTGGATTGAGCAAGCAACACTTTAGTCTTTTTATCCTGAAAGATTCATTCCGCTGACGCTATCATAGTAATCCCGACGGCACTAGTACTCGAGTACCCGTACCCCGAGAAGTTTCAAAATCATTTGTCCCTGTCTGCGCCTGTTATCTTCCGAAATTTGAGCAACAGTTACTCCCACACCCCAGCCCACGTCAAAAAGGATAAAGTAGAGTATATCTCCTATTTTCGTCGTCTTCAACATGCTACTACCGCTTGGAGCTCAGTACTACAAGATCGTAGGAGCGCTGCCGTTAATTACCTAGCCACCAACATTCCATTTCCGGACCCCAGCAAAGACGCCAAAATCCTCTACTCGAGTACCTGTACTCGCAGTCGCCGAAGCGAGTGACCGACCATGAAAAACATAAACAAATTGAAACATCAAAAAGGAGTGAGACCAAATACGGGATCACCAAACCACCAGAACTCCCCAAGTTACCACAATTTATCCCCTATTTCCCCTATTGTATTCCCAACGACCTCGCCCCCATCTGCACAAGACACCTCAAATCCGTCAGGGCCAACAACCATCCCGAACCAAGTCACGTCGAAACCTTCCGTTACACACTGGGCAACTGTCAGACCCAAGGGGGTGTTTACAGGGGCCAAAAGGGGGCGCGGGAGGGAGGGTGAATCTGGATGCTACACCAACCAAGTAACCAAGTACCGATGTATACAGCGGTCTACGGTACCGTACCGATAGTCTATCGTAGTCTAAAGTATCTTCACCACCGGTAGTATTTGATTGTTCCAGAAGACCAAGACCTGGAGTCAAGTTACCGCTGTCCTGACCCAAAATTTTAAATTAAGAGCCTCTCCTTCTTGGGGAGGTATGTTATCATGCTCTATTTCCTCCACTGAGACCCTTCAAATGATAAATTAAGACTTGTCTATGATTTGTGTTTTTTTTTTCTTCACCAAAAAGGTCGTACAGGAAGGGAGGCCGGCCGTTGGTTGTTTCTGGTTGGAGGTGCGGAATTGATGTTGTAACCTCTCTTTATCAAATACCGTACTGGTGGCCCACTGAGGCGTGATTCTAGTCGCTGATCCTGAGCGCATGATATCATGACAAAAATAGGATGGAATTGATTAGAGGCCTTGCAAATGGATTCTCCTCAAAAAGTTGCCAGCGGGGCTGTTTCTGTAGTTTTTCTTTTTCTTTTTCTCGAATACTGATGATGAACGGGATGTCCCGGGCATGTCCCGGGCTTTCCAGGAACTTTGGGTGGCGAGGAGTACTGTAGGTTTTTTTTTTTGGCAGCCATATTTATTTGTGCCCACTGTATGATACGAGTATATGGTCTTCAACCGGGGGGGAACGAAAAATCGTCGGGTGGCAAACAGGATCAGCAACAGGTACAGTACGTTTATTTTTTGTTGCCATTGAGCCCTTTGACTGACTCACTCCCCCGTCGGCCGAACACCCAGATACTTGGGGGGCTGAGAAAATTATCCGGGTGCGTGTACAGTACAGTACAAAAGTTTTGAAAATATTTACCGGGGGAAGGCGGGTTGCAACATGCAAACTTTTGCAAATTTTTTTTAAAAAAAACTATTTTGGGTCACCTATCATACTTATTCTCACCCCCAGTACCGTATCCCCCCGTTCGTAACCCAATTTTCCGCTGCGCTCTCGTTGAAGACTATACACACTTGTGCCGCACTAGTACAGTACCGGAATGTGCCCGTATGGAGGGTGCTGGTACCGTGCCGGTGCTCTCCTTTTCCAGAATTGCTTACTTGAAAATCGGAGATGGGGGGAATTGTCTTGGGCGATAGGCGAGGTCGGATCAGATTGGATCGTGGCGGTGGCACGCGGCTGAGGAGTGAGTAGAATGCGGGGGGGGAGGATCTGTGCTGGGATTTTTTCTCTGTTGATTCCCTGGTTTGATTCTATCGGTAGGGTGCTCCCCCCTTGACAGGAAGTGCCCGAAAATAGGGGGGGTGTACTTGGTGCTCGATTATTGGCGCTCAGATGCGCACAGATTGCCGGCGTTTACCACATCCCATTACTCTACCGGTAGTTGCGTAAAAAACCCGTGTACGAGTACCGGTACCTTGCTCCACTATCGGACTCTTAGCGGGAATTGCGGCATTGAGCCACGATAGGTTTAGTTCACCGGAATTGCGAACACTACTCGAGTAGTTGATGAGATCCAGCACACCAAGCCTGCTCGGGTTTTGCTGTGTGAGGAAAACACTGCCGATAACCCTACTTTGGGCTTTTGTCTCTAAGTAGGATGTTAGAGGGAGTACCGGTATTGGACAATGATGAATGGTGGATCCCGTCGTCTGTTGATTGGTTTGAGTTGCGCAGTATGAAGAGGATGAGAAGGCTGAGGAGCTGGATGCCGACTTATTAGGTTGAGTTGCAATGAAGTCCCTAGTAGCTAGATTAGGTTTAAGTCGCCACATTGAATTGCGCTTCTGTCGGATGGTTCTGCGTTGTCCTGTCCCAGTACTAGTACACGGTACACGATGCACCAGCACGACGCGTTTAAATGTACTAGTAGTAGAGTACAAACTCACCTGCACCAACGGACAACATAGGACATGCACCAATTGAGCTTAGCTGTGTAGTCTCCCTCTTCTCCTAACCTACCATGCTGCACTCTCCATAAACCATCAGCTAGCATGATAACAAAGATGCAACAAAAACCTTCCTCCTCTTTTCCTCCGCCCTCGCACGAAGGTATGATGTCCAATTCTTCTCGCTACGAGAGCCCGTGTTGTACTCTCGAGTAACCGCATACACCAGGGCGAAAATTACCCTGATTGGGTCGCCCCCCGTTATCTCGATCAGGGCCTCGTTGGTCAGTTACACGGCAGGCTGTCGGTGCAAGCATGGTAGAGTACACATGGACGGTGGAGCAACTGAACCAGTGGGATTTAGGGGCTAGCGAATGAGGCAAAACGGGTTGTATCCAATCAGGCGGGTAGAGATAGAGCTGTCAGCGGCGCGCTGAGTTTTTTTTTTTGTTTCTTTTACGCGATACCGGTACCGGTACCGGTATTCTTAATGTACCGATACTCGAGGACGCGCCGTGCAGTGCTTGTGCTTGTGCTTCAAGTTGTGCTTGTCGGGTATGGGAGTTTGCTTCCGGCCGGTGGAGGGGTTGGCGTACGATACCGATGCTCAAGCAGTTGATGCTCGTACACGGGTTCGCGAGGCTGAGTGCCAAGAGCATCACCAGCGTAAACTGTACTAGTACTCGAGTAAACACTGAACCAGGGCGTGATGCTCTTTCCGCCCGACGGCCAAGGTACTAGTACATGTACTCGAGTACCCGAGTACGGTACTAGTGCTTGCGGGATGAGTTATCTGTTATCTGTTTTTGTTGTTTACTTCTACTTTAGTACAGTGCTCCGCTGTGCTCTTCTCATCCCTGGATTCACACTCACGAGGAAAAAACTGTATTTTTACGGGTAGGTAGTAAATATAGATGAAGGTAGATAGGGAACGAATACTGGTAGCTTAGGCGGATCGCGGCTCACAGGAAGGCGTCACTAAGACACGTGCGCTGTTCGACTGGAGGCGACTCAAGGGAGCGAATGTGGAAGGGAGAGAGATGAGGAGAAAAACAAACAAGTGATGAGTGCAGTGCACTTGATTACCACGACAGTTTGGACCTCTGTGAGCAGCGAGAGAGCTTTTGCTCTTATCGAGAGCCTTTACTCTTGGAGGGTACCGTGCTCGGGTACAGTATCGCTCAACTCGAGGAGGCTAACAAGCTCGGCGGCGGCTGGAACTTATCGGGGAGCTTCCTCCAATCTCCCGTGCAGTAAACAAGGATGGTGGTGGTGCGATGACGTTATGCCTTCAACCACCTTGGCGACCTGGCTCTGGGGACAAGGCCAGCCTCAACAGCTCGGCACGCCGCCTGCTGCACTGGTACAAGCCACTGGTTGACTGCTTGTTCAGGCAAGAGAGAGCTGAAAACAGGGAGGGCACATTACAAGTACTCGAGTACTTGCACTCGTACAGTACTCGTACAACACGGATTTTGCCATATTAACAGCACTCTATTTTCTTAATCCATGTTTTCGGGTGCTTCTCGCCTCTGGGACAAGTGCCCGATATTGTTACTGTACCCTACAAGCAATTCCTTATTTTTAGCGAGGAGGGACAGGCTAATACGGCACGGGAACAGGCCCAGCGACAACGACAGCGATGGTAGGCAGGAATCTCCATCCATAAAAACTTCTTTATTCCCCACTTCAAAAGTTCCCACCCAAGCACTGCACTCGTACCCTACAGGGATAGGCTATATGATATGATACTATTGTTGTGGGAATCCCCCGCAATTCATTCGTCCAACCGGCTACGCTATCCAAGAGGGCGGAAGGAAGGGATCGGGCTTCTTTTGTCGAGAAAAGGGAATGGGGAAACGAGAGAGGATTGACCAGAGATGCAGGCCAACCCGCTGCGTGCGGGGGGTTTGTTCATTATTCCACGTCACCCATTTCTGTCTCACGGTGACCACCTGGTTCTACAAACTCTTGAGCCGCCATGCTCTGCCGGTGCCGTATGGTACTCGAGTACAAGTACTTCTGCGTGCGGTACTGGTACCGTACGGGTACAGTTGAGCACTCGCACATACGCACACGGATAACAGTATGTTAAAGAGAGACATGCTTACACACCATGTTGTGCCGGAATCGATACTTACAGAACCATCCGCCACCATCGACCGCATTTCGTACGGTGGTCTGGCTGCCCGAGCAGAAGTTTGATATCGGCACAATGCAGGAATCGTCAATCATGAATGACAGTGCCAAGAACGGATCTTTTACCCCCAGATTCGAGGATTTTGGCTGCCTATCTCTGGTTGCTTCGCGAATTGGTGAGCACTCGCATGTGCGCTTGGTTTACGAGTAGTGAGTACCGTATACTAAATGTTGGCGACTGGTTTGTGCTCAATGTTGTCGTAGTCCTTTCTCCCCATCGCCGTACTCAGTACACTTGTGTTTTCCCCCTCCACCAGCTTCCTTCTCTTTTCGTCATCCTCATCCTCGCCATCGCTCACCATCCTCCCCCCTCATTCGTGCTCTCATCCTATCCAATCCTATCCAATCCTATCCCATCCAATTCCTCCCCTCCCTCTGGAATTCGGCGGTTGTGTGAGTGAGTGTGGAAAGACAAGCAGTGGAGTGGAGATAATCTCTGTTTTGAGCCATCAGCAATCGTTATTTCCATTGTTTGTTTCCTCCTCTCCCCAAAAAAGTATACCCCGGAAAGAACTTCGGGAGCAATTCGTGGTGAAGAAAGCAAAAAAGAGAAGAAGAAAAAAAAGAAGAAAAAAAAGGTAGTTATAGGAAATTCGCTCCCGCTCTCTCGCCCGCACATTCATCCCATCGTTTTGTTGCGGTCCAGGGCGATTGACGAGGCTCGATTGGGGGTTTGTTGCAAAGTTACCCTCGTATTTTGTTTTTTCTCATAATAGGAGGAAAGTCACCACACTTCTCCAGCACGCAGAAGCTGCAAAAGGGCCGTTTGGCCTTACCCATCCATATTGGGGCTTCACGATATTAGGTCTTGGTAGGTTGCGGCTACTGCATTGTTTTCCTGTGCCGGAAGAGTTTGACAGTTCTGTGTCGCTTAGCTGTCTAGGCGCGTGGGTGGCATATGATAAGTTTGATTATTTCGGCGGCTCAAGGATAGCACAAAACTGGCGACGAATTTCTCTAGGTAAATCCTGCAGTTTTGCCCGTCTTCTGGTTAGGCAGCCTGGGTTCACGATCCCTCACTTTCACTTTCTCTCTTTCTTTTTTTCCTCCCCCCTTACCACCAAACCAACCTGATAAGCTCGAGCTGGCCTGTCGATTTAGTGGATGCTTTCTTTTCGTTCTCGTGGCTCGTCTCGTCTCAAGAAGGCGGGACCAAGAGTCGATGATGCGAACGATAGTGTTAGGAGCAGCATCGATAATGCGAGCACCATCGGTAGTGTTGGGACTAGAACCCGAAGGTCTCTGAGCCTGAAGGAGCGTTTCGGCTTTAGAGCCTCACCAAAGATTAAAGGATCAGAGGGTGAGGATGGGAGTGCAAGTGGTATGGGGAGAGCGGATTGCGGAGGATCAGGGAGCGGCAATAGGGATCCTGCGAAAAGAGAATTGCTTGTCAAACACACGGAAGATCATCAGGGTAATAACAATTCGGCGATCAAATCTGCGGGTGTTTATAGTAATACTATGTTGGAGCACTCTTGGGAAGACAGCGTTGACAAGACTGGCACGGTGAAACATCCTGAGGATGGCGACAATTTTGAGGATGGCAACGACAAGAATAAGTGCGATCGGGTTGACAAGCAGCAGGGAAGTGGGTCGGACTCTGGCAGGGTTGCGGCTGACCCTAATGGTACTGGCCGAGAAGCGAGCGCAGGGAACAAGACTACCACTATTGGTCCGAGCACAAATCAATTGATGGGCACAACCATTGACTTTAATACTGCTCCCCATCCACCTCAAAAAATTACGAATTCTCCCTGCCAGAGATTTCCTCCTCGACCTCTGCGACCTCCAGGCCCGGGACAACCCGTTAATGCACAAATACGGAGATTACCACTGAGAGCACCAACGCCCACAGCTGGACCTGCTTTTAGATCTCCTGCTGCTAGTGGCACTTATCTCCCATCTAACCTACGCACATACTCGGCTGCCTCTAGCGCTTCCTCGTCTGCTACAGTGACTCCGGCAATGTATTCTAGACGGAATTTTCCGGTTGAAAATCGACAGATGCAGTATCCTCCTCGTCGCCTCCACCACCCGCGACAACAACCTCCTCCTCCTCAGCAGAGTGCTTACTACCAGCCGCCGCAGAGGCCAGGACCCATCAGGTCTGGGGGTGGCTTCCCTCACTCCAATTCGTCCTCATCGTCCGCGAAAACAGTCAACAGCTCATCTTCTCCCACAACCCAATCTCTTGAATCTACCGAGTCCCCGCCCCCACTAGAGCCAAAAGTTCCTAGCAATAAATCCTCTTCGGAGGAATTTGCCACCCCAAGCCAGACCCCGAATTTAGAGCAAGCCCGCACTTCTCCTGGGCCATACTACCCCCGAAATCATGGCCCTCCAAATCCACATATCTCTGCCGAATATCCCCAGCACTCGGCCTATCCATATCCTGGGCAGCAACGCACAGTATTCCGTCCATTGAAATCCGCTCCATTTTTCCATGAAGGCTTGCACTTTGCTCGGATATCATATAATACCACACCTGAAGAAGCGATGGCTGGCCCCAAACTATCTCGCGTCCACTACTCTCCATTCCACCTCACCCATCTGGATTGCATGACCCAGCACAAGGTAATGCACAAAGTTCACAACCTTCACCACAGCGTTCCTTGCATGACATGCAAGACCATGGGACGTCGTGGCACCACTGGGACTGCCGACAAAAGTGGTGATCCCGCAGAGTATCGTTTTGTTTGTGGGTGGTGCGCTATCCGCATTTGTGCAGGGTGTAGGGATGAACTCCGCTTGCAGGATAATCACTTGACGGCTTTGCTAAGGGTCATTCGGGAGTGCGAAGAAAGGGGTGGGCTAGGAAATCCAAATGCAGCTTCGGAGCTAAATACCAAAATACAGCCAAAGGCGTCCAAGATAGAAAATACACAACTCCCGGTTGATTTGCCTGCATCCACCCCAGCGGCGAATGCTGGGGAGGTGTCAAATCCGTCACGTTTTGGCCTCCCGGGCCCTACCCCAATATCCTGCTCGGGCACCGGCAGTTCTAAGTCCGAAACGGGTGGTGCTCAGAGAAGGTTGACCGAGTTTGAGGAGTATGACGGAGAGCCATGTTGGCCTCCGCCAGCGAGAGCCAAGAAGTGTCTGACTCTAGACCAGAGGACCGAACTTACAAACATCGAAGAATACCCTCGACAGAGAATAGATTCCTGTTCACCCATTGAACCATTCGGTGTAAATCCACAGAGGAGGCCACCCCAGCACCTGCCTGACCCTTCACAATGGAATCAACGCGGGCCAACACCTCAACCCCGTGCTCCGCCCGTCCCTCAGCGGAGATCTCCCTCAGCGGATCCACCAGAGCTAGGACAGGAGTCGGAGGGGCAGTCTGAGGCACTGATTGAACCGACGGACGGAAGGCAGGCACATCAACAAGTACAGTTACCCCACCAAGAGCCACCACCACCACGTCAGTCATCGCCACTGCTTCAAGTGCCACCCCCGCAAGAGCCCTTACCACCTCGTCAGCCTTCACCGCCCCAACGTGAAGCCACTCCGCCCTCAACACTAAGAGTGATTGGGCGACAAGAGGTGCCGCCAAAGTCACCAGGGCCCAAGGAATCTCCACCAATTCCTGCGCCAGCGATAAGTGCGGTTGATGTGGGCATGGTGAGGACTGATGAACAGGAGGTTGCTCAATCAAAGGTTATACAAACTGATCCAGAAGCTAACCCGACCGGGATTAAGAAGCCAGAGGTCAGCTGGGCGCAGGTTGGGGAACTGGAGGCTAGGTTACCCGGAACCAAGCAACAGCCCACACAAAAGTTAGATCTACCTCAGGTCGAGGAGAAACAAGAAAGGCGTGCCAAATCTCCGCTGCCTAGCCCTGGGCCTCAACGGGAGAGTACCCCCAGACTCGACAAACTATCTCGATCCACTCCATCGCCTCGACCTAGGCCCACCCAAGCGACAAACATGGGGAAAAAACGAGAAGAAGTTTCACCTGGGGGCCGTGGTACGCCTCGACTGGTCAAAAAACTACCAGAGCCCGAGGTGGTGAAGCTAGAGCCGGCTCCTCAACCGATACCTAGACAGGTTGAGCCCGTACTGGTGACAAAGCAAGAGAAATCCGTTCAGCCACCGATTAAACAAGAGAAGACTTTACCCGAGCCGCCAAAACTGGTCAATATGATAGGTGATTTTGCGATTTCGAAACCTGCCACACCTCCTGAGGAGAGACCGGTATACCCTACCAAACCCGAACCTAATATCGATCTTTCATTCTATAACCTCAAGCCGGCTACAACACAGGAAAGGTACAAGTTACCGGATAGTATGCTTTTGCCTGAAATAGATTTTGGAGGTACATTGGATACGATGGCCATGACGGACGGCATCTTGGGAAGACCTGCGAGAGCCTACGATAAACCGCCGGCGGCACCAATAAAACTAGGGGGACAAGAGAAGGAAGGAAGTATTTCGGGGAGCATGAAAGATAAAAAGAAGTGGCGACTTCCTGGGTTTGGAAAAAAGAAGGTGGGGAAAAGTTAGTGTTTAATGGTTTGAATTTGGCGGGGAGAAGGTTTGGGGGGAAACGTATAGTGAGGGCCGGACGAATTCAGAGGGCGAAAATGGGGGGGTGGATAGAAGGAACGAGATGGAAACGGGTGGAGGGGGAGGGGAAAGTATGAGTACTTGGATTGACTGCCGATGGTCTTTTTCCACTAGCCGCCCTGCCCTGCTTTAGCGGTTTTTCTATCCTTTGCTACCACTTACCTGCTTACTAGGTACCTAATTATTATTTTGTAAATTTCCTCTTGCCTCCTTTGCTTTGCTTTGATTTCCATTTTCCACGTTACGTGTTTGGCGCAAGGGCAGCAAAACACTTATACCGCTCGAACATAGATCATTTCCATTTGTCCATAGCGCTATCGGGGTTCTTTTGCTTCAATGGGGTTCTTTTAAAATTTCCCACCTCTTCAATCTTAGTTTCTGTCTCCTTTGTTAGGATGAGTCACGACTGGCATAACCTTTTTCTGTTTGTGATTGTGTTTTTTATTATTAGCGGGTTTGGTCGGACGGAGTAGGCAGAGTGGGTACATATGGGTGAGATTGGGACATGAAATACCAGTAGATCCGTGATGGGATCTTTTTATTTTTTGTATTAGATTTTCAATACTACGTTTGGATGCCCGGGACGAAGTGAAGGGATAGATAGTACTTGTTTTTCCCGGGGGGGGGATCCGAAATTAATGTTTCCAAAGATAGCTTGCTTGCTTGCAAATATATGCCTTAGCCGTAAGGATAGGTGATACGCCAAGGCTGAGAATATCTGAAGGTGACAGCAGGCCACGCGGGATCTCAAAAATTTCTTGCTCCATGTCCGGGGTAGATGGTTGGTTATGTTCTGCGTTTTTTTTTAAAAAAAGTATTGAGGGCAAATCCTAGCATCATAGGCTATATTTGGGTCTCAGACAGGATTTGAACCCCGCCTGCCCCTCAGAATATCCCTCGCTATTGAAACTTCTACTATCGTACTACCCATCAGGAACACGCCAATTCACTCTCACCACTGGAGATCTTGGATATCCTCTGTACGAGGGGGTCTGGCTGTCACCCACCACAAATGGGAACTCTTGTAGGGCCTGTCGGAAGTCTGTTAGTGCGGAGATGGTTAAGTTACTGCTAGTCTCACAAACCATGTTAACAGTAGCGTTCACCCTAAAAGGATTGAAGATAGGAACATTCATATAGGCCAGAGCAGTCCATAGCTTGTTCATAGCTTCGGATTGCATAACGGGGTCTAGAGAGTAGTTACTTTGGGGAAAGATCCCCTGAGGGAAAACTGCTTGAGCACAAATGAGAGTGGGGGGGGGGGTGATTTTAAATTGATTTTTTTTTTCATGCTTGGGGGGAATGCCGGGGCGTCTTGGGAAGTGATTGGTGACGTTTACTGAAGGGCTTCTGCTTGAATCCCGATCAAAAGTATGATATCATGCATTAATTTTTATAGGTAGTGATGGGAAAAGAAGAGCTAGGTCTTCCATAATTCACGTCTGCAAAAAATAAAAATAAAAATAGGAACTCAAGTTTTGGGAGAACGAGTGATAGACAGTGAATCCACCCCGCCCTTCACCAGCCCAATCGGTTCCGTGGGCCTAGCTGGATTTAGCCGCGTTTCTTGCAAGCACTGAATTGGACGGAGTCTGTTCCCATCCCGGTAGCTATTGAGCCCGAGGTTACTGCAAATACCAGTTTTGTTGTGGTAAATCCGCAGTTACAGGGATATTATTATAGCTGAACACCATAGGATGTCAGGCGTAGGAAGTTCTCGTGAGCGGGAACTTATGTGAGAATGCTCAAGGGGGGGCTAAACTATAGTTGTTATCAAGAAGAATAGTGCTACTCTCGAGCGGAGATCGTTTTCTATTATGCTAAGGACTAATATATCTACCCTGCATAGTTTTTTTTTTCCATAGGTAATTGTTGAAGAGTCCTGTTGGTATTGGTTGCGAATGCCGTAGAACCCATAGCACTAAACGTGATAAGTGCTTCTATTCTGTGGGCATCAACTTCACGGTAGCCAATTCAAAAAATTTCCTCAAAGCGATTCACCCCTCCTCATTCTTGCTAAAGTCCTCGTGTAGCTGAGTTGAAGTTGGATACTGTCGGGCGTGGGGTGGCCAAGCCACAAATGACTGCCAAAAGACGCCGTCTACATACCGGAGGTAAGGAGTGGATCTTCACCATGCATTTAATCCGGTTGTTTCTCCCTAGGTCGTATCAGAAACACACCTTCCCCCACCCCTGCTCGAGAGGTCTCCCACAATACTGCGACGGCCTTATAACTTGATTGGCAAACTCGCCGATTTCTGTTTCTGGTGTCCAGCTTCATCTCGGCAGCACGAGTGCTCGAGTACAGTGTAGGGCGTAGCCATTTAAGGGGAATGGTTCTAGCTTGTGCCCCATTTTTGATCCCATCCTCTCTCAGAAAAAACTTCATTGTTTTCCTGGGGATAGTTACAAGCCAAGATATCGGAGGGAATTTCAGAGTGGTTATACCTCTGGGTGGTTATACCGGCTACCCCGAAAGTGCAAGTGTTCACAAGCCGTCGCAGAAGTTGAATCATGGATATCACTCGCATGCTAGACTTCAACTCCTGTTTTTTGGGCGAAGATCGCCCTGACCCTGGTTTCTTGGTCGGGAGAGATTTTCGGGAGGCTTCTGAGCTCTAGGGTGACACATTCGATAAGAATTTTTGGTTTACCTGGTGTCCTTGGTTGGGGTTAGGAGATCGGGATAGTGTACTGTACCAGTATAAGGATGGACCCCCCCCCCGGATACTATTCTTGGCTCGTAACTCTTCTCCGGACAGATCCTCTTTCTCCCGGAAGCCTGTACTTATAAAGGTCCACTGCCTCCACTCACTCTCGCTCTGTGCTCTCCTTCAATTACCCCCCCAGGCGCAGGGCAAAAACCCATTTACTAGAACGAAAATATTTTATTCTCCCGAGCCCTTCCCCATCTCAGATTAAAAAACCACTTCCTGTCTCTTTCTAAGGACCTTTCTTCATGCCTCTACCACAATCATGGTGATTTCATAGAAACGCCTCGAGGGTATAATTCTATATTGTTATTGTTAATTATCACGGGGAATGATCAAAGCTTCCCATGCGGATGGAGTCCTTAGGCACTCCACCCCCCCCTAAAGCTGCTGTGGGTAGACAGGAGGAGTCTCCCAAAAGAGCATTCAAGACCTTCGCTCGGGACAGTAAATCTGTGGAGCTCCACTTCCTCTCAGGGCCGCTTCTGGAAGCATTCTACCTAAATTAGATTCTGCTGCTGCCTTGGGCGGAGTGGATAATTTCGCCCTCCTGATTGGATTTTTTTTCGCGCTTAGGAAACACTATGAGAAGATACGAGGAGTTCTAACGAGGATCGGATATCTCGCGCCATCGCGCATGGTTGTGCGCAAATAGATTGCGACCGTCAAATATTTTCGGAGATGATGAGGGGATACTGGACGAGGTAGTGTGCTATCTTTGCGTGTATGGAGAGGATTCAGAGAGTCACAACTTGGCTCCCCTATATAGTACAAGTACGATCTCGGGGACAAAATTCACATCCCCCATTTCACATCAAACTTAGCCACTTTCACCGCACAAAATCTCAATCTTGTTGCTTTGCAAAAAAAAAAATGTTAAATTACCCGAAGCCCTTAACTTAAAGCCATCAGATATCTCCATTTATATGCGACAAACCCGGTTAGGCAACGCCCATGGATAGGAAGAGGTACTTCCGATGTTATGAGTTTCCCATATAAAAGGCACATTCCAAAAAATATCCAATCATGGCCCCAGGTTCTCAGGCCTTATCGTGGAGCGGGAATGATAGCTGGAATCCCATAGTTGTTAGGGTATGATAGTTAGTTTGGGTTTTTCCCGTTGTGTGGGTTTTTCCTGTTTTGTGTGTTTGTGCGCTCTCTTCTGTATCTAGTCTGAGCTACCAGTAGAGAGCTTCCTGTATCGTACATCGAACATCCACATCGTTATCATCA
>Ga0307509_10003475_pt1 | contig 23852 bp, 17 predicted proteins | sample 10_EM_MG_FD_202245 | JGI IMG/M metagenome (GOLD analysis project Ga0307509, IMG submission 202245) | Populus trichocarpa ectomycorrhiza microbial communities from riparian zone in the Pacific Northwest, United States - 10_EM | ecosystem: Host-associated > Plants > Roots > Unclassified | place... | reverse complement strand
CGGTAACGGTACACAGGAGCGGGCAGTGCAGGATCTCCTATGTTTAGTTGATTTATATTTGGTTTATTTGATTTGATTTCAGCTCCGCCACTGTCTCTGAGTCAGATAGGCTATGCTATCGTATTGCCATGTTTAGTTTGCTTTGTTGGAAGTTTATATTTAGGATTCCGGGTATGGAATGGTCATGTAACACTGGCGAGGGCTGAGCATTGTTTCTTTCTTTCTTTGGTCTTACAGGATTACAGGATTCCGGTATGTGCGCATCAACTGGTAATGATCGAGATTGCAGGAAGGCTATCGCTCTTGGGTTTTGTATTTAAACCAGTCTCCTGGCTAGCAGGAGACAGCAGACTTCGACAGACCTTCAGTCTAAGTATACACTTGGTTGAACGGCAATCCCTGAGTTCTATTTGTCCTTCAACTATTATCTCTTACCTCCGGTCCCTTGAAGCCTCCCTTAGCACCAGCAGGTCTATCGCCGGTCCTATTGTATTTTCGTTAGACAGGAATAAACCTGTTACAACACCCTATTCTGATAACCAACGATCCTCGAGAGAACTTATTGAGTGAGGCTTTCAGGCTTAACGATATTAAGTTTTACCGCTTGATTCTTCTTTGAATTATCTTTATCTTTATTTTGATCTTTACTCCTACTTTGAGTCTTCCGTGCGGTCGCAATCTTAGGATCCGTCTTCCTACAGAGTGCCCCTGTCACACTCCCGAAAGTCCCTGGACTTGATTGGCTAACTCCCGGAATTGGTTTAGGTGCTTGGCCAAGTTATCACCATCACACATTCTCAGTGCCCAAAGCCGCTGCATCAACACCATCCTACCATTCGCTCTGATCCCTTGGTGTACCTTCTTCAGGGCATTCCACACTTCCTTTGCCGTAGTGCAGTCTTGGATATGCGGGATTTGTGAATCTTTGATATTGAGGGTAATGATCGTGAACGCTTGATTATCCTTGGCAGTACTAACGCTATCAGTGTCAGACTCTATCGCAGAAAGTAGTGACTTCTCTTTAAGGATACGAATAATTCTAAAGCGCCAGGCATTGAAGTTGCTTCTTCCTGTGGCCATTGAGCCCTCGAGCTTCTCAATCGATTGTGTCAGGGAGGTGGTACTATTCGTAGTATTACTGGATGGAGGCATGGTTGTGGTTGCAGGCTCGGGTATGGGTGTTGAGGTGGACATTGTTGATATCAGCTTTCGCTATCGGTTGAGGGCTAGGGAATATGTAGTGGGATGTAGATTGTCTACTGTGGATGTGATGTGGGGGGCTGGATTGATCGTAGGCTTATGAGTGGTGGCTCTCCGGGCTCATAACCTAAAGAAAAAACTAAACAGTATCTGCGTGGAAGGGGGAGAGATTATGGAGGATAACGTCTTGATCTTGATTCTATCATCGCACTCAGGAGGAAAACTAATGTCCTTAAATACATAACTCAGAAAACTTTTACATTCTAACTTCTTCCTTTCCAAAACTGTCTTTCCCCACGATAACATTTGCTGTATCCTTTCTCCCTCTGTCCAACCTCCCCTGACCACTTCCTGTCCATTCTCTCTATTTCCTCCACTTCATCTCTCCTCCATTCCTAACGCTTCTTCTTCTTCCCTTCCCTTCTCTTCTTACACACCTCTTCAATCCGCACCCAGCTCCTACTTTGTTCTCCATTTCCCAGATCATTCGTGTTTGTCCTTTATGCGAGAAGTGATGAATTCCAGATATGTAGTCGTGGTTCTTGGGGTGTCGAGATTGGGCTATCAATCAAAGCGCCGGTGATTCACAATACCTCTTAGCTTGAAAAGGTAAGATATGGCTCTGGCGACCGGAGACCTCCTTCAACATTCTCCATCCTACGAAGCCGCTACTGTTAGGCCTTATGTTATTCGGTAACCCTATACCAGCTAAACCACTTCCTTTACTTCACTAAAACTGACGGGGAGGTATTACCCCAGGGTGTTGTTGAGAGGCCGTGATGCGGCCGTAAACTTGAACTAGTCCAACCCAACAAGGACAAGGAATGGCGGGCTAAGTCAATTGTGAAAGGAAGTATTTCACGGTGGAATAACCCGTGCAGTATGTTTACTCATGGGTATTAGATGAGATTTCAATAGATTTCACCCCAGGGTATTGGTAGATAGGTGTGGTACCCAGAAGGCATTGCGTGTGGGGGGGTAAGGTGCTAACGTGGTCATTGGCTACCGGTCTAAACTATATTGGTGGCTAAGTGATAGGACACTCGTGTTTATCTGTACCCTCAAAATCTTCACTGGCGTCCTTGATTTTCTTTTTAGTTGACATCTTGGTTAGGGCTAGTTTGTTCCCGCATTTATTCTTCTTTTACGCTATATTATGTATATTACTCAAGTGAGGTTTTGTTGAGGGTAGGCGTTCGAGGAATATGTACCCACAATATGGTATGGGTGGCGAGTTTGGGGATGCCAGCACAGGCATTCATCAACAGCTGGCTTATCTGCCTTGCTGTCTTTGGCAAGTGGTTAATATCGAGTTCAGCTACGATCACTTCCGCTAGCTCTGAGAGCACTCCGCGCACAAGCTACGAAAGCGTCTGCCGGAACCGCCTAGATGCCGCCCAGCATGCCCAAGTTATCGCTCCATTGTTTAGATAATTTTTCGGGAATGCGCTTAGGCTTGGGATTGATATATTCGCAGGAAGGGAAACGGAAGAGCCGGAAGGGAAATAGAGAGTTGGATGCCTGGAGGCTATGAACGGTGGGAGTTTTTGTCTTTCTTTGTTAGCATGAGAGTAACCAATAGGAAAAGGAGACATACCTGGAAGAGAATCAATATTTGTGGTAACGGGCAGAAAGGTAGGAGGACTTCGTTGTGATTTATATATACTCCTATTGTTACCATTAGTTGGCTGAGAAAGTGAATGAGAACGACCGAACTTTCCCAAAGCCGTGCACTAGTGATCGGGGTCCCATTTTTGTTGCTTGAGCCCTTGCCGTTTGATTGTTGCCGTCGCCGCTTCAAAAGTATTGCGAGAGTATGGGGGTGGGGGGTTGGTAGATAAAAGTATGCATGGTGGTCGGAATTTGCACTGCAGAAATGTGCTTTGAGGAGCTATGTTGGCGAGTTGATCACCGAGTGGAATAAGGCCATAGTCTGCTACGGTAATTGTTGGAGGCATAGTTCGCCCGCATGGTAGAAGTGTTCAAGGAACGGAGTTTACCCTTGGAGGGGATTACCGTAGCCTGAGGTGGGCGGGTATTGCGTAATTTGGATCTCCGTCAGGGATCTTGTTTGGTAAAGGCTTCCGCCGAGTAAGCACAACCCACTGCAAGGCCTGAAGGGTGTTTGCTATTTTCTGTGTGTACTGTGAGGGGAGAAATTTGGCCTTACTTAGTTTGCATATCTTAGCTAGTCTGCGGATAACTTAGAGAGCATAGATAGTGGTTCATGATATGACTTTGTTTAGGAAGGGAAGTACGCTTGGCCTGTGTTGAATCGTAGGCGGGTGTGTGTGGTAGCTGTTGCTTAGTCTTGGCTGACAGGGGGGAGGGCAGATGTTCTACAAGGAGAAAACCTTTCAAATACCATGGAAAACAGGGGGGGTATCATACCTTTGGAATACCATTCTTGGCGAAAACATACCATCACCGGGTTTCATGTTATGAGGAACCGCAAAATATTTACCAATGCACACAGTTTCCCCTCTCTTTTTATTCACCAAGTGATGCAAAAGTAATTTAAAAAATCAGATAAAAAATCAAGAATTACTTGAGGCCTGCTGGTATTTTTCTGGATTTTCTCCTGGATTTTTTAACATAAACTGAGTGATAGAGGGAGGTTGTTTATTGTGGGCCGGTAGCAAGGTAATTCTTTGAATAGGTTTCACTTTTTGGATGGTATATTTCTCGGTCAATTTCAATATTCTTTATTACTATGTAAAAGGTCAATGGTATGATACCCGGAAGGGTTTCACGCCAAGAGCATGGTATTGAAAAGATTCACCCCAAAAAAAACCCCGCTCTTCTTCAGCCCCCCCCCCCAGGAAGTCCTGTGGTCGACCGGCTCCATCATCGACCCGTGGGATATCCTAAGCGGAAAAGAACAGAAAATGTCCCAATTATTCAGTAATAATTACGGCTCCAATAATAATTATGGCTCCTTCAACACGACCTACGTTAATTATTTAGTTGCCGACGACAGATCGAATATTCTAGCGTGGCTATCCCCACTAGACCCTAGGTCGCGCCACCAGGGCATCCGGGACCGCAGAATCGAAAGTGTAGGGGAATGGGTTTTACAAACCCGAGAGTTTAGAAGCTGGTACGCTGGTAGTGAGGATGGTGAATCCGATGGTGCAGTCCTGTTTTGCTATGGAAATCCGGGTGTTGGCAAAACATTCGTTAGGTAACACAAATGGACCTGAAGAAGTGGGAGAAAAAGGGCAAGTACTGACAAGCCACGATACTAGCTCCTTGGTAATCGACAATTTGTATAGTCGGGCGAGAGGACGAAATACCACGATTGCATGTTTTTATTTCGACTTCGCCGCCCAAAGCGAGCAGTCGGCCGCCAGCATGCTGGGCTCACTGCTACAACAGCTAGTTTTCGGGCTAGAGGATATTCCGGAGGAGATATTAGAAGCCTATGAGGACCGAAAACATGCCATGGGTGGGCAGGGACTGCAATTTTCCGATATTTTGAACATGCTGCAGATCACGTCGGCCAGAAAGCGCTCGTTCATATGCATCGACGCTCTAGATGAGTGCGCAGCGGAACACCGAGTCAAGGTTCTCGATTCGCTTGGCCAACTCCTCCAGCAGTCACCGGGCACTCGAATATTCGTGACTGGAAGACCGCATATTCTACCGGAAATTCGAACGCGCCTTGCGGGAAGAGCGGAAAGCATATCCATAAGCCCCAAGAGGGAGGATATTGTCACATATCTTCGTAGCAGGCTTGCCGCGGACACAGCCCCAGATGCGATGGACAGTACTTTGGAGGGAGATATCTTGAAGAAAATCCCTACCGATATTTCTGAATTGTATGTAGAAGCAACTGCATTCCAGAAGCTGCCCTAAGTTACCCAGCTAATACATATCTAGATTCCTGCTGGCCTCACTCAATATCGATGCGATCTTGCAAGAACCCACAATCGGTTGCAGGCGACAAAGGCTCAGCGCAAGGACAGATGGCGAGGGGCTGGGAAGCGCTTATGGGGAGAGTTTGGGCCGGATAAAGGGACAAGGTGGGGCCAAAGCGAGGCTCGGCTTTGCCGCCTTAATGTGGATCTCTCACTCTGAGCGGCCCTTGAAAGTTGTTGAATTGTGTCATGCCCTAGCGATCGAAATTGGATCACCGAATCTCCACGCCGACAATGTTCCTTCAATAGGAACATTACTTGCCTGTTGTCAAGGACTTGTCGCCGTAGACAAAGAGGCTTCCACTGTCCGGTTAATCCACATTACCCTTCAAGAGTACCTCCGGGTCCATCCCAAATTTTTTGGCACAGTTCATGCGACGATGGCAGAGACCTGCTTACGGTATCTGAATTGGGATCAGGTCAAGAATCTTTCCGCAAGCCCCGCTCCCGATCTCGAGGGCACACCCTTCCTTGCATATTCTTCAGTGTATTGGGGAGTGCATGCAAAAAGAGGGTTTTCAGATTGCGTGAAACTACTTGCATTGAAGCTATTTGACGACTACAATAACCACATATCCATTAGAAACCTCTTGGAACACAAAGGATATTCATATACAATCGGTTTCGATAAACTCCACTTCTTCAGTAGCCTACATTGTGCATCTTTCTTCGGGATTGTTGAGATTGTAACTGGTTTACTAGAGGTGGAAGGATGCAGTATCAACAATGGGGACTGCGTGGATAATACACCTCTCGTGTGGGCCGCTCTCAATGGACACGAGCGAGTTACTGAAATCCTACTCAAGCGGGGCGATGTCAGTCCCGACAAACCGGGTCTGGGCGGCCAAACGCCACTCTTTTGTGCTGCTTCCAATGGGCACGAGGGAACAGTGAAAATGCTTCTCGAACGGCACGAGGTCAACCCCAATAACCCGGATAACGACGGCCGAACCCCGCTCCATGCTGCTGCTTGGAATGGACACGAGGGAGTTGTGAAAATGCTTCTCGAACGGGATGAGGTTCACCCCGACAAGCCAGATAACGATGGCCGACCGCCCCTCTGGTGTGCTGCTTTGAATGGGCACGAGGGTGTGGTGACAATGCTGCTCACACGGAACGAAGTCAACGCCGACAAGGCACATAAAAAGGGGCGAACGCCATTATGGTGTGCTGCTGTGAATGGGCATGAGGGAGTAGTGAAAATGCTTCTTGAACAGGGCGAGGTCAACCCCGATAAGCCCGATAGCGACGGCAAAACGCCACTCTCGGGTGCCGCTCTGAATGGTCATGCGGGAGTAGTGAAATTGCTCCTAGAACGGGACGAGGTAAACCCCGACATGCCACATAACGGCGGCCGAACACCGCTCCGGCGTGCCGCTTGGAATGGGCATGAGGGAGTGGTGAAATTGCTGCTCGAGCGGGATGAGGTTGATCCCGACAAGCAAGATAGCGAGGGGCAAACACCGCTCTGGGGTGCTGCGTGGAATGGGCACACGGGAGTCACGAAAATGCTTCTCGAGCGCAACGAGGTCAGCCCCGACAAGCCGGATGATGAGGGCGGAACGCCACTCTGGTGTGCTGCTTTCAAAGGGCACGAGGGAGTGGTGAAATTGTTGCTCGAAAGGGGTGGGGTCAACCCCGACACGCAAGATAACTATGGCCAAGCCCCGATCTGGGGTGCTGCATTGAATGGGCATACGGCAGTGGTCACAATGCTTTTAGAACGGGACGAGGTCAGCCCCGACAAGACAGATGACAAGGGTCGAACACCACTCTGGTGCGCTGCTTGGAATGGGCACGAGGGGATAGTGAAGTTGCTGCTCGAGCGGGGCGGGGTCAACCCCAACAGGCAAGATGACGGTGGGCGAACGCCACTCTCGAGTGCTGCATGGAATGGGCACCCGGGAGTCGCGAAAATCCTTCTCGGACAAGACGAGGTCAACCCCGACAAGCCGGATAACGATGGTCAAACGCCACTCTGGTGTGCTGCTTTGAATGGGCATGAGGGAGTTGCGAAATTGCTTCTCGAACGAGAAGGGGTCAACCCCGACAAATCAGATAATCACGCCCAAACACCACTCTGCAGTGCTGCTTGGAATGGGCATGCGGGAGTCGCGAAAATGCTTCTCTCTCGGGACGAGGTCAGCCCCAACAAGCCAGATGACACGGGCCGAACGCCGCTCTGGTTTGCTGCTTTGAATGGGCACGAGGGAGTGGCGGAATTACTTCTCAAGCGGGACAGGGCCAACCCCGACGAACCAGATAGCTATGGTCAAACGCCACTCTGGAGTGCGGCTTTGAATGGGCACGAGGGAGTGGTGAAAATGCTTCTAGAGAGGGACGGGGTTAGCCCCGACAAGGCAGATAACGACGACCGAACACCACTCTATGCTGCTTCTTGGAGTGGGTACGAGGAAGTTGTAAAAATGCTTCTCAAACAGGACGGTGTTAACCTCAACAAGCCAGACAAAGATGGCCGAATACCACTCTATGCCGCTGCGTGGAATGGGCACGAGGGAGTAACAAAAGTGTTACTCGAACGGGACGAGGTCAGCCCCGACCAGCCAGATAACGCGGGTAAAACGCCACTCTGGGGTTCGGCTTTCAATGGGCACGAGGGAGTGGTGAGAATGTTACTCGAACGGGACGGGGTTTACCCCGACAAGCGAAATAACACCGGCCAAACCCCTCTCTCCTGTGCCGCTTCAAATGGGCACCCGGAGGTGGTCAAAATCCTACTCGAACGGGACGAGGTCCACCCCGGCAAGCCGGATAACGACTCCCGAACGGCACTCTGGCGTGCGGCCCGCAATGGCCACGAGGGAGTGGTGAAAATTCTTCTTGAACGGGATGTGGTCCGTCCCCATAAGCCGAATAACGACGGCCGGGGGCCACTTTGGGCTGCCGCCTGGAAGGGGCACCTAGGAGTGGTGAAAATGCTACTCGAGCGGGATGATTCCAGTCACACTAAGCCTGGTTAGGACGGCGGAATGCCACTCTGGTATGCTGCCGGGAATGGGCACGTCGTGAAGATGCCCCTCGGAAGGGACCACCTCGACCCCAGAAAACCATACGAGAACGGCCAAACTCCACTCAGACTGGTTACTCGGCAAGGCCACACGCCCGTGGTGGCGTTTCTGCTGCCTGGGACTCCCCATTGTGGCCCAAATCCCTTATCATATTTCCTTCTACCCTTTTTTTCTCGTTAGAAATCCACTTGGTTGATTTTTTAATTTTTTAATTTTTAATTTTATTTTTCCTCATCCTCCCTAGAGCGTAGACCTCAGTGTTCGGATAATATAGAGTGCCGTTTGGATGATATATGTTGGACTGATGGGCCTGGCTTTGTTGCAGGAGTGTGAAGGAGGGTTCAGGAGACATGAAGATGGTACGGATACGGGAGATTATTCAACAATATATTCTACTAATATTTTTTCATTTTATTATCACAGGAGGGCACGGAGGAATAAGGGCATGTGCTGAAATACCAAGATAGGTGTTGTGATCCACGGAAGGATCAGGATGTGTTATTTGTTCTACATATGCACTTACCATTGCCATTTCTTAAGTTTTAAGTGTGAGCGAACGAGCAGAACGAATGAAGCGCAAGTGTTCGAAGTTACATTCCATATCCTTCCTACAAAGTACCTAAGTCCCACGTGAATTCGCTTGCCATATCGTCTACCCATGGGTTACCCTTATTTCCCACATTGTCATTGTTTGAGGGAAAAAGGGATTGGTGACTTGTTGTCGGAGCGCTTCTGGTACTAATAAAGGCCTAACATGTAGAGCCCGGCGATCATAGCCTACCCCGGCAGTCCCCCGTGTAATTTGCCCTACACAGGACCACGGCTAGCGGCCCCATCTCGCCCCCATCATCTCGGCATTATCCCCTCCGTCCTTGTGCCCCTGAACGGTTCGGAGCACTAGCGGCAATAGAGGTATCACTACTCTCTTGTTGTGTTCAATAGAGTGCCCCTATTATTATCCAATTAACACCTCATTCAACCACAAAGCAATAGCATCCCTGTACTGTAATAGTAAAGCTTTGGAGATATGAACAGAATCACGAAACCACCCTATTGTCAAATCCTGTCCAAATGGGTTACTAAATGTTAAAGTTTATTGTTGGTTGGGGTGTGAAGAAAGCATACCGGTACATATGTACTAGATATCTGCAGTCACTGACTGCTGTTGGAGCATCTTGGATTAGTAAGGACTGTTTGGACAGCAGTAAACCGGCATCTCGTTAGCCTACCAATAATAGGAAGTGTTTCCTATAGGCTAACTACTTTAACCTTAGGGATAATAGGTACTTGAGGGTTTTCTAGAGGCCATGATTGTTTGTGCCATCAGCAGGGAGTTGGGAGAGCATGGATAGTGAAAGATATATAGGCGCAGTGGCAGGCGCAGTACACATACTGGGGAAATATTATATCACGGGAGGATCCTGAAAGGCTGTAAGCAAAATGCGAGTGAGATACTATGACTTATGTGATAAAGTGGCAGCAAGGGGAGAGGCAAATAACAAGGGATCACCTGCTATTTGGCCTGCTCGGGTATTGAGGGATTCTGGAGCCAGAGGAGCTAGAAATTCTCCGCAGTCTGATTAGTGGAGATCTGTTATGGTGTCTATCTTCTATGTGAATACACATAGCACTGTAGCCTCATAACGATGAATCAGACCGTAATCTGGAGAGGGTTTGATGGAGTTTGGCCATGAGTTGTCCAACTGACTCTTTTCACAAAACTTCAATAAGTTTCACAGGTGCTTTTTTCTTCTTTTTTCACTCCCTGCTTTCCTGAATGCGCTCTCTTTCCCTCTAGTCAGGTATATTATAGTGGATGATTATACATTTTGTGGGAAACTTTTGTTAGTTTCAAAGGTAACTTTTCTGAGGTGCTGATTTAAGTCTTGTGCCACTGTCTTGTAGCTTTCTTGTGTGTGGTTCTGTGTTTATCATTATTCTTTAATTTTCCTTATATAACGGGTTTTTGTTCAGGCTTTTGGAATTAGATAACTTTACAGCCTCTAGTCATAACTATTCGTGATCTGAGACCGGTTTAATTACTTTGTGCTATCTGGGCATGAATTGGGAAGCAGTCCCGGCTGCTCCTTCACTCCCCCTATCTAGGGAAACTATGGCCGATGATTATATATGGTGTTGGGGAGTTTTTGAGCTTTGGAGATGGCTGGTCGGAGCGTTGTGGCGCCATGCGGGGACTCCTTTGTTCATGGGTTTTTACAGTGCTTTTTTCCTTGTTCGTTCACTTCCTTATTCTGTTTTTGTCTAGATTTTGGGGGCTGGGGGTATTAAGGATGGGGATGGTCGCCAACCCAGGAGTCTGTTCAGCAAAAATGGAGGAGGGGCAATCCTTCCGTTTTGCGACTACAGTACTTTACCTGTGGAATCGGTAGTTTCGGAATCTTGAAACTGAAGGGAAACAGTCATTAATATGGCGCAACAGAATGGAGCTGTCATATTTGGACACGCTCAAGGTGTTTTTATGTGGCATGCTGTATGGATTTCGTGATCCATTTCTAATAGTTTGTACACTGGAGCAGGATAAATCAATTCCTGGCTTCCGCTGGTGGAGGTTGTGGTGGGTCATCTACCAGCCTGATATGAATATGGCTCTGAAAGTCCTGAGCCGACAAGTTGGATTTGAAGCCGATGTTTGCGGCTTGATGAAGAGGGGGAGAAGATGGGTGAGTCATGACAGCATACGCTTTTGTAATCTATATAGTACAGCGGTGGTGCATCGCGGTATGTTATGCTGACAGGTTATCGTAGTCACCCGCATGGCTCTATGTTTGAAGAAAGCCCACGAAACGAGACCCGACCTTACTCACATCACACAAAAAGAAGTATTGAGAAGTGTGATTCCATATGGTGGTTCGATCTCGCAGTTCTTAGTGTTTTTTAATGCGCTAAGATGTAAGCTATTACACCCAGCCGAGTGAATTAGCGAAGCCCTAGCCCATCGGCCCCCCTTCCCTGGTCTCTTGGAATCACGGTTGTCTAACACAGTACCCACTTTTGGCTACGGCCAAATTTATCACTTTCTTCCCACGTTGGACCGCTTAGTTTTCGACGGCACATCGGAGATGATCCGTCTGCTCAGGACTTTGGCATTGAATGGTGGAGTAGTAGTGTTTTGAAAGTAAAATTTATCTCGCTAGATAAACCGGAAGCATACCAAAATCCCGTATAGGATGAAGGCAGCGGCAAGGAAAAAAGCCATCGAGTTTGTCTCTGTACGACTGCTATCACTAACGGGTAATGGATTTAAAATGGAAATGGCGAGACCTCCGCTGATTCCTAATAGTAGAAAGAGAAAGGGTTTGGGAGAGCATTGTAGTTAAGATTCCTGATCTACCCCGCGATCCAGAGGCATATGATACCATGGGATAGCCGGCTAGCGGGATCCGTCCGATCTGGCCAAGAAATCATTTCTGATAGGGTTGGGGTTTCTGGTGATCATTCCCACCCAAGAATCAATCTCCTACGGTGCTTTACGGTACTCGGGTGCTCGGCTGGCTGCAAGCGAAGTCTCTCAAAGCCTCACTCCCAGCGATAGAGTACTGTTATGGATAAGATTTGGCTTTACTGACTTTGTGATTTTGTAACTTGTTTACGAATAGCTTGTGTAGTATAAGTTAGATACCGTAGCCTTTCATGATCTTGGCTTGGGAAGGCGTCGCGTTTCTGCAGGAGTGGCTGTTGTCTAGTCTTGGCAGACAGGGGGGCTCTTTGTAAGGTTGCGATCCTTCACTTCTCTTGCGCTTTCTCCCTACCACAACGACGCCAACGGGAATACAGCGCAACGGTGATGGAACCGTTTGGACTGTGAACTGAGAAGGGAGACTTTGTGATAGCGGTTGACAGGAGGCGGATTATCTCCTGTAACTAGTTAGTCGGACAACTAGCAAGATTGGGCTTCGCTGGGGTTTTTTTCTCTTGTTTCCGGTTTTCTGGGCTGGCTTTAGATAAAAGGGTCTGCGGATTCGCTTAGTGGATTTGAATTGATTGTGATTTGTGTAGTTTCTGTTTCTGGGTGTGATTTCTTGATAGTGATAGTTGTTTGGCCGTACCTTTTCCATTTCTTAGGGTAGATCCACTTGCCCAGGTTCGTTCGTTTTCAGCACTCGAGTAGAACAATAAGGAGTTTTGGTTTCACAAATTCCTGATTGGGTTGCAATTAGGCGGTTGTGGGGCTGACCCAGGAACCCCACTTTTCATAAACTCACTCGAACTTTGTCAATCGATCCAAAGCCCTTCAACAACCTGCTCTCTACAGTCTTTCTAACAACGGGAAAGCGAAGGGAGTCTCGAACTTTTTGCCCATATTATTAATTCCTTCAATAATGTGTCGCATAGCTTTATCTTTGCTGCTGCTGATGAGTCTGACATCTTAGCCGAGCTGCCTACCCTAGCGCCCCCACACACAACATTTGGGCATTCGGAATGGGCGGGCAGATATCAGGGGACCGGCTACTGGACACAATAGAGTTTGGGGGGTGATATAATAGTGAGAATGACGGATCTGATCATGCAGCCTTATTCTACAGTGGTAATCCGGGGGTCGGTGAGGGCTGGGTTGGGTGTGGGGGCTGCTGGCGGGGAACTATCAAAGAACGCCACTCCCGGTAGGTCGTGATGGCAGCTCGGTGCTCGAACAACTTCCTAGTCGGTTGGCACAATTCCGGGGGGAATCGGGACGGGGTTTCGATGCTAGAGGGTAATTGGTAGCCTAAAACCGTAACTTCCTGATATTTTAGATTGGTTCCCAGTCATGGTGCCTTGACAACCTAGATTCATCTCCGCTGACACTCTTGACGAATATGCCCCTGAGACTCAACCCGAGCCCTCGAGGCATTGCGACAAATTCTCCAGAGACCGCCGACACACGAATATGGATGATTGGAAGGCTCACATCCGTAGAGCGATTACGGGTAGAGGAGCTGTGTCATGTCCTTGTTGGGGAGATTGGGTTTGCACATTCTAACAAGGACAATGTTCTTACAACAGAGACCTTGCTCGCTTGCTGTCAAAGACTCTCCTCTCCGTACCAGATAAGGGAGCTTCAGCTGCCCAGTTGATCCAACATGCATTCCGCAAGTACCCCTCCACTCATCTCAATCTTTTCACCCGAGCTTATTCGGTGATGGCGGAGACCTTCTTGACTTATCTAAATTCATACCAAGCCAAGGCAATCCCGGCAGAGCGACCTCTGGAGCATTCCCTTTCTCAAATATTGTTCGCGATATTGGCGCACCCACACTGGGAGAGAATTTTCAGATCGCGCGGTATTGCATCAATGGGACTCTTGGACCACGACTAGAACTACATAGCTCTCAACTCACTTTCCGAGTAGGTATTGGATCCGGGTGATTCCTCTAAAGTCAATGCTCTTTCATCGTTTAGTGGACTATACTCTGTATCTCTCGTCGCAAGTGTTGTTGAGGCCACGACTAGTTTGTTAAGAATGATACTAACGGGGTGTATTTTACAAGCATAACGCCACTCCCATGGGCCGTGGGGCACGGACAGGAGGAGGCAGTGAAGCTGCTACTAGAATAGGAAGCCTTCGCCGCCGGCGGGCTAGGCGGCATCGGTATGTGCTACTTTCGTCTCGGCCTCGATTAACGGACGTGAGTTCATAGTGAAACAACCCCCGGACAGGGAAGATGCTAGCCTTGACGAACCAGACAAAAACGGTCACACACCACTCTCGTATGCCTCTACAAAGGGACACAAAAGAGTGGTGAATCTACTACAAGCCCAGAGACCCCAAGCCCCAGCTTAGTTCTCAGTCAACGAGTTCTGGGCTTCGTTGCCTTCTTCGACTCGGTGGTTCTTTTTTTTTTTGACCTCTGCCATTCCCATATCCACCATTCCTATATACTCTCCTTGCTACCCCCCCCTGCACCCTCACTAGGCCTCTAAAGTCTAAGAAACGGTCTACCCGCCATCTCTTCCCCAACGTACTCTTTTTCCCCCTTTTGCGTTAGCCATTATTCCTAGATTTGAAAGCTCTCTATCCCCTCGTTCGTAGCGAAATTCTTGGCGTTTCCGCAACCAACAGAGCACTCCAAATAATTTATTTAAAAATCAAGGAAAAATCAGAAAAATGCAGAATGAGAAATCGGACAAGCTAGATATAGTAGAAGTCAAGGAAACAATTTTATTCATGCAATTAACATAGTGGTAGATATCGACAGTTACATTTCCACACAGACTTTTGAAAATCACGACTCCAACTATTCCCCTCTCTCCAGTCTGTTTCCTCCAGCGAAAGAGGTAGAAATCTTTCTGGGCTTTGAGCAGGACAGGTAAGTGGGCTGCAAGTTCTTGGTACCTCTCTGGAAGCTCAGTGTTGACATGTTAGCAAGGTCGCCTATATGTGTGATGATTGCTTTTGCCATTTGAATTCTTAAATTCACATACCATATCTCTTCCTTTAGCTAAAATAAATTTCCAAGCAGTCCAGAGACGAGAGCCTTTATGAGTAACAGCATTCCTATTACTGTTAGTGCCCTTACATATTGGGTGGGGTTGGTGGGGGGTGTTGTGTTCGTTAGTAAAAAGGACAAATTTGTCCCTTCTACGAACGATGGGATAGGCGGAATTGACTGTCTTTGGAATGTAGGGCACGCACACAATTACCGGAAACCCCCCAGATATTTGATGCTATAATCAAGCAAAAAATCTTGAGTTTCTGTTATGGGCAGTTTGAATTGAGGGGTGGGGGTAGTTTCCTATCTCATTTTCGCTCTTGCAGCCTTTATTGCATTTCATTGATCCTTCTTTCAACTCCCGATTTTGTATCCCTCATTCTATGTATGGCAGCCTTTCTTTTATTTGGCTAATGTTTTACATCATCTCCTGTGTTCTCTTGTGAATGATAGATCGATATTACTCTTAAAATATCGTAGGGCGTACTCAGACGGTAGATATGTTCACTCGAATACGAGGGCAACAAGGCAAGCGACAAAAAGACTTGATTCTTATTTAAAGAAGAAAGAAAAGAGACAAAACAAATGATGATGATGATGATGGACGATGATCAGAAAAGACACTGGAACAAGATGGTCTCTTATAGAGACAAAGACGGCGAAAAACAGAGAGACAGATAAAGGAAAGACGTAAGGGAAATGTAGGAAATCCTCCACTGTCTCGCATCTCAAACTTTCTCGATACAAATCCAGTGTCATAGTTGGTAGCTTGTACTAGTCTATCTAGTTACATGTTTCCACTATACTAGTCAAACGCATATCAGAATTTTCCAAACACCGAGTGATTCTGGTGAGGGCGCAAAACACTAGGTCCAGCCATAGTAAGTTTCAACAATTACTATTTGAATAATACAGTTAGGTTGGTTTACCAGCCAAATTACTACTCATTTCTATATAGTTACCTAGAAAGAGCCTTGATGAAACCGGGGTTTCCATCGATGGGGGTTTGATGCCTCCCAGTGAGGTATTCTGCAATTGGGTTTTGTGGGAGGATCTCATCCTACAGGCAACGAGACTCCATCACACAATGACCTTTCTGCCATGCGACGGCAACAATTCTTAAGAAAAACATTCGCTCAAACCCGTATCCCGATAGTCCCCAAGTATCACAATAGATCGAGAAATCTGGCTCCCAGCTTGTATCGGTACAATATGGGTTTGGCGACCGGAGACCTCCTTCAGAAGTCTTCAATATTCTCCATCATACGAAACCACTACTGTTAGGCCTTATCTCATTCGGTAGCCCTATACCAGCTAAACAATTTCCTTTACTTCACTAAAACTGGGGGGGACATCTTGCTCCCGGGTATTGTCGAGAGGCCGTGGGGTGGCCATAAACTAGTCCGACCTGATATGGACAAGGAACGGCGGGCTAAGTCGATTTTGAAAGGAGGTATTTCACGGCGGAATAACGCGTGCGGTATGTCTACTAGTGGTTACTAGATGAGATTTCAACAGATTTCTCCCCAGGGTATTGGTAGATAGGTGTGGTACCCAGAAGGTATCATGTGTGAGGGGGTAGGGCCGTAACGTGGTTATTGGCTACCGGTCTAAGAGTATATTTGCGGGCAATTGATAGGATACCCGTGTTTATCTATACTCAAATGCTTCCTTGGTGCCCTTGATTTACTCTTTAGTTAATATCTTGGTTAGGACTAGTGGGTTCCTGCACCTATTCTTCATTTACCCTATACCTTGTATATTATTTGAGTTGGTATAGGATTTTATTGACGGTCGGCGTTCGAGAGATAGGTATCCACAATACAGCATTCCCCCAGGGGGGGGTCTTGTTATCTCTATATCGTTCCTCCGTCCATTAGAGCGCTGAAAGAAAAGTGGGCAAAATGGGTCTTAGTTGAGGACCCTGTAATTCATTAAATTTTCTAGTTAATGAGGGATACTTCCTAGAAACAGGCATGGCTATTTTTCTGGACAAGACCTCTTGCGCACACAGCGCAATTGAGTAAGGGATGAAAACCATACTACTTCCATAATCTCAGCTGATAACTTCGGTTAGCTTTTTTGTTCTGTCATACTTCGTTTATTTAATTGCAGGCAATGCTAGACCTAAATTTATCCGTTCCTTAGAAGAGTGGCTAGTATGATAGTAAGTTAATTGTTTGAGGGGCTCCGGGGTAGGTCAAGTTCCTGGCATCGGCAGCGGGTGAAGGGGTTCACATGGGGGATACAGTAGCTTGGGTTCCTCTGGAGATTTAGTTAAGTGGGGGGTAACAAGAATCCGGGAAATCCGTAGTTTTCAAGCTTGCCTGCTGATATGGCAAGTAAACTGGTAGTTGTAGAGATAGCTGACAGCGAGCCTTGCCGGAGTGTTTTTGCGAAGAAAATATTGTTCATCTTCAACCACCAAAAGATTTTCGACCACAAGTTTAATGAGAATTATGGGTCTATTAGGTGATAGAGCGGGTGATCCTCTAAACACCAATAGCGAGAAAATATAAATATCTTAAATTGTGAGAGATATTGGGGTTTAGGGTTTGGCGGGTATAGGGGTTTTGGTTTCACGAGCCTCCGATTGGCTGAATGGAAGATTGGGCTGCGATAGGGCAGTCGCAGGGCTGAGAAAGGTAATGAACCCCACTCTCCCGAGAACTTCGTCGGGCGATCAAAAGCTCCTCAACAACCTGTCTTGCGCCATTCCCAGCTACAAATGATCGAAGGATGCCTCGAGCCTTTACAGACAACATCGGTTCCTTCAATGTGTCCAATACCTACAACAGTGTCATTACATTAGCTGCCGCCGATGATGAGTCCCAAATCAAGGCCTGGCTGTCTCCCTTAGAGCCGCAGGTGCGACATTACGACATTTGCAATCTTCGAGTAGAGAGTATAGGTGACTGGCTACTGGAAACCAAAGAGTTTAGGAGCTGGTATGAGGAATCTAGTCATGCGACCTTGTTCTGCTATGGCAATCCGGGAGTCGGCAAGAGCTACATGTGGTACGAGCCACCATCAATGAGGAACAAGAAAGGGACATTATTGCTGACAGGTTACGATGGTAGTTCTGTTGTGGTAGACTATTTATGCAACCAGGCCATAGACCAAGATATGGCAGTTGCCTGCTTTTACTATGATTTTGCTTCTCGGGAAGCCCAGTCACCGACAAATATGCTCGGCTCTCTCCTCAGTCAGCTTCTGAGCGGGCTAGAGGCAATTCCGGGGGAAATCAGGAAGGGATTTAGGAGCCAAAAGAAGTTACTTGGTGGTCGAAGAGTGCAACTTCAGGATATTGTGAAAATGTTCCCAGCTGTCTCATCGTTGCGGAGAACATTCATCTGTGTCGACGCGCTTGACGAATGTATTCCGGAACATCAGGTTGAGGTTCTTGGAGCATTGGGCCAAATTCTCCAGAAGTCCCCAAATACGCAAATTTTCATGACGGGGAGGCCACATATCTTGGGAGCGGTGGAGAGGGAGCTGGGTGGAAGAGCAATAAGTATATCCATAAAGCCGATGGATGATGACATCGTCACATATCTACGCGCAAGGCTGAGGAAGGACACAACCCCGCAGGTGATGGATAGTGTGTTGGAGAAAGAGATAATGAAAAGCATTCCCGAGGAGGTCTCAGAAACGTGCGTAGCAGTGAGGGTCTAGGGAACCTTTTTGTAGGCCATATGCTGACAGGCGAAAATCTAGATTCCTACTGGTTTCACTCAGGGTCGACGCAATCCTGAGGGGAGCAACTATCCACAGGAGGCGAGAGAGGCTCAATGCGGCGGGGGATGGGCTAGGACTGGAAGGTGCATACGAGGCAACACTTGAACGGATAAGAGCTCAAGAAGGGGAGAAAGTAACACTTGCCATGACCACATTGATGTGGATATGTTATTCGGAAAGGCCATTACTAGTGGATGAACTGTGTCATGCACTTGGTGTGGAAATTGGATTTAGCCATTTCAGCAGTGACAATGTCCCGGCGACAGAGACGTTGCTCGCCTGCTGTCAAGGACTAGTGACGGTCGATAAAGAAGCCTCGACCTTCCGGTTGATCCACCACACACTCCGCGAGTACCTCTGCACTCATCGGAACCTTTTCCCTCGGGCTGACTTGCTGATCGCGGAAACTTGCTTAACTTATCTGAACTCGGACAAGGCCAAGGCCCTTTCAGCTAAGCCACAACCTGACCTCTCAAGCATGCCCTTCCTCAAATATAGTTCAAGATATTGGGGGACCCATGCAAAGAGAGAACTTTCAGATTGGGCGATATTGCTTGGAATGCAGCTCTTGGAAAACCACGAGAGCCACGTAGCTGCTAACGCACTCTTTGAGCAAATATTTGATTGGGGGGGTTCTCCGGAAGTCAATGCTCCTTCACTATTTAGTGGGCTGCACTGTGCATCGTTCTTCGGGATTGTAGAGTTTATGACTGGTTTGTTAGGAATGAATAACTGTGATACCGGCCGAATGGATTTTGCGGGCATGACACCGCTCGCATGGGCGGTGAAGAGTGGATATGGGGAGGCGGTGGAACTATTACTAGGAGGCGGGGCCGTCGACCCCAACCAGCTAGACAACGAGGGCGATACAGTGCTTGCGTGGGCCGCGGTTGAAGGGCACTGCTTGGTGGTTAAGCGACTTTTGGACCGGGAAGATATCGACCCTGACAGGTCAAACGAGGTGGGTAGGACACCACTTTCCTGGGCTGCGGCGGAGGGGCACGAATCAGTGGTGAAGCAACTCTTGGACCGGGGCGACGTCAACCCCGACAAGCCAGATAACGAGGGCAGAACACCACTTTTGTGGGCTGCGAGTCAAGGACACGAATTAGTAGTGAAGCAGCTTTTGGGCCGAGATGACGTCAACCCCGACAAGCCAGATAACGAGGGCAGAACACCACTTTGGTGGGCTGCGAGTCAAGGACACGAATTAGTAATGAAGCAACTTTTGGGCCGGGAAGACATCAACCCCGACAAGCCAGATAACAACGGCAGAACACCACTTTGGTGGGCTGCGAGTCAAGGACACGAATTTGTAGTGAATCAAGTTTTGGGCCGAGAAGACGTCAATCCCGACAAGCCAGATAACCGTGGTATTACACCCCTCGGCGAGTCTTCGGCTGGTGGGCATGAGCGAGTGGTGAGACAACTTTTGGACCGGGAAGAGGTCAACCCCGACAAGCCAAACAACGACGGCGAGACACCACTTTGCTGGGCTGCGAGAAAAGGACACGAGTCAGTGGTAAAGCAACTTTTGGGTCGGAAAGACGTCAACCCCGGCAAGCTAGACAACGAGGGCAGAACACCACTTTCGTGGGCTGCGAGTAACGGACACGAGTCAGTAGTGAAGCAGCTTTTGGGCCGAGAAGACGTCAATCCCAATGAGCCAGACAACGAGGGCAATGCACCCCTCTCGGGGTCTTTATTGGTGAGCAGGAGCCAGCGCTGAACCCTTCTACTACGCAGACGCCCCGCTCATCTCAGACTACCAGGACTAGCCCCCACCTCCTTGGGCTACAATTTGAGGGCACGAAGCAGTGGCTGAGCAAAGCTTGGGCCGGAAAGAAGCCAAACCCGACGATCAAGGCTGAAGGGGAAGGACTTCTCTCCCGCGGGCTGTTCAGGAGGAGCGCAAAGTAATAGCGAACCCACTGGGGGGTCGTCAGATGTCAACCCCTGCTGACCTGACGGAAATGGCCACATACTGTCAATGATACCGTTTCCCTGTGCGCCTGCCAAGGGAGAGAATGGACTAGTCAATTCACCGCAATCTTGGAACCTGCAAGCCTAGTCTCGTTTGAGGTCAATGAAGTGCAGGCTTCCTAATCTGCTTCGTCTCCGACCGCGGCTATGTACTATCCCGGCATCGTGACCACTGCCGTACTCCGTTTTCTTACTCTCACCTGGCCTCTAGATCTAGCAATACAGCCTTACACCTTTTCCTTCCTTTACTCTTTACTTTCTTTTGGGTTAGTCCTCATTCCCTTTCTTCGAAATCCGCTGGACATAGGATTTCGCATCTTCGTTGAGTGTGCACCATTTGTATGTTTACCTCGAACTTTCTGAATATTTAATGCTGTTGTTGGGTGGGGGCTTGTTGTTTTCCCTTCTTGGATTTTGGCATAGAAGTGGGGGGAGTTGCCCTATTTTTTTTCTGAGCTTATACATTTATGCTGGTTACTTTTTCGGTTCCCTGTTTTCTCGTCATAGACACCTTTCTGCTATTTTACACTTTTTCTTATTTCTTACGGTTTAAACGATTTCTTTGACCTAGTTTTCCTCATGTCAATAATACAGTAGAGGTGATGATTCGAGTTGTATAGTTGGTCAATCCAGTGCTCGGATCACCGCTCATCAACCCTCTCCCTACCCACCCCCGGGCCCGATGTTCCCGGGCTGTTGCCAACCACTCTTTCAATCTCCTTTCCATGCGGCGCCGGCGTGCCGCCCTTCTCTCCTCGGTATGCTTCTGCATGTCCACATTAACCGACTAGTAGTGGCGGCAAGCTGCCGTTCGCATTCACCGTGGGTACAGTAGCTACCCTGCACAAACCGGAACGATACGTACAAAGCTTTAGGTGTGCCCAGATATTCCTAGCATCGTTAGACAACTAAGCTAGAAGAATTAAAACCCCAGGCCATCTCTCGCATTGGCATTTCAATCATCAGTTTCATTCGGAGTCTTGGACTGCTTTCCCTTCTAGCAATACCCTTGAAGTTTGTGTTGGAAATTAGTTAATTTTGCTTGGCATGCTTTAGCCGTGGTTTCTTTTGGTTTATGGAAGTGCGGAAGCACAGGAAAGGTATTTCCATTGATGTATGAGAAGGAGCATTGGAGAGTTAAAGGAAATCATAATGGCGACGGAGATGAAGGAAGCACATTGGTTGGGCATTGAACTGAAGGTGCAAGAGAGCGGGAGTCTTTGTGAAGCATTTATTTTATCAAGAGATTACACAGAATGTTTCTTTTGTTTCTGTATCGGATGTTGAGTATGCGGAGAAGAAAGCGCAGATGTGTGGTGATCGATGATGGGGTCGGAACCTTGTTATACTTTTTTTGATATATACTTCCGTCATTACCGCTAGTTTAGCGAGAAAAATCGCAGAGAAGACGCTGCGTGCTATCTATCCCGGCTGCTATTCGGCGCAGTATTTTCCCCCATTTCTAATAGTTTGTACACTGGAGCAGGATAAATCAATTCCTGGCTTCCGCCGGCGGAGGTTGTGGTAGGTAATCCACCAGCCTGATATGAATATGGCTCTGAAAGTCCTGAGTCTACAAGTTGGATTTGAAGCCGATGTTTGCGGTTTGATGAAGAGGGGGAGAAGATGGGTGAGCCATGACAGCATACGCTTTTGTAATCTATATAGTACAGTGGTGGAGTATCGGGTATGTTATGCTGACAGGTTATCGTAGTCACCCGCATGGCTCTATGTTTGAAGAAAGCCCACGAAACGAGACCCAACCTTACTCACATCACGCAAAAAGAAGTATTGAGAAGGGTAATTCCATATGGTGGTTCGATCTCGCGGTTCTCGGTGTTTTTCAAGGCGCTAAGATGTAAGCTATTACACCCAGCCGAGTGAATTAGCGAAGCCCCAGCCCGTCGACCCCCCTTCCCTGGTCTCTTGGAATCACGGTTGTCTAACACAGTACCCACTTTTGGCTACGGCCAAATTTATCACTTTCTTCCCACGTTAGACCGCTTGGTTTTCGACGGCACATCGGAGATGATCCGTCTGCTCAGGACTTTGGCATTGAATGGTGGGGCAGTAGTGTTTTGAAAGTAAAATTTATCCCGCCAGATAAACCGGAAGCATAACCAAAATCCCGTACAGGATGAATGCAGCGGCAAGAAAAAAGCCATTGAGTTGGTCTCTGCACGACTGGTATCACTAAGGGGTGAAGGATTTAAAATTGAAATGGCGAGACCTCCGCTGATGCCCAACAGCAGAAAGAGAAAGGGCCCGGGAGAGCATTGTGGTTAAGATTCCTGACTTACCCCGGGATCCAGAGCCCCATGATACCATGGGATAGCCGGCTAGTGGGATCTGTCCCATCTGGCCGGGAAATCATTTCTGATAGTGTTAGGGTTTCTGGTGTTCCTGCCCACCAGAGCATCAATCTCCTACGGTGCTGTACGGTACTCGGCCGGCTACAAGCGAAGAGTTGGTGCCTCTCCCGAACCCTTGCTCTCAGTGGTGGGGTCGGGGGATCGGAAGTTTTGGTTTCACAATTCCTGGTCGATTGATTGGGCTACAATTAGGTGGTTGTTGGGCTAACCCATGAACCCCACTTTTCCTAAACTCACTCGAATTTTGTCAATCGATCCAAAGTTCTTCAACAACCTGCTCTCTACAGTCTTTTCAACAGCGAAAAAGCGAAGGGCGTCTCGAACTTTGCCCACAGCATCAATTCCTTCAATAATGTGTCGCATACCTTTACTTTTGCTGCTGCTGATGAGTCTAACATACTAGCCGAGATTCCTACTTTACCGCCCCCACATACAACATTTGAGCATTCGGAATCGGCGGGCAGATGATAGGGGACTGGCTACTAGAAAAAAGAGAGTTTGGGAGGTGATATGATACCGGTAGTGAGAAGGACGGATCTGATCATGCAGCCTTATTCTTCTGCAGTGGTAATCCGGGGGTCAGTGAGGGCTGCGTTGTGTGTAGTGGGGGGATGCCGGCGGGGAGCCAACAAAGAACTCCACTCCCGGCAGGTCGCGACGGCAGCTCGGTACTCGAATAGCTTCCTAGTGGGTTGGCACAATTCCGGAGGGAATCGGGAGGGGGTTTCGATGCCAGAGGGCGATTGATAGCCGAAAACTGCAACTTCCTGATATTTTCGATAAGTTCCCGGCCATGGCGCCTTTACAACCCGGATTCATATCGGCTGACGCTCTTGACGAATGTGCCCCTGAGAATCAATCCGAGCCCTCGAGGCATTGCGACAAATTCTCCAGAGACTGCCAGACACGAATATGGGTGATTGGGAGGCTCACATCCGTAGAGCGATTACGGGAGAGCTGGGTGGGAGAGCGATAAGAGTACCTACAAACCCCAAGGATGACAGCTGAGGACGAGGAGAAAGCAGTGTTCCCAACGGGCCAGGCCGCTGGTCGGCCGGCCTATAGGCTGTAGGCCCGGCCAAGGCAGGCCACCCCGGAAGATAGCCTAGGCCGATCTAGGCCGAATTCGATCGGCCTACTAAAGCCTATCAGGCCTGATAGGCGCCTAGGCCCGGAGAT
>Ga0307509_10003474_pt1 | contig 23866 bp, 20 predicted proteins | sample 10_EM_MG_FD_202245 | JGI IMG/M metagenome (GOLD analysis project Ga0307509, IMG submission 202245) | Populus trichocarpa ectomycorrhiza microbial communities from riparian zone in the Pacific Northwest, United States - 10_EM | ecosystem: Host-associated > Plants > Roots > Unclassified | place... | reverse complement strand
CTACTCGCACGAGACGACGTCAGCCCCGACAAACCAAATAACGACGGCGAGACACCACTCTCGTGGGCTGCTTACCATGGGCACGAGGGAGTGGTGGAAATACTACTCGAGCGAGACGACGTCAACCCCGACAAACCAGATAAGAAGGGCCGAACACCGCTCTGGAACGCCGCCTCCGAGGGACACGAGGGAGTGGTGGAAATACTACTCGAGCGAGACGACGTCAGCCCTGACAAACCAAATATCAACGGTCGTACACCACTCTGGTGGGCCGCTCGAGATGGATATGAGGGAGTGGTGAAAATGCTACTCGCCCGGGACGACGTCAGCCCCAACAAACCAGATATATACGGCGAAACGCCACTGTTTTGGGCTCTTAAGAAAAGGCACAAGGGAGTGATAGCGCTACTCCAGCCTTCAGAATCTACCGCCCCCAGTATGTCATAAGTCCGAGGAGCCATTGCGCCCTCACCGTCTTCAGATCCGCATAACCTATTGCCACCTCCGCATGCACGGCAACACCTCCCCAACAGCTCCACAACACCTCCATTACGGCCACTGCCTACCCCTCACCCCCCCCCCCAACCTCCTCCCCGACTCAAGTCCCCACTTTGTGCTAATCCCCATCCTTCCCTTGCTGACGGAATAAGCCTGCGACACAACCTCATTTTATCATTCCTCTTTCGGCCGCGGGAAATACCCGTCCTAGCCTCTAAACTTACTTCCTTCTCCAGTCAAGTCAGCATTTGTCAGTTTCTATCCATATTCTACAATTTGGCGTTGGTAGGGGACATTTCTATTGTATCAAGATAAGCCAATATGGCTCAAATTTTCCATCATATTTACCCTCTCGTCCCTTTCTATTTCTAGTTGCATACCCTTTTTGAGCATTAGTTATTTCTTCAATTCCCCAAATTCCCTTTCTTCCGCTTCCCCCCTTCATCTTAATTCTAGACGGGGGAGTTATTTAGATATAGATAGAGAAAAGGATATAAAGTTCAAGCACTCCCGATGACACTTGACAAGTGATAGTGATTTAGAAGCCAGCCATGCTATCATATGACGGTGATCAGTTTCCACCAAAGACATATATAACCCAACGAGCATCATACCTACATCCCACCCGAAAACCAAATCTTGAAAAACCACCCACACTCCCCACCCTTTCTTCAACGTACGATACGTACGATGGCAAGAACCCCCTTAACCCCGAGACAGAATCCCCATCCCACAGTTTCCATATCACAACCAAAAAAAAAAAAGAAGAAAAACTCCCAACGGAGCCAAACCAGATACTCAATCTCAGCTATATTTCACCCGTATCACGTACCATTTCAGAGAGTAATACCCCGCAAGGCCTAGACACATTTTCAATTCGGAAAAGCCACCCCCGCCACAAGCAAGGTGTTAGTTTGCACCGTACTGTACTTTAATATATAAAAAAGCAAAAACCGCAGCTTCTCACTCTTCCCACTCTCCACTCCTGCCTGTTTGAGCTCTTCCTCTTCCACCTCCTCTCCCACAACACGGATTAAAACCTAAGGTAGTTTTTATATGTGCACCTAGGATGATAGCGGTGTTACCATATGTATGTATCTATGAGCAAACACCGATCGGCGCAAAGTCGCAACGAGTGACATCCGATGATCAGCTCCCCCCGCACTTGCTAATTGCATGCACAGTGCTCTTAACTCCGCCCCCCACTTCTTCCCTCCACCTCCCGTCGGCATACTGGTTAATTGGTAGCACACCACTCATAACTCATCGATAAGCCTGGCATCATAACCGTGTTGATTCTACTAGGAGCAATCGCTAGAAATACCATAAGAGTAACATGTCGTTTACATATACACATAAGGGCAAACCCTCAATAACTACAAGAGTCGATTTGCAAATTTAACGACACAGAAATAAGCCAGAATCAGGTTTTATTATACCCCTGCATCGCCGTCCCGCAGCGGTAGAACTGATACCTAGCGGCGGGGTAACCCCCCCCGCCGGCGATCTCTCCCTCCTACGAAAGGTTTCGGAGACGGGTGGGCATCCGCAAACTCACCATCCTACCGCATGAATACTTGGTAACAGAAACGAGGCTCACACGATTGATGGAATGTCCGAGCTTATGATACATAGATTTTTTAGAGTCGGATTGATTTTTTATTTTATTTTTCCTCCCGCCTAGGGAGACTGCAGGGTGGGAGGGGGATCCGGTATGGCTCGGGCTTCTTCTTTCCTTCCTTTCCTCCCCTCCTCTTTCTTCTACCCGATTTTTGAGATTCGCCGTTGTGGGGGTCAACTTCAGGGCATTGTATATATGGCACACGTACAAGGAGGATGGGACGATGGGCATGGGGGGAAGTTTCCCTGGGGTCTTGCGCAGATTCTGGAGCAGAATATGCGCGGAAAGAAAAGGAAAAGAAGAAACACCCACGGTGTCTATGGCACGAGTGAGTGTGAAATAGTATAGCCTACAAGCACAGCACGGTGCATTGGTCTCCTGATGATGATCAACCATTTAAGTTAGATACCAGGGGCCAGCGATAGTTTCACCTTCAATCCCTCTACCCAACCATCTATACAAAATCCACCACCTTCCACTCCAGGACATAAAAGAAATAACCTTTTCACCGAACAAACCTCGGTATGTGACATAGAGCCGAGCCCAGCCCCCATCCCTTAATATCTACTCGACTAGATCCACAAATTTCTCCCATCCCAATTCACAGAAAAATGGGTCTAAAGCCACTATATTGAAAACCCGGTTTGTTGCCTCCAGCACCATAACCCTCTCCCATGCGAGAGCATAGCATCCACCGGCCGATACCAATTAAACTAAAATGAAATAAAAATAAAAATATGTAAAAAGAAAGGGGAGTGCAGTAGAGAAGAGGATATAAAAAAGTAAAAAAAAAGGCAATGAAAAACACGGCCATGCATGCATATTGTGGTTGAGATCAACTGGACAAACTAGAGAATAAGGAATGCAGTCAAGAGGGCGAAAGCCGCCCAGGCGCTTTTCTGGACATTGACGGAGGATGAAGGAGCAGAATTGGTACCGCTGACACCGAAGGGACTACCATTTCCGCTTCCGCTACCAGGGGTGGCAGTAGCAGTAGCGATCTTAGAGGATTCGGTAGTAGAGGTGGAGTTGGGGTTGTAGAGGATCTGGGTGACAGAGGGATCGGGGGCTTCGAGGGAACCCGTGGGTACCGGGGAGTTATCCAGCGTTAGCATGTCTGGGAGACCGGAGCTCCCGGCCGGACGCTCGACAGTCGAGACGGTCATTGCTCCGGAGAAGCTAGGCGCTCGGGTGGAAGCACTTTTAATATAGCTCTTGGTCAAAGTCGATGCTGAAGTTGAAGCAGCGGGGGCCGTTGTCGCTGCAGCGGCGACAGAGGTACTATCGGTCGAGCAAATGGAAGATACAGAGGAGGAGACGGTGGCCCCGCATAAGGCCTTCTGAATCCCACCATCGAGAACTCGTCTCAAGAGAGAATCAGGACCGACGAATGCTTGCCGACAAGCGGCGATTACTTCCGTTGCTGTTTCGTCGAGGGCCGAGGAACACTCAGTGCTGCATAGCTTTGATGTGCGCAGGTCGGACGGACATGCAGATATTTGCTCGTCGTAGGCCGATTCGCAAACCGGTGTCACCGAGCCCGACGGTAGAGGGGAGATATCCGACAGGGACACGGCGGAAACACTGGTGACGATCAATAAAGCCGGGAGAATTGAGAAATGCATTTCGTAAGTATTTCTGTTGTTTGTTCTGTCTTTTTATCGATGGTCCTTCTCTTCTTTAAATCGAGGTTTTTGAGTTGAAAACGAGAGTGTTTCTTCCTTCTTATTTTTTCCTTTATACTTTACCACCCGGGCAAGATTTTTTTTTTTAATTTAGACCCAAACCTTAAAAGAGTGAGGTTTGATTCGAAGGAGTGTTAGTTGAGAGAGGAGTGTTTGCTTGCTTGCTTTCCTGTTGCCCGAAAACCTAACGCCGAAAAGGAGCGAGAGGGGGGAAAAACGAATGGACAAACAAACGAGCGACACCCAATTTCTCCTGGAAAACAATCAATCTGCCCGTGAATAAAAAAGAACGAATGTCAAAAAAAAAAAAAAAAAAAGCACCAGGCCGAGTAATATAAGGCAAATAAAAATAAAAAAGACTCTCAAAGTCGATGGGTGGAAGAAGGTAGGAAGGGAAAAGAGGAAAGGAAGGACAGGGGAGAAGGTGAGAACATTGGGAAAAAGATCTGAAGAGATGGGCAAGATAAGGCGGCAACGAGTGAGACATGACGTGAAGTCGCGTTTCAGAGAATGGCCGAGTCGGAGATGTTCCTTGTCCGTCCCTCCCAACCTTGCCAAGCTATTGAAAAAGGGGGGGTAGGGAGGGAGGCGATGACTTGGACTGGCTGAGAGTACAGTACCACGGGCTGAAGCCTGAAGGGGAGAGAGATAGGATAATAGGGAGAGCTGTACTGTACTGTGCTGCATCGAGAATCCCCAATAACATAATAGTTAGCTCTAACACACTAGGGATCTCAATATTCATGGGACGATTCCATTTTACTCGAGGAAGCTCCGTTACCCTTCCCACTAACAACAGTAAAGAAACAGCCAAATGTTTTCCCTTACTTGACCTACTGTAATTTAAATTGCCTCGCTTACAGGGTATTCCATTCAGCAACCAATAGTTAGTCCCCGTTGCCAAACTCAGTAAACAAGCCAAGCCCCTACAGAACAGGATCATCGTTTCATCCATCCTCCAAACCGAACAAACCTCCCCTCCAATGAGTTACCCCCCCCCGACTTGGAAATGATCTTGCTTGCTCCCGAGATCGCTGGTAACTACCAATGAGTATGGTTAGGCCAACAAACTACGTCCGCAAAACACAACCTGTAGCGATCACGGAGGATCCGGTCTTGCGCAAGACCGAATGGGCAGCTGACTTGCGTCCAGCATCTCATCCCCAAACCAACACAGCCCATAAGTTTCCCCTTGCTCCGGGTTCTCAACAGTGGGAACGATGCAAAGCATCGCACCACGTGAAAAGGCCCGACGGCGGAGTAACCTACGGCAGTTCAAAAATAGCGAGTCAACCGGTAAGCTACCACTCTCCCTCACAGATCCTTAACGAGAGCATAAAGCACCGACCAAGCATGACATGCGCTTATCAATAACCGCGCAGCGCTTCTATCTCCTGCATTTAACAGCTCCTGGAACGAAAAAAAGGAAGAAGAAGAAACGGCCAACGACACGGCCCGCCCACTGTTTGTACCGCACTCGTACACGGCCAGTACGACCGGGTACTGGTGCTCCCGTGGTAAAGTGAAGCCACGAGTGCTGCATCGTGACGCTTCAGTGATGTGAAACAGGGGCGCCACCCGAACCGTTTTTCCTCTTAGCATGCAGGGCGGAAGATGCTATGCAGCGAGGTTAACCCAGAAGGGTTTTAGGGTCATTGGTTACCTACGGTATCCATCACGACGAGAAGTCCATGGTAACGGTGCGGCACCGTAATTTAGTACAGTACTCGAGTAAGGAATTGGTCGGTTTCGAGTTCGTCCGTGCGCTTCTTACGCGACGAATCTAGGGGCTGTGGAGATTTTCCCCACAAATCTCGCTGAAGCCCACAAGTCTGTGTGAATTGCGCTGGGTTTCAAAATCCGTGAGGCACCGGTACTCTACAAATACAAAAGCACCGCGTCTCGCTACCGCGTCAGGACGTTAATTACTTATCGGTTAACCCCCCCCCCCTTCCCAAAACCCCCGACCAGCAATCCTTCCCAGGCATGATAACAATTCACACACTCAAGAGCAATGAAATTTCCGGGAATCAAAGGAGGGGGATTCGAACTCCAAAATCGACCAAATAAGCCCACACCACACATGAGCCTCCGATACGCCCTGCAGCAACCGGAAATAGCCGTACAGCACGGTACATCCTATCCTACCCACTCCGCATACGCCCCTTCCAGATCAGATCAAATTTATTGGATTGCTTCACCCACCCAAGTCCCAAGGACCCGTTCGTATCGCGAGGACCGCGCCGCTCACATGGAGGGATAGTGGAAACCGTGTGCGATGGGGGCCTATTTAAATTCTCCGAGGTACAGTACACTTTTTTTGTACTCGAGTACGATGGGTGGTACATTGTACCTCTCGCGGGCGCTTAGGTTGTGCATTTCCGGGGTTGCGCTGGGGCTGGGGAATGAGAGAGAGGGGTATCCTGGGGTTTATGTAAGGTTCCGCCCGGGCGCAGGCTGTATTATGGGATCTTGGGGTGGTTTTTTTATTTGATAGGGAGCGGGGAGGGGAGGGGAGGGAGGGGGTACAGTACGAGTACAGTAAGGTTATCTGTCAGTCGCCGGGTACAATATGTGACTGACTGGGCTTGGGCGGAGTCCTTATGCCCCGTCTCGTATTTGGCGTGGTGCTGAAATAGCGCACGATACTGTGCGTTGCAGGACGTTGTGCTAGCACAGCACAGTACTCGAGTACCGGTGCTCTACTTGCCGTTTGGTGGTTGAATGTTCTGTAGGCTATGTGCAATATCAACCACTATTTTAGTATCAGCGGTGTCTGCTTTCTTCTTCCCCGCTGATACTGTACAAGTGCAGAGGCTAAAAGCTCTTCAGCTGCTTACTATCATACGGTAGTTCGCTATGAGTGCGGTATTAGAAGCATTCAGCCCCGGGTTTGAAAAAAAGCCTTTTTATTCGAGCGCCAGTCTCTAGTTGATCTGACAATTTTTGCATTACAAAAAAGGCGTTACACAAGTCAAAGTTTTTCGATTCGAAAAAAAACTGCACAACCGTTTCGCACCCCCTTGGCTTAATGTCTCTATTTAGATTTTTCCACCACTCGCCAAGATGTTCTCCTGATAGGGTTAAATAAATTATGATAGTTCGATTGAAGGTTGAGCTCCTCGCCAATTCGTATGATAAGGTATCCTGATAATGTGGAGAAAAAGTTCGTTGGTGCTAAGCCGGATGGGGTTAGACAGGATGCAGAGTTTCCTTCCCCACAAAAAGACTCCTGGTGTGGCCATAAATTGTATCGACTATACCGGAGAATAAAGTCTTCATGGTGCCGAGTCGTTTTTCTATATCTGGGTTTAATTTCATAAATTAGCGAGTACTTGTACCCTCTCTTTAGATCAGCGCTTGGCAGGGCTGTGCGAGTAATGACAGAATTGTACGAAACATGTTCTAGCACGCTGCGAATAGATACGTAAACAATAGTATCATTGTGCCATTCAACCTACCTATCCCTCCAACCGCTGAGATCCTCCAGCCTCGCCTAGCCGATCCTCCTCATCGCGACTGCATCTACCCCAGAAAGCCTACTTTAAGCCATTGGTGTCGCGGTGGTGGTGAGTAGTGTTTGTGTTCTAAGCTCTACTACCATACCAAGTCCCAGAGTCCTTACTGCCAGTATCCCGGTTACTATAAGAGGCTAGCGCTCTGTATTAGAACCCGGACTAGAAAGTCGCAGTGGTTTAAAAGAGAGGGTAGGGGGAGAGAAAAAATGATTGGGGGGGAATCTCCCTCCGCACCCCCGAGCGGCCTGCTTTTACCATCTAAATACGCTACCGTGTCTCCCAGGGGAGCATAAGTATCATAGCATTAAGCACGATTCAGCGCAGACCGTCCAGGATACAAGCACTCCCGAAGATCCTGCCCTGCGAGCCAACAACACCGTAAGAACTCCCGGAGTTCGTTATCGGATTATCGTCACCGGCCGACGATAGGTTCAGCTTAAACAATCCATATCCCATCTGGGAAACACCGTTCCTTCTCCTGACGTTTCGTCTCGGATCGCGAGGGCTTGAGACCCGGCGATGGTGGATCTCGCGAGTTTTTACGGTATATAACATAATTGCAAACACCAGTTAATAAAGTCCGCTTCAAGAAAGCGCTAATCCTTCCCGCGAGCTTTCGCCCCCCCGAGCCCGGCCGGAGATTAGAGGCCTGTCGGGAAGAGCGAATCACGAGAGACTTTACACTATTGCGACAACCCTACCAGCACAGTACAGTACAAGTGACATCTTACCATAATACCACATGCTAGAGATAAGCCATTCTCACCGAACAAGGAAAACGAATCAAAACATCAACCCGGAATACAGTACCAGCAATCAGTACAAGTCCCTGCGTACTGTATGATCCTCCAAATACCTATCCTTGTCATTCCCGTTTCATCCCCGCTACAGGGCCATGTTAGCTGGTACTGATTGTGATTATAACGCCGGGTGCGCGAATCACTTCCTCGAAGGTGATGCCGCGGTGTTGTTTAGACGGTGCGCTACCCTTCATAGATGCTCGAGTACGGTACCGTACAGTACTCGGTATTATGCTATACGGTAGTGCATACCACTTGCGGGTGTGGAATTTATCACATGATCTCCAATTATTACCATATCTCTCCTATTAAGGAAATGGACCTCACCATTCCGGAACTGCCAGTTTCACATGAAAGATTTCCACATGACTCCAATACCGTATCCTATTCATGAGCACTGTTGAGACGCCCATCACTTGCGGTACGGACACTAACAACACCCCAACCCGGCTACCTCCGACATCGCCCTCTCCTGCCGTGGAAGGCTCCGCTCTGTCTGTTGGGATCTGCAAAGTCACGGCCGATCCGTACCGCATCGGGACGGGAGAATTATGTCTCGGGTCACCATGGAGTGAGACCCGGCAGATCGCGGATGGCAAGGACATTTTAAGGGGTTCCGTCGACCGTGGTGATGATGATGACGAGGTGCGCCACAAGTAATGCAGTGGCCTATATAGTCCAATGGCGGGGCTATCAGTACCCAAGTCCCCGGATTGGTGCTGTCTTTGGGATGTGAACTAAAAAAAAACAGCGAGAAAGGAAGGAAGGAAGGGAAGAATCGTCCAACTTTGATCCGGCGATTTGGGTATCTTCGGGGGTTGTTTCTGGAAATCTGGAGAGCTAGCTAGCCTAACCCTTGTCCTGATAAATTTATCTGGGACCGAGGGAAATGTTCTCCAGTGTTGGTATCATATGCGGAACGGTGGTTCGGTGCGCCTGGGTTATAGTGTTTTCCTCTATCGGTAGGTAAAGGCGACTGGTTAGCGTTTGTTGGAAATATATGGCTGCTGTATAGTTCCGGATACCGTACGTAGCAGCTGCTCTGCTAGATATTTCAGGGAACGTCATAGTTCTACTACCCTGAGCGTAATTCTCCATTCGCAGATACTAACCGTAGACAGTAGGTAATTAACAGCGTCATACCCCCAGGCGGGACAGGCGGCAGGAGCGTTCGCCAACCGTTACCGAATTTTCCGAGTGAAATTCGGTGGTTTAAGAGTAAGTTACCTAGCGCAGCAGTTATTTCTTCTAGGAAGTCCTGACGTAGAGCCCCTTCGAAGGGTAAATGTTAACTCTATCGTAGACGGGTTTATTAAATCTTGCCTGGTTCAATACCTGAAGAAATTATTCACAGCACTAGAATATAGTGCTGTCTATATAATTAAGGATAGAATCGTATTCCTACCCTCCCAGTGCGATATCCAGGAACCCGATGTGTTTACGGACGAGCGGGCCGCTAAGTTAGAGTGCCGGTAGTATCAATTCCGGACCCAATTTGCTTCCTTTCTGAGTTGGTTTTTCCGATAAATACAGTGTCGTCGTGGGCATGTGCATAGTGACCTATGTCATGTGCTCAGGTTAGCTGTTTTACCTAAATGATAAGTTAAAGCTCTGGGTCTTAGAGCTCAAGTGATATTCCTGATTTGATACTAGCTCCCAGCTTTGTTGGAGTTAATGGAAGCGGAAGGTTGAGGTATTGAGATAGATAGATAATTGCTTTAGTGGTTTCATTTGTTCTGGAGTTGAAAGGATTGACGGAAGGGTTTATGGTCTTGTCTTTCCTTTATTATTATCTCGGAAGTATCATACGCAGGAAAATGGGGTCATGGAGGGAAAGAAATCGATAGATGTCGTGAGCGATGGAATGATTGAGATGGTTTCGTTATTTTTGTGCAGACTTATGTTTCGTTAGGCCTGTTTGGTACGCCACAAATTCCTTGGTATTTTCAGTTTTCCTAAGTATTTCTGGGCGGAGAGGGTAGGTAAATTGTGGCGTGTTTTGCTTGTATGGAATCATACCATAAATACTATGGTATTTTCGTACCTCAGAAGAAGAAAGCTCCTGTGTCCCTTCTACTGCTTTATTTCTTGTAAACCGTCTGTGTTAGGGTATTATTATATTTCCACAACTATAGGAATATAATACCATTACTCAGGTGAGACCGAGCATTAGGATAAAGTGCGAATTGTCCAATCAGTGTCCCGTTAGTATTCGCAAATTACTTGAACCCTGCAGTCTTCCACTCTGCTTGTATCTCTTGTACCCTAAAATGAAGTAAAAACGGCCAGTCACTCTGTTAAAAAAACAAAAAAACAAAAAGAAGAATATTGGTCATGCCAAACACCAGTATTTCGACAAATATCCAGTATTTTCATTTTAAATGATAGTTTTGTTTTTAGGAAAATCTGAGTTTTTTCCCTCTTCCGGAGGCGCACCGAACAAGGCCTAAATCAGCCTGAGGGGTCATCTTCACCGACCATCACTCGCGCTGACCTCCTAACTGTCTTCAGGGGCTTTGGGTGTGCTATTTGTATAATACTCATTAATCACCAGAGAGGCCACACACCGAGTCTTTCTGTGCTGTAGCTAGATTCTCTCGTAGGCCGAATAAAAACAGCGGGCGGTGCTCAAAGGATTTCTCTGCAAACAACAATGTAGTGTTGGAAATCAGTTAATCCTGCTCTGGATGGTCAGGCTATAGTTTCTTTTGTTTTATGAAAGTGCGGAAGCAAGGGAAGAAGTTTCCGTTGATGGATGGATGGGGAGGAGCATGGACTGTCACGAGAACGCATGAAGGTTATGGAGATGAAGGCAGAATAATAGTCGTGCACCGAACTAAAGGCGCAGGAGAGTGGGAGCCTTTGTGATGCATTTCTTTTGTTAGGGGATTACCCAGAATCCTTCTCACCCCGTTTCTGTTTTGGGTGTGGAGCATGCAGGGAAGAAAGTGGTGATGTGTGGTGATCGATGGAAGGATCAGGACTTGGTTGTGTATTTTGATATATACTCCGGTCTTTACCGTTATTTTACAAGTAAGAAGAGAAGACGTGGCCCGCTATCCATCCCAACTGCTACTCGGTGCCGTATTTTAATTATTTCAAATACCTAGTCCGTCCAGGGTAGTCAAAGTGCAAGACGGCCGCCCTTGGGCCGGAAGGTAGGCCCTACAGGGTGAGACAAGGTGCCCACGGACGTGAGGTGACGGCTGGGGATCGCAGAGGACTACCGGGAGTGGTGGGGCACGGCAGGGACTGTGGGGGGCTGAAATTAAAGAGATGGAAAGTACTTTAAAAGGTCTTGAAAGTTCACAACCTTTCACAAATCTAAATGGGTTTTCTTCGTAATTAGCTAGGGTGTCAAAAGGTATTAGGCAGAGGGAAAGAATACTTTATGGTTCACAAAGCTTCTTCCCATTTTCCTTTACTATATTTCTTCGAGCTTTGCTTTACCTTTACTCTTCCTCGGAAATCCGAGTCAATCAGCCTATCAGAGTATTGAAGCAACCTCTGCAATGAAGCACCCCCTCGGTATTGGCCAAGCGATGTATTCTAACAATGCAATTTTAGTGCTTAAAGCCCAAGTTATAGGAAGGCAGTCCCCCACAGTCAGCCCAGTCCTCGCATTCCAGGGGGACGTCCGCCCTAGCACCTCTAAAAAGACGGACTATTAGCTGTATTCCGTCCAGTCCTACGCCCAAAACCGACAGACTGGACGGCTGGGAATACTGCCAAAAGGTTCTCTTGTGTATCAAGAACCTTCTCTACCATTGAGAATAGTATTGTGCATAGGCTCGGTGAGAACGCAAGGGCGGGGGCGTATATTGTGCCCTGACTATTCCCAATCGAGCCTGAATGGTAACTCAATCACAATAGCAACTCACCTCAATGGCGCCAAATACTATGGGAAAGTTCAACATCAATGGCAAAACGTTGCAACCCTAGGGGATTGGTACATGACCGGAAGAGGCGGGGTCGCCTTCCTCCCTCCCTCTTTCTATAAAGTCTTATATATAGCCCAGCTATTTATCTATTTGTTCTCCGTGACAACTCCTTCATTTCTTCCCTCCCACGTCTCCATCCACAAGGAGAAACACCTTTTCTATCTGTCTCTATATCTCGTCTATTCCTCAGTTCCTACCGGTGCAGCTCCCCAGTCGAAAGCAAATCACAGCAACTATTCGCCTCAGTCCACAAACACCCTAGTGGGATCCTGCCTTCACGCCATCTACACTCGATACACTACCCCCCCGTCCCTGGGACTAGTGCGTCGCGCATACATACCATAGGCCGTGAGGCAGGGACTCTACCAGAGCCCCTCTCCGGAATATAATGCTCTCCTTCAAGTATTTGAACATTATACTCCCACGAGTTGAACCGATCACGATCGAGCATTCGCCGGTACCATCGAGAGCAAGTCCCTGACGGGCCAGCCCGGGCTCGTCGCGCCTACTGCCTCTCTAGTATGTGATACGACACACCGCCTGCGCTCCCATACGGTAGTTCTCCTATCTATTGGAAAAACCAGATACCCGTATCGATATCCATACACCTCCGACTACCTGCTTGTCCGGTCATCCATTCTCACTCGCGGAGATACATACAACGGACGCCTACACCCGCGCCGGTAAGGTTCTCATACCCTTCCTTATACCTCGAGAGCGATACCTATTCACAACAGCAGGCCAGCTAGAGTTTCCCTGATAGCTCTCTTTTGTATACGCCTCCAGGGACATTGTAGGCTCCTACGGCAATTTGTTCTACTACATAATAGAAGGGGAGGGATAGCGAAGCGCTCCTAATGGCTCGTGGCACTCGGAAGAGTACAGGAAATTTGCAAACACGGGTGTACACAATAGAGAACACAATCCGTCTACGATCGACTCCAACAATATCCCCTTACCGCTTCTCCATAGAGTTCAAGTCATCGAATGGACTAACAGTTCTCTGTGATGACATAGCTCTAGTATCTAAGGTCCTCGACTGGAGTTGGGCTAAGTTGCTACGCACAAAGAAGAATCCTCGTGACTCGGGGGGGGGGACCTCCGGAGAGTCAAGCGGTGTCACAACTTTCACAAACGCCCAGCCTCAGAATTTTATTTGTTTATAAAAAAAAACTTTTATAAATGAGTTATTCGAACTAAATACACCAACCGAGCGACAGATAAACAAAAACATATAGGTAAGAAGACATAATACCCACTGTCTCGGCTGCTTGTTACCCTTACATTTTGTTCCGCCTCCTCGTTTTTTTACTACACATCTCAACCAATCCACCAGAGGCATACACTGACAATGGCATCTTCTCAGACTAAAAATAGGGGCCGCTCCTCCCCCACTCCGAGAAAATTGTCCGACGCTGCTAATTGCCCCTGCTCTTGGTGCCTTGTTGATATTGGGCCCCTTGAAGGTCGGCCATGGAGTTGGTATATTGATTGCTACTCCCAGGCTGAGCCATGGCGCCGGGGGAGGGTTGGAAAGCCGGGGGTGAAGAATGGAATCGAGATTGGTCCGAAAGGTTATTAGGGGGAGGGTTGTCAATGGGAGTGAATCCACCGTGGGGGGAGGATTGCTCGGGGGATTTCCTGCTCTCCTTGCGTTGGCCATCCTGGTAGGAGTTACGATGAATAACCGGGGTGTCGGCAATCATGAATGGCGCGATGGCCATGATGAGCTGAGGAGACATTTTGGCATGGTCGACGCGCAAGCCCCGGGTCTCTTGTCCATTGATGACAAACGGTAGAAGCTCCATGAGCATTGATGAATCCAACTTGGAGTGGTCTATACAAATTCCTCGGAGGGGGGGTTGCTCGAAGCGAATAGGAGACCCCAATTGCCCTTGCAGGTGAGTGGTCTGGTGGAATGAGGTTACCGGAGGGGTGTTCTGTTCCTCGAAAGCTGCGTCGTGATAAGAGCGCTTCTGCGGAGTATTAGGAACCTGGGGGCCGTTATTATTAGGGTATTGTCCACGTGAGTCTGTTCCAACCTTTGGAGCGTTAAGCAGGCTCCAAGCAGCGGTAAATTTGGCATGCAACGTTTCAAGTTTCTGGCGGAGAGCGTCGTTGGCCTTCATGCTGGCTGGCTGGGATGCTTCCCAGGCCAAAATATCCAAGATATCCTGGCAAGAATTACGGGCGTCCTGAAGGTCCTTGAGAGAGCCCATGAAGAGCGCCCGGCGGAGAATATTGGCGGGACATGCTTGGCTACGCTGATCATGTCCGGTATAAAAGCATTCTTTGCAGAGGGTATCAGGGCGGGCTCCGATAGTTTTAATGCCTGATCTGCGGGGCGGGCTAAGATAAGCCGGTATATTGAGTAGAAGGTCACCAGCGCTCGTGTTGGATGAGGGATTGCTGCCTGGGCTACCAATGCTAAGACCGGGTGGAACTGGAGAGCTCGAATTTCCCAGGGAAGTGGAATTGTCGGCTCCTGTGTTGTGAGGCACTCCGAATCCATTGCTAGCATTGGAGGAAGCACCAATGTTTGACTGTGCCCCGGAAGGTTGAGAAGGAATTTGACTCTTTCCACTTAAGGTGATATTGCGAGGCAGCGGACCTTCAGGAGCCTTTGAACTCGATCCCGAGCCTAATGGAGCATCGTCAGTTTGCATGTTTATAGCACCTGGGAAAGATAACCTACGAGGATAGGCTTTCTTCGATTTCGACTTCGATGCCCCTCCTCCACGGCTAAAATGTTCCCATTGTTCGAGAATATCAATAAGAGTACCGGTTCTCTCGTCGTCTTCACCAAGGCCGTCGATCACCTTTCTGAGTTTACCAACTTCGTCGTCGAGATCCACAACCTTCCAGCTCTTCTGCGTCTTTGCTTTGATAACAAAGTTCTCAATCCGACCGAATGGACAAAGAAGCGTGGAATTGAAAGTATGGCCAGGATAAAAACAGAAGGCACATGTTGACTTTGGGCGAGCACCGATACAATCGAGATTAAGTAACTCGGCAACGGTCTTCCCGGATGCTTTTCTACGTTTACGGGGTGGAGCCTAGGCGGGGAAAGAAAAAGAAAGGACCTGTTAGTTGGTGCTATCGAATTTCGGACAACTAGAGAACCTACCGAGTTCCCTTGAACTAAGCTGGCGAAAGATACCTCCCTCACATTCTGGGATTTAGTGACTTTAAAAAGCCCAGGGGTGCTTTGCTGGGTTTCGTCAATTTTTACAGCTTCTCCGCACTGGCCCACTCGATTAGAAACTATTTGAAAGGAAGCGAGGGACGGACGGGAGGGAATGTCAGTTATTCTTACAACGAGATCAACCCCCGAGAGCGGCCCCAAGGTGTACTCTTCACTCTTAGAAGCAGACTTCCACGATAGCAAGAGCTCCTTTAGATAAAGTAGTGAGGACGGCAGAATACCAAGCCCATCCAGCACTCCTTCCTCGGCCATGTCGATTCCCCAATTGAGCCCCTCGGCAATCCACCTGAGATCTTGAACCAGGAGTTTCTGGCGAACCAACCCATCGTCTAAAAGGGTGTAGAATGTCTCCTTTTGCGGATCCATGAGAGTCTCAATTCTACCAGCAGGACAGGTTACCCCGTCTGTTTGATGGCCAGGATGAAGACACTTGTAGCAAAAGAGGTCTGGGTCGGGCCCGATCACACTCGTTTGTTGTTGAGCAATCCTGGAGATATGCCTCACTCCATCCGCTTCAGCCCCCACAGGACCGGACTGGCTCCCATTGTTTTCCAATTGAAATTGGGGCTGTTGGGAATGGTAAGCATTGGGCGCTGCCTCGGCAATTGGGTCATTTTCTCCCGGGACCTGGCCCCTGGGCTGGCACAGGGTAGGAGTCTCATCAACATAGTCTGGATCATCAGAGTCGTCGCTGGGGATGAGGTTCATAATATCGAGATCGAATACTTCTTCCTCTTCCGGGGAACCGGGAAACGGCTCTTGCGCATTGCCGTCTTGGGCGGTATTGAAATCAGGGAGTGAGAGATAGGAGGAATTACCGGGGTTGGAAGAACTGGGGCCGGTTGCGCCAGACATGTCAAAATCCTCAAGGAGTGCCGTGTAACTAGTCGGAGTGCCTTCTTCCTGGACAGCGCCGCTATTGTTGCCGTCGTCGCAGAAGAGACCTGTAATGGAATCGAAAGAATTGTCGTCGGCGTCCATGAGAATATCGGTCGAATTGAAAGAGCCGTTTGCTGAGGTGATGGTCGCAGACTCTAAGTTCCCTTCTACGGGTATTCCGAATATATCTTCGTAAGTTACAGCAGCCCCCAACGGCTCTCTATCAGTAGGTACTTGGTTGGGAGGGAAATTGCTAAGAGGGGAAATAAAGTCGGAGAGAAAGTCAAGAGAGTCCCCGGCGGAGCTGTTGGATATGTTGTTGGAATTATCCAAAACAAAACTAGAGCCGTCGATAGGGGGAAACTCCCACGATCCCAGAAGCTCCTGGATATTGTCGGGAAAATTAAATTGCGGACTCTGAGCGTCGGTTTGAGCGGGAGAGGGGGAGCTAATAGGCGAGCTATCAGACACTCCAAGGGAGACCTGGCGGTGGTTGGTAGAAGTAGTTTGTGCGCTAAAATTTTCCTCTTGAACATCGACAACGGTGCTAGTAGCAAGGGCTTCAACGGTGTTGCTAGCATCAGGGAAAAATCGCTCCCACTTCCCGGAACCTGAAGCTAGAAGTCGCGCTGTCTGCCCTTAGCTCTCGCCCACTTACAGATATATGCGGACGGGGGTATCTACACTTAAGGTCTTCAACTGCTTCATTCAAGCTCTCCCCGCCGCTCAAAGTCTCGCTAGTAGACTTCTTAGGAGCCTTGGCTTTCTTGGGAGCTTTGTACTTCTGTTGAACGGTTCCTATTGCAGCAGCTCGCAAAAATTAGCACCAAGCGCCTCCACAATCACCCCTCGGGAGCATTTATCTCACTTTTAGCAGGCTCCTGAGTGGCGTTCTCGGCCGGGAAATCGATGACAGGCCCTCCGTTAGAGGCATTTTCACCGGCAGCTTCTAGCTGGCTATCCACAGGTTTCAACTTGGCTTCTTGTGCGACACGGATCTTGTGTTTGGCAGTCGCTTGTGCGAACAACGCCTTTTGCTCTCTGTAGAGAGCATCGTTTTTCAGACTAGCCCTGGATTTTGAAGGAGCCATTTAATCAAAAGCATCAAAAAATAAGGATAAAAGAGGTATAAAAAAGGGTTTTAGGTGAAAAAATAGATTTATGGTGGTAGGTTGTGAAAGGCTGATTGATACTGATGGGAAGGAAGATGGGTTGTAATGGTAAAGAAAATTTTTACTGGAGGGAGTGAAGGAGGAGGGAGGGTGAAGTTGGGAGATGAGAGGCTAGAGAGGAGCAAGGAAATCAATCATGCTAGTGTGAAGGAAGAAGCAAAGGCGTTAGGGCAGGGAGGATGTTCACACAATCTTTCACGATGATTCTCCACAAAGGGTTTGTCGACCAAACACGATTCTCCAGGGTTAAGTGTTTGAGGGCAAAAGGCCGAATATCAAGACACTGTCAACAAACAGGATCCTAATTCTTGTCCCATCTACTATACTCCAAAAGGCTTCTGTGAGGGGGGGAAAGACTCACTCTATAGCACTCCCGAGGGGGCCATCAGCGGGAAAGCAAGAGGCAAGCCAAGTGTGGCTACCAAACCACCCATAATAAGAGCACCCCACTACATCATTTCCATTAGCGAAATTCCCCTTCTACCCTTCAACTTAATACCTCGCCATCACAATTGCTTGCCCAATTTACTCTAAATCCCAAGATTCTCGCAGGGCTATCTAAATCCAACCTACAGCAGCACCACAGCCTACTTCCTCCACAAGCATTACAGGCATTTCCAAGTTCTACCATATCATACTTCCAGAGAAACACCCATACGGTAGTAACTTAACAACCCTGTTGTCGTTGAGTTTAAAGTTGCTACTATTTGCTTACTAATCTACCACCGGAGCCATCTAGCTCCTAGCGTGTTGTTGGTGGGAGAAGCCGGAAAGCTTATTTCAACGACAACCGAAAAAGCGGAAGAATGCATGGGAGTCTGGCAGAGCGCTCGGCTAGGGTTTAGGGTCCGGTGAGGCACAACTTTGTAAGACTGTGACCTGCGGGAATTGTATAGTATCATATGTAGAGGAGGCCACCGCGCCTAAAGATATCGAGGACGTGGAACAGTCAAATGCTACGACAGAACTACTACTTATATATGCATAGACGGGAGGAATGAAGAATCGTCGTCCACCGGGGTCGCCATCAATTGATCATTATTCCCAGCGCAAGCAGTAAACGAGAGCTCAAGATCCTCATTCCCTAACTGCCCCTAGCTTAAATCAAACCTCGTACCACACTGCCCGCAAGTGGCAGAAGAGTTACCAGAGGCGCTGAACAACCAGGCATATCCACCCCCCCAGCGTGGTGAAAAGCATAACAATGAAACCTCCGATATTTCCCATCCCCAAGACCTCCAACCCTCTAGTAATTCCATTGTTTGCAGAGTCACGATATTTGAGGTATGATATGGGAAATCCCTCTGAAAATTCCATGCCTCTTATAGTTTCCAATTCCAGGACATTCTGCGGATCTTAATTCCAGAAAAAAACGCCTCTCCGAGAAAACCCAGCGGGAAAATTTAGCTTGAAAAAAAAAAAAATGAAAAAAAGACGGATGGGGGATGAGAAACAAACAATCCCCCTTTGTGTTAAAGTTTGAAGGGGTTTCTATCATATTTGTATTTACGAGCAGAAAAACCATGATATAGCCAGAGTGAGGATCACCACTGTCCAACTCTCTGAGGGAAATGCCCATCCAACGAGTTAGCGGGGATCCACCGTGCAAAGCAGTCTTTTATCATACTTCACGGTGTAGAAAATAGACTTTAGTTATATATCTTCCTCAGCCGCACTCTCTTACTTGAATTTATACTCTCTGTTCAAGTTCTTTATACATCATATCCAAATTCTATGCAAAATTTCCTTTTCCTCTTCCCCATCATGAGATATCACTCGATTTCACTGGCTACGTCTGGCCGCCCCCATGTGCCAAGACCTCTCTCCTCTTTCCACCCGGCCTCGTGCTACTCCCTACCTGCTGGAATTATCGGAGGTTTCACTGTGGTAAAGCTAGTTGCCGGGTCTGCGCTAAACGCTTAACTCGGCCTAGTAATACGCGATAGTAGCTTCCGCTGCGGAGGGTGAGCCGTCAAGGGGCAATGCGGGCGGTTGAAAGTTTCTCATTCTCGAAAAAACATACTAGGTTCGGAGAATTCCGATTGCTCACTCCGGAATTAATCTAAGCCCCCCCCCACTCTTGTTTCCATTGCTGCTACTATTGCTAGAGGAGAAGAACCTACCGCAAGCATAACCCCTGCCATTGTGCTACCGTCGGATAGAGGACTCTGTAGAGTCAGGTGGGAGAGGACAAAGATAAGGTGGTAGGAGTGTAAGCATCCCCGTCACTCATGTTCCCAGCTTTTATAACTACCACCACATTTTCCCTATACCTCCCTTCTAGCCCTTCGAAGAAGTAGACGGCTCTATTACATAGCGAGGAATGACTAGTCTCTAGTCGTTCAGCAGTAATATCCTGTCGTTTGTCTCTCCAGCAGCGCTTCCTGGTGACCCAACCCTTTCCCGCCCGCTAACTTGTCCTTTTGGGCGCGTCACCCCATATGTCTATCTAATGAATTATTGCTCTCAGTGCCCACAGCTGCTGCTTTTCCAAAACAAACGAAGCAAAAGAAGGAATTCCTCCCCCCTTTTCTGCTACCCCGCCGATCGCCAACCCGAAGGTCTAGAGTCGGATTCTACCACCTCGTAGCAGGACTGGTAAGCCCCATAGCCCTATTGATAAGGGCTAGGTTATCCAATCTCCCAGTTCCCATAGGGCAGGATTTGAGGAATTCTCAGTTTTCCTGCCCTACATGACGGATCGTTCAATAATAACTCATTATGAGCGTGGATTGAACTCCTGGGCTCCCGCTAATTGCGACAGGAGTATTAACCACTGCGCCAGCTAGGTATTTCATGAAATATCCACTAGGAAACAAATACTTATCCCCGTGAAACCTGGATTTTAGGATTTAATGGGAGGGGTCGTACTGTATATTTCTTCCCAAGTTGTTGTAGGTTTTAATGGAGGTATTTTTTTTTTCGCCCCCGGGATGTATTTAGTGAGGGGATTCTAATTATTTTGAAAAGGAGTGACGTTTTGTGCTCTTATTATAATATCCAGAGGGCAGGATATGAAACTAGGTAACCCGAGCTACGCCGGTACTGTGGATGGCATCTGAAAAAGAGACAATGTTTTTTCCACCAACCGGGTAGTTGTGTAACGACAGCCGTGTTCCCAGATACCGGTTGTGAGAAACAAGCACTTACCCATTCCTGGAATATCCGGAATCCCCAGCGCGCTTTAAGCCTTGAGGTGCCCCGTGGTTTCGGGGTGCTTTTGGGATCGGCAGGTGCTTCCATAGCGGGCACTTATAGCAGCTACGTTACAACTCTCCGTCAACCCTCTATATCAAGATATCAATCCTAGAAAACCTTGTGGATCACACCCCCACGATTTCCTAAAATTTCCTTTCACTAGCGCCTCTCAACCCACCGGTCGATTCACATTCAGACTACTTCCTCCAGCGCATTCTAATATCTCCCGTAGATCTCCCAAAGCCGTTCTAACAAGCGGGCCTGGGTAAAGTCATCTCCCTACTGACATACCCCGAAGCGAGTAAGTTACTCTTCGATATCTCAACCTCCTAAACCCCAAGGAAATCAAGTAGGGGAAGGGAATTGGGTGAATTGATCAATGCTATTGAATAATCACGGTATCATATGTATCATATCATACATAGCTCAGGACTTAACCCCTCCGAAATTAAGATCATGATATTATGCATCTACAGTATATGTATTGTTCATGCTTATCGAAATGCCGGGTCTGGTCGTCTGATAAATCCCAGCTCATCTGATCAGGTTATTAAAATTTTGCATGTGTCCTACACACACAACGTCGCCTTCCTCCCTCACACTTCAACTGAATCCACCGCACACAAAGCTACTCAAGAATACATCCTCTACGCCCCTCAAATCGCTGAAAAAATACAAAATGTTTCAACCCAAGTTTAGATCAGTTTTTCAAATCGTCCTCTACCCCCCGTCGGAACCTGCAGCACTCCAGTTCCTGGCGTCCATCTCCTCATAAGACCGGATTCACAAATATTGGTAGCGCAAACTACACCCCGACACCTAACCTATTCACTCGCCTCGGACCCGAATGCTAGAACCTACAAACCGAGCTTTGTTAATAGTCCTCCCCTGCTCTTCCCATCAACATTTCCTTCCTTCCTCAACCTAGACCACCTTTCGTTCCCAACTCATACCACAGCACTTATCGCAAACACGATTTGCAATGACTGACGACTCCTCGGACAGTAGGAAGCTAAGCAAGTGGGATGAACCTCAGAGAGCACTTGCCATGGCCGAGATCATGTTAGGGACTACAGATATCGGGAGTCCGAGAGAGGGGAACCAGTTAGCAGTCGCGGTACCTCCTGCTGGGATGACCATCGCTCTCACTCTCCCAATCCTCATCACTAATTCTCCTCCCGTCGAGACGATCGCTGGAGAATCAGGAGTCCCCCGTCCGCAAGCAGATCGACAGAGAGCCACCCTGTTGAACCAGCGAAAGAGCCGAAGCCGAACCCAGTGGCTGCAGCAGGTAAGCTCATTGTCCACTCTATACCACCCGACCCTTCTCTAATTTTGAAAAACAGACATCGAGTAGCTGCTGCAGCCGCCCGTGTCAACGGCCAGATCCAAGCGAAGCGCGGTATACAGCACCTAGATGTACCGCCTACCCGCTCCGTAAGCAAATTCCTTCCCTAGATAGGGTTTGCGTTTGCTAACTTTAATAGAGCGCCGGAAAATCTTCTAGCCCACCTAGCACAACAACATTCAATGGTGACATGTATATTGCAGATGGTGACTACATCAAAGACATAGAAGTTAACGACCTTCGCAATCGATACACACTGACGGAAGGCGCCACTCAGAAAATGGTAAACATCGATCCCTTCCACGGTTGCGAGCTTTATTAGCTACTCCCTTTCCTTTGTATTTTGTACGTGCACGGGGCGAGCATTTACACTTATGCACAGCTCAAGTTCTAAAGAGGAGCCATTTAAGCTGAAATATGACGACGATATGGGCGGCGGTGACCCTAGCTGAACCTGCCTCCTGCGATACATAGGATTTATTGAAGATCTGATCCCGAAGGCCAAGCACGCAATGGTAGTAAGAACAAGCAAGAGTTGATACGAAAAAGTAACGATAGCCAAAATGGATGCTGAGGCAAATGATATTATCCTCGCGGCGTTGATGAAGGTATGAGATTTCCGAGTCCGCTCCGTCAAAGTATACAGACTTGACAAGCCCAATGTTGATTCAAATAGGACAATGAACAAAACCACTAGCTTGCTACCCCCGTGGACCAGCGGGACAGACATTTTACAAGCTCTCAGTGTTCGCAACGAAGTCAGTGTCACCATCATCAAAACACCCTGGGGACCGAGACTAACCTCAGATCTCGAAGGCGAAGAAGTCATCGAACCAGTCGACGAGTAGTTAGTCGGATTCGCAGAAGCCTGCTGTCGCAGCTTCGAAGAGCGCTCCTCATGGTGGGAGCAGCAGAGCGAAGACGGCAAGGGCACCCTGCAAGAAGGCAAAACCATAAAAGAGCGCTACATAGCGCAATGCGGCGGGTGGATAAAACCCCTCGCCGAGCTCGGTATGCTGGAGAAAGCCTACGAGTGAGGGGAGGAATGGCAAGATTATTGAATACTCGTAGAGCTCTGCTCAGAGGAGATCATCCGTATCGAAGCGATCCAGATGGACCTCAGCAACGCTACATCCAATCGCGTGTGTTTTTGGAGAAAAGGGAAAGGGTGAACTAGCGCAGACCAGGAAGGAGACCATCGAGCGAATGGAAGCCTTCTTTGACAAACCTGGTGAAGTCTATGCGATCGAGATATACAAGTACCTTGTCGAGAACTGCCAGCTACAGAAGCTCCTTGACAGCCTTGAGAACTGGCGAGAAACATACTTGACCAGATTGCTCTGGTCCAGCAGGAGATACGCACAGTGTTCGCAAGCGGCCAGTCCGGCCAGGCTTAGGGTCGGCCTGGGTCGGCCTGGGTCGGCCTGGGCCTTGGTAGGAGCCGGCCGGGCCGGACTGTGGGCCGCAGTCCGGCTTCTGAGGATTATCTGACCGGGCCTGGCCGGACTGCAGATATCTGCAGGCTTTCGAGTGATAAGATGTGGTTATGATAAGATTGGAATAAGATAAGATCAGGGGATTTGGGTTTGAGTAACATTGGAGGGGGGGTCAACGGAAACGGGAGCTCAGCAGACGAACCAGACAAAATCGCGGCTGGAAATAACGCTTACTGTTGGAGGTGTTTTATGCTGCTCGGCATGCGCAGCCTACGTACAACCTATCTCTGATCGTTGAGAGAAAGCCTTCGGATATGGGCTTGGGATCGATGGATCGATCCAGTCAGAAGGAATACGGAGGCTATGAAAAGTGGAAGGTGTTTGTAATGTTTGTCGTTCTTTTGTTGGCATGGGAGTCTGCGGAAGAAAGAAAGGGGATGTTGGTCAAAGAAAACGGACATGTGTCTCGATCTCTGGAAGGATAACTTGTGGTGTATCTTTACTCCTGTCTTTACCGTTAGCTAGTTTAGTAGGTTAGTTGGGTATTATGAGTTGTGAGCGTGAG